>Ga0210402_10004218_pt1 | contig 13140 bp, 6 predicted proteins | sample IncBWC7MmetaG_FD_161055 | JGI IMG/M metagenome (GOLD analysis project Ga0210402, IMG submission 161055) | Forest soil microbial communities from Barre Woods Harvard Forest LTER site, Petersham, Massachusetts, United States - Inc-BW-C-7-M | ecosystem: Environmental > Terrestrial > Soil >...
GTGCTGAGCGAAATGCCGCTCAGGTAGGTGCGGGTCTTGTAGGTCGTCCGGCCGACGAAGTCCTTGCCCAGATGGGCCTGGATGACGAGGCCGCCCAGCGGGCCGGTGTAGATGTAGCCGGTGCCGTCAGCCGCGACGTGGCTGGTGATAGAACTCGGCTGGGTGATCAGCGCCGAGGTGAAGCCGGCGTTGGCAGTCATGGAGCCGCACTTGTTGGCGGTGTTGGCCTGAAGCGCGCCAGGAACGGTCTTGTTCGCGGTCTGATACGCGGAGCTGGAGAGGTCAGCCAGGATCGCGTCGTGCAGCGCGAAGCCGCTCACGTTCGGCGCACCGCCGCCGAAGTGGATGCACTGCGGCCAGGTGCCGCCCTGCGCGCCGCCGGGGGTGTTCAGGAACGAGTTGATCACGCGCTGGCCACCGATATACGGCTGACCGTCAGGTCCGAACCTCGAAGCCAGGTTGGTGGCAAGGCCGGTCAGGCCAATGCCGCCGCAGAACACCGAGCTGGCATCCGGCACGAAGAAGCCGGGGTTGAGCGGCTTGGCGGGGTCGCCGGGGTTGCCCAGCGGATCGATGCACGCCCAGATCTCCGCCTGACCGCGGCGGTTCGACACGGCGAAGGCAAACTGGCCGTCCTGGCTCACCTGTCCGGACTGCAGCTTCAGCCCTTCGGGGATGTCGCGGTAGTAGCTGAACGAGCCGACGGTTTTGCCGATCGGGCCGTTGTTGACGAGCTGATAGTTGAACAGACCGCCCTTGATGCCGGCGGTGAACAGGTAGGACGACGCGGTGGCCGCAGTGGTGGCCTGGGGCACGCCACCGTTGTTGAAAGCGGCGATCGAGCAGCCGAGCTGGTTGGCATAGGTGTTGGCCGGGTTGGCCGCCAGCGCGGTGCTCAGCAGCGTCGGGTCGCAGACCGGGGTGACGACCGAACCCTGGAACGGGATGTCGCCGAGATTGACGACCTTGCCGTTCTTGATGACCGGCAGGACGACGCAATCGGTGGAGGTGTTCGGCGGCAGGATCCACGCGGTGGTCCCGGCTGCGCTGCCGGCATCACCCTGCTTGCAGAGTGTAGAGCCCTGGTCCCAGGCCCAGTTGTGCCCGCCGCCGGTGGGTGCGCCGGTGGTCTGATCGTTGGTCGAGCTGTCCAGGACGAAGTCGGAGCCTTCCGTCGCGGTGAAGACGTTCGGCGACCAGTTGGCCGCGACCGCGACCGGCGCGACGCCGATCTGGTAGCCGCCGGGGGGGAAGGTGCTGCCGTCCAGGCAGGTCGCCCAGGCGGCGTTCTGGCCGAACGCGAGTGCGGCGGTGGTGGCCAGCAGGGCGCGGCGCCAGTGCAGGCGTGAGTTTTTCTGTGTGCTCATGCTAGGAATCCTTGGGTGTGGGTGCGGTGTCGGTAAGAAGCGACGCCGTAATGTTCCACATACGGAACCGATCCACAAGAGAAATCGCCGCCGATATTCATTTTATTTTCAAGATATTTCTTTGCGTACGGGGAATAATAGTCGAACCGGCCACTCCCAGCCGATAATATATTTTACCGGGTTCCGGTGGTCCCTTAGAATTAAATAGATTGCATTATAACAATGACTTGGGCGGAGGTTTGGTATCCGCCTGGGCCTCACGGCGATCGGCGAGCTGCTCGCCAGGCTCGCCGCAGGAGCCGTTGCAACGCGTCTATCAGCGCGATCCGGAGGCGATCGAGCGCTGGCGGCGCGTGAGCTATCCGGCCATTGCACGACAGGCCAGAACGGCAGGTGGCGAGGTGTTCTTCCGGGACGAGGCGGGTTTCCGTGCCGATGCCGTGCATGACGGCCGAGCTATTCGTCCGTCTGCTGCGGAAGATGATGCGGCATCGCTCGAAGCCGGTACACCTGGTGGTCGATGGACTTCCGGCGGTCAAAGTGATGTGCGAGGGTCGAGGCCGCGAGAGCCCTGATCCGCTGCCGCGTACGAGTGTTCACTCCGCCCAAGCCCAACATGGGTTCAAGTATTGGACCCTTGTTCCGCTTGCTGGCATTATTCGTCCGGGCAATCTGCGGCGGATGCAACGCGGTCTCCACATACATTCGTTCAAATCCCACTGGCGGCTTGTCCGTTGGGTGGTGCGCTGCCGAAGCGGTAAACTTCCAGTCCAGAAAATCGTGCATCCCGCAGTTTCAATTCGACAGGCTGTAGTCGGTCATGCCACGGACTGCCGTAGAGGTCGTCGCGCACAGCATTGGTAATGAAGATACCGCCTTCGCGACCAACCAATAAACCGGTCGATGCCTGCTGGACTCTTGCGGCGGCCAATATGCCATCGCCATAGAGAAAAGACCGAAACGCACAAATCTTACCTCGATGCAGGGCGATGTTGAGAGAACAACCAGATAGGTACTCGCTATTTGCCTCGTCCCAACCTCGGCTCAGCCTGTCCGCTGCGGCCATCAACTGAGAGGCTCCAGGGAAAGTCAGGCAATGACTGTCGCCCAGGCTATTGAAAATCGTTCCCGCATATTCACGCGCCACTGCACGAATTAGTGCGTCAAGCGTGTCAAGTACGTGCTCAACTGTTTCCACGGGTTCACCTTCTGTGAGCCGCACGAACCCGCGCAGATCAGAATGCAGAATATACGCATTGGCGATGACACGGGTTCGATGCCGTTGCTCGACGCGGCAAACTGGGACAGGTTCCGCAAACCCCTTGAGCACGAAGCTATCAACAAGCGCTGTTTGCACTTCGGCCGCTGCCAATGTGGAACGCGCGGCTGATGTGAGGTAAATCTCGTCCGCAGGAGTAATTGCTTCGATGCGCGTTATGAGAGCGAACACATCACCGGCTAAATCGCCGTCCAGCATTGTCACATCGCCGAGCCCGATCACGACCCGCATCGATAGCCGGTCGTCACCCTTGCTGGGCTGTACCAGTCTGAGGGCTTCCTGCATATTGATCGCTGATTTGGCAGCGGCAGTAACGCTTGGGAATTCTAACCAGTAGCCATCACCGGTCGGCTTGACGATCTGACCGCCAAGATCGATTGCGTGGCGTGCTACAAATGCGTGATGCTCGGATAGGAGAGCCTGAAGGTCGGACGACAACAGCGCGCGGAACCTGGGCGTGGACCCGGCTATATCGGTCTTCATCAACACCACGGTTCGGAGTGGTGTCATCGCGACCCGAAATCATGCACGGCACGATACCCCGTCGAAGTACTACGAAAGTGCTCTACGCCGCCTTTGCCTGCTCGGCGATGCCGGTGAGCGCCGCCAGCGTATCGCGCGCGAAGCGCAACCGTGTCGCCACGTCCATCTCGCGCGAGATCGCCAGTTTGTGGTCCGGGCGCAGACGCACCAGCCCGCCCTTGCTGGCGAGCCATGCCACCAGACCGGCCGGATTCGAGAACGCGTTGCCACGGAAGCTCAACAACATGCCTTTCGGGCCGGCTTCCAGCTTCTCCACGCCCGCATCGCGGCAGGCGCGTTTCAGCGCCACGACCTGCAGCAGGTTCTCCACTTCCTGCGGCAGCGTGCCGAAGCGGTCCACCAGTTCGGCCGCCATCGCCCGCGATCTCGCGACGGACTGAGCGCGGCCGAGGTCGAGTGGCGGGGAATGGGCCGCTGGGCGCGGGTCATGGTCGCTTGGCGGAGCGAATGAACGCGCCAGCGCGCCCGGCCGAGGCCCTGTAAGGTCCAATTCACGGCGTTTGCGGACAGAGAGACGCCGTCAGAGCGCGGGCAGGCACAGCGGCGTCAGGCCTCCTGCCGCAAAGTGTGAAGCAAATCACACTCATGGCGGAATACGACCGCTACAACGAAGTGCGGCGACGAGGCGCCCGGAGGGGCCGGCAATGCAAGGTAAATTGCCAACACGGAAAAGGGCGGTCTCGGGGAAACGGTTACGCCTCGGGCGGGGACCGGCGATTGAGGCTACTTCCGCCCATCAGCCAACCCCGGTCCACTCAATCGCTAACACCCGGATTGGCACGAGAGGGGTGAAGCGCCTGATCTCGATAATCCTGGCCGTCCGCCGGACCAGCCATCGCCCAGGCACCTATAAGGGAGGGAACAATGAAAAGGCTGTTCACAGCATGCGTGGCCGTGCTTCTTCCGGCTGCAATTGCGCATGCCAATGTCGTCACGGACTGGGACGCGAAGGCCATGGATGTCATCCAGGGCAATGCACCGGCACCACCGCCGCAGCTCGGTCCAGCGGGAGGTGTGCGCATCGCGACAATCATGCACCTTGCGATGTTCGGGGCGGTCAACACTATCGATCCGCATTACCAGCCATATCATGGTCAAACGCTTCCCAAGGTCGATGCGTCACAAGAAGCTGCGGCGACTTCAGCCGCTGCAACCGTGTTGATCAAAATGCTGCCCGAGCAAGCGGCGAAGATCTCTCAAGAACGGGATGCATATCTCGCTCGCCTACCGGACGGCGACGCCAAGGATCATGGTGTCAAGCTAGGTGAGGAAATGGCGCTCAAGGTCATCGAATCCCGAGTGAATGATGGCTATGGCGCGCCGAATGCGTTTCGACCCGCAACGCAGCCCGGCCAGTATACCGAGACCATGCTGACATATGGCTGGGATATTTCGACTCTGCAGCCGTTCGCCCTGACCAGCCCGTCGCAGTTCCGGCCTCCGCCGCCGATAGCACTGAGCAGCGAGGAATGGGCGACGAACTACAACGAGATGAAGGAGTATGGGGAGAAGGACAGCACGAAGCGCACGCCGCGGCAGACGGAGGACGCCAAGTTCTGGTTGACGGTCTCACCCGGATCGAACCAGCCGCTCGCTCGCCAGGTCGTCATCGAGAAAAACATGTCCATCATGGACAGCGCCCGCTTCATGGCACTGGTGACCATGGCGCAGATGGATGCCTTGATCGCCGTCTTCGATGCCAAATACCACTACACCTTCTGGCGCCCGATCACCGCTATCCGCAACGGTGACATCGACGACAACCCAGCGACGGATCGGGTCGATACGTGGCAACCGATTGCACTCACGCCGATGCATCCTGAATACCCATGCGCCCATTGTATCGGCAGTGGGGCGATGGCCGCTGCGATCGCGGCGATTCTCGGCACCGACGAAATCCCGCAATCCGAATTGGCCTCCCCGACGGCCCCAGGGGTAACCCACCGCTACACCAACCTTCATGCCTTCAACAACGAGGTGTCGGAGGCGCGTATCTGGGCCGGCTTCCACTGGCGGTTCTCGACTGAGGTGGGTAAGGACATGGGCTGGAAAATCGGTGCATATACCGTGCAGACCTGTATGCAGCCACTGAAGGTTGCCGGGAAGTGAGGTAACAATCGAAGCTGGCGATCCCGCGTACGCGGAAGCCCCCCCAACCCCCTCCCGCACGCGGAGGGGGAGTATTCCGCCCTACGCCGCCTTCGCCTGCTCGGCGATGCCGGTGAGCGCCGCCAGCGTATCGCGCGCGAAGCGCAACCGTGTCGCCACGTCCATCTCGCGCGAGATCGCCAGTTTGTGGTCCGGGCGCAGACGCACCAGCCCGCCCTTGCTGGCAAGCCACGCCACCAGACCGGCCGGATTGGAGAACGCGTTGCCGCGGAAGCTCAGCAGCATGCCCTTCGGGCCGGCCTCCAGCTTCTCCACGCCGGCCTCGCGGCAGGCGCGTTTCAGCGCCACGACCTGGAGCAGGTTCTCCACCTCCTGCGGCAGCGTGCCGAAGCGGTCCACCAACTCGGCAGCCATCGCCTCTGTCTCCGCGTCAGACGCCAGCCCGCCGATGCGGCGATACAGGCCGAGCCGCACGGGCAGGTCGCGGACATACTCCTCCGGGATCAGCACCGGCAGGCCAAGGTTGATGTTCGGCGTCCAGTCGCGCTCCTGTCCGCCGCGGCGGCCCTCGCCGGCGCGCAGTTCCACCACCGCGTCTTCCAGCATCTGCTGATACAGCTCGATGCCGACTTCGCGGATGTGTCCGGACTGTTCGTCACCCAGCAGGTTGCCGGCGCCGCGGATGTCGAGGTCGTGGCTGGCCAGCGTGAACCCCGCGCCCAGGGCGTCGAGCGTCTGCATCACCGTCAGCCGCTTCTCCGCCGCCACCGACAGCCGCAGGTTCGGTGGCCAGGTCAGATACGCGTAGCCACGCTGCTTGCCGCGCCCGACGCGCCCGCGCAACTGGTAGAGCTGGCCGAGGCCGAACATGTCGGCGCGGTGGATCACCAGCGTGTTCACCGCCGGCATATCGAGACCGCTCTCCACGATGTTGGTGGACAGCAGGATGTCGTAGCGCCCGTCGCCGAATTCGGTCATCACCCGTTCGAGTTCGGTCGGCGCCAGGCGGCCATGTGCATGTGCGATGCGCGCTTCGGGCACGATCTCGGTCAGCCGCTCCGCCATGCGCGGCAGGTCCTCGATCCGCGGCACCACGCAGAACACCTGGCCGCCGCGGAAGCGTTCGCGCTGCAGCGCCTCGCGGATCACCACGGCGTCGAACGGCATGATGAAGGTGCGCACCGCCAGGCGATCGACCGGTGGGGTGGCGATCACGCTCATCTCGCGCACGCCGGACAGCGCGAGCTGCAGCGTGCGCGGGATCGGCGTCGCGGTCAGCGTCAGCACGTGCACGTCCGCCTTCAGCTGCTTCAGGCGCTCTTTGTGCGCGACGCCGAAATGCTGCTCCTCGTCCACCACCAGCAGGCCGAGATCGGCGAACTCCACCGACTTCGCCAATAGCGCGTGTGTGCCGATGACGATGTTGACCGAGCCGTCGGTGATGCCCCGGCGGACCTCCGCCGCCTCCTTCGCCGGCACCATGCGCGAGAGCTGCGCCACCGTCACCGGCAGTCCGGCAAAACGCTCCGAGAACGTGCGGAAATGCTGGCGCGCCAGTAGGGTGGTCGGCACCACCACCGCGACCTGCGCACCTGACATCGCCGCGATGAACGCCGCGCGCAACGCGACCTCCGTCTTGCCGAAGCCGACATCGCCGCAGATCAGCCGGTCCATCGGGCGGCCGGAGGCAAGGTCCTCCAATACATCGGCGATGGCGCGCGCCTGGTCCTCGGTTTCGGCGAACGGGAAGCGGGCGCAGAACTCGTCCCACGCGCCCTCGCCCGGCGCCATGATGGCGGCGTCGCGGATCTGACGGGCCGCGGCGATGCGGATGAGCTGATCCGCCATGTCGCGGATGCGCTGCTTCATCCGCGCCTTGCGCGACTGCCAGGCGACACCGCCCAGCTTGTCCAGCGCGACGCCCTGCCCCTCGCTGCCAAAGCGCGACAGCACCTCGATGTTCTCAACCGGCAGGAACAGTTTTTCGTCGCCGTCGTAGATCAGCCGGAGGCAGTCGTGCGGGGCGCTCGTGACGGTCAGGGTTTCCAGACCGTCATACCGTCCGATGCCGTACTCCTGGTGGACGACCAGATCGCCCTCAGCGATCTCGGTCGCCTCGGCAATAAACTGGTCGGCGCGCTGGCGGCGGCGCGGCGGGCGGCTGATGCGGTCGCCCAGCAGATCCTGCTCGCCCACCAGAGCAAGCTGATCGGCGACGAAGCCGCGTTCCACGCCCAGCGTGACCAACGACACCGAGCCCACCGGCCTGCGGCGGACCGCCGCCCAATCGTCCTGTTGCGCGGCATCCTTGAAGCCATGCTCGCGCAGCAGATTGGCAATCCGTTCGCGCGAGCCGCGGGTCCAGGCGGCGACGACGATCCGCTTGCCCTCGCCGTTCCAGCGTTCCGTCTGCGCGCGAAGCTGGTCGAACACGTTGGTGCCGGGCCCGCCGCCGCTCTGGAAGAACACCGGCCCTGGGCGGCCGCCGCCATCGACGCCGACCGCGCCATCCGGCCTGGCGAACTGCGAGAAGGCGAACAGCGGGCCATCGGCTAGCATCGCGTTCCAGCCGGCCTGATCGAGATACAGACGGCCCGGCGGCAGCGGCCGGTACGGCACCTCGCCGTCGCGCGGCACCATGCGGCGAGCGGCGTAGTGGTCGGCGATCATCTCCAGCCTCGCCGCCAGCACCTCGTCGGCCTGGTGGTCCGTGCTGACCGAGGCGCCGGGCAGGTAGTCGAGCAGCGTCTCCATGCGCTCGTGGAACAGCGGAACCCAATGCTCCATGCCGGGGTGGCGCCGGCCTTCCGAGATCGACAGATAGATCGGGTCCTCGGCCGCCGGCTGGCCGAAGCTCTCGCGCCATCCCGAGCGGAAACGCGAAATTGCGTCGGGGTCGAGCGGTACTTCCGATACCGGACGCAAGGTCAGGCGCTGGCGGCGATCGGCGCTGCGCTGGGTTCCCGGGTCGAAGGTCCGGATCGACTCGATCGTGTCACCGAATAGGTCGAGACGGACCGGGTCGGATTCGCCCGCCGGAAAGATGTCGATGATGCCACCGCGCATGGCGTACTCGCCGGGCTCCATCACCGTCCCGGCGCGGCCGTAGCCGGTCGCTTCCAGGAATCGAGCCAGTTTCTCCGGCTGGACCGTGCCGTTGGTGCGCAGTTCCAGGCTTGCGCCGGCGAACGCCGCGCCGGGCGGCACGCGCTGCACCAGCGCATTCACCGTGGTCAGCACGATGCGCGGCCGGGTCGGCTTCTCCAGCAGCCGCGCCAGGGTGGCGATGCGTTCGGAGACCAGCGCCGGATTGGGCGACACGCGGTCGTAGGGCAGGCAATCCCAGGCCGGGAAGCGCAGCACCTCCGCCTCCGGCACGACGAACGCGAGCGCCTCCGCCATCCGCGCCATCCGCGAATCGTCGCGGGTCACATGCAGCACAGGCCCAGCGAATTCGGCGCGCCGACGGGCGAGCAGGAACGCGTCCCAGCCCTCGGGCGCGCCGAATACCGGAGTGGCGGTCATGCCGCGCAAAGCCCTCCCCCTCCCATTGCGGGAGGGGGTTGGGGGGAGGGGGCCGCGGGCCAAGCAGGACCCCCTCCCCCCAACCCCCTCCCGCAATGGGAGGGGGAGGATTCTTGTCGGCATAACAGTATGTTCTGACGAGCCCTCATCGTCCGGCCGCGTCCCTGATGCGCCGCAGCAGGGGCGTGTCGGCCTCGGGGGGGATCGGGCTGCGGCCGGTGAGCCAGTCCGCCAGGTCGTTGTCGGGCAGCTCCAGTATCTCCTCCAGCGCGGCAATCTCCGAATCGTCGAACGCGGCTATGTGTCGTCGCACGAAACCGCCAAGCAGGATGTCGTTCTCATACGTCCCACGATGTGTGGCTCGGAACAGCAGTCGGCGGCGCCTCGCATCGAGGGAGGCATGTTCTGGTTCGTTCATCGGCCCGGTGTCATATAGCTGCGTCACCACCCCATGTCAGCCCGTGGACCACGACCTGCTCGCACCGCTGTTTGCGCCGCTGACCACGCTGAAAGGCGTCGGCCCGACGGTGGCCGCGCTGATCGCCAAGGTGGCCGATGGCGAACGGGTGATCGACCTGCTGTTCCGACCGCCCGAGTCGTACCAAGACCGCCGTCATCGCCCGACGATCGCACAGGCAAAGCCGGGCGAGCTCGCGACGCTGGCGGCCGAGGTGGTGCGGCATGAGGAGCCGGCGAATCCGCGCCAGCCATGGCGCGTGGTGGTGACCGACGGTACCGGGTTCGCCGAGCTGGTATTCTTCAAATTCAATCGTGAGCGGCAGATGCCGGTCGGTGCGAAGCTGCTCGTGTCGGGCAAGGTCGAGGTGTTCAACGGCCGCCGGAGGATATCGCATCCCGACCACGTGGTGCCCGCCGACCGACCCGAGTTGCTGCCCGCGATCGAGCCGGTGTGGCCGCTGACCGGCGGGCTGTGGCCGCGCCAGGTGGCGAACGCCATGGTGCAGGCGCTGACGCGGGTGCCGACGCTGCCCGAGTGGCACGATGCGGCGCTGCTCCGGCGGGAGAAATGGCCGGGCTTCGTCGAGGCGTTGCGGGCCGTGCAATCCCCGGCCGATCTGCCCGGCGAGGGCAATCGGCTCCGCCTCGCCTACGACGAACTGCTGGCGGGCCAGGTGGCGCTCGCGTTGGTGCGCGGGCGGGTGCGCGCGAGGCCTGGCCGCAGGCTGGTGGGCAACGGCAGCCTGCGAGCCAAGGCGCTGGCCAGATTCGGCCACACGCTGACCGCTTCGCAACATCAGGCGGTGGCGGAGATCGATGGCGATCTGGCGTCCGACCGCCGCATGCTGCGGCTGCTGCAAGGCGATGTCGGCTCGGGCAAGACGGTCGTGGCGCTGCTTGCCATGCTGCGTGCCGTGGAAGCCGGCGCCCAGGCGGCGATGATGGCGCCGACGGAAGTGCTGGCGAAGCAGCACCACCGCACGCTGTCCCGTCTTTCGCCGGCACCGGTGGCATTGCTGACCGGCGGGGTGAAGGGCCGCGCCCGCGCGCAACTGCTGCGCGGCCTGAAGGATGGCTCGATCCCGCTTGTCGTCGGCACGCATGCGCTGTTCCAGGAGAGCGTCGATTACCACGATCTCGCGCTGGCGGTGATCGATGAACAGCACCGATTCGGCGTGGACCAGCGGCTGTTGCTGGGCGGCAAGGGCGAGCTGACCGACGTGCTGGTGATGACCGCCACGCCCATCCCGCGGACGCTGCTGGTGACGCAATGGGGCGAGATGGATGTCAGCCGCCTGACCGAGAAGCCGCCGGGGCGGCAGCCGGTGCGGACGTCGCTGCACTCACTCGGGACGTTGCCGGAGCTTTTGGATGCGCTGGCGCGCAAGCTGGATGAGGGCGCGCAGGTCTATTGGATCTGTCCGATGGTCGCGGAGAGCGAGGCGCTCGACATCGCCGCCGCCGAGTCCCGGTTCGCCGTGCTGCGCGAGCGGTTCGGCGAGAGGGTGGGGCTGGCGCATGGCCAGCAGGACGCGGCGGTGCGCGACCGCACACTGGCGGAGTTTGCGGGCGGGCAGTGCCGGCTGCTGGTGGCGACAACGGTTGTCGAGGTCGGCGTCGACGTGCCTGCTGCCAGCGTGATGGTGATCGAGCATGCCGAACGCTTCGGCCTGGCGCAGTTGCACCAGTTGCGCGGCCGCGTCGGGCGCGGGGCCGCGGCCAGCTTCTGCCTGCTGCTGCACGAGGAGTGGGTGAACGATGTGGCCAAGCGTCGCCTGACGATGTTGCGCGACACCGAGGACGGTTTCCTGATCGCCGATGAGGATTTCCGCCTGCGCGGCGGCGGCGACATCCTGGGGACGAAACAGTCCGGGCTGCCGGGGTTCCGGCTGGCCGATCCGATTGAGCACGAGGGCCTGCTGCACATGGCGCATCGCGATGCGGCGGTGCTGCTGGGGAAGGACCCGAAGCTCGAGAGCGAACGGGGACGGGCGGTGCGTGTGCTGCTACGGTTGTTCGAGCGAACGGCAGCAATGCGGACGTTGGCTGCGGGGTGAGGGGCGGCTGTCACGCCATGTCAGCAGCGCCTGCGCCACCGGTTTGCATGACTTGCCAGCCCCCTGCCCTGCCTCGATCCTCCCGCCGCAACGCCGAGGACCCGCGATGCCCGAGCCAGTCCAGTCGGTGATCGCCGCCGCCCGCGAATTCCTGGGCGACCGCATCACCACCAACGCAACGCTGCGCGAGCACCACTCGCACGGCCAGGACACCCAGCCGCCGGTGCTGCCGGACGCCGTGGCGTTCATCGAAACGTCCGAGGAGGCGGCACGCCTGCTCGCGCTTTGCAACGGCGCGCACGTGCCGGCGGTGGCGTGGGGCGCGGGCACCTCGCTGGAGGGTCACGTGACGCCGGTGCGCGGCGGCATCACGCTCGACCTCTCGCGCATGACCCGCATCATCGCGGCAAGCCAGGCCGACATGGACTGCCGCGTGGAGGCGGGCGTGACGCGCGACCAGCTCAACGAGCACCTGCGCGACCAGGGCCTGTTCTTCCCGGTCGATCCCGGCACCGCGCTCTGCACCATCGGCGGCATGTGCGCGACCCGCGCCTCGGGCACCAATGCCGTGCGCTACGGCACGATCCGCGAGAACGTGCTGGGCTTGACCGTGGCGATGGCAGATGGGCGGCTGATCCGCACCGGCGGCCGCGTGCGCAAGTCGGCGACCGGCTACGACCTGACGCGGCTATTCATCGGCTCCGAGGGCACGCTCGGCGTGATCACGGAGATCCAGCTCCGGCTGCACGGCATCCCGGAGGCCGTGTCGTCCGCCACCTGCCAGTTCTCCACGCTGCGCGGCGCGGTCGAGACGGTGATCGCCATCCTCCAGACCGGCATCCCCGTCGCGCGGATGGAGTTGCTCGACGAGGTGCAGATGGCGGCGTGCATCGCCTATTCGAAGCTGGAAGGGCTGGAGCCTCTGCCAAGCCTGTTCTTCGAATTCCACGGCAGCACGGCGGCGGTTGCCGAACAGGCGCAGCAGGCCGAGGAGATCGCCGCCGGTTACGATGGCGAGGGCTTCCGCTGGGCCACCGATGCGGCGGAACGCGGCAAGCTGTGGAAGGCGCGGCATGATGCGCTGTGGGCATGCCTTGCGTTGAAGCCCGGCCATAGGGGCATCGCGACGGACGCCATCGTGCCGATTTCCGTGCTGAACGCGGCGATCCTTGGCGCGAAGGAGGATATCGCTGCCTCGGGGCTGACCGCGCCGATCGTCGGCCACGTCGGCGACGGCAACTTTCACACCGTGATTCTGGTACCGCCGGAGCCGGATGGGCTGCAACGCGCGTGGGAGCTGGACAAGAAGATTGTCGCCCGTGCGCTGGCGCTCGGCGGGTCATGCAGCGGCGAGCACGGCGTGGGGATCGGCAAGCGCGAGTTTCTGGAGCAGGAGCATGGCGCCGAGGCGCTGGCGGTGATGCGCTCGGTGAAGCAGGCGCTGGATCCGCGGGGGATTTTGAACCCGGGGAAGATGTTTTTGAATTGAGGCAGGGGCCGTAGGGCAACGAAAGCGGACTCACCGCTTTGGCCTTGACGAGAGGCGTAAGCGGACCATCGCCGTCGTATGTTGCAGGTAGGTCTTGGACCCGTGTCGGTCATTGCTCGGCTAGCCAGCCTATTTACGAAGGGGACGTTGCCGCGCTGCGGCGCCACCAGGATTGCGCCTATTCCCGCGACTTAGCAGTCGAAGCAGTTCGCCTGTAATACCAATCCGCCTAAACATTGACACATGCCCAGTCCCGGTGCCCGATTGATCTGATCCTGTCCGGGTCATTGATGAGGAAGTTCCATCCTTCCT
>Ga0210402_10004219_pt1 | contig 13139 bp, 11 predicted proteins | sample IncBWC7MmetaG_FD_161055 | JGI IMG/M metagenome (GOLD analysis project Ga0210402, IMG submission 161055) | Forest soil microbial communities from Barre Woods Harvard Forest LTER site, Petersham, Massachusetts, United States - Inc-BW-C-7-M | ecosystem: Environmental > Terrestrial > Soil >...
CACGTCTTCCATCGGACCCTCCCGAATCGGTTGGGTCCCAAAGAATCAGTCCGTCACGCCGCCCGCCAGAACCTTTCGCTCCGTCAACTAAAAAAACGCGTTAACCTGACTTCGGCGCCCTGTCTCGGCGGCCTTTTCGGGTTGCATTCCGGCCCAAAACCTCTATAACGCCCACTTCCGCTCGATCCCGGCCGGGAGCTGAACGGACGGCCGTCGTGGCGGATCACAGGCCTGAGAAACATGGCCTTCGGTCCGAAACGAATCTGGCAGGACCACATGGTCCGACGTCCCGTGTTCCCGCCTTCTTAGCTTTCGAGCCTTTCCCGAAAGGCACGAGGGGCTTGGCGCCGGATCGGCGCAAATGGTGGAGAGGCATTCCCATGCCATTGTACGAGCACGTCTTTTTGGCGCGGCAGGATTTGTCGCAGCAGCAGGTCGATGAACTGACGGCCCACTACAAGGGCGTCATCGAGCAAATGGGCGGCAACGTCGCCAAAGTGGAATATTGGGGCGTCAAGTCCCTCACCTACCGCATCCGCAAGAACCGTAAGGCGCATTTCACCCTTCTGAACGTAGACGCGCCGGCGGCCGCGATCGGCGAGGTCGAGCGGCAGCAGCACATCAACGAGGATGTGCTGCGCGCCATCACGGTGCGGGTCGAGGAACTCGAGACCGGCCCTTCGGCCATGATGCGAAAGGTCGACCGCGAACGTGATCGCGACGAGCGCCGCGGCGAACGCCGGCGCGACCGCGACGGCCCCGATTCGCGCGGCCCGCGCGGCCCGCGCGAGGATCGCGGGAACGGTGACGATACCGAAATGACGGAGCATTGATGTCATGAGCTTCGAAGGTGGACACGGCGGTCGTGAATTTGGCGGCGGGGCACGGCGGCCGTTTTTTCGCCGGCGCAAGACATGTCCGTTCTCCGGCGCCAATGCGCCGAAGATCGACTACAAGGACGTGCGCTTGTTGCAACGCTACATTTCCGAGCGTGGCAAGATCGTGCCGAGCCGTATCACAGCCGTATCGGCGCTCAAGCAGCGCGAACTTGCGCGCGCCATCAAGCGCGCCCGCTTTCTTGGTCTGCTGCCATACGTGATTCAGTAATGAGAAATCGGTGATCAGATCAAAAAAGTTCTGATTACTGACCGTTGATCCCTGGCAAATGGTTGGGGCGGACCTCGATCCGTCTCTAACCGCTCCATGAGCGGGACAGCTCGGTAATGATGCAGGTCGCTTTGATAGGGGTCGGCGCGGGAGCCGCAGCGGCGCTTCTGTTCGCCTCGGTAACGTCGGGCATCGGATTCTCGGTGATTCTGTTTTATCTTGCCCCGCTGCCGATCATGATCGTTGCGCTGGGCTGGAGCCACTGGGCTGGCTTCACGGCAGCGGTCGCGGCAGCCGCGATGCTCGGCGGCGTCTTCGGGATATTCTTTTTTGCGACCTTCCTGACCATGTTAGGAGCGCCGGCCTGGTGGCTCGGTTATTTGGCGCTGCTCGGCCGCCCGGGCGCGAACGGCGGAACCGCGCATGTGGAATGGTATCCCCCGGGCCGCCTCGTGCTTTGGGCCGCGATCTTCGGCGCCGCCGTGGTGGCCGGCGCGCTCGTGACGTTCGGGGGCGACGAGGCGACCATCAGACACGGCCTTGGGAACGCTCTCGACCAGGCTCTGCGCCTGCAGACCGGAGCGCCCGCGGATGCACCGCTGCAGTTTCCCGGCCTCCGGGATGCCGATCGCGTGATCGACATACTCGTGTTACTCCTGCCGCCGGCTGCGGCCGTGATCGCCACCATCACCCAGACCGGCAATCTGTGGCTTGCCGGTCTGGTCGTGAAACTGTCGGGCCGCCTCCGGCGTCCGTGGCCAGATCTCACCATGCTTTCCTTTCCGCCGCTCGCCGCAGCGTGGTACGGGGCGTTCCTCGCCGGCGCGTTCCTGCCCGATCTGACGGGCCTCGTCGCCAGCCTGTTTGCCGCGACCTTGACGCTGGCATTCGCCCTGGTCGGATTTGCCGTCATGCATACGGCCACGCGTCATATGCGCGGTCGCGCTGTCGTGCTGTCGGGCGCCTACGGGTGCATCGTTATTTTAGTCTGGCCGATCGTCGTCATGACGCTTATCGGCGTCGCTGAGACGCTATTCGGTCTTCGTGCACGCTCTTCCAGGCGCGGCCCGCCGGCAGCGCGCAACACCTGAGAGCGAAGACATGAAGTATATCTCGCCGATCGACCAACTTAAAGACGACACGTAAAGGAGAACCAAGATGGAAGTCATTCTGCTGGAACGCGTGACCAAGCTCGGGCAGATGGGAGAAGTCGTTCGCGTCAAGGACGGCTTCGCCCGCAATTTCCTCCTGCCGCAAGGCAAGGCGCTGCGCGCCACCAAGGACAATCGCGCCAAATTCGAGACCATGAAGGGCCAATTGGAAGCGCGTAATCTCGAACTCAAGAGCGATGCCGAAAAGGTCGGGGTCAAGCTCGACGGCCAAAGCTTCATCGTCATCCGTCAGGCATCCGAAACCGGTCAGCTCTATGGCTCGGTATCGCCGCGCGACATCGTAGCGATGATCACCGCCGGCGGATTTACGGTGGCACGCGGCCAGATCGCCCTCAACACGCCGATCAAGAATATCGGCCTCCACCGCGTTCCCGTGGCGCTACACCCCGAAATCGAGGTGTCGATCACCATCAATGTCGCCCGTAGCGCAGACGAGGCCGAGCGCATTGCCCGCGGCGAAAACGTAATTGCGCAACGCGAAGAACGACTGGTGATGGCGACCGGCGAAGATGCCGCCGCCGAAGACTTCTTCGAAAACCCTGAGAATATAAAAGAAGAGGAAGAAACGTCCGAAAGCAAGGGCGAATAGGCCTTGCTTTCTAAGCTATTGCTCCAAACGCGGTGAGGTCACCGCCGGCGGGACCGTCGGAGCTGGAGCCGGTGATACACTGCCCTCCGGCGGCTGCCTCCCAGGAGCCGCTGCGTCGATCGTGGCTGACGGAGGAGCAATCGACGACGCGTCGGTGGCGCTCTTGGCGGTTGCCTGCGCGTCATGAGCGGGCGACTCCGCGTCATCCGCATGATTGCGACGCTTGTGAACCTTCGGCGTTCCCGTCTTGGCCGCTTCCAAAATCGCACTTTCGGAGCCGAGTCCCGATGACAAATAGGAACGCAACCGCGAAATCGGGTCAGTTGTCCCGCCAGGCGCGCTTTCTTGCGTCCGCGCATTCGATTTAGAAGCGGCGGGCGTCGTCGCTATGCTGCCTGGCGGCCGCGGCACTTCGCCATCATCGCGCACCCTTCGCTTGTCGCCATCGCTCGACGGAATGGTTGTGCGCCGATGGCGTCCGCCCAGATCTTCAACGGGCCTTGCGTTCGTGCGGGCGTCATCTCCGTTCGCGGTCGCGTCGCCCTCCCCTCGACCCCGCCGTTCGGCCGGGCGACGTTCGCCTGCCGCCGGCGGTGCCGCAACGCCAATGCCGCGGTTGCGCGCGCCAGTTCCACCGGCTGCAAACCCGGACACATACGTGGCCAGTGCGCTCGCCGTCTCGGATTTGGTCGTATAGTGCTCGCGCAGAAAGTCGGCCAGCGTGCGCACGTCGGGGTTCCTTGCGAGGCCGTTCGGCGAGCGATGACACTCAGCGCAATCAGAGCGGAACAACTGTGCCGGCGTCTTGCCGGCAGTGAAGTCTTGCGCAGGCGCAGGAGCGCTTGCCATTGCGGTCACGAATCCGAGAACGAAAATCGAGATCTGTTTCACTTGCCCGCCACCCCTGGTTCCCTAAGCACCCCTTATTAACCCATTCGGGCGGCGGCGCGAGATTATTCTTTCAACTGAACTGAGCAGTTGCCCACGATTTGGCCGAATTTCTGTTTCTCCCCATGCCACGGGCGATGTCGCCCCGGTTTCCCGTTGTTCACAGAGTATCTACTAAATCCCTTGATTGCGGAACTAGCCGAGCGTGTTAAGCTTAAATAGTCTTGGGGTTCCGTTACCGGAATTGTAACGGGAAGGAGGTACAGTATAACCCTGGCCGGCACAGCACAATGGAATGCATATCCGACCGGCCTAGCCGGAGTGTTGCGTTATGGACTGGCTTTTGCGTTTTGCATTGGCGCATGTCACTTGCGGCAATCTGCAGGTGACCACAGCCGGAGGAGCAACATTTTCGTTCGGCGATGGCACCGGCCCGCCGATCTGGGTGCGTTTCGTCACCGCAGGCGCTCAACGGTCGGTGTTGCTAGATCCCGACCTCAAACTCGGCGAAGCCTACATGGACGGCACCTTCGTGGTTGAGCGAGGGTCGATCGCAGAGTTTGTCGATCTCGTGGCGAAGAAGTCCGCTTGGCCGCGTTGGTCCGCACCGATCACGGCGCTTCGATTCGTGTGGCGGCGCATCAGGCAGCTTAATCTGCGTGGGCGGTCACGACGCAACGTCGCCCACCACTACGATCTGGACGGCCGCCTCTATTCGCTCTTCCTCGATTCCGACCGCCAATACAGCTGCGCCTATTTCGAAACTACGCAGGACAGCCTCGATGATGCCCAGCTCGCCAAGAAGCGCCATCTGGCAGCGAAGCTGCTTCTCGATGACGGACATCGGCTTCTTGACATCGGCTGCGGGTGGGGCGGGCTTGCGCTCTATGCGGCGGAAATTTGCGGTGCCCGGGTCACCGGCATCACCCTTTCGCAGGAGCAGCTCGCAATCGCAAGCCAGCGCGCCAAAGAACGCAAGCTGACCGGCCATGTCTCCTTCCACGCTCTCGACTATCGAGACGTCAGCGAAACCTTTGACCGCATTGTTTCGGTCGGCATGTTCGAGCATGTCGGTGTCAGCTTCTACGATGCGTTCTTCGCTAAATGCGCCAAGCTTCTCGCCGACGACGGCGTCATGGTACTGCATTCGATCGGTCGATCGAGCGGCCCCAGTTACACCAATGCGTGGATCGCCAAATACATTTTCCCGGGCGGGTATATTCCGGCGCTGTCTGAGGTGATGCCGGCGATCGAACGCGCCGGCCTGCTCGTCACCGACATAGAGATCCTGCGCCTGCACTACGCGGAGACCCTCAAGGCATGGCGCGACCGTTTCCTTGCTCACCGAGACGAGGTTGCGCGCCTCTATGATGCCGGCTTCGTGCGAATGTGGGAATTTTACCTTGCCTGCTCGGAGACGGCATTTCGGCACCATGACATGATGGTGTTCCAGGTCCAATTGGCAAAGCGTCAGGGCGGGGTGCCAATCACCCGCGACTACATCCTCCACACAGAGTCGCGCCTGCGCGGACGCGAAGCCGGGCTGCGCAGGCCGCTGCGGCTGGCCGGCGAGTGAGTCGCAGCGGCTCACCGTCTCGGCGCCACCGTCAAGTCCCAAATTGGCCGAACCGGCAACAAAAAATATTTAGCCTGGTGATAAGGTGGAAAAAACGAATCACCCGTTCCCAAGTGCGCGGCGTTTGTCTAATTGCGATTCGAAGCGTCTGATCCTCGTCGATCAAGCTGATGCGGATCGACGATTGTGGCGCCGCGCGGCGCATGATTCGATCGAACCTTGTTCCGCGGTTCCGCCATTGAATGTCAAATCAAAACACAGGGTGCCATGGCGATCGAATCGACCGCACGAAAGCAGGCGGCCCCCCCCCCTCAGGTTTACTCGAAGGGGGCACCGCCCTATCGCACGGCTCCGCACAATATCGAGCTTGAGCAAGCGTTGCTTGGCGCAATCCTGGTGAACAATGAGGCGTTCTATCGGGTCTCCGACTTTCTCGAGCCGCGGCACTTCTTCGAGCCCATCCACCAGAAGCTGTACGAGATCGCGGCAAGCCTCGTGCGTGTCGGCAAGACCGCAACTCCGATCACACTGAAGACCTTCCTGCCATCGGATCTGGACGTCGCCGGATTGACGGCGAGCCAATATCTCGCCCGCCTCGCCGCCGAAGCCACGACCGTCATCAATGCGTCGGACTACGGCCGAACCATCTACGACCTTGCGATTCGCCGTTCCCTGATCGTGATCGGCGAGGAGATGGTCAATGCTGCCTACGACGCCGCCGTCGACGAGCGGCCGCGGGATCAAATCGAGCAAGCGGAACGCAACCTCTACGCGCTTGCCGAGACCGGACGTTACGACGGTGGGTTCCAACGCTTCGCCCAGGCGCTCACGACCGCGGTCGAGATGGCGGCGCATGCTTATCAACGCGACGGAAAACTGTCCGGGCTTGCGACCGGACTGAAGGATCTCGACCGCATGATGGGCGGCCTGCAGAAATCCGACCTTATCATCCTGGCGGGACGCCCCGGCATGGGCAAGTCATCGCTCGCCACCAACATCGGCTACAACGTGGCAAGAGCCTGGGAGGGCGGCGTGCGCGCCGACGGGCAAATCGAGTCGACCAACGGCGGCATTGTCGGCTTCTTCTCGCTCGAAATGTCGGCCGAGCAGCTCGCGACCCGCATGATCTCGGAGCAGACCGAAATCGCCTCCTATCGCATCCGGCGCGGCGAGATCGCGCCGGCCGATTTCGACCGCATTGCCGAGGCCGCACGCGAAATGGAGCGAATCCCCTTCTATATCGACGAGACCGGTGGCCTTTCGGTCGGTCAGCTGGCGGCGCGGGCGCGACGTCTCAAACGTCAGCGCGGCCTCGACCTCCTGGTGATCGACTATATCCAACTTCTGCAGGGATCAAGCCGTCGCGCCCAGGAAGGCCGGGTGCAGGAGGTGACCGAGATCACCACTAGCCTCAAGGCGCTGGCGAAGGAATTGAACGTCCCGATCCTGGCGCTATCGCAGCTCTCGCGAGCGGTCGAAAATCGCGACGACAAGCGCCCCCAGCTTTCCGATCTGCGCGAATCCGGCTCAATCGAACAGGACGCCGACGTGGTGCTGTTCGTATTCCGAGAGGAATATTATCTCAAGAACAAGGAACCGCGCCCCGGCACCGAGGAATATTTCAAGTGGCAGACCGAAATGGAGGCCGTGCACGGTCGCGCCGAAGTCATCATCGGCAAGCAACGCCACGGCCCGACCGGCACCGTGGCCTTACACTTCAAAGCCGAGGTGACACGGTTTTCCGATCTGGCGGAAGAAGATCATTTGCCGGAACGGACGTCGTAGCCCGCACTGCGCCGGTCTTCTGGCGCGTAATGCCGATGCCCCTGTCCCGGACTGTCATCGCCCGGCTCGACCGGGCGAACCAGTAGCCGCGTAACTTCGAGAGCGGCATCGTCTCGGTGCATCAATACCTCGGGGGTTACTGGGTCGCCCGGTCGAGCCGGGCGATGACAGTTCTGGGTGTTGGCGCAGCCTGCCATTTCCGGTCCGGTGCGTCGCCCCGCAGGGATCGCCTAATACGCGATCGCGTAGCAATCCCGCCGCCGGTCCGCCCCGGCAATGCGGTTGCGGGTGGCCGGATCGATCAGCACGGCGGTAGCGCAACCGTTCATGCCGAAGGCCTTGATCCGCGCGACATCGTGACCGCGTGCCTGCAGGTCGTTGTAGACGGCGTCCGGAATGTTGGCTTCGAGGTTGAGCTTGTTGAAACCCGAATTGTGCGGCCAGAACGAGCCATAGAAATGCAGCGTCTGCACGCGCGGCCATTCGAACGCCTCGTGCAGGTTCGGATACCAGTCGGGCCAGAACTCCACGACGTCGAGAAACGCCTGCAGGATGGTCTGGTCCTGGTTGTCGCCGCCGGGCGAACCGATCGCCATGAAGGGCTGACCGTCGCGCAGCACGATGCTCGGCGTTAGCGTATATCGCGGCCGCGCACGCGGGCGCAGCTGGGCTGCGCGGGTCTTGTCGAGCCAGAACTGCTCGCCGCGCACGCTCATGCCGATCCCGGTGTTCCCGAGGATGACGGCGCCACCTATCCAACCGCCACTCGGCGTCGAGTCGAAGATGTTGCCGTCGCGGTCGATGATGGCGATGTGGGTGGTATCCTTAAGGGCGCCCGAAACCGGCTCCGGGTCGGGCAGCGGTCCGGTTGATTTGCCGGCATCCGTAATGTTTGCGACCCAGTAGGTCCATTCCTTGACCTGCCGGTCGAACGGCAGCGGATTGCCGGCCACGAAGGCGCGCGATGCGTTCCTGGGATCGATCAGCTTGGCGCGCTCCTTTGCGTAGGTTTTCGACAGCAGCCCCTCTCCCGGAACCTGCACGAAGACCGGGTCAGCGTAATAGGTATCTCGATCCGCGTAGGCGAGCTTGAGGGCTTCCACCACGGTGTGGAGATATTCGGGGCTGTTGAGCTTCATCGATCGCAGATCGAAATTCTCCAGGATATTGAGGGCTTCGAGCAGCACGGGTCCCTGGCCGTTGAACGCATGCTTGAAGACGTCGTAGCCCCGGTAGGTCGTCATGCTTGGCGGCTCGACGCGGGCGAAGAACTCCGCAAAATCGGCGAGATCGAACGGCGCTTTATGTTCCTTGAGAAAGCTGACCATCTCCTCGGCGATATCACCCTTGTAGAAGCGATCGCGCGCGGCCACGATGCCGGCGCTGCGGCCCTCGTTTTTATGGGCGCGCTCGGCCTCGACCATGCGGGCAAGGGTGCGCGCCAGCGTCGGGAACTTTATCGTATCTCCGGGCCGGTAAGCGGCGCCGTCCGGCTTGAACCAGTAGCTGCGGTTGTCCGGCCAATCCTGCATAAATTTGGCGTTCCGCGCGATCGCCGCCACCGTTCGGGGCCGCAGCGGAAAGCCCTGCTCAGCATATTCAATCGCCCGTGCCGCCACAGTTTCGAAGCTCATGGTGCCCCACTGGTCAAGCACCGTCAGGGCCGCGTGAAGCGCGCCCGGAACGAGAGCCGGGTCGAGCCCCTTGCCGTCGAGATTCTTGTCCCGCGCCATGTACCAGTCGATGGTGGCGCCCTGCGGCGCCCACCCCTGCCCCACGACCGAGGTCACCTTGCCAGTGCTGCGCGGATAGACGAGGACGAGCGCTTCGCCGCCGAGGCTGTAGAGATCCTGCTCCACCACGCCGCCGACCAGCAGCGCCGCGACGCCGGCGTCGAAGGCGTTGCCCCCGCGCACCAAAATCTCGAATGCCGCCGCCGTGGTCAGCGGATGACCGGCCGATATGCCGCCGTTGCGGCCCATGACGGGCGGCCGTTCGGCGGCGCTGGCCCCAACCCCAGGGAGTCCGGGCGCGGCCAGTGCAAGGAGCGCGGCGAAGGCAAGGACCATGCGGCCAAGCGAGAATTTGCGTCGTGAGCCCTTACCAAACGAGAGCTTACGAAATGAGAGAAACGGCTTGCGAGTTAAGGCTGGCGCTAACCAAATGCGCGGAGCGCGCGTTCCCGTTGACCGGCGGCACATACAATTCCTCCCAATTGTCGTTTGTTCGATCATACGCGCGACCGTGCAGCTACGGAAGCCACCTCCCGCGTTCGCCCATTGCCGGCAGCCCACAACGGGCGGACAAGAAACCCGCTCCCGTTGCATCCGCCGTATGACCCGCCATATGAGTGAGGTGCCATCAAAGATTCGGAGAGGCTCCTTTGGCGTTCGGTATTTTGAAAGCTAGATTCGGCCGGCCGTCGCCAACGTCCGCGAAGACATCCACCGCCGGACGGCCCGGCTCGCCCGCTCCGGATCGGGCCACGATCCCGAGACCCGTGCGCGATTCGTCGCCGACAGCCAAGCCTGCGGTTCCCGAGCCGGAGTTGCCTGAACCGGCGCAAATCCAAACTTCTGGACCCGCCGCGTTCGAGACCGGCGGCATCCTCACCATCGATCTTGCCGCCATCGTCAGGAACTGGAAAGCGCTGGCGCGACGGGTCGTTCCGGCGAATTGCGCCGCGGTCGTCAAGGCGGACGCCTATGGCTGCGGCGTCGATATGGTGGCGGCCGCGCTGGCAAATGCCGGATGCAGCACCTTCTTCGTCGCCCATCTGACCGAAGCACGTCAGGTGCGCGCCGTGGCGCCCGATGCTGCGATCTATGTGCTTAATGGCTTCGCCCCCGGAAGCGCGGCAACATTTGCGGAGATCAACGCCCGACCGGTGATTGGCAGTCTCGCGGAATTTGTCGAGTGGGACGCCTATCGCACCGCGACCCGCTGGGCCGGTGGCGCGGCGCTTCATTTCGACACCGGCATGAACCGGCTTGGCTTCGCGCTCGCGGAGGCACCGCTCTTCACCGCGCGGGTAAAGATGGCGGACCATGGCATTTCGCTCATCATGAGCCACCTTGCCTGCGCCGATACGCCGAGTCACGCTCTCAACGCCAAGCAGATCGCGGCATTTCGCGATTTGCGCTTCATGTTCCGCGGCACCCCGACGTCGCTCGCCAACTCGTCCGGCATTTTTCTCGGGCACGCTGCCCATTGCGACATGGTGCGTCCCGGCGCCGCGTTGTTCGGCGTAAACCCGACACCGGCGACCCCAAACCTGATGGAGCATGTTGTCACCCTCAAAACCCGCATCGTGCAGGTGCGCGAAGTGCCGCGCGGCGAAACGGTGGGGTACGGGGCAACCTGGACGGCCGGACGGGCGTCGCGGATCGCCATCGTGGCGGTAGGCTACGGAGACGGCTATCCGCGCGCCGCGAGCGATCCCAAAGGCAGCATCAAATCAGAGGCCAGATCGGGCGCCAGATCCGGTGCCGTTGCGCTCATCGCCGGCCGGCGCTGTTCCATGGTCGGCCGCGTCTCCATGGACCTCATGGCATTCGATGTTACCGGTCTGTCCGAGGACCCGGTGCGCCGCGGCGCCCATGCGACCCTGATCGGCGACGGCATCACGGTCGACGACATCGCTGCGTGGAGCGGCACCATCGGGTACGAGGTGTTGACCGGGCTCGGGCGCCGGTACCGCCGGGAGTGGAGGCGATAATGCGCGAGCCCATGGGGCCCAGCGACTACGGATCCAGGTGAAGGCCTGATCCTTCAACTATTCGCAAAATTCCTACGACAGCGTTGACGCCACGCGCATCGATCGGGACAAATCGCTAAGATGCCTTTGAAGGATGCCCCTCGTGCCGGATCACCGTGAGGGGATCAGGAGGCATAGTCCTGATCGCGCCCCACAACGGCGCTGCACAGCGCCTTCCTGAGTGTCGCGGTCCATCGCCTCAAGCTGAATAAACACCGCCTCCGAGCTCCTATTCATCCCCCGCGCACGGATGGCAAATGCAGATCGATGTTCTGGTGCCTAAAAAATCAGCGCAAATGGCCTCAAAATCGTTCCATATTTTAGCAGCCGGCCACGAACCAAACACAATGCAAGATTTAATCTTAACATATAAAAAAGGGCCGCCAGCACCGCTTGCGGCCCAAGTCTAGGGAGGAAACGCCCAAGGAGGGCTGCGGTGCAAGAGCGCCGCATTCGAAGTATGTGCTGCATTGCACAAACAATCAAGCGGCAGACCAGTCCAAATTTTAGGCGACCCCAAACATCAAGCCGACATCATTAATGACTTGGTCCGGCGAATCGCCACAGTTCCCGTGCCCTAATCATTTCGTGGAGCGCCCGTCGACCGGCCCCGTCAACGCCCCGTTCCCGGCCCCTGTGCGGGCAAACTTCCCGCCGACCATTTCAACCAACGCCCTCGCGCTGGTTCTATGGTCAGGCTGGCCACGTGGGATTAACCCTCCGCCGTGGCCAGCCGCCGTTGGGTCAGTGCGGCGCTAACCTGCTTCCGCCAGTGCGGCGCGAAGGATGCTGACGCTGGCAACGCGCATTTGCCTTGCTCCACTCTGCAATAACCGTCCGCTTAGTCGCGGTCCCCGTGCGTCTCGTTCCCAGTCGGCGGCTAGTTCGCCGGGGTCCACGTAGCCCGGATCACGTCACTACGCGACCCCGGATCGACCGGAGGAAGCGGCCGTGCCCGCTCGCCCATGCCGACCGTCGCGGGCTGCGATAGTCTTCGCGCTTGCGGCCCTCGCGCTCTGCGGTCGGCTCTGTCTGCGCGAATGTCGAATACCGTTGTGGTTATTTATATGGTGAGCGGAAGAGCGCTCGACTTCGTTGCCAGTCGCCGCGTCAGGGGCCAGGCTCCGAAGCCTCGCGAAAAATTCAACAGTCAATTCCCCGGGATTAGTTACAGTTCGTAGGTTCCGAACCGGAGAAGAACTAGCCGGTCGGTGGGAGGGACGTAAATGAGTGTCGAACAATTCCGGCAGCGTGCCGACGAATGTCGTCGTCTTGCCGCTGCCTCGCGCAATGCGAGCGATAAGGCGTTCTGGCTGGCCCTGGTAGAGCGCTGGCAGGCGCTAGAAAGTCAGACTGTCGCTAGACCTGCCAGAGACAAGTCTCCGTCGCCGCTCAGGCGACAATCTGAAATGTCGACTGAAGGTTGAGGTCGATTCGCGAAAGCGAAGCCCCGGCTGCGTGAGGGAACAAGCCGGGGCTTTGTTGATAGCGGCCCAACCAATGCCGGTCTGGGCTGTGCGGGAACGGCCGCGCGCAACTGTAATAACCCCGACATGCCGCGATTTATTCCCGGCGGACTTGGATTTTTTGTCTAGCCCGCCTCGCCGCAATCAAACCGCTTCGGCGCGACCTCGCAACTCATTCGCCGCTGCCTTGACCGCCGCCCTGACAGCCCGTAGCGAATGCAACGAGGCCGCCGACTAGCGGCGGCCTCGTTGTCACCAAAAGACCATTTTTCGTTTCGGGCTTAATATGGTAGTGTGCTCCCGCTCGTCCTGAATGAGCACGGCCCCGGTCTCTTTCTCAGCCCCCCAGCCCCAGAGATCGGGGCCATTGTTTTTACAATGGATCATGGCCATTCCGTAAGGGCAAAGGCGGGCCTCCAACACGAATCCAATAGAACTGTTGCAATTAGGTCACGCCGCAGCAACCGCTTGCTGGCTGGTAGTTAATTGGTAGCGGCCCAATTCTTCTAAGAGCATTGCGGCACAGACCGAACGCGTGCCCTGGCACCGATCTCGCTCGCGATCGACCAGGTCGAGTTCGTCACCCTGATCGGCCCGTCCGGCTGCGGCAAGAGCACGCTGCTGAAGCTGATGTGGAACCCTCCTCGAGCCGTCCGACGGCCGTTTGCTGTGGTGGCGCACCGAGATCTCATCGGATCGCAGTCTAAGGTCATGCCCGGACGAAACGCTTCAGCCCAAGCCGGAGCCACTCCGGTGAACCGTTCAATACTCCGGCGACACTAATGATCCAGCAACGGCA
>Ga0210402_10004221_pt1 | contig 13138 bp, 9 predicted proteins | sample IncBWC7MmetaG_FD_161055 | JGI IMG/M metagenome (GOLD analysis project Ga0210402, IMG submission 161055) | Forest soil microbial communities from Barre Woods Harvard Forest LTER site, Petersham, Massachusetts, United States - Inc-BW-C-7-M | ecosystem: Environmental > Terrestrial > Soil >...
TCCCAAAGCCACCGGCCGTCGCGCAGCAGGCCCGCACCGCGGGCGCCGGCCGTGACCACGACCAGTCCGCACCCGCTCATTTTTGCCAGGAGCCGGGCGTGGATTTCTTCGCGGCCGGGCGTTTCCGCTTCATTCGCGGCGAGGCGCGCGGCTTCGGCGGCATTCACCTTCCATGCGGTCGCCTTGCGCGCGAGTTCGCGGACAAGTTCGAGATCGTCATGCGGCGGGCGCAAATTGGCGTCGAACACGCGCAGCGCGCGTTCGGGCAGCGCGGCGAGCAGGCGGTCGAGCGTGGCGCGGTTGGAGGCGGAGCGTTCCGCGAGCGAACCATAAACAAACGCGCCGGCTTCAGCGGCTGTGCGAAGGGTGGCGGCGGTCGCAGGAATTTTGTCCCACGCGACGTGGGTGACGATGTCGAAGCGGGCGTCGCCATTGCCGCCGATGGCCACGCGCACGTGGCCGGTGGGCACATTGTCGAGTTGCGCAATGCCGTCGGTGGAGAGGCCCCAGTTTTTGCAACGCCGGAACAACTCATCGCCCAACACGTCGCGGCCGACGGCGGAAACGACCCGCGCGTCCACGCCGTGATGGTGCAGGTGATACGCGGCGTTAAGCGACGCGCCGCCGAGAAACAACCCGTCGGGCAGAAAATCCCAGAGGATTTCACCGAAGCAAAGGGCGAGGGGGCGGGGCGCGTTCATGTTGGCAGGTGGTTGGAAATTTCTGTTTAGACCGGCATATCGTTGGCAGGTTGGAAGAATCCAGCCGGCGTTTTTACGCGGGCACGTCTTCAAATTAATTTGTAACGCATTATATTACAAACGAAGAAGCTCATTGCTTTGTTTGTAACGTATTGTGTTACAAACGAGATTTTTCGCAGCGATCGGAAAGGCAAATCATTTTTGCGATACGCGTGGGTCGACCTGAATCGGGGGTGCTATTGAGTCTGCCCATGCTTGGGGTCGACGCCGAGCTCATGGCAGGCTCGGATGAAGGAAGCGGCCGACCAAGCCTGGAAGGCCTTGCCCATCGGCCGGCCGGTGACGCCGTGGGACCACTCGTTGAATTCCCATTCCTGGTCGCGGCCGAGCTGGTTGAGCTGCGCGAGGCGTACGAGCTCGCGGCTGGCGATTTCATGGAAACCGAGGCGGTGGATGCATTGCACCCACAAGCCGCCGATGAAGGGCCAGATGCCGCCGTTGTGGTAATGATGGGGCAAGTTGAGCAGGTTGACGGTGTAGTAGGTGCGCCAGTCGGGGTCGCCGGCCTGCACGACGGGATAGAGGTTGGCGACGGGCCAGGGATTGTTCACGCCGACACCCCACATGAAGCGCAAGGCGGTGCGCGCACGCGTAAGGTCGAGCAGGTTGACGAGAAAGGCGAGGAGGTTGCCGAGCACATCGCAGCGCCAGTTGAACGAGAACGGCGTGATCTCCGCGAGCAAGTACTGCGTGTCGCCGAGGTCGAACTGGCGGTCGGCGAAACGATAGGGCCGCGCATCGCCGGTGAGGGGCAGGGTGGTGGGCCAGAAAGTGGTGAGCACGCGGCCGCGGATGCTCTGCGACCAGCGCAGGTAATCGGCGGCCCGCGCGAATTCGCCCTGAAACTCGAGCAGGCGGCCATAGCAGACGTTGGTGCGGAACCAAAGCACCTCGTCGTAAAGAATGTTATAGCTGCGGCCGAAGAGATCGGTCCAATCGCCCGCTTCGGGAATTTCGAGCAGGCCGTCGTTGTTGCTGTCGTGCGCGCTCAGCCAGTTCATGGCGGTCTGCAGGCGCGTGCGGTGGTGGCGCAAGAAATCAAGGTCGTTGGTCTTGGCGATGTAATCGTAGAACGCGATGATGACCCAGAGGCCGCTGTCGATCGAACAGATGTTTCCGACGCCGGCGTAGTCGGGCACGCCGTCGTCGATGCGGATGTTGGCGGGGATCTGGCCGGTGGGCGAGGTGGCGCTAAGGAGCGTGTCGAGCGTGCGGCGCTGGGCGGTGCGCACATCGGGATCGTCGAGTTCGAGCGTGGCGATGACGGTAAAGGCGCCATCGCGCCCCCACACGCTGCGATAATTCGCGTCGGTCCCGGTAACGATATTGTCGTCGAGCGAGCAGGCGGAAAAGCCCAGCGGGGTGATGTTTCTTTTCAACGCGACCAGGGCCTTCTCGTAGGCGAGGCCGACGAATTTTTTCTCGTCCTCGGTGAGGGGACCCTGCTGCGTGCCGGTGAAAAGCATGCGGAAGCTCGGCTCCATGTCCTCCCCGGTGATTTCGTCCTGGCCCGCGCCCGGCGGGCGCGTGATGACGCCGAAATGCCGCAGGCCGTCGAGGACGCCGTCGGCCATGACATACCGCGAAGTGTACGTCGGGATGTCGACCGTGGCCTCAAGCAGCTCGGGCTGGGCGTTTTCGACGATGATGCCGCGCACGCCGGGCAGATGGAACAGGCTGCTGTCGTTGCCGGTGTCGCCGGCGACGAGCACCTGGTCGAGGGAAATTTTGAGATAGGCGCACAGCCACTGCACCGCGCCGCCCTTGGTGGCGTTGGCCGGCAGGATGTCGAGATCGCGGCTGCTGGAATAAACGACCTTCACCTTCAGGTCGCTCTCGGCGAGGCGCTGTTCGATCGTGCGAATCACCTCGGGTGTGGCCTGGTCGAGAAACCAGCTCGACTTGAACGCATGCTGAAACTCGGCCGGCTGGGGACGGATGCCGGGAAAGGAGCTGACGATTTCCTGCACGCGATTGAGATCCCAGTGGCCGGCCAGATGCCGGTAAAACTCCTCGAGCATGCGTTCGCGACGCTCGTCGTAGACCTGGGTGCCGACGCCGCCGATGTAGTAATCCGGCACGGGCAGCACGTCGTCGATGACCAGGCGGCGCATGTCATCGACCAGCCGGCCGCTATTGTAAACAAGCAACGGGCGCCGGCGCACGGGGATTCTTTCCCACGCGGTGCGGAATCGTCGTGAGGCCTCGGGGTTGCCGACGAGCGTGCCGTCGAGGTCGGGACTGAAGAGGCGGATGGGGGTGCTCTCAGCCATGTTTTATCCGTTTTTTCCGGATCAGTGACCATCAGTGTGCATCAGTGGTTAAAATGCTCTAATCGCCATCGTTCCACGGTTCGTCCCATTCGGTGTCGGTAAAGGCGAGGGCGGCGGCCCGGTCCTCGACCAGGCTGATGAGTTGTTGCGCGATGCCGGTCCAGGTGAACAGGCTGCGGGCCTTGTGCGCGCCCATGCGCGACAGCCGCACCCAGAGCCGCCCATGCTTGAGCACGTGCACGATGGAAATGCCGAGGTCTTCGCGGTCGAACGCATCGGCGTAAATGGCGTGGCGGCCATAGGTGACAGCGCGGTAAAGGCCGCCGTGCGTGGTGATCACCGTCGGCGTGCCGCAAGCCATGGCCTCGATGGCGGTCATGCCAAACGGCTCGTAACGGCTGCTGAGCACGAAGACATCGGCGGCGCGATAGTAGTCGGCGAGGTCGGCATCGGCCACATAGCCGCCGAATTTCACCTTGTCGTTAAGCCCGCGTTGGGCGACGAGGGCGTGAAGTTCATCCAGTAGTTTTTGCTCCTTGGCGTTGAGCTGCGTCCCGCCAATGGCGAGATGGAGGATGGCGTCGGGAATGCGCTGCGCGACCAGCGCGAACGCCTCGACCAGCAGGTCGTAGCCTTTGTTCTGGGCGAGCCGGCCAAGGGCGAGCACAACGCGCCCCTCGAAACCGAGGCGCTGGCGGATGGCCTGGCGCGACGGGGCGCTCACGGGAAAAAAGCGGGTGTCGTCGTAGCCGGGCGGAATCATGTGCGCGTGCTCGGGCAGCACGCCGTAGTCGTCGACGATCATGTCGAGCTGGGACGGCGTGGTGCCGATGACCGCATCACAGGTGCTGTAAAGCAGGGTCTCGTGGCGGATGCGCTCCTTGAAGTTGTATTTCTGCTCAAAGTTGGCCGCATCTTCGGGTGAGTCCTGCTCCATGAGCTTTTTTTTCCAAAGACCGAGCGAATGCGGCGTGTGCACATGCGGCACGTCGAGCGCCTCGCTCAGGCGCTGGGTGGCACAGCCGGCGTCCCAGTAATGGCTGTCGAGAAACTGGTACTTTAGCCCGTGCTTTTTGATGAAGCGCAGCGCGTGCTCCGACCACTCGCCGAGGTGGTGGTAAAGATATTCCTTGCCGATAAAATTTCTCCCATCGCACGGGACGCGAATGATGCGCACCTGGTCGCCGATGACATCGAACTGCGGCTGGTCCTCGAAACGGCGCGTCCAGATGTCCACCTCGAATCCGAGCTGGGCAAGTTTCTTCGAAAGTTCGAGGACATAGACGACCTGTCCGCCGGTGTCGGCCGCGCCGAGCGGCGGCTCCGCCGCGACATAACCATGGGTGGAGATCATGCCGATGCGGGGGAGCGTGGAGTCGAAGTTGGGCTCGTGCATGGGAAGAGTGGTTGGATGCCCGCCGGCGGGCAGGATGAATTTGCCGCGCATTGGACACCTTGCGCACGGCGGAGTTCGCCCTAACCGAGCGAAATATCACTATTTACGCGCCGTGCGAAGGGCTGAAAGACTGAAGGGCTGAAAGGCTGAAAAATCGGCCTACGACAGCTCATTCCTGTTCTTTGCTTGTTCAGTTTTTCAGCCCTTCGCCTTTCCCTACTGCCAGTCGAGCAGGAGCCGCGTGAAGTAAGTCGTGTCGAGCCGCTTGATGCCGGGGCCAGGCCGGCTGTTGTAGTCGTTGGACACACCGAGTCGCAATTTCCACGCCGGATCGGCCAGCGGAATTTCGTAATAGCTTTCGTGCGAGACGATGAAATTATTCAAGTTCTGGAACGCCGGCACGAACACCAGCTTGTCAACGAGGCGGGAGAGGCGAAATGTCCACTCATGGTTGATTTCGAAGTCGCCGCCGAGCGAGTTCACGCGGGGCGTCGCCGGATTTTTATATTCGTCGTAGCGGTAGGAGAGACCGGCGCGACCCGTGAGGACGTGTTTCGGTTGTTTGATAAAATCATAACCCAGGCCGGCGGCGGCGACGTTGGAGAAAACGATATCCATCACGCGGTCGAAGCCGGCTTCATCGCGCACATACCATGAACGTCGTTCTGAAAAGTGGGCGGCGTAGTCAGAGCCCGCCTTGAGTTCGTCGGCGGATTTCTGGCCGTCGGTGACCTGCCGGTTATATTCGCTGTAAAACTGCAGTTCGTCCTGGGCGGTTTTGAGCACGGCACGGACGCTGCCGTCGGTGCCGAGTTGGTGGTGATTGCCGGTTTTTCCGCTCACATCGACGGCGGCTTCATAAGTCCAGTGGCGGCGGAGCGCGACCACGGACGGATCCTCGCCACCGGCCTCCCACGTCGCGGCCACGTGGCGGACATCGGTGGCCAAGGTCCCGTCCGGGCCGGCAATCCGAAGCTGGCCGTTGGCCGGGGTGACCGTGCCTTCGATCCGTGTGCCGCTGGCCAGGCGCACCGCGACCGGCCGATCGGTGGCGAAGCGGGCGACCTCGGATTGCTTGATGGTGATGTCGCCGGCGTAGTCCGTGTGCAAATACACGAGATCGCTTTCGATCTTGGTAATCTTCCCCGTGAGATGGGCGCCACCTTTTGTGTCGACGGTGTCGGCCGCCAGTGGCGCACCCCAGATAATAACGATGCAGGCCAAAGCCGGAATGGTTCGAGCGACGCGAAGGGTGTTCATAACCCAGCGTCTGTTACGCGACAAATTTTTCGAGTCAAACCGCCGGGGAAATTTTTTCCGGGAACATTTTGGCCTGCGTCCAAACGCGGCTCCCCCGCCATGACTTCAGCATGGCGGGGGCACCACAGGACCGGGCGATTTTAGTTGGCCGTGATGGTGGCATTCAACGCGGTGGCATCGTAGCTGATATCGATGCCGGGGCCGGGATCGACGGCGAAGTCGACGGTCGAGCCAACCTGCACAACCGGGGAGAGATCGAAGGAGTACTGGTTGGCTGTGCCACCGCCGATGAGCTGGCGGAAGACACGCTGGCCATCAACGCAGATGCTCACGCCCACGCCGTCGCCTTGCGTGCCACATTGGAACTGACCGGTGACATGGATCGGGCCGGCGTAGGTGCTGGTCCAGCGGCGCACGACGGCGACTTGCTGGCCGTTGGCGACGGACGGATGCTGGTCGCCCGCGGACACCTCATTGTACGAATAACCGCTGCCCCAGACGCCGCTGTTGAAGCTGGGCATCGGTTCCCACTCGGTCGTGCCGCCGACAAAGTCGCCATAGCTCCAGCCGTTGAGGCCCTGCGTGCCGGAAAAGCCGGCGACAGAATCGGCGAGCAGGGGGCCGCTTGGCGGAATGGCGACAGGGGGCGCGCCATCAAAGACCCACGCCGTGCTGGAGAGATTTTGTTGTGGGGCCGCGGTGGGATGCAGGGCGATCGTTGCACCGATCGAAGTGGCGTCGTAGCTGATATCGATGCCGGGGCCGGGATCGACGGCGAAGTCAATCGTCGTTCCGACATGCACGGGCTGGAGAAAATCGAAGGCGTAACCGATGGCGTTGCCATGGCCGAGAAGCTTGCGGAAGAGCGGCTGGCCATTGACCAGAATACTGACGCCGACCCCGTCACCCCCGCCGCCACTCCACTGGAACTGGCCGACAACGTGGAGCGTGCCTTCGGTCGTGCTCACCCAACGGCGCACGGACGAAACCGGCTGGTTGCCCGTTGAGGAGGGATGCTGATCGCCGGGCGTGACGTCGTGGTAGGGATATCCGTCGCCCCACACCTGGGTCCAATCCGTGACGGCATAATTGTTCATGAGTTCCAACGCGGTGCCGCTTCCCACAAAACCGCCGTAGCACCATCCGTTTTGTCCCTGGATCCCGGAAAAATCGCGCGTGGAATCGGTAAGAAGCGTTTCCGCGGGCAGAGCCGGGGGCAGGCCTTGCAGCGGGCCTTCGACATAGACCGGGGCATCGGCCAGGCTCAACTGGTTCGAAACCCCGACGTCATTGCCGACCATGTCCGTGACGCGGGTTTGCCCGCTGACCTTCAACATCAGCGGTTGCAGCGACCACATGACACGGACCGGCGTGCCATCGGTGCGGGTGAAAAGCATGGAGTAAAGACCGTTCAACGTTGCCTCACGCTGCACAAAGGTTGCGCCGGCCAGTTCGGTGCCGATAACCTGCATGGCGTAGGCGGACTGCCTGGGCGTGGCGTCGGGGGTGGTGAGCCCCATGATGTCCTGGTCGTCGTGCAGAAGGTACCAATAGATGCGTTCGACATTTGCCGAGAGCAGCAACGCATAGGCGCGCACCAGAAACTTGGCCTGGGTCGTTTCGTCGATGGCAATCGTTCCCGGCAAGGAGCCATCCTGGATCGCCCAGCCAATTTCCGTCACCCAGATGGGCTTGGTTTGTCCGTTGTCGTATTTTTTGACCAGGTTCTGCAGCGCGATGACATCGTTCTCGATGCCTTCGGGCGGCGAATTGTAACGATAAGGATGGATGGAAAGCACATCCATGTCGTTGAGCGCGCCATCCTGCATGAGTTTTTCCCAGTAAGGCAGGGGGACATTGATCGTGGAGCCGCCCACGACCGTGACGTCGGGCCGCACGGCCTTGATTTGACGGTAGGCCTGCTGGAGCATTTTCGCATAAGTGCCGGCCCGATCGAGGGTGGCAGGGCCCTTGCACCAGGTGCCGTTGTATTCGTTCCATATCTCCACGGCCTTGATTTGATCGCCATAATGTTTGAGCACTTGCACGCCGTATTCCGCGTAGGCGGCCATCCCCTGGTCGGTGTAGGGCGTCATGCCACCGTCATAGTTGGGGTTTTCAAAATCGAGCTCGATCAACGGGGAGATGCCAGCCACGCGCAACGTGCCCATGTAGTCGTCGAAAGCCTGCGGGAAAACATAGACACCCGGCTGCGGCTCGATCTGATCCCAGTACAGTTCGTCGCGGACAGTGCCGATGTTTCTGACCGAGGCAACCCAAGCCCAGGCCGGATCCCAGCCTTGTGCAAAATGGGTCATCACGCCAAAACGTGGATCGACCGATGCATCGGCTCGGAGCGTCTGCATGGTTAAGGGACAGCCCAGGAAAACAAAGAAAACGATTTTTTTAAAATACATGCGGCCTTCATCAGCGGCAGCGTAAAGAAATTCGAGCAGGATATTTCCCGTGGGATAAATTTAGTTTTTTTTTGACCCACGATCCAGAAAATCCGAAATTTGCATTACGAATTTCGGGCAAAATGCAGTGCGAACGGCGGCGGATCTCGCGGACGATGGCGTATGTAGTTATAAAGTTGATACACTCGTAGTGGCATGGGGCTGGCGCCGCCGGTGCGGGGCCAGGCGGACGCGCAGATACGTGCATGAAAGGCACCAGGGTAATCCCGTTGGCGCGGGGAGCGGCAGAGCCGAAATCCGGACCTGAGCATGCATGGGGTTGGTACCCCTGCAGATGGAGGTCCTCACCCACTAACAAACGTACTGATAAAACGGTACCTTGGGCTCCGGCACAGCATCAAAATCAAAAAAGGGGCTCCAGTGAACAACGAACAAAAATTAGAAAATTATTACGAAAGCTATCAAGCCAAGCGCGCGCTTGAAGCCTATGAGCAGGAGGAACACGTCGTGAAAAACTTTCGCCGGTGGATCTACGCGGAGTTGAAAGACCTGCCGCGCGGCAGCAGCATCCTCGACGTGGCGTGTGGCGATGCGTCGTTCACCCGTCTTCTCTCCAAATTTTCCGCCGACGTCACCGCACTGCACAGCTGCGCCAGCCTGACCGCGCAACACGTGAGGTCGTATCCGGAAATTACGTTTTTGCAGCACGACCTGTGCGACCCGATTCCCTTCCTGGATGGAAGCTTCAATGTCATCTGGTGTTCGGGGGTACTGGAGCATGTGCCCAATCCCGGCTTTGTCCTGAGGGAAATGTTTCGCGGGCTCGCCCCGGGCGGGCGGCTGCTCGTTACGGTGCCGTATAACAGCCGGCTGAGGGACCTGTTGACCACGATGTTCAGATGGAACCAGCAATTCATCCCCGCTGAATCATGCCTGCATTTTTTCACGAAAAAAACCTTGGAAAAAACTGCGCGCAACGCCGGATTCACGTCATTGCGCCTTAAAACCTGCAGCCTGTACAACCCGCTGCACGATCTTTTCATTCCGACCAGCATCCTGCTGAAAGCTGAAAAGAGCCCGTTGGCGCCACCCACGGTGACCTTCAGCCGATACCGGCCAGAGAAGCCCCAGGCCAGGATGCCCCGGCCCGTGGCGGCGGAAGCCACCGTCCACACTTGAGCGCGGCGTACACGTGTATTTTCAAACTGGCATGGCCAAGTCGTGAAGAACCAAAATGAGACGCTGCAGGTGCAGTGGCAGAAGGCGGGCTTTAAAAAACCCATGTTCTGCCGCTGAAGCCCCGCACCGGCTGCCACCCTCCGTTGGGCGCCATGCCAGTTTGAAAGCACAGCCAGGTTGTTGCGAGGCGGCTCATGGCGCACACCGCCCAAGGCAAAGTGTTGCCCGATGGCGCATAACAAACGGGGTTATCACCTACTTGTTCCCTGGCTCGTGACCCTATAAAAATAGATTTGTTCTCCGCAGCACGGATCCGTCCCGTGCGGCCAGCTCAACCGTCAACAGAACAGCTAACTCCAATCCCGTAGCGGCATAATATATATCAAGGAACGCTCCCATGAAAAAAAAGACCGAAGCCAAGGCCCGATATATCGCTCCTTCCTCAAAAGCACTGACCAGCGACCCGCTCTTGCGGGAGCTGGTGGCACACTTGCGCCAGAACCGGACGCAACTGCGCGAAGAGTGGGCCCGTCGCATCACGGACGCGCAACTGCTTACCGCGATGACCAAGGAGGAAATTTTTTCCGAGGCGACATCGGTCTATGACAATTATGTGGAAGTGCTGGAGACAGGCAGCGTCGAAGCCCTGCAGGCGTACGCCCGCAATCTTTCCGAACGCATCATCCCGCGCGGCGTCGAAACGCACGAGGTCGTGGGCATCGTGCTGCTCCTGCGCGACGTGCTGGCCCGGTCGCTGTTCAAAAAATACCAGACCGATTTCGAGTTGCTGAACCGCGTGCTGGACGCCTACGAGCCGGCGGCCAACCGCATCGCCAACACCGTGGCCGTCAGCTTCGTGCAGGAGCGCGAGCGCGTCATCCGCCAGCAACAGGAGGCGATCCGCGAACTCTCCACGCCGGTGCTGCAAGTGCGCGAGCGTTTGTTGATTCTGCCGATCATCGGAGTCATCGACGCCCAACGCGCCCGGCAGTTGACCGAGCAATTGCTGCGCGGCATTCGCGGCAACCGCGCCAAGGTCGTCGTCGTCGACATCACGGGTGTGCCCACGATCGACCAGACCGTGGCCAACCACTTGGTGAAGACCGTCGAGGCCTCACGCTTGATGGGAGCGAGCGTGATCATCACCGGCCTGTCGGCCGAAATCGCGCAAATTCTTGTCACGATCGGCGTTGATTTGAGCAAGATGAACGCGGTCGGCGATCTGCAGGGTGGCATAGAAGAAGCTGAACGACTGCTTGGCTACAAGGTCATCACCACCCAGGAAGCATCCAAACTAACCAAAGAACCAACGGCCTGAGCCATGCAGGTTCCCATTCTGAAGCAGGGCGGTTACCTGATCGCCAGCATTCAATCCGTGCTGTCGGATGCCGACATGCTGCAATTGCGCGACAATCTCGGCGCGCGGGTCGGCGAGTTTCGTTCGCGCGGGGTCATCATCGACGTGACGGTGCTGGACGTGATTGACTCCTTTGCGACCCGGACGCTCAGCGCCATCGCCCACATGCTCAAGCTGCGCGGCGCGGAAACCGTCATCGTTGGCATCCAGCCCGACGTGGCCTTTGCCATGGTGCAACTGGGCTTGACGCTGGAAGGCGTTGGCACAGCCCTGGACTTGGAAGAGGGGCTGGCCTACCTCGACATAAAAACCAAGCGAAAGCCCGGGCATGAACAATGAGGTCCAAACGGAAGTTCGCTCCGCGGTCGACATCGTTGCGGCCCGTCAACAAGGGCGGACACTGGCCGTTGAATTGGGGTTCGGCGGCACCGAGGTAACGTTAATTGCCGCGGCCATCTCGGAAGTCGCCCGCAACATCGTCGACCACGCCAAAAAAGGCGTAATTACGATGAGCAATGTGACCTCCCGTCATAATGGGGGCCGGCACGGCATCCGGATCATCGCGCGGGACGAGGGGCCGGGAATTCCCGACGTGGCCCAAGCCATGTGTTCCCTTGGATCATAGGGTGGGACAGGCCGGGTTGGCGTGGGAAACGACGCCAAGGCCACGCGAGGCGCAATAAACGGCATCTCGGTTTGCGCGTTCATGCGACTTGAAGCGCTCGCTTCAGGAAAAGCGGTTGCATGAATAATCCGCGCGCCGTGGCCGGGATCAGGTAGGGCGGTTTTTTACCGAGAACGGGGATACCGCGCTTGCCGGAGGTTTTGACGTAAAGCGCGCATTGGTAGCGCACCCACTTGGCGCAGCGCTTTCCGCCGAAGACTTCGTCAGCGAACTCCTTGGGCGTAAGCGGAGCGTCGGCGCGGTTCATTGGACCGCCTCCTGTTTTGCAAAAAACTCACCAAGAAAAACTTGGAAAACCGCTTCGCACAATAAACATTATGTCTAATATATAAATAACCCCAGCATCGAGCCCCCGCCCATGATTTGCCCGAGGAAGGAAATCTCACTCCATAATTGATAAACAAGGCCCAACCTGTTTGCCACGACCTTTGATCCACGCTTTAAGCGCTGTGCGAGTTGCATTTGGCAACACTGCTCGCCTCTTCTATATTATGACAAGACTGTACACTGCGGCGACAAAAGATCCCGCGTGATCACGACTATTTTTACTTAAAGTTTTACAACGCTTGTTTGTGTAGGCGGGATTAATCAAAGTTTCGTTTAGCTTTTATCTTTCAGTGCTTTGAATAACTTGAGTCGATGGCTAAAATTGCCTCACTATAAACTTCATTCCTGCTTGCTGTTGACAACATGGACAACTCCATGCATCCGTCGGCAAAGTGCTAAGGGTTTCCCCCCACCCGTCCCACACTTATAATCCCTGCTACCTGCACCGCTTTTTCGGCTCAAAAACTCTTTTAAGCCCGAAAGCGACACCCTGCGCGTTTAATTGCCGTGTCCTTACCCGGCTGTTTTTCGTTTCACGATTTTTGGACACAAATTTCATTCGCCCACGAGTGGCCTAAACGCCAAGGCTAACCTCGGTTTTCTACCCCAACATGAAACCTTACCTCGTTAATTACGCCCTCAGGCCACACGCATTTTTGAAGAAATGGGCTTTGCTCATCCTCGGTATTTCACTGGCCGTAACGCCCATCACCGCATCTGCGCAAACCCTGCCCGCCCATGTAATGTATGGCTACTGGCAAAATTGGTCGGGTGGCGCCATAAAAATCAGCAATGTACCGACCACCTACGACATCATTGCGGTGGCCTTTGCCGTTCAAAGCGGGTCGCAAGGCGCGGTCACTTTCGCCTTGGATCCCGGACTGTCCTCGCAGCTCGGCGGCTATACCCAGGCCCAGTTTATCGCCGACATCGCCGCCGTCAAAGCGCGCGGCCAGCACGTCATTGTCTCGGTCGGCGGCGCGGGAACCAGTATTCCGGTGAACAGCGCGTCCTCGGCGACGAATTTTGCCAACAGCATTAATTTGCTGATGTCACAATTCGGTTTTGAAGGGGTCGATATCGATTTCGAGGCTGGCATCAACCCAACCTATCTGGCCCAGGCCCTGCATCAGGTAAAAAGCGGATCCATCATCACCCTGGCGCCACAGACCACCGACGTGGCAAAGACTTCCAGCCCCTACTTTGCGCTGGCCCTGAACATCAAGGACATCCTCACCCTCTGTAATACCCAGTATTACAACTCCGGGACGATGTTTGGTTATGATGGCAAGATCTATACCGAGGGAACGGTGGATTTCATCACCGCCCAGGCCACGATTCTTTTGCAGAATGGCTTGCGGCCCGACCAGGTGGGGCTCGGCGTGCCGGCAGACTCTGCGGCAGGGAGCGGCTATGTATCACCGTCGGTCGTGAATGAGGCCGTCGACATCCTCGCGACCGGCGCGGCCGGAGGCACCTACCG
>Ga0210402_10004223_pt1 | contig 13134 bp, 13 predicted proteins | sample IncBWC7MmetaG_FD_161055 | JGI IMG/M metagenome (GOLD analysis project Ga0210402, IMG submission 161055) | Forest soil microbial communities from Barre Woods Harvard Forest LTER site, Petersham, Massachusetts, United States - Inc-BW-C-7-M | ecosystem: Environmental > Terrestrial > Soil >...
GTCGGATTGCAGAGGTGAAAGCTTCTGGATCCAGAGTTCTTCACCTCTTCCATCTCACCTCCTAGCTCTGACCTTCAAGGGAGATTCATTTCGCTCATGAAAAATATCGCAAAGATGCTGGTGGTAGTGGCCGCCGGTCTGGTGCTGCTGCTGGGCACGGGATGCACCAAGCTGAAGGCCCGCGACCAGCTCAACAAAGGCGTGCAGGCCTTCAAGAACAATAAATTCGAGCAGGCGATCGATCACTTCCAGCAGGCCGTTACGCTTGATCCGTCGTTGGTCAATGCTCGGCTCTACCTGGCGACGGCGTATGCCCAGGGATACGTCGGCGGCGTCGATACTCCGGAAAATATCCGGATGGCAGAGCAGGCCATCAGCCAGTACCAGCAGGTTCTGCAGGCTGATCCCAGGAATATCAATAGTGTAAAGGGGATCGCATATCTCTACCTGCAGCAGAAGAAATTTCCGCAGGCGAAGGAATACTACAAGAAGGCTTCCGAGCTCGACCCGAACGATCCCGAACCGTACTACTCGATCGCGGTTATTGACTGGACGCAGACTTATCAGCCCCGCCAGGAAGAGCGCCAGAAGCTGGGCATGAAGGCGGAGGATTCGCTCGCGGCGAAGGACAAGAAAGTCTGCGCGCAGATCCGCGAAAAGAATACCGGGAACGTGCAGGAAGGGATCGACAACCTGACCAAGGCGATCCAGTTGCGCCCGGACTATGACGATGCGATGGCGTATCTGAACCTGATGTACCGCGAACGCGCGGACATTCAGTGCGACGATCCGGCGGCGCGCGCAGCCGACCTGAAGACAGCGGATGAGTGGGTCGACAAGACCATGGCCGTGAAGAAGGAAAAAGCAGAGAAGCAGCCGGCCGGCGGAATTGTCATGGACGAGAACAAGTAAAATTTGGTTTTTGAAGGGGAGGCCCCTCGCATCGCGATGGGGCCTTTTTTGTTGCGGTTGGAACTTGCCGGGCGCAGAGCGAACCGCAGGCGAAGTAGAATCAGAGCCGGAAAAAGAGTGTTCAAGAAAATCCTGATTGCGAACCGGGGAGAGATTGCGGTGCGGGTGATCCGCGCGAGCCGCGAGATGGGTATTGCCACGGTGGCGGTTTATTCGGAGGTGGATCGAGCCGCACTGCACGTCCGCAAAGCGGACGAGGCCTATTGTATCGGGCCTGCTCCGGCTGCTGAGTCCTATCTTCGCGGTGACAAGATTCTGGATGTGGCACGGCGATCGGGTGCCGAGGCGATTCATCCGGGGTACGGATTTCTATCCGAGAACGCGAAGTTTGCGCAGGCTTGCATGGATGCGGGCGTGAAATTCATCGGGCCCGCGCCGGCGTCGATGGAGATGATGGGATCGAAGACGCGAGCGCGGCAGGAGATGGAGAAAGCCGGTGTTCCGTTCGTGCCCGGCACTTCGCGCGGATTGCAATCTCCGGAAGAAGGGGAGCAGGTCGCCGAGCGCATTGGATATCCGGTGATGCTGAAGGCGGCGGCGGGCGGCGGCGGGAAGGGCATGCGGCTCGTCCATTCGCGCGCCGAATTGCGGGCTGCGCTCGAATCGGCACAGAGCGAAGCGCAGCGCTCATTTGGAGACAGCGAAGTGTACATCGAGAAGGCAATCTTGAATCCGCGGCACATCGAGATGCAGGTGCTGGCGGATGAGCACGGCAACACGGTCTGGTTGGGAGAGCGGGAATGTTCGATTCAGCGGCGTCATCAGAAAGTGCTGGAGGAAGCGCCCTCACCGGTTGTGGATGAAGACATGCGGCGCCGAATGGGTGAAGTGGCGGTGCGGGTCGCGCGGGCTGCGCGATATACCAACGCGGGCACAATCGAGTTTCTCGTTGACGCGCAGAAGAATTTTTATTTTCTGGAAATGAATACGCGTTTGCAGGTCGAGCATCCCGTTACGGAGCTGGTCACGGGGCTCGATCTGGTGCATTTGCAGATTCGCATCGCAGCGGGCGAGAAGCTTCCGTTCACGCAGGACGAAATTCACATTCGCGGCCATGCGATCGAATGCAGAATTTATGCGGAGGATCCGGACAACAACTATTTCCCGAGCCCGGGGAAAATTACTGTGCTGATGTCGCCGTCCGGGCCGGGGATTCGGCAGGATAGCGGCATGTACGAGGGGTGGACAGTGCCGCTGGATTACGATCCGCTGCTCGCCAAGCTCGTCGGCTACGGTAGCGATCGAGAACAGGCGGCCATGCATTTGCGGCGGGCGCTACAGGAATATTTCGTGGGCGGCATCAAGACGAATCTTTCCCTGTTCCAGCGAATCTTGCAGGACGCTGATTTTCAAGCCGGGGCACTGGACACTGGTTATCTCGACCGTTTGCTGGCGAAGAAGAGAGAGGCGCCGGAATCCGCGTCTGACCCGGCAATTGCTGCCATAGCGGCGGGTCTGTTCGCTGTACTGGATCCCGGTCTCGGCAAGAATGGCGCCGCGGTTTCGGCGGTTTCCAAATGGAAAGAACAGGGTCGATCGGAAGCGCTGCGCTGAAATCAATCGCATGAAATACGAAGTCATCGTAGACGGCAAACCACACCAGCTGGAAATGGAGCGCGCCGATGGTGTGTGGAAATGCCGACTGGATGGTCGCGACTTGGTGGTCGATGCAGTCATGACGCGTCCGGATGTCCTGTCACTGCTGATTGAGGGGCGGTCGTACGAAGTGAAACGGGAGGAGAGCGCGTCCGATCCTCATTTGTGGGTGGGCGACGCGCGCTTTGCGGTGCAGTTGCGCGATCCGCGATCATTGCGTTCGCGACGGGATGGTGCCAGGGACCGCGCAGGTCCGCTAAGGCTGACGTGTCCGATGCCGGGGAAAGTTGTGCGGATACTGGTGGCGGAGAAGGCTGAAGTCGAGGCGGGCCGGGGCATCGTGGTGGTAGAAGCGATGAAGATGCAGAACGAAATCAAGTCGCCGAAGAAGGGCGTGGTGCAGAAGATTCTAGTGGTCGTGGGCGCCAGTGTGAACGCCGGGGATGTGCTCGCGATTGTGGAGTGATGGGCCGGGGCTCAGTGCGAGTTCAGAGCAAGCCCTGTGCTAACGAATCAGGCCCCTCCGTGGCTTCGTTCGGGGGACGCAGTACCTCCGTTACCTAAAAATGGCCCTTCCGTGCGGATACCATAAGGCAGTTGGGGGAGGTGCGTCTTGAAATGGCAGCGGGTGATTAGCCTTGTGACATTGGCCATTTCGCTGTTCACGCTGGTCCTGGTACTGCGCAAGCCGGCACCGGTCGCGGTAGTAGTTTCTCCGGCAGCCACGGCCGCGAATGCTCAATCGTTTCAGGACAAAGTCGATCGGCTGGTACAGCCCGTGACGCCTGGCCAGAGCGGGGGCGAGGTGCGGCTGACGTCGGGGGAATTAGCGGCTGCGATTGCGCAGGCGACCGGCACGATGCCGGCCGCTGCGGTTCCGCCAGCTACAACTCCCACGGCTTCGGGGACAGCCAATACACCTGCTTCCGGTGCGTCCACTCCGGGTAGTCCGACGGAATTTCCGGGCGCCGTTCCGAATATCAAGGACTACCAGGTGTCGATGGATGGCGACCTCGTGCGCGGACAGTTTCTTACCAACATCGCGGGCAAGGATGTGTACCTGACACTTGCCGGACATCTTGGAGCGAAAGATGGTTACGCCACGTTTGACGCCACCGAGGTCAAATTGGGCGACCTGACCGTGCCGGTGTCGCTGATCAACGATCAGTTGCAGAAAAAACTGGCGGAGCAGCGGGATCAGCTGAAGCTGCCAAATAACGTAAAGGATCTGAAAGTGGAAAATGGAGAACTGGTGTTCGTCGAGAAGTAAATCGCGGAGGCGTTATGGGTCGTGCGTTTGGTTTCCTGGGGACCATCATCGTGCTGGGCGTTGGGATGTACATTTATTCGACTCAGTTGAAGGGGCCTGCGGCGGGCGGGGCAGAAAGCACGGCGGAAACGGCGAACATTGTGGGCGTGAAGAATGATCTGATCAGTATTGCCAATGCGGAGCGCGGGTCCTTTGCTTCGCAGCAAAAATATGTTTCGCTCGATGAATTGATTGCGGGACATTACCTCACGATTGAGCGACAGCGCGAGCCTTATACCTACGACGTGCAAACTACCTCCAGCGGGTTTCATGTGACGGCTACTCGCAATCGCGCGGGGAGTCCGGCGCAGTTGTGGATCGATGAAGGCATGGAGATCAAGACGTCAGATTGAGGTCCGTTCACGCGGGCTAAAGCCCAGGATCAATCCCAAAGACTAACGCGGCCCTGAAGGGCCGCTCTTCCACGGTTGTGCGCACATTCTTGGGTTGGACGCATTCGAGAGTTTTTCATCACTTCTGAAGTCACGGCTTCCAAATCGCTGTGAGTTCACCGCCGCGTGATCCACGCTTAGCTTTAGCGGCGCGCTGGAAGCCGTTCTCACGACCGAAGGCAGAAACGGCGTGGCTTGTAAAGTAGAAATCGAGCTACGTTGTACACTGCGGTTTTGAGTCACTAGAAAGTTCTAATCTTCGTCTAATCTCGTTCTTATCCAAGCAGGCTCCAATGAATCCACTATGACCAGCCTGCCTTTCATGCCCAATTATGCGGATCACATTCTGGTGGCTAGCCCCAGTAGTGTGGTTCGTCAGCGCGTCCTCGACGGTCTCCGTTCACCTACGCGTCAGGTAGAGCAGGCAAGCGGAGGAGCAGAAGCGTTAGATCATTTGGAACACGGTTTGTGGCAAGTACTATTTCTCGACCGATCTCTGCCGGACTTGAATACGGAAGAATTGAGCCAGATCATCCGGCAAAGATTTCCTAATGTTGAGATCGTGCTGCTGGATTCGGAAGTCGACGATATTGCGGTCCCGCAACACGTCCTTCCTCCCCTTCCCGGACACGTGCTTCCTTCGGAGCTGCAGCCAATTCACGCGCGAGTTGCGGTGGTGGATGCGATCCTGCAGGCGCCGCTGCCGGGGATGATCGGAGGGTCGTGGACGATGCAGCCTGTGTACCGCGGAGCACGTTTGTTGTCGCGGCGTGACACGACGGTGCTGATTACCGGGCCGACGGGATCGGGCAAGGAGCTGGTGGCGCGGGCGATTCACGATCTGGGTCCGCGATCGGGACGCGCATTTGTGGTGATTAATTGCGCGGCGATTCCGGAAGCGCTGCTCGAGTCGGAACTGTTTGGACATACGCGCGGAGCGTTTACGGGCGCGATGCAATCGTATAGCGGCAGAATTCAGATGGCGCAGGGCGGCACACTGTTTCTGGATGAGATTGGCGACATGCCGTTGAGCCTCCAGCCGAAACTGCTGCGTTTTCTGGAACAGAAGGAGTTGCAGCGGCTGGGCAGCTCCGAGGTAGTGCGCGTGGACGCGCGTGTGATCGCAGCAACCAATGCGCGCCTGCCGCTGCTGGTGAGGCAGGGGAGGTTCCGCGAGGATCTTTATTACCGTCTGTGCGCCTTCCCGATAGAAATTCCACCCTTGCGGGATCGTCCTGACGATATTTTGCAGCTGGCACAATATTTCCTGGATAAGTTTTCCACGCGTCCACCTACGCCACAGTTGTCGGTGGAGGGCGCGCAGCTGCTGCGATCTCATTCGTGGGCGGGAAATGTGCGGGAATTGCAGAACGTGATTGAGCGCGCGCTGATTCTGGCGGAAGACGAAACGATGATTCGTCCGGAGCATATGCTCATGCCGGACGGAGTGCCCAGTTAGAAATTGGCCATCTACATCGGTAACATTTGCCGCTGGGCAATCTCGCCATAAGAGCGTTCTAAGCGGAATGAGGTCAGGGCTGGCATCGCTCTTGCAAGAGCAGCAGTGATGTCAGCCTCGTCTCCAATCCCACACCGCCCGACACCGGACCTCGAGCTTCCGCCGCTCGCACCTTCGCCACTTGATCAGTCGCAGCTCGAGCATCCGTTGGCGCGTGCGTTCGCGTCCTTCACCGAGGCGGCGAGTTCCGGTGCGTTGAGCCTGGACTGACAACGGCGCTCAGCAAGAAGGAACAGATTTCATGAGCAAGCACCCCGCGTATGCCTATGGCGGCCTTGACGCCGAGGCGGAACGGGAGCGCATCCTGGTGGAACAGCTGCCCCAGGTGCGTTACCTCGCCCGCCGGATTCACGAACGATTGCCACGTCATGTGTCGCTGGAGGACCTGGTCCATGCGGGCGTGGTCGGGCTGATCGACGCGCTCGGCAAGTTTGATCAGTCGAAGCATGTGCAGTTCAGCTCGTATGCGAAGTTTCGCATCCGCGGCGCGATCCTCGACAGTTTGCGCGAGCTTGACTGGAGTCCGCGGGAACTGCGGCGCAAGGGACGCATGATCGAGCAGGCCCACAGCACGCTTGCGGGCACGCTGGGGCGTGCTCCCAACGAAAGCGAGATTGCGCGCGAGATGGGAATCGAACTGCGCGAGTTGCAGTCTCTGCTGGCGGAACTGGATGGCCTGGAATTGGGAAGCCTGCAGGTGGAATCTCCACGGGATGGGAGAGAAGAAGACCTTACCGACCGCGTATCGGGAGCGCCTGATGAAACGCCGTTCTTTTTCTGCCTGCGCACGGAGATGAAGGAACTGCTGGCGCAGGCGATCAGCGAACTCGCGGAAAAAGAACAACGCGTTCTTTCGCTCTATTACTACGAAGAACTCACGATGCGGGAAGTAGGAGAAGTGCTGGGAATCGGGGAATCGAGAGTGTCGCAGATTCACACGCTCTCCATGGTCCGGTTGCGCGCACGGTTGAGTGCGCTGTTGGCGGTCTCCCAACCCGCCGTAAGGGCCAAAGCGGCTGGAACGACTTAAGGGACCATATGGACAATGTACTGAACCAGCAGGAAATCGATGCCATGGTGCGAAGGGCGCGCGGGGCGGCGCGCACGGCCGGCACCGAACATCAGCAGGTGGTGGTGCGTTGGGATATTCGCAAGGCCGGGCAAATCGATGCCGAACAGATGCGTGCGATTAACCAGCTGCATGAGGTTTTCGCACGCAACCTGGCGAATGCCGTGGGCGCGTATCTGAGTATTGTGTTCGAATGCAGCCTGGTGTCGGCAGAGCACCTTACGTACCGGGAATTTTTGCACAGCCTGCCAGAAACAACCTATTTGGCGTCCTGTGATCTTGTGCCGGCGATGGCGGTAGCGGCGCTGCAACTGGATCTGGCGGTGGCTTTCCCGGTAATCGACCTGCTGCTGGGCGGAGAGGGCAAAGGGGGCGATCTGGGTCGGGAAATTACTGGCATCGAAGAACAGATTCTGGAGAGTGTGATGCGGATCGTCTGCCGGGAATTGCAGACTTCCTGGCAAGCGATCGCTTTGGAATTCAGGTATGGCCAAAGGCAGCCCATGTCGCAGGCGCAACGATTGATGGTGCCGGAAGAAAAAAATCTGTGCCTGAGCTTCGAAATCAAAATGGCGGAAACACGGGGCACGCTGAACATGGCCATCCCGGCGGTCGTGTCCAATGCGTTGTTGCGGAAAATCTCGGCGGACTTGAGCTACCAGCGGCCGCGCAGTCCGGTGGAGGCGCGGAGCAAGATCGAGAAGAGACTGCTAGAGGCGAAATTCCAAGTTGAACTGTTTGCCCCGAATCTGACCGTGCCACTGCGGGAGTTGGCCCAGCTGGCTCCCGGCAAGGTCCTTCTATTCCCGGAAAGTATTTCTGAACCTGCTGTCCTGATGGTAGATGAAATGTGCTTGTGCCCGGCTGCGGCGGTGCGGGTGAATTCCAACCGTGCGGCCCGCGTGCTGTCCATCGACGAGCCTGCCCAAGGTGACTCATGACCGAGCCCGCCAGCCCGCAGCTTTCTCCGGAATTGATAGCCTGGCTCGAGGGCTGGGAAAAGTGCGTGCAGAGCGTACTTTCGCAGACCACCGGACAGCCGGTTGTCTTCGAGGTTTCGCGCGAGGAGTCGCCACGAACCGAATCCGACCCGTGGTTCACGGTTACGGTGGGTGGCGCGGTACGTGGCGAGATGGCGCTGCGGCTGCCGGCCGCCGCTGGTATCCGACTGGCACAAAGAGTTCTTCAGGAAACAGAACCGGCGCCGGAGACTCCAACGGCCGGACACAAAGAAGCGCTCGAAGAACTCCTGCGTCAGATTGCAGGACAGGCCGCCACTGCGCTTGCGTTCACAGCGGGCGGAGAAGTGCAGTTTCACCTCGCCAGCTCGGGGCCGCCTTCATGGACGTCGTCGGCTGTCTCGAGTCTGCATACCCGGGACGAAGCAGGAAGCCCGGTTACCATCGAGATTCAGATCAGCGCGGCGTTGGCCACGGCGGTGGCGGCGCCCAAGCCGGAACCAGCCCCAGCCGCGGCCTCACCGGCTGCGTCCGCTTTCGCGCCCGCGGACGCGAAGACTCCAGCCGATCCGGCGGAGGCAGCGCGTTACGAGCGATTGCGCGATGTAATTCTCGAGGTCAAGTTACGTTTTGGTAGCCGGCGCATGGTGTTGCGCGATGTGCTTGCCCTCAGCGCCGGCGTGGTGGTGGAACTGGAGAGCAACGTCAATTCGCCCGTAGACCTGCTCCTCGACGGACGACTGCTGGCGCAGGGCGAAGTCGTGGTGGTCGACGGCAAGTATGGCCTGCGGGTTACGCAGGTGGTGGATGCGGTGTCTGCTTCGTAAGGAAAATCCATGGTGAACGGTGAGCAGATTTTGCGATGGCTGGAGCGCAGCGCAAGGCGATTGCGGCCATCCGCTGCGGTGTGTGGACTGCCGACGTGCACGGGGTCGGAGTCGCGCTGGACGCGATACTGGCCCAAGCGCGACGGCGTGGTTCTGCAGGGCGTTTATTACTGCAGGCGGCAATGCCTGGAGACGGCGTTGGCCGCACAATTGGCTCGTTTGCATGCCGTGGCCCCGGCGGTGCCGCCGTCCAATCGAATTCCCCTGGGGCTATTAATGGTGGCACGAGGATGGCTCACTCACCAGCAGGTGGTGGAGGCGCTGGCCGCGCAGCAGTCGGCCCACTCGGGACAGATTGGAGACTGGTTCGAAACACTCGGATTCGCGACGGAGCGGCAGGTGACGTCCGCGCTCGCGCTGCAATGGGGATGTCCGGTCGCGACTTCGCTGGAGGCTGCGGCCCTCCAGCCCTTCGATCAAATCCCGCTCGGGATACTGGAAGCGTTTCAAATGCTTCCGCTGCATTTTGAGCCGGCCACGAACACGATCTACATCGCGTTTGGCCAGCGTGTGGATCATGCTGCGCTGTATGCAATCGAAAAAATCCTGGGCTGCCGTACGCAGCCCTGCGTGGGCGGACGCCGTCACATTGCTGACGAGTTGATTCGCATGCGGCAGCAGCCGCGACCGCGCGAGATCGAATTCGGATCCATGCGCGAGTTTGCCGATATTGGGCGAGTGAGTGTGAGTTACATGGTTCGCCTGGGCGCCGACGAAGCGCGAGTCGGCCGAGTGGGCGACTTCATCTGGTTGCGGCTGCGAGCGCGAAACGTGAATACGGACGTGGTGTTTCTGCTGAAAGCGACCGTGGCTATTAAGAATGGTGCGTTAGAAATGAAGCATCCGGAAACGCGGGTGGCTCGGACAGGGTCAAGGTAAGGTCAGAAGTGAGAGGTCAGATTGCAGAGGTGAACACCTGGTGTTGATTCTTACCTCTGCAATCTTACCTCTTACCTCTGACCTCATAAAGTTCGCTTGAACAATGGCACCGCAAGAGACAACGTCACCACTGCGAAGATCGACAAGTACATCACGTCCGGAAGAATCGCAACCAGCCCGCTCTCTTTCAGCAACAGAGCTTTAAATCCATGCACGGCGTAGGTGAAGGGGTCCACGGTGGCAATCGCTCGCAGCCACGTGGGGAATGCTTGCACCGGATAGATCGAGCCGCTGGGAAAAAACAAGAGCGTATTCAAAATGCCGAACACGGCGCGCGGGACCAGTGGGTCTTCCACTCGGACCATCATCAGGAACATCATGCCGTTGAAAGCGAGGGAAACGGCGCCGATCATCAGCAACAGGCCGACCATGGTCGCGGGACTGAAGACCGTGCCTACGCCCGCCATCAGCGAGCCGATCACGGTGATGACGACTCCGGTTAGCACGGCCTTGATCGCGCCGGCGCCGTTCAATCCGAATACCAGTTCGGCTTTGGTGATGGGCGTAACCAGATACCCTTCGTGTACGCCGCGCGCTTTGTCGTCAATGTAGAGCATGCCGCCGCCGATCATTACGGAGACGAACATCGCCAGCGCAATCGAACCGGGTAGCAGATATTTCATGTACTCGATGTAGGGATACAGTTCGACGACATCGAGCGCCGTTTCCCGCAGCAGGCGCGGCTCGATGTCCGGTTCGTTCAGCGCGGCGGTGATGCCGGTGAGCTTCTCCTGCATAGTGGAGCTCATGAAGTTGTCGCTGTTGTCGACGATCAGCGCGATGTGGGGCCGGTTCTTCTCGTACACGCGCGCCGAGTACTGCGCCGGGATGATCACCGCTCCCTGGATTTTTCCGTTGCGCACGTCTTCGCGGGCCTGCACTTCATTGTCGTAGTCGACAGGAATGAACGTTCGCGAGTTCGCGCGGACGGAATCGAAGGCTTCGTGAATGCGGATGGCCTGCGTGCCGTGGTCTTCATCGACGATGCCGAGCTTGGCGTCGCGAATCTTTCCGCCAAACGCGTTCCCCAGCACGATCAGCTGCACGAGCGGGAAAATCATCGACACCATCATCAGCGCCGGAGAGCGGACGAACTTGCGCATTTCGCGCTCGATAATCGCCATCATGCGGTTCATGGTTGCATCCCCGGACGCTGCGGCATGGTGAACGCGTGGGCTTTTACCAGTTCGTCGCGCAGCTGACGGCCGGTGTAGTGGACGAATACGTCGTCGAGTGAGGTGTTCTGCACTGAGAGCGTGCGCACTGGAATCTTCGCTTGAACGGCCATCTCGACCAGCATGGTGGTGGTGCGTGAGCCATTGGCGGTCAACACGCGATACATTCCAGCGGATTGGTTCTGGACCGACGTCACTTCCGGTAACGCGCGCAGTCGATCTTCCCAATCCGCCGGCGGATTTTCGAACTGTGCTTCGATCACGTTCGATCCGGGCACGCTTGCCTTCAGAGCCTCGGGGGTGTCGAGCGCGACCAGTTTGCCGTGATCGACGATCGCGATGCGGTTGCAGAGGCGGTCGGCTTCGTCCATGTAGTGCGTGGTGATGAGCACGCTGAGCTTGCGTTTGGATTTGATGTTGGTCAGCATCTCCCAAACGGCCACGCGCGAGACAGGGTCGAGACCCGTAGTGGGCTCGTCGAGAAAGAAAATTCTCGGGCTGTGAACCAGGCCGCGCGCGATCTCCAAACGGCGACGCATGCCGCCGGAGAGCGTTTTGGTCTGGGCGTCGCGCCACTTGGTAAGGTCGACCGTTTCCAGCAACTCGTCGATCGCTTCTTTGCGGCGCTGCGCGGGGACGTCGTAGAGCTTCGCGTAGATGCTGAGATTTTCCTGGACGGTCAGATCGATGTCGCTGGTCATGGCCTGCGGAATCACTCCGATGGCGCGGCGCGCTTCGTTCGGTTCCTTGCTGACGTCATGACCGGCCACGCGCGCTGACCCGGCGGTGATGGGAATGAGCGTGGTCATCATGCGAATCAACGTGGACTTTCCCGCACCGTTCGGGCCCAGCAGCCCGAAGATTTCTCCTTCTTTAACCTGGAAGGAAACGTCGTCGACCGCCGTGAAGTCGCCATACTTTTTCACGATGTGCGTGACTTCGATCGCGTTGGGTGCGTCGGCGGGTATTTCGCTCTTCCCGTTGAAATCCGAAACCGGAAGAGGCGCTTCACTACCGTTCATCTTGCTCACTTCCACGCTCATGGCTTTCCTGCTGCTTCAGCATCCTTCGGCGCAGCACCTTTCAATATGTCGGAGGACACGAGTACTTCGGCTGTCATGCCGGGCACATACGCGCCTTTGGGATTGTCGAGCCGGACTTTCAAAACAAGGGTACGAATATCGCGCTTGCGGCGGCCCACATCGCGTTGTGTCGCGAAGTCGGCTTCGGCGGCTTTGAAGAACACCTTGCCTGGCGTGACAGTTCCGCCCGGCAGGCGGACTCGCAGCGTGTCGCCGAGCCCGATGTGGTCGGCGTCGGTTTCGGGGATTGCGGCGCGGACCCATGTATCGCTGAGGTCGACGACCGTTACGATCGCCTGGCCCGCGGTTAACACTTCGCCTTCACGAGCGGCGCGCACCAGGACGGTGCCGGTTACGGGCGCGTAGATCTTGGTGTATCCGAGGCGCACTTCGGCTTCTTTAAGCTGCGCCTGAGCGTTTGCAAGTTCCCCCTGGGTGGAGGCCACTGTGCTCTGCGCGGCGCCGGCCTGATTCGTGCGGGCAATCGCGGAGTCGAGATCGGCCTGCGAAGCGTGTACCTGATCCCTTAACGCCTGCACGCTCGCCTGCTGCGCTTTCAGATTCTGTTCCGCCTGCACTTTCTCCATTTCTGAAGCCACGCCGGCCTGGGCTAGTCCGACGATGCGGCGGCTGTCGCTTTCCACGCGGGTCAGCATCGCTTCGGCTTGTGCCAACTGGGCGCGCGCCGATTGCAGCCGCGCCTGTGCATTCACCACATCGCTGGAGGTCGAACCCTTGGTGGAGCGCTGCATGTACTGGCTCTCGCCAACCTTCGATCGAAGGCTGGAAATCGTGGCGGCCGCGGCACGCTCCTGCGCCTCGAGTTCGGCGGGATCGAGCACTGCGATCAGGTCTCCCTGCTTCACGGAGGTACCTTCTTCGACCAGCAGTTTGGCGATACGCCCGCCGACTTGCGGGCTCACGACGATCTGATTCGAATCGACCGTGCCGACGAGGATAAGATCGCTTCCGCCCGGCGTCGAGAGGAAGTAGTAGGCGGCCGAGAGCCCCAACAGAATGCTCAGCAGGATCAGAAATTTATTGCGCACACTCATGAACGAACTCCTGGCGCCGGCAGAGGACGCGTAAAAAGCGCGGCCGATATGAAGTCGAGCACGAACGCCCGCCGCACCGCGATTTGTTCTGGCGACAGCGGATCAATCTTCATCAGCGTTTTCATTATCGGGGCGGAACTGAAATAAAAAACGACGACCGCAACCATGGATGGAATGAAA
>Ga0210402_10004224_pt1 | contig 13133 bp, 12 predicted proteins | sample IncBWC7MmetaG_FD_161055 | JGI IMG/M metagenome (GOLD analysis project Ga0210402, IMG submission 161055) | Forest soil microbial communities from Barre Woods Harvard Forest LTER site, Petersham, Massachusetts, United States - Inc-BW-C-7-M | ecosystem: Environmental > Terrestrial > Soil >...
GATTCCGAAGTTCGCCAGTGCTCGGGTCACGTTCAGGTGCGAACTTCGGAATCTAAGGACCACTAGCAACTTTATGATTCTAGTGCGGTTTTGAATTTGAAGTTCCTAAACGAGCTTGTGGCCAGTAATGATAGGAACTTCAAATTCACCGCACTAGTCCAGTGAGGTCAATTTGGCTTTGTCAATGGGCGGCCGCCACCGGCTGACCAGTGTCACCCGGGTCGTCAAGTTCACTGGTAGCCGGTGACTCGACGACGCTCGGAAGCCCGAGGGCTTCGCGCAGCTCCGCCCGCCGCGTCTGGTAATAAGCCGAGCGGATGAAGCTGTAAAAATCGATGGAGGCATCTTCGGCCTGCTTCAATTGACCCAGCCGGTCTACTGCATCGAGGCTCGTGGTGCCAACCGTTACCGCTAACTGCGTGGTCGCCAAGGCTACTTGCGTTCCTATCAGCCAGCCTACCGGGTTGGCTACCATATCCACGGTAGAGCCTACCGCGTCGCGCAGCGTTGACGGGCCCAGATAGGGTCGTACAGTGTACGGGCCCTCGCTCACCCCCCAGACAAACAGGGTCTGGCCGAAATCGCCGCTCTCCTGCGCAATCCCCGCGCGGCCGGCGACGTCGAGCAGCCCGCCCATGCCGAAGGTCGAATTCAGGACAAAGCGGGTGGCCGTGTGTGCCGCCGCTTCGAAGCGCAATTGCAACACATTATTCACGAAAATGCGCGGCTCCTTCAAATTCGAATTCAGATCATGCAACCGGTCGTGTACGGGGCCAGGAACGACCGCTTTGACAGCTTGAGAAATTGGTCGCAGCACTTCCTGATTCGCTCCCATCACCTGACGGTTCACTTGCTCGTTGGGATCTCTGATCGGTAGCGACGCGTCTCGGGGAGCCCCTGCGCATCCGCTGACGAGCAGGAGCAACAACCACGCGATCGCTCGTCTGCTCCACATTTGAGCGCGGCGCATGTACTTTTCGTCCCTTTTCGACCCCCGTACCGGGTTGGCCCTGGCGCAAGGGTTTTCGCAAACGCAATCCGCGCGCGCGCGGGGAGCCCTGGCGCACCGCGTCATTCCGATCGGCCTTACGCTAACAGGTGCCCTTCGGGATGACTGTTGCTTTTTTGCCGCACTTTCAGCTTTTGCGGTCATGCCGCTTCATGGATTGGGGCGCTTCTGCTGCGTCGCGAGCAGAGCCGGCTGGAAGATGACGGCGGCCGCGAGCGTCGTCAGGAGCGACAGCGCCATCAGCTTGCCCATGCTTGATGTGCCCGGGTGATGAGAGAACCATAGGCTCCCGAAGGCGGTAGCCGTCGTGCAGGCGCTGAAGAAGACCGCGCGCGTAAGGCTCGATTGCAGGAAGTTCGTCTCACCCGAACGCCAGGCAATGATGTAGTAGATCTTGAACGCGACGCCGACCCCGAGAAGAAGCGGCAACGCGATGATATTGGCGAAATTCAGCGGCAGACTGATGAGCACGCAGACCTCGAGCGTAACAACGATGGCGATCAGCAGAGGTATCAGCGTCAACGCAACATCGATCCAGCGGCGAAGCGCAACAAACAGGATCAGCGCAATCGCCAGCACCGACAGGACGCCCGCCTGGAGAAATGCCTTGACGACGCTTGCGGCGGCCTCGATGGTGAAAACTGGCATGCCGGCGGCCTCCGGTGCGACACTGCGAACGGCCGTCACGAAGCGACGCAAGACTGTATTGTCGTTGCCATCCCCCTTCGGCGCCACCTCCATCCGGACTCGGCCGTCAGTCGACATCCAGGTCTTTTTCAGCGCGGCTGGAAGATTCCCGATGCTCACCTGCTCGGCGGCGAGGAGACTTCTTACTTGGCGCAGCGTCGTCTTCAGCGGCGCGATCAACACATCTTGGGCTTCATCCAGGGTGGCCGGCGGCGCGTCCACCAAGGGCGCCAGCACGCTTGCGAGGCGGCGCGCCTGTACTGCGGCAGGATTACCGAGGTCATGCGCCGCGCCAGACAAGTCTTGGACCAGCTTGCCGATCGCTGCCTGGGTCTCTGCTGGCGTCGGTTCGGCATCGATCGCCTCGGGGTTCAGCGTGTTCTGCAGAAAAAAGCTCGAGTCCTCGATCAGTGCGAGCTTGGCGTCTTGATCTTCGGGAACGAAACTTTGCAGCGTCAGCACCCGGCCGACCTCCGGCAACTGTCGGAGCCTTTCGGCTGTGGCCGAGGCCTGGGCAAGATCGCTTCCGAGCACATCGATCGTGTTCGGGCTCGTGTCGGGAACGTTCATCAGGTCGAGCAATGTCACGACCGATTCAGTATCCTGCGCCCGCAGATTGAGCGGATTGAAGTCGAAGCGCAAACCCGCGAGCAGCGGCAAACCAATAATCGTAGCAGCCAGCGTCGTCCCAACTATCCAGTTTCGCCGCTTCTCCAGAAAGCGGTCGAGCGGAGCCAGCGCGGCATAACCGATCGGCTTGCGCTCACGGGGTGGTTTGAGCACCGTGAGCAAGGCCGGAAGCAGGGTTAATGTAGTTGCGAGCGCGATGATGATGCCGACTCCGGCGATCAGGCCGAGCTCGGAAAGACCTCGATATGCGGTCGGCAGGAACGAGCAGAAAGCGGTCGCGATCGAAGCGGCTGCGAGCAGAAGCGGTCCCGCCATGCCGCGTGCCGTCGCCAGGAGTGCCACATCGGGATCATCACACGCATGCCGCTCGGATCGATAGCGGACGCAGAACTGGATGCCGAAATCAACGCCGAGGCCAACAAAGAGCACAGCGAAAGCCACCGAGATAAGGTTCAGCGATCCTACCATCCACAAGCCGATGGCAGCTGTGTAGAGCAGTCCGAAGACGAGATTCACAAAGACCGCCAGGATGATGCGTACCTTCCTCAGCGCGAGCCACAGCACTAAGCCGACAACAAGCAACGTAATGAAGCCATTGAGGGCGGCGCCGTCGGCGACCGTGGCAAACTCCTCGTCCGAAAGGGAGACCGGACCGGTGAGTCGCACCTTCACGCCTTGTTCGGGCGTGAGCCCGAGCCTGGACGCCGCTTCGCGTATCACCGTCGTTGCCTTGCGTCCGGGCTGCAGATCACCGAAATCGAGGACCGGCTCGATGTTTACGAAGCGACGAAGCTCCGAGAGCTTCGGCGCCCGGCCGGAGATCAGCTTGCGCCAGGAGAAAGCAGGGTTCTTTCCTTGCGCCAGGAGTTCCAGTGCATCAGCGAGCGCAGCGAGCGCCGGCTTGAGATCTTCCAGCTTTGCTTTGCCCAGGCGCACACCCTCGAGCGACTGCGACAGCGTGCGAAAGACACCGCGCAGCGTCGGATCGGCGGCCAGCGTTCCGAGGAACGGTTGGGCAGAAATCAGGTCTGCGGTGTTGCGCTGTACCTCGTCCAGACTGAGTAAGAGGAGCCCATTGCGCTCGAAGAACTCGCCGCCATCTGGGCGGCTGACGCTACGGATCACATCCGACCGAGGCGCAAGCCCATTTACCAGCGCATCGGCGGCCTCGTCGGCGGCCTCCGGTGTGGTCGCATCGATTACCGCAATGATCTGGTCAATCCGGTGCGGAAAGGCATTCTCGAGCATCATCTCCTGTTGGCGCCAGGGCAGCGAGCTCGACAGGAGCTTTTTGCTGTCGGTGGTAATGGCGAAATTCCGCGCGAAATAGCTTGCCGAGACTGCTGCCAGGAGCAGGAAGCTCAGGATCACCGGCCACGCATAGCGACTCGACAACTGCACCAGCCGTGTGATCGCGGTTATCGTCGCAGAGTCGCGGTCTATCTTTACGGATTGTCGTGGGACGGTTCTATAGCGCGCTTGAATGGCAATTCTCTCGGCGCCATCTGATGGCGCAACCAAGCTGCCGTCCGATACGCGAACCCTTACAGGAGCGAGAACTTCTTGCGAACTTTTCACTTTACGAATGCATGTGTCGAATATGGCCTGGACGGTGAAAGGGTGACACGCGCGGGGCCCCTCACCGCTCGCTTGCCAACATGAGCGCAAAATGAAGGCCAGCTTTTGTTCCCGCTCGCCACGACGCGGCCTCAATCCCGCCTGAAACGATCTTGCGAGCCACCTGCGGCCGATTGCGCCGTAAAATGTCGACGCGGTTGGCCAACGCGGAAACCTGCCCGAGCAAATGGAAACGGCTGCGATGAAGGAGTTCGACCTCCGCCTGAACCCTGCGACGACCCGGGCACTGGCTGTGGTGGGGATGGTTTTATTGGGCTTGCTCCCGTTACGGGCGCAGACGCCGAGCGGCGCCGTCGCAAAAATTCAGACCTATTATCAGCAGCTGATGCCCACGATCCAGCAGGCTGCGCGGCTCAGCGTGCGCGAACGCGACCGGCGCTTTACGCCCGTGTTTGCCGCGGTTTTCGATATGCCGACCATGACGCGATTGGCGGTAGGCCCCGCCTGGAGGACCTTCTCGGTGGAACAGCAGGCGGCGGTCCGCGACGCCTTCGCCCAGTTTATCGTTGCCGATTATGCGAGCCAGATAAAGGATTATTCCGGCGAGAGCTTTGTCGTCGATCCGCAGCCGACAGCGGAATCGCGCGGCGGCGGCGAGATCGTCAAAACGAAGCTGCTGCAGCCCGGCGGCCGGACCGTGAATATAAATTACCTCGTCCGCGGCGAGCGGGTGATCGACATCTATCTCAATGGAACCATCAGCGACCTCGCGACGCGACGCGACGAGTTCGCCTCCATCATCGCCTCAGGCGGTGCCGACGGCTTGATCAAGAAATTGCGCGATCGAACCGAGACTCTGCTCGGGAAGTGACGCTCGACCTCGAACGGGCGGCGCGGGACCGATTTTGCGCCACGGCGATCGCACTGATTTGCAAATTATTGGGCGGACGCCATGTAGGTTACGAGAGGAAGTCGCAATGCCAAGGAGGCAACACATCGTGCCGTGGCACTTTGCGGCGATCGTGTTTGCATCTCTCAATATTGGTCTTGCCCATGCGGCGCCGTTCATGATTGTCGGCAACGACGAGAAGCTCCTCTGGGATGACGACGGCAAGCGGGTCCTGTTTCCCGCCGGAAAGGATTCGGTCGTGATCCTCGATCTCGCCGATCCGGAAAACCCGAAGATTGTCGCCAATCTGCCGCTCAAGAACTCGGTGGTCGGGCCGCCCGTCAATGTGGCGATCGACCCGACCAACACCATCGCGCTGGTTGCCGATTCAGTCGATGTCACAAAGGATGGCGATACTCTCAAGATGGCACCCGATAACAAGGTCTATGTTATCGATCTCAAGACCGACCCGCCCAAGCTCGCCGGAACCATGACTGTCGGCAAGCAGCCGTCGGGCTTGAGCTTCAATCCGCCCGGCGACCTCGCTCTCGTCGCCAACAGCGCCGACAAGTCGATCAGCGTGCTGGCCGTCAAGGGGACTGACGTAAAGGTTATTGATACGATCGACATGGGCGACATCGTCTCCCACGTGACGTTTACGCCCGATGGCAAGCACGCGCTCGCCGCCAAGTTCAACGCCCACAAAGTCGCGCTGCTCGACGTGAACGGCGACAAGGTCACCTACACCAAGCTCGATCTGCCGACTGGGCAATGGCCCTTCAACGTGGCGGTGGCCCCGAGCGGGAGGATTGCGCTCAGCGCCGATAGCGGCAACTCAGCCGGCTCGGATGGCAGTGTCGATACGGTGAGCGTGATCGATCTCGAAGCAAAGCCGCCCCGTATCATCGATCGTGTCGTGGTCGGCGATGGCCCCGAAGGCCTGGCTATTTCGCCCAAGGGGGATGTTGCGGTCGCGGTGATCCTCGCCGGATCAAACATGAAGAATGCCTATTTTTATCACCGCAATGGGGCCCTATCGGTGCTGCAGATCGACGGCAAAAAAGTGACCCATATCGGAGATATCGAGGTCGGCGGCATGCCGGAAGGGGCGGCGTTCACGCCCGACGGAAAATATTTGCTGGTCGGCAACTATCTCGACCAGGACGTATCCATCCTCAAGGTCGATGGCGCGACCATCACGAACACCGGCAAACGTTTCAAGCTGCCTGGCCATCCGGCCTCGATTGGGATGAGCAGGCAATAACGGAGCGCGACATACTCCCGTAAGGTCGAGGTCGCGAGCACGTTGGGGATCGTTGAGGCCAAGCCGGGACGGCGGATACCTTGCCGCCTTTCGGCAAGAGGCCACCCGGATCGGGAGACCTTTCGATTTCGCACGCGCGCACGCTGCCCGGGTTATCGAGCTTCGCTTTGAACATCGCTGCGCTCACCCCAGCTTCGACTTCTCGTTTACCACCGCAAGAAATAAGGCTTGATCCGGTTTGCAATCCGATGTACTTTGTATAGCAAAGCTTGGAGGTGCAATGCTCGATCTGCACAAGGCATTGGCGGATATCGAATCGATCAGGAGCCAGGTGGCACGCGGAACCCAGTTCCGCGGATACGGTCCCGCAACCGTTGCGCTCACCGGTGTGCTGGCCATCGTTGCAGCGGGCATCCAGTCGGTGTGGCTGGAAGATGCACGCGAGCAAGTCACTGGATATCTCGTCGTCTGGATCGGCACGGCAGTGGTTGCCGCCGCGCTGATCGGTGCTGAAACAATCACCCGTTCGCGCCGGCTGCATTCCGGCCTCGCCGACGAGATGATCTATGCGGCCATCGAGCAGCTGATCCCGGTGGGCGTTGCGGGCGCGTTGCTCACCTTCGTGCTGGTGCGCTTTTCCGCCGAGAGCTTGTGGATGCTGCCGGGCCTGTGGCAGCTCTTTTTCAGCCTGGGAATCTTTGCATCATGCCGGCTTTTGCCGAAAGCGTTGTTCGCGACAGGCATCTGGTATCTGGCAACGGGGCTCGTCTGTCTCGCCATCCACGACGGTTCCTGGTCGCCTTTGGCGATGGGCATTCCTTTCGGAATAGGCCAATTCATCATGTCCGCTATTCTTTATTGCACGATGGGAGGCCTGCATGAGGAAGAGTAGCCGGCCCAAGCCGGACGCGGCACGTTTCGCCTACGAGGGCCTCGATCGCGTGATTCACGAGAAGGCGCGGCTCGGAGTCCTCACCTCGCTGGTCGCCCATCCCAAGGGCCTGATCTTCGCCGATCTGAAACGCTTGTGCGGCCTCACCGACGGCAATCTCAGCCGGCACCTCCAGGTGCTGCAGGAAGCGGGATTGGTGGACATCGTCAAAGGCTATGACCGCAACCGCCCGCAAACGATGTGCCGAATCACGGCGAAGGGGCGGCGCCGCTTCCTGAGCTATCTCGCCGTGCTCGAGCAGGTGGTGCGGGACGCGGCCGAAGCATCGAAAACCGCTGCGCTCGCCGAAGCGGCGCCTGCATGACCAGTGGTCCGATTCCGAAGTTCGCCGGTGCTCGGGTCACGTTCAGGTGCGAACTTCGGAATCTAAGGACCACTAGCAACTTTATGATTCTAGTGCGGTTTTGAATTTGAAGTTCCTAAACGAGCCCGCGGCCAGTAATGATAGGAACTTCAAATTCACCGCACTAGGCGTTGAAATTTTTTTCATTGGAGACTTTACAATGCAAAGTACTCTCTCGTGCAACGGAAATCTGCACGTCGCCATCATCATGGACGGCAACGGCCGCTGGGCGACTGCGCGCGGGCTTGCACGCGCCGCCGGGCACCGGGCCGGCGTCGAAAGCATTCGGCGCGTCTGCGAGGCGGCGCCCGCGCTCGGGATCGCCACGCTGACATTGTTCGCCTTCTCGGCAGACAATTGGCGGCGGCCGCAGGCCGAAGTGGCAATGCTGATGGACTTGCTGCGCTCTTATCTGCGCGCCGAGGTCGCGCGTCTGGTCGAGTGCGGAACCCGCCTCAGCGTGATCGGGCGACGTGATCGATTGCCGGAGGGCTTGGCCAATGAGATCGCCGCGGCTGAAGACCGGGCCGTCGGCGGCCGCGCGCTCCATCTCCGTATTGCCATTGATTACTCGGCGCGCGACAGCATCGTTCAGGCGGCGTCATCGCTGCGGGCGGGCGTCGAACCCACGCGCGAAAACATGCACCGCCTCATCACCGGCGCGGCGAGCTGCGGGAGCGGCGATGTCGATCTCCTGATCCGCTCCGGCGGCGAGAAAAGATTGTCTGATTTTCTGCTGTGGGAATGCGCCTACGCCGAGCTCTGCTTCACCGGTCGCATGTGGCCGGAGTTCGGCCCCGATGATCTCGCAGCCGCAATCGCAGATTTTCGCCGTCGCGAGCGCCGCTTCGGCGGTCTCGGTGAAACACGCGCGCGCACCGAGCAGGTGCCGAGCGCGGCCTGAGCCAGCAGCATGCGCATTCTTCTCGTCAACGTGCCGCACCCTTCGATCGGCAGTCGCATACCGGATGATCATCTGCCCCCGCTCGGCCTGCTGAGCATCGGAGGGCCGCTCATCGACGACGGCCACGTCGTGCATCTCCTCGATGCCGAGTTCGGCCCCATGCCGACATCCGAAATTGTGGCCACAGCGGTGCGGCTGCGACCGGACGCCGTGCTGTTCGGACATTCCGGTTCGACCTCCGGCCATCCTGTCATCGCGGAAGTGGCATGCGCGATTGCGGGCGTCCTGCCGGCGGCACGCATCGTCTATGGAGGCGTATTTCCCACCTATCACTGGCGCGAGATCCTGGAGCAGGAACCCCATGTCGATGCCATTGTCCGGGGCGAAGGCGAAGAGACCGCTCGTGCGCTCATGGCGGCGTTCCAGGCGCAGTCGCCGCTCGGCGGCGTGCGCGGCATCGCCTATCGCAACGATGGAAAGCCGTTCGCAACGCCGGCAGCAACGATGATCGGGGATCTCGACGCGTACCGGATCGGCTGGGAAATTGATCGACCACACGCGTTATTCCTATTGGGGCGGGCTGCGTGCGGTCGTCGTGCAGTTCTCGCGCGGTTGTCCGCATCTCTGCAGCTACTGCGGCCAGCGCGGTTTTTGGACGCGCTGGCGCCACCGCGATCCGGTCCGCTTTGCCGCGGAGCTGGCGCGTCTCTACCGCGAGCACGGCGTGCGCGTCATCAATTTCGCGGACGAGAACCCGACGGTATCGAAGAAGGCCTGGCGGTCCTTTCTCGAAGCCCTGATTGCCGAGAACGTTCCGTTGATCCTGGTGGGCTCGACCCGCGCCGACGATATCGTCAGGGACGCCGATATGCTGCATCTCTACAAGCGCGCCGGCTGGGTACGTTTCCTGCTGGGGCTCGAGAACACCGACGCGCGCACGCTGAACCTGATCCGCAAAGGCGCCGATGTGGCAACTGATCGCGAAGCGATCCGCCTCCTGCGCCGGCACGGCATCATATCGATGGCAACATGGGTCGTGGGTTTCGAGGAGGAAACCGATCGCGACTATTGGCGCGGTCTGCGCCAACTGATGTCCTACGACCCCGATCAGATCCAGCTGTTGTACGTGACGCCGCACCGCTGGACGCCCTATTTTCGGCTGGCCGCGCACCGGATGGTGATCCAGACCGACCGCCGGCGGTGGGACTACAAGCATCAGGTTCTTGCCACCCGCCACATGCCGCCGTGGCGTGTCCTGCTGTGGTTCAAGTTCATCGAGATGGTGATGCAGACGCGCCCGAGCGCGCTCTATCGGGTGCTCCTTCATCCCGACCGCGGCGTACGGCATGCGATGCGCTGGTACACCCAAATGGGACGGCGCGTGTGGCCGTACGAAATCCGCAACTTCCTGCGGGATCGCCGCGAACGGAACGGGCCGACAGTCGCACAGTTCTGGGGAGCTCCGCAGGACCGCGAGGAGGAGGCAATGCGAATCCAAGCCCGGCCCAGCGAGATCGGAACGGCACCCGTGCCATATCGTACGCGCGAGGCATTGCCTCGCCGTGCCTCCACGATTGCGTAGCTGCTAACGGGGCGACGCAGTTGCGTCGCCCGCACGGAAGGTTCGCTATTGTGCCCGCACAGGAGCAGACATTGAGGCGCAACGCGGGCAGGCGCAGACAGCCGATGGCCATGCTGAAATGGATCCTCGGCGGCGCGCTTGCCGCCCATCTCGGATCAGCCGCGCTGCTTTACGCCATGCAGCGCGACTTGCTCTAAATTGCTCACTTACTCGATCACCTCATCGGCGCGGCCGTGCGCGCCGATCGACCGTAAACGGTTCACCGTTGTAAGTGCACGCAACGCGGATGTCGTAGTGGTCCTGCTTGTTCCAGGCGCAATCGTCGCGCGCCTCTTGTCGCGTATAAAACGCGGACTCCGGACCGTTGACCCGCTTGCCGTCCCAAAAGAGCTCATAACCCATGCCGGGCATGTGCCGGTATTCCCCAATCGAGTCGTCCATCCAGCCCAAGCTACAGCTGTCCGCGGTTGCCAAGGACTTACCGCTCGGATTGTGCCTTGCCGGGATGAAATTGAATTTGGGAAACGCAAGCTTGTTCTGCGCCAGCATGAGATATTCTTCCGGATTGAAGACTGGCGGCGGCACGCTCGGACTGAAACCCTTGGACCAGAGATGAGTGTTGGAGGACATCATCGAACCGTTGGTATCCATGTCGTAGCCGTGGCAATCGGCATGGGTGAGGCCAAAGCCGTGTCCCAGTTCGTGGATGAGCGTAGAGAGGAAAGGGAAATTCTGCGCCGTCATCAGCCATGACAGTTCCAGCTGGATCACGCCGCCACCGGTATTGGGAGGTCCGTTGAATGTGCGGCCGCCGCCGTAATAATCTTCCTTGATCGGATAAGCTGAAGGACGGGCGTAAATCTGAAGATACAACGAGCGCGAGCTGTAGCGATCGTCGCCGAGCCACGCGAACAGCTCCCGCACCACGAGGTGGGCCACATCCGGCTGCAGTTTTGAAAAGTGGTCGTCGTAATAAGAGTGTGGATGACTTGCCGCGTAGACGAGAGGGTCGCCGTCTGCAATCTGGAACGAATCGCTAACGAGCTGCGTGCGGTAATAGGACTGGGCGACGGCAAGGTATCTGCTAATAAGGTCTCTGTACGCCGCAACTCTTCCGCCGTCGTAGATTTCCGAGTTGTCGGACGGAATGAACAGAACTGGCACGACCCGCAGCCGGCCTTCCAAAGCCAGCGCGGCGGTGACTTCGCACGCAACAAAGCCAAAGATAGCAGCGCAAGCAGCGCCAAGTCGAGCCGAGATCGAACTGGAAAAGGGCGCCAGCTACACGTCATCGACCTTGCCGCGCACCTCACCACCTCAGTTACTCGGGGATCAGTAGTTTCAATTCTTTGGCACGATCAGCGGTTGCATTTAGAAGGCATTCGTTGGCACTCAGTCGCGCGCTGGTGCCCCCTTCGGGATCGCCGTAGAATTTGCAATTCGCATCACGAAACCTTATCCAGGCGCGCTGGGCGTCAAGCAGCGGTTGTTTTCGCTTGGGAGATACCTTCGAAGTCAGGGTTTTGTAATTTTCATTGAGCCGAGTATCCTGACGACTGGTTTCGGCAGCAATACAATCAATCATTGCAAACGTAACCCCGTTGGCCTTATCAAGACAGGCCAAGTACTCATGACTCAGCTCTCTATTGTTCTCGGCGGCGGCAATGCTGATGCCCAGAAAATAAGCTACCCCGAGTACCACAAGGTGCGTTGTGCACCTTTGTGAGCAAGATCGATTTTTCACTTTGAACTCCAACTTCGAAGCATTTTGATCATCCTCTTCGCACAATCATATAGGCCATCTCAGCCAGGCCAGGCGCTGAGAACTGGGTGACCCGACCAGTATAAGGCATTGTCTGGCTGATCTTGATTTCGCTGTCAGTCACCCCAGGTGCGTTCTCGGCGGCCACTGATATTGACATTGCGCCGCTTAGGAGCGCGCTGCAGAAGACGATCCGAAAGCCGGCCTCATGCAGCGCAGCAAACGGCACCTTCACTCGATTACCTCGTCGGCGATCAATTGCATCGAGTTGGGAACGGCAATGCCCAGAGCGGCTGCAGTTCCCACGTTGATGACGAACTCGAACTTCGTCCGGTTGCTCCACGGGCAGGTCGCCGGCCTTCTCACCCTTGAGAATCCGCCCGGCATAGATGCCCACACGGCGATACGCATTCGTTTGGCTGGGTCCACATCGACCGTGGTGAAGGTCACGCCGGTGACGTTCCCGCCTGACCGATTGAGATTGGCAACGAGGCCCGTTCTGACGGGGTCGTTGCCAACCACGAAGATGATCGGGATGGTAGCCGATGCCGCCTTGGCTTCTTGTACAGCATTGCTGTGGCCGACCAGGACGGCCACCCGTCGATTAACCAAATCTGCTGCGAGCTCCGGAAGCCGCTCGTTCTGACCGTCCGCCCAGCGGTACTCGATTGCAACATTCTGGCCTTCCACGAATCCCGCTTCCTTCAAGCCGCGCTGGAACGCAGTCACCAGGTGCGCAGAGTCATTGAGCGAAGTAACCCGAAGAAACCCGACCACCGGCATCGCCGGCTGCTGCGCGCGTAACCCCAGCGGCCACGCCACCGCCGTGCCGCCGAGCAGGGTGATGAACTCGCGGCGCTCCATGACTTCTTCCCGAGCCGACTGACAACGCCGACCATGGGGTATACGGCGTCTTCAGGCAAGCACTGTGCATTGCGTCAAGATGGGGCTCGCATGTCCGGGTTTGACCACACCAAGGGAATCGGAGCACATCGCGGGCAGCCACCGCGCTGACCTCCTTTTGGTAGGGCGGTGGATCAGGCCCTGGTCGGGATGGGCGACGTAAACAACCGCTTTAGCAACATCAAGGTTGGAGCCCCAAATTCCTGCTAAAAATCCTTCAGCGCCGATGAGCGTTAGCCCGGATTCCGGATTCCGTACCGTGTTTTTTGTGCCCTCGACGTTGGCTCCGAAACGGACAGACTGCACTTGCGACCGCCCTGCCCGTGCCCCGAGATTGGGCGGTCGGATCGAGAGCCCTGGCGGAAATGTTTCCGCCGGGCGTCTGCCCACCCGCCCTCGGGCCCGTCATTCCCCGCGCACGCGCGCGCGGCCAGTGGATTGTCGTCGCAAGGGTAAGGGCGGTGGGGCATCCTAAAAGGCCGTTTTCCCGTAGGAGATGTTCTTTTCCGTCTCTCCGATGTAGCCGCCGGAGACTTTTTGTAGCTCCTCCTCTCTCAACTCGCCCCTAAGCTCGCGGACTTCGGGCCTGCTTTCGAAATTGTGCATGGTGGCCGTGCTCATGATACTCTC
>Ga0210402_10004225_pt1 | contig 13133 bp, 14 predicted proteins | sample IncBWC7MmetaG_FD_161055 | JGI IMG/M metagenome (GOLD analysis project Ga0210402, IMG submission 161055) | Forest soil microbial communities from Barre Woods Harvard Forest LTER site, Petersham, Massachusetts, United States - Inc-BW-C-7-M | ecosystem: Environmental > Terrestrial > Soil >...
AGTCCCATTGCAACTCGTCCTGTGCCCAGCCTTGTCCGTAGCGCTCGAAGGCGAAGAGGGTGTCGTCGGCGACGATGGTTCCGTCGAGCGAGCGGATGCCGCTCGCGGCTACCTGTGCGGCGAGATCGTCAAGGGCCTGAAGCGGCGGATTGGCCCGGTCAGTGTGAGGGCTGTAGGGATAGGTGCGTCCGGAAAGGGTTGGGTCGCCACCTCCGATGAGGCGCAGTGAGCCGCTCAGGTGCCCATCGGTGATTGGGCCTTCGGCGACGACGTAGGTCTTCAAGGTGAAGTCGGGGCCGAGGAGCGCGAGCGCGGCAGCGGTGGTGAAGAGCTTTGCGTTCGAAGCTGGCTGGAAGTACTGCTGGTCGTTGAGAGCGTAGACCGGGTTGCCGTCGAGAGTGACGACGGAGATTCCCCAGTGGGCGCGGGCTATGGCTGGATCGCTCAGGATCGCGCTGATCGTCCTCGCCAAGTTAGCAGGCTTTGGCTCGGCGGCGAGGGGCGTTTTGGCCAGAGCTGAGATGCTGCTGAGGGCGATGAGGCAGAGGAACAGGCCGCGCTTGTGCGCTGGCATCCGAGGTGTTGTCGGCATGAGTGTCCTTGGGGCGAAGTGTAGCATTTACCTCGTATGTCCTTTACGCGACGGAGCGAATTCCTCTGGCAGCTGCGCACGCGGTCACTGGCGCTGGGTGCGCGGACGCTGGTGATGGGCGTGCTGAACGTCACGCCGGATTCGTTCTCGGACGGCGGGCTGTATCACGATGTCGGTGATGCGGTCGCCCATGGGCTGCGCATGCTGGACGAGGGCGCGGACTTTCTGGACGTTGGCGGCGAGTCGACTCGGCCTGGGTTGTCGGAAGGACTTTCGGTTGAGGCTGAGCAGGAGCGCGTGCTTCCGGTGATCGCAACGATCCTGAAGGCGCGTCCGGAGGCGGTGATCTCGATTGATACTTACAAGGCTCCTACGGCGAGGGTTGCTGTGGATGCGGGCGCTGAGATCGTCAACGATGTGAGCGGGTTTCTGTGGGACCGTGAGATGGCGGCTACCTGTGTCGGGCTTGGGTGTGGCGTTGTGTTGATGCATACGCGGGGGCGTCCCGATGAGTGGAGGTCGCAGCCGCGTCTGGCTGACGACGAGGTATTGCCGTTGGTCAAGCATGAGCTTGGCGACCGCTTGCAGGCTGCGCTCGATGCCGGTATTTCACGGGAGCGGATTGTGCTTGATCCGGGTTATGGGTTTGGCAAGCACTTCGGTGAAAACTATGCGCTGCTGGCGCGCCAGGCGGAGTTGCGGGAGCTGGGGCAGCCGCTGCTGGCCGGGGTTTCGCGGAAGTCCTTTCTTGCCCGCACGCTGCGGCCGCTTTATGGCGGGGCGGATGCTCCCATGGATGGTCGGCTATACCCTACGCTCGCGGCCACCGTTGCCGCCATCCTCGCCGGGGCGGATCTGGTTCGGGTACATGATGTGCGGACTGCGGTTGAGGCGGCTCGGATTGCGGATGCTATCCTGGCGGCTACTCCCCGCTACTTCCAGGGTGGCTAAATCTTTGATTCTGCTCAGTCTTTGGATAGAAGTCCGCTAAAATATTGATATTTATACGCTTATGCGCAAAGTATTGAAATAATTGACTTTGCTGGATTTCTTGATCGTCAGCTCGGAATTGTCGGCTCTACTTCTATTCTAGCGGATTGCGCGATATAACATGCCAATTTTGCCGTGCCTTTTTTGTCTTTGGAATGAATGAATTAGCCGAATTTTTACCGATTGCCCCTTGACGAGGTGATGTGGTGGAAAAGTTTCGCTCTTCATGTTTGGGCTGACAAGGTAGGAGACAACCCGGGCCTGAAGGCCCCTCGAGCGTGTCTTCGTTTCACCGCCTGAAGGCCGGTGCTTCTTATCCTGGAGGTGCTTCGCACCTCTTACTGTTTGGTCTCATAAAAGGGCCTGTCCTTTCCCACCCTTTGCTGCGCAAAAGATGGGGCACCCCTTTTGTGCCGACCGATACAAACCGCAGGTCCCTCGGCTTCGCTCGGGATGACACGTTCAGGAGCGGCGACGCGCGATGAGGCTCGGGCGGTGTAATGTGGCACAAAACACCCTTTTCAGTGCTTTTCGCGTTCGTTGGTGTCGTGAATGCGGCTGGCTTCGAAGCTGACGATCTTCCATTGGCCGAAGCGGCGGTTATAGACGCGGGTATAGCGGTATTTTCCGCTGATATTGCTGGCTCCGTTGGTGCCTTCGAGGTCGGCGCGGGAGGTTACAACTGCGGTATCGCCATAGATGCGGACCTTGAGGTCGTTCAGGTCTAGGGTGGTAATGTGGAGACTTCCGGCGCGGCGCAGGGCGAGGGCTTCGGACTTGGTTTCAATGATGCCGCTGGCGCTGATGCCGATGTAGTCGTCGGCCAGAAGGCGGTCCATGACGGAGACGTCGTTACTGAGCTGGGCCTCGCGCCACTGCATTTCGAGAGCTTCAATCTCCTTGTGCAGCTCGTGGTTGGGATGGTGCGGCAGCGCAGGTACGGCAAAGGCCGGCTGGGTGAGCGTCCAGAGGGCAAAACACAGCAGCAAAAGGCATACTCCTGGGGGTACCGAAAGCTGGGTGCGGACGCGGAAATCTCTGCCCATGTGCGTAATGGATGGTAGTCCGCTTTGAAAGTACCAGTCAAAAAGATTGGTCAGACGGGCAGTTTTGGGCGTTAAAGGCCGCATTCGCTGGACTGGACGGGGATTGACGGACATGCTGTTGTCTGCGATGCGGCAAGAACGGTGGGATGTTGTGTTCACGAACGTGGGGCCCTGTTTCCAACGATTAGACGACGGCAGTCAGGTTTTCGACAGTGCGCTCGCGCATCATCTGGTAGAGTCCCCCGACGGCGTACTGCTTGAAGTGGGAAGTGTCGCGGTGCGCTTCGAGGGATTTGCGGTCCTTGTACTGCTCGTAGATGAGCACCGTATTGGGATCATCTTCGACCCAGTGAGGGATGTATGAAACACAGCCGGGTTCCTGGCGGGACGCCGTGGCCAGTTTTTCGAGTATCTCGGAAATCTGCTGGCGGTCTTCGTCGGCAAAGCGCATGCGTACTGTGAAGGTGACCATAAGTTCGAAGGCTCTGGTAGAAAGTACGATAAATCCTTTCACTAGGGAAGCGTGAAAATCCGGGCTTTGTGAAAACGAGGTCACTTGTGGGTGAACGGTGACGGCCGGGAGACGCTTTCCTTTACCGCAGGCGGGCGTAAGGCACTACCCTTGATTGCATGAAGAACGGTCGCTGCTTAGGTCTGGTGGGCGGGCTCGGAGTGGCCGCGACCATTCACTACTATCGGATGCTGGCCAAAGCGCATGAAGAACGCGGACGCATACCGGATGTGGTGATTGCGCATGCCGACACGCCCCGGGTCTTTGAGTATGTGCAGGCCGGCGATCGCGAGGGCCTAGCTGAATATCTGAACACCTTTCTTCGCCGGTTGAAGGCTGCCGGAGCTGAGGTTGCCGCTATCCCCGCGGTTACGCCGCACTATTGCGTGCGAGAGTTGATGGCAACTTCGCCTCTGCCTCTGTTCAATATTTTCGAACCTCTCGTCAAAGAGCTTGCGGCAAGAGGAACGCGACGGATCGCGTTGTTTGGCACCCGTTTCGTGATGGAGTCGGCGCTTTTCGGATTAGTGGACGGGGTGGAATTCATTCAGGCGAGGCTGGAGGAAGTGGATTCCATTCATAGCACCTATGTGGAGCTAGCGCGCGAGGGAAAAGGTTCGGAAGAACAACACAGAAGGCTGACTGCCATCGCTCATGCTCTACGGGAACGTGATGGAGTCGAGACAATTGTTCTGGCGGGAACCGACCTTGCGGTGCTTTTCGACGAGGCGAACACTGACTTTCCTTACATCGATTGCGCGGCGTTGCATCTTGAGGCGATAACGAAGGGGTTGCTGGACGCGTGAGTCGATTGCGGTTTTTCTTTTGGCTGAATCGACTATCCAGAATGGCGAATATGCCATCTTGTTGCAGAGAGTTTCTCAATCTACCTTGAGAAGCAAGTCAGAAGTTCCCCAGCTTCGCTTGCATCGTCACAGAGGTAAATAAAAGGAGATAGAGAGATGCCGAAATATGTCATTGAAAGGGAAATACCCCAAGCGGGGAAATTTTCCCTCGAACAAATCCAAGGAATATCGCAAGCATCCTGCGGTGTTCTGCGGGAGATGGGTCCGGAGATTAACTGGGTTCACAGCTACGTTACCGACGACAAGATCTACTGCGTGTATATTGCCCCGAACGAAAACGCTGTGCGCGAGCATGCCCGCCGTGGCGGATTTCCGGCGAACCGGGTCTCGCAGGTGCGATCGATCATCGATCCGACATCTGCCGAGTAAGCATGGTCTCAGGCTTAGGAATTGGTTGAGCGTCGGCTGCGAGAGAATGCCCATTGAGAATCTCTCGCAGCGGCGGCATGCGAAATAAGTACGAGACGCATACCATCAGACAGCATCACAAGCCTGAGGTTCCATCGCATGCGATCTGACATTGTTCCCGGCGCACTTTTTCCTGACTACGAGCTGACTGACCATACGGCCAAGCGGCGCAAACTTTCCGATCTTCAAGGCCAGCATCCCATGGTTCTCGTGCTTAGCCGCGGAGGATTTTGTCCCAAGGATCGCCGGCAGGCTGAAGGGCTAGTGCAGCTCCATCGCGAACTCGAAGTCTCCTATTGCCGTCTCGTCACGATCAGCGGACAACATTACCCTTACCAACGAATACCGCGCGGGCGTTGGTGCGCACTGGCCTTTCCTCTCCGACGCGAGCCGCATCGTGCAAAAAGATCTCGACATTGCCGAGTACACCGACCCAGTAAACAACCCGATGATTCCCCACGTGATCGTTCTTGAGCCCGGACTGGTGATTTACACGATCTATAACGGTTACTGGTTTCTGGGCCGCCCGACGCTCGAAGACCTGCGGCAGGATCTTCGCGCTGTCACCAAGAAGTGCCGTCCTGATTGGGACATCACGACGCCGGAGATGAGAGCGGCGTGGCAGGAGGGGCGCAAAGAACTCTTCTATCCTTACGGCAAAACCTATGCCCAGACTCTCGGTGAACAGGACTGAGCAGGCTTATTCGCAGTGGAATGGCAGTGGCGACATCCACCGAATGGTTGAGTTGTTGTCTGTGATCTACGTGTTATATTGCGAGATATTCAAGGTTGGAAAGCGTGCATCGTGGCCGATAACGACACCAAGATCAAGCTGATTGAAGATGCAGATGCTACGGGCGATGTAGCGCAGGTCTATGACGAGTGGCGTGCCAAGTCAGGCCGTCAGCTCATGCCGGGGATTCTGAAATGTTTCAGCCATCGGCCTGATTTTCTGCGGGACGTCCTGCGCTTCGGCGATACGGTTCACTTCTCTGAAGGACATTTGAACAGGCGGACCAAGGAGGCCATCGCGAGCTGGGTTTCGTGGCTGAATCGCTGTCCATATTGACTGGACTCGCATGCTTACTTCCTGCGGGTTCAGGGAGCAGATGAAAAAACGGTACAGGCAATCGCTCACGGCAAGCTGGACGAAACGAATTTGAGTGCGGCCGAACGCGCGCTTCTGGAGTACGTGACGAAGGTGACAGAGGCGGCGTATCGCACGACGGCGGAAGACGTGCAGGTACTTCGGGATCATGGATGGACGGAACCGCAGATCGCCGAGGCGGTGTATATCACGGCGATGTTTGCGTTCTTCAATCGCGTTGCCGATGCGTTTGGGGTTCCGTCGCAGGGCTATCTCGAGATGAATGCTGTGACGAAATAGGGAAATCGAAGAGGATGAAACAACTTACAAAGCGGTGGCTATCCGGAACGCTTGTAGTGGTGGTGAGCCTTTGGTTCTGTCTGTTGGGCTACATCGGCTGGGCCATGCGGCAGCCGCCTGAAGCATTCGGGCGTGTGATGTCGCGGATGCCGATGCCGGTCTTCTTTCTTTTTCCGTTTGAAACGATGTGGACACGTGCTCGCGGTGGCAATCTGCATGTGGGCGATGCCGCTCCGGATTTCACAGCCAAGACATTGGAGACGAAGACGCCGGTTGCACTGTCGTCGCTGTGGACCGCGAAGCCTGTTGTGCTGGTCTTCGGAAGCTATACCTGACCGCCATTTCGGCGGGAGGTTCCCGCCCTGAACAAGCTTGCCGATCAATACAAAGGCAAGGTTGATTTCTATGCCGTGTACATCCTGGAAGCCCACCCTACGGATGTGTGGCAGATGCAATCCAACGTGAAAGACGGCGTGCTCTTCCACAGTCCGCGGGATGAGGCGGAGCGCTATTCAGTGGCCGGCGCCTGCGTGCGGAAGCTGGGGATCAAGTTCCCTGCCCTGGTGGATGGATTTGATAACCGCGTCGAGTCTGCATACACGGGGTGGCCGGATCGCATGTATTTGATGGCGCCTGGTGGCCGTGTTCTCTACAAGAGCAAGCCAGGACCTTTTGGCTTCCATCCTGAGGATTTGGCAAAAGCAATTCAAAGCGAAGTGAATCAGCGCGCGGACAAATGAGCGAGGGCCGCCTTCGTCGTGCTGAATCGCCAAGGGCAGCGTAACCCTGCACCGTCTCCCCTCCACAAGATTTATTCGCAGTGAAGTGCTTTCATCGGGTCTATCTTTGAGGCTCTCCAGGCTGGACCGGCGCAGGCGATGGCTGCGACGATGCTCAGCAGCAGCGTGACTCCGAGCAGAACGTAGGAGTCGTGCGCGCTGTCTTCGAGCCAGCGGGCGAGCAGTTTGTTGAAGGCGATGGTCAGGGTGAGGCCTATGGCTATCCCAATCGCGACGCTGGTCACCATCGAGATGAAGACGATACGCAGGACGTGAGAGCGCCGTGCGCCGAGCGCCATGCGGATACCGAATTCATTGGTGCGCTGGGCGACGAGGTAGGAGACGACGCTGTAGAGTCCTACTGCGGCGAGAGCAAGGGCGAGCAGGGAGAAGGCTCCGAAGAGCCACGCTACGAGATGTTCCTGTTGCCACTCGGGCTGGAGCGCGATGACGTTCTCAAGGTCATTGGTGAAGCTGCTGACTTGCTGGTCGGGATCGACGGAGTTGATCTGCGCGGCAATGGCGTGCAGCAGCGAGAGCGGCGGCACGTCGGAGCGGACGAGAATCTGCGTGAACATGCGCAGGTTGAGGGTGCTGGGCAGAAAGATTTCAGGCTGGATGGGCTTGCGCAGGCCGTCGTTGCGCTTGTCGGTGATGATGCCGATGATTTGCATCCAGCCGGTGGTGTCGCCCGGGGTGAGGGTAAAGGGCGGGTAGTTCTTGAGCTCGGGGACGCGGACGGAGTGTCCGCTGGCATCGCCCTTTGGGAAGTAACGCTGGGCGAAAGTCTGATTGATGACGGCGACGTGCGCGGCGTTGTGCTCTTCGGTCTCATCCCAGAAGCGGCCCTGGGAGAGCGCGACGTGCAGAATGGAGAAGTAGCCGGGACTGTTGAAGTTGACGCGGATCTGCTGATCGTCGTGTGGCGCCTGGCCAAGAACCTCGACTCCCGTACGCCAGCCGTTGTTGGGCGGCGTGGCATTGGAGGAGATGGCGGTCATGGTGACGCCGGGGACAGCAGCGACTTTCTTATGCAACTGGTCGAAGTAGGCGTTGCGCTCTGCCCATGTCTTGTAGGTCCCATCGTGAACGGGAATGCCTACCGTCATGACGTGGTGCGGATCGTAGCCGAGCGGCGTGCGCATAAGGCGCAGGAAATTTCGTATGGCCGCGCCTGCGCTGGCTAGCAATAAGAGAGTGAGAGCAATCTGTCCTGCGATGAGTGCCGAGTTTGTGGCGCGGCCGCGGATGCTTCCGGAGACGGTGCGCGAGGCGGACTGCATGACCTGGGTGACATCTGGACGCGAGAGCTGCAGTGCGGGAGAGAGGCCGAAGATGATTCCTGTGAAGAGCGCGATGGCTACGCTGAAGAGGAGCACCGGCAGGTTAATCTGAATCGCTGCTTCGTGCGGGAAAGAGTACTGGGGCAGCATCTTTACGATGAGAGCGATCACCTGGTAGGCGAGAAGCACGCCGAGCGCGGCTCCGGTGAGCGAGAGCAGCAGCGATTCTGTGAGCAACTGGCGGACGATGCGGCGCCGTGTGGCTCCGATGGCGGATCGCAGAGCGAACTCCTGCTGGCGGGCGGTGCCGCGGGCGAGGAGAAGAATTGAGACGTTGCCGCAACCGATGGCGAGCAGCAGGGCGACGGCGGCGAGAAGCAGATAGAGAGTGCCGCCGATGTCGTGGATGAAGTCGTCGTTGAGAGCTTGGACATGAAACTTGAAGTCCTGGCGCGGGAAGTGATCGGGGGACTCCTTCTTGAACTGGTAAATCAACGGAGCGAGGGCGGCGTTGGCTGCGGCGTGACTGACTCCCGGTTTGAGACGAATGCCGACGTAGTAGGCTCGCACGGGATCGGGCGTCACTTTCATCGGGAGATAGACGTCGCCGTCATCCCAGGTGAAGCGGGGTGCGGCGACACCGACGATGGTGTAGTTCTTGCGGTCTAGCTGGATGGTTTTGCCGATGACGGAGGGGTCACTATTGAAGTGCCGCTGCCAGAATTTGTGACCGAGCACGGTGACGGGCTGCGGGTCCTGGCCATCGATGGCGTCGGAGGGCACGAGGCCGCGGCCCAAGGCGGGTAGGACGCCCATGAAGTTGAAGGTGTTGGAGGTCATGTAGTCTGCCTGCACGTCTTCCGGCAGGTCATGGCCCGTCACGGTGAGACTCTCTTGGTCACTGATGAAGGCGTCTTCGACGACGGGCGATTTGCGGATGGTCTGCCATTGTAAAGCAGTGAAACCAAAGCCAGCCTCCTGACCGCTTGATAGACTGCCGCGCAGGTGCGCCATGCGGTCGGAGTTCGCGTATGGGTAGGGGTCCATGAGGATGGCGTAAACGACGCTGAAGACTGCGGTAGTGGCCCCAATGCCGAGGGTAAGCGAGATGATGGCAGTGAAGGCGAAGCCGGGGGTTTTCTTTAACTGGCGTAACGAGTAACGCACATCCTGAAACAGAGTCGTCATCCTGGTCCCCTTGAAGAACCAATGCAGTGAAGCGCTGAGGTGCATCTGAGCGGCCAGTTTTCCGCCGGGCTTATGTTGATGATTTTTCTAAGAGTGGACAGCGAGTGAGGGTGGGAACTGTCCGGTTTTGTAATCGGCATGTTCGCCGCTGGACAGTGAGCCTCATGCGCTGCGACCGACACGATCTTTGTTAGGATCGGTGAAATCCTATTGCGGGCGGAGTTTTCTTGAGTCCAGTCAAAACGTTCAAAGTCTTCGGCGAACCGGATGAAGTTTTGGTTTCAGGCGAGATGATCGACGGTCTTTCAACGACGTTTATGCAGACTTCCCCACCAGGCGGAGGGCCACCGCCACATCTTCATCTGAATGAAGACGAGACGTTCTTTGTGCTGGAAGGCGAGTTTGAGTTTCTGCGCGATGGAGAGTGGCACGCGATTGCGCCCGGCGAGACGGTGCTTGCGAAGCGTGGGTCGGTGCATACGTTTCGGAATGCAGGATCTACGACCGGGAAGATTCTGGTTTTTGTCACGCCGGCTGGAATGGATAAGTATCTGGGGGAGATTTCACCTTTAGCGATTCCGCAGGACATGGCAGAGTTACTTGCTATCTCCGAACGCTATGGCATTTCCTTTCCTGTAACCCTCTAAATTAGAGGGTTATAACCCTACTTAGTAACATCTAATTCATCGTCCAGATACAAAACACAGACAGTATTTGGAAGATAGTCTTACCTTTCGATGACAACTTAGCTCCTGCCAACACCTACCTTGAAATTCGGGCATGCTATGCCCCAAAGGCAGGAAAATCCCCAATGAAAAAAGCTATAAACGTTGACGGACGCTCGGTGAACAGGCGTTCGTTTTTGAAGACGGGAGTGCTCGCGGGAGGCGCCGCAACTTTGACCGCGGGACTCGCAGTTAGCGGGGCCCCAGCTTTCGCCGATGACCACGATCACGACCGCGATGATCGCTTAACCAAAGGCGACGTTGCGATTGTTCGCTTTCTTGCGGCAGCGGAGCTGATTGAGTCTGATCTGTGGATTCAGTACACGGAACTTGGCGGCGTTACCGATGGAACGCAGAATAACTATCAGATAGCTCTCCAATATCTTGATGGAGACGGATCGCAGTACATCATGAGCAATACGCTCGATGAAGTAAGCCATGCTACTTTTCTCAACGCCTATCTCGAATCTAAGGGCGCTGAGCCGGTGAACCTGGACCGCTTCCGCAACCTGAAAGGAAGCACTGCAACGGGCGCGCAGAATATTGGACGCCTCACGAACCTGATGCACCTCAATGTCGATACCAGTTGGTACACCCGCTATCGCAGCACTACGAACCCTGACTTTGGCGCAACATTTCCCCAGGCCATCACTATCACCAACCGGCCGACGATTCCACGGACGGACGCCGATTTCGAAGGCGAAGATCACATCCAGGCCATTGCGAATTCCGCAGCGTTTCACTTTGCTTCGATCGAGCAGGGCGGATCGAGCCTCTATCCCGCTCTCGGCCAGAAGGCGAGCAGTACGGAAGTTCTACGGATCATCTTCGGGATCGGAGGCGATGAAGTTGCTCACTTCCTTGAATGGGTGGACTTTGCCGGCAACGCCGTGCAGGGGCCTCCATTCGACTTTAATAACCAGCAGACTCCCGTAACAGACAACGGCCTTACCTTCCCCAACTTTAACGACCCCCCGAACCCACTTCTGCAAACGAATCTTATCTTCCCGGTGCCGTGCGAATTCATCAGCCCATCGCTGCCGAAGTGCGCGGTCATCCGGCCCTTGTCGGATAAATTTGGCGGAGCTTTGGCGGCGGTCCGGGCGCTTACGGGGACGAACCTGTTCATGGGGCAGTCTCCGGAGTTCTTTGAGACTCTGGGCGCGCTGGCAATTGAGGCAGACTCGGCGTCCCGACAGAGATAACAACGTTGTGCCTTCAATCCTCAAAACATGGCCCGCATCCGAATATGCACACGGACGCGGGCCCTTTTTTTAGCGGTTGCCTGGAGTCAGCCCGAGGGCCTGCACGTAGCCGGCATTGACGCGCGTGTTGGCGGGATCCATGAGGATGGCCTAGACGACGCTGAAGACTGCGGTGGTGGCCCCGATGCCGAGGGTCAGGGAGATGATGGCGGTGAAGGCAAAGCCGGGAGTTTTTCTTAACTACGTCTTTCTTTCGTATGCAGGTGCCGGCTGCAGATTGCAGTAATACCTGGTTCACCGTCCAGACACAAATCACTGACAATAACCGGATGCCCACATTCGCAGGAATATGGGCATCCGGTTCTTCGGATTCATCATTCCTCGTTATTTCGCCTCCTTAAAATTCCCGTCTGGCTGCATCCGCCTCATTTGCCAGTTTATGCAGCAACCTGAAGAATGCTGGGGGTTGCCCGATAAAGAGCCCCATCGCCGTAAGAAAACTGACCACATTCCCGGCAATCCCCCTCGTTTCTGTGGGACGGATGATCGAGCATGGCGGGAGCTTGCGGCTCAGGAACGGGCAGGGCTCAGGCATGATCAGGTTCTTCTGGAAAGTCTCGCCACCAAACGGTGGAGAATTCAGGTCTGGAAAGGTCACCGATACCCCTGTAACTGGATCCACTGCCGTCAAAGGAGGCGCGTTGCCAGCCTTGTCCGCCCAAGTTTGAAAGTGCATGGTTTCTGTAGGGCCAATGCTGATCAGAATTCGCAAAACCTCAACACTGGTAGCTCTCTGTGCCATTGCGGGATAGAGGCTGTTGCCACCCTGTTCTATCGTCGGGAAGTGAAAACCTGCAGTGTTGGCGATTGCCTGAAGGAAGTTGGGATCTGCGGTATCGGCGTCAGTGCGGGGAATTGCCGTGTGCTGTCCTTTCGCCAGGGTTGGGATTGCCTGCGGGAAAACGAAGTTTGGATCGAGGTCAGGGTTATTGTCGCTGCTGCGATAGCGAGTCCACCAGCTGGTATCCAACGTGAGCTGCATGAGGTTTGTGAGCCGAAGCTTTCCGCTGGAACCTGTTGCAGTGCTGCCTGGTAAAGTGCGAAACGGCTCAAGATCCACCGGTTCAGCTCCCTTAGAGACCAGGTATGCATTCAGAAAATTCTGGTGGGTGAATTCATCATCGGTGTTGTCGTGGATGTACTGGTCCATGTCCTCGTCCAACTGCGCGAGCGCTTCGGTGTAGGCTGGATTCCCACTTCCATCTGGCTCTTCTTTGTCCTGAATGCCCGCGAGTTCGTTGTACTGTACCCAGAAGTCAGTCTCCAGAATCTCGGCTGCGGCTGCGAAACGAAGCAGGGCTGCATCTCCTCGGTTAAGACGACGGTTATGTTCATCATGATCGTCATGGTCGTCATGATCATGGTCATCATGGTCAGCGGCTAAGGCAGATGCGCCGTTGGCCAGAAGTCCGACACCGGCTGCGGTTAGTCCGTTCTTCATGAACGAACGCCGATTGATTGCGGTTTTCATACTGCTCCACATGTTCATATCCATATAGAAGGTCCTCCGCCAAGAAGCTTGAACCTGCCAAGCGAAACACGTGTCAGCACTGGGTCAAGATATTGTCATCTGTTTATCTCAACGTTGTACGTGATTCCAGACAAGGAAATCACAGATCTCAAAATCAAGACATAGTCGCTGGCGAGGTATTAGCGTTCTCTAAGGACGAGCAAACCGCACAATCTACTGCAATTGGGAATGCCTATATAGTCGAAGTTGCAGCGATGCCGTGAGGTTGCTAATTTTGTGCGCCTCTTGTTTCTGTCTGGAAATTCTGGGTGTTGCACCTTGCGGGCAGCGGATCGATACAGGCGAGAAACAAACAGAGCCTCAACAATGCCTAACTTGCGGATATGGTAGCGCTAGTCGAAAAGGTCCTTCCCTTTCTACGAACTCCTAGTCCCGAGTACCATACCGGCTGGCGACCTCAGGTCTTTTTACTTAGTGGCTGACTGGAGTCAGCCCGAGCGCCTGCACGTATCCGGCGTTGACGTGCGTGTTGGCGAATTGAATCTTCTTCAGAAGATCATCGAAGGCTTGCTGCGCGTCTTCAATGGACGGGCGCGCCGCGATGCGCTTCTCTGCGTTGCCT
>Ga0210402_10004226_pt1 | contig 13129 bp, 11 predicted proteins | sample IncBWC7MmetaG_FD_161055 | JGI IMG/M metagenome (GOLD analysis project Ga0210402, IMG submission 161055) | Forest soil microbial communities from Barre Woods Harvard Forest LTER site, Petersham, Massachusetts, United States - Inc-BW-C-7-M | ecosystem: Environmental > Terrestrial > Soil >...
CGGAAACTATTTCCGCAATTCGGCGCAGGACTTCACAGTGCTCGACTTCCTGAGCGCGCGCAGCGCCCGGCAGGTTGACGCGGCGGAACACATCCGCACCGCTCTCGGTGCGTATGACGTGCAGGCAATTGATACGCTGATTGGCGACATCAATCCGCCGGCGGAACTGATGACGACGCAAACCGATCGCAAGATCGCCGAAGAGCAGCAGAAGACATATGAGACGCAACGCGCGGCCCAACAACAGCGCCAGCAACTCGTGCGTCAGACGTCGCTTGCGGACATCCAGCAACAGGTGGTCGGGGCGGAACAAGGCGTGAACATCGCCGAGTTGAAGGCCAACGCCAGCGTGAAGCACGCGACCGGCGAGGCTGAGTCCATCCGCCTCCGCGCGCTGGGTGAAGCGGAAGCGATCCGCGCCACGGGTGATGCGAAAGCACAAGCATATCGTGCGGGCGTCGAGTCCGTTGGTGTGCAGGGCTACACAGTCATGCAATTGATGCAGATTGTCGGTGAAAGGAACGTGCGTATTGTGCCGGACGTTTCCGTCACTGGAGCCACCGGAAGCAACGGATTGGTTGACGGTCTGCTTGGCATCATGCTGCGCGGGCAGAACAACGGGCAAAAGCCGGCTGAAAAAAACTGAGCCTGCTATAAAACTCAAACACAGGGGCACGTTGGAAACGACGTGCTCCTTCTTTTATTAAATTGGTGGGTTACCTCGGAATCGCACCGAGTTCTCGCCGGTTAAGGGCCGGGACTTCACTGTCAAAGTTTGCAACCCAGACGCGTCACGGTGGACGACATCACCGGCGGGGCATATTATTAAGACATCAATACGAACACTAACACCATACCTTCCCCGGCGAAGTCAGCGCAAGCCGTCGGTTTGCGTTACGTGACCGACGAACGCTGCGGCATTAGCCGCGAGCGATGCGGGCATGGGTTTCGTTACCGCTCCGCCGAAGGCCGGATCATCCGCGATCGGCACACCCTCAAGCGGATCAGCTCACTTGTCATTCCGCCTGCATGGCATGACGTTTGGATTTGTCCATTCGACCACGGCCATCTTCAGGCGACCGGCCGCGATGAGCGGGAGCGCAAGCAACATCTCTATCATCCGCGCTGGCGGGAGATTCGCGATCAAACCAAGTTTGACCGGCTGTTGGATTTTGCCCGCGCTTTGCCAGGCATCCGGAAGCATCTGAAGTGTGATCTCAGGCACCAAGGGTTTTGCCGTGAAAAAATTCTGGCCACGGTGGTGTGGCTGCTGGAAGTCAGCCTCATACGCGTGGGCAATGATGAATACGCGCGCGACAATAAGTCATACGGTCTGACCACCATGAAAAACCGGCATGCTAAAGTTCGCGGCGCAAAAATTAAGTTTCAATTTCGCGGCAAGAGCGGCCGGGAACACGTCGTTGAAGTCGAAGATCGTCGCGTTGCCAGAATCGTTCGTGCGTGCCAGGACCTGCCGGGCCAGGAACTTTTTCAATACGTGGACGACGCCGGACAAAAGCACGACGTCGGCTCCGGAGATGTGAATGATTATTTGCGCGAGATCACCGGCCGCGACTTTACCGCCAAGGATTTTCGGACCTGGGCGGGGACGGTTTCCGCAGCCACAGAATTGCGAAAGCTGGGTCTCGCTGATACGGAGATCGATGTTAAGAAAAACGTGGTTACCGCTGTCAAAGCCACTGCACAAAGCCTCGGCAACACTCCCGCCGTCTGCCGCAAATCATATATCCATCCCGCGGTCATCGAAGCTTATCTCGATGGCTCGTTGATTCCAAAATTGAACGAACGGAAGAACAAAACGTCTTCAACTTCCTCGTGCCATCTCCGGCCAGACGAAACCGCAGTGCTGAGATTCTTGAAACACGCCAGCAACGGAAGAAAGAAGCGCGCGAAGCCAGCCAACTGAAAAGCAGCGCGAACGCGAAGGCGGAGTTGAACCGCCGCAGCCAGATCTGTAAGTCCTGACCGGCACCGGTGTTCGCGTCGCGAAAAGAATCCCAAGCGCACTGAATCCGGCACCCGGCCATTACTTCGACCGTGCGGGGTCTCTGCCGGCGGGCCGGATTCACTTGGGAAATTGGACGGGCATGAGGGTGGCGCGCCCTCTACTCCGGTTTGGAAGACCGGCGTGTTTCTATCAACACCTATGCCCGGAGAAATGGAATCGCGTGCCGGAATCGAGCCAGACTCTGTGATGATTCGGCGCGTCCTTGATTTGTCACAAACTAATGCTGGTGCTGCCATCAAACCAGTTCTACGCTGGCCCTGTTTGCGACAACCTGAACCAGGAGCCTTTATGCCTACCCACACAAATACCGCGGAACTTGCCCAGCGAGCGGCGAATCTTTTCCTTCAAGCCTTCGGAAATCATCCGGGCTTCCGGCTCGCGCACGCGAAGGGAATTGTATGCGAGGGCAATTTTGAACCCACTGCCGAAGCGGCGGAGTTGAGCCGGGCGGCGCATTTCGGCGGCAAGTCTGTCCCGGTAACCGTGCGTTTCTCGAATGCGACCGGCATCCCACAGATTCCCGATGGCGATCCGAATTCAAATCCCAAGGGCATGGCCATTCGCTTCAATTTGCCGGGCGGCGGCATTACCGACATCGTGGCCAATGGCCAGAACGGGTTCCCAGCCGGAACGCCAGAGGATTTCGTCGGCTTTCTTGGCAGTTTCCTAGCCAGCGGTCCGGACAGTCCCAAACCAACGCCGCTCGAAAAATTTCTCGCCACGCATCCCAACACGGTGCGATTTCTTTCCACGCCCAATCCGCAGCCGGCCAGCTTTGCCACCTACTCGTATTTCGGGAACAACTGCTTCATTTTCGTGAACGCTCGCGGTCAACGCCACGCGACCCGCTACCAGATCCTCCCGCTGGCAGGTGAACAGCATCTGGATCCTGCGGCGGCGGCGGCCAGGGGGCCGGATTTTCTTTTCAATGAACTTCGGAGCCGCATTGCCCGAGTGCCGGTGGAATTCCGGCTTCAGGTCCAAATTGCCAATCCAACCGATCCGACCTCTGACGCCACGCTCGTATGGCCCGATGATCGTAAGAAAGTTGTGCTTGGGACAATTCGGCTGACATCCGTTGATTCCAAAAGCGCAGAGGCCGAGAAGGGCTTGACCTACGATCCCACGCACCTGACCGACGGCATTGAGTTATCCGACGACCCTTTGCCGGCATTTCGCGCGCAGGTTTATTCCATCTCCATCGCGCGCCGCCAAAGCGCTCAATGACGCGCTAGAATGGTTGGCGAAAAGGAAGCCGAATGGCTCGCGGCGATACGAGTCATGCGCCAAGCTGAAATGGAAGCCCGTGCTGGAATCGCACCAGCCTCTGCGGCTTCGCAGTCCGCCGCCTGAGCTAATCGGCCAACGGGATATGAAATTAAAGTGCGGGCGGAGGCATCCACCCACGCCCGCTTCGTTCTCCACCAGTTTACTGGACTAGAGCTCATTTATTGGCCTGACTGGCCCGCGTAGTTTTAGCTTTTGCACGAACACGCTTTTCCTTTGGCTCACGCGCTGAACCTTCATCAGATTCTTGCGGCTTGCCGAAGGCGGTAGCCAGGAAGTGGTCCAGCTTCGCATTTTCCACCAGACCAAATTGCCGGAGCACCGGCACATGGATCGGGCGGCCAGCGAGTTTCTTTACAGGAAGGAACTCGTTGATCACTTGTAGCACCCTGACGTAGTCGGTCTCCTCCGGGTCGGTCTCGGAATATGAATCCGAATACTTCAGATCGCCTTCTTTCCAGATTTCATTCGTATTCGCATCGTCATCGTCAAACACATTCGCGCGACGGAAGAACAACCTCGCGTCATCGCGGATGACCCGGCTGTCACCTGACAACCAGACCAGCACCGAGCCACCTTGCAAGCTTGATTCTGCATTGGTGATAAGCCGTGTTTTCGATGAACGCCGCATCAGAATGGAACGGATCAACAGCGCCATGTCGGCTGGAATCTCTCCTTCGCCGACCATGTCAAGTTGAAGCCGGTGCGGTCTTCTGGCCAGCGCTGCTTCCAATCTGGCAATCCTCTCAATGTAATAAGAATTGCCATAACCCAGAATCTTTAACTGGAACCGGTGGAGTCCTTTTTTGGACTTGGTTCTCATAATAACTTTCAATGTTTGATTTCATTTTTGGAATATTTTTTTCAAAAAGAGCGGGCTGAAGTTTTCGCTTCCGCCCGCCTTGTTACGTCGCATCTTTGTTTTCCGTGGCGGCCGGCCTGGTTTCTTTGAGCGGCACGAAGCCGCCTGGCACACCGACCACCAATGTGTTGCCCGCGTTGTTTGCCGCCGTGAGCGACTGCATCAGGCGCAGATTCTGCAATGCCGGATTTCCATCGAGGAGTCTTGCGGCGTTGGCGAGATTGCGCAGCGATGCGCTTTCACCACGGGCACGCTCCAGTGCGGCCTGACCTTCCTGCTTCGCCTTCAGCACGTCGGCGAAGGCGCGCTTCAAGTCAGGTGGGAACATTACATCTTTCACCTCCACAGCAATGACGTTGATACCAACCTTCGCAGCTTCCGGCTGCACGCGTGCCAGAAGCTGTGCGCCAATTTCAAGTCGCTGATTGAGCAGCGCTTCGACGGCAACTCCGCCCACGACCGCGCGCACCGCAAGCTGGGCGTTGTTGTAGAGGTCGCCCACCCAGTTCTGCGTTTCGTGCGCGGCCTTGGCCGGGTCCGTAATCTGGCTCGTGACGACCAAGCTCAATTTGAGGCCGACATTATCAGCCGTGAGGACCTCCTGTCCCGCCACTAGGAAAGAAGTCTTGCGAAGGTCTATCATTTTAACCGTCCAGCCAACGCCCCAGATGACATGACGACCCGCGTTGTTGCGCCGCACATACAAGCCGTGGTGATACACAAGTCCCGCCCAACCTTCGGGCACGTTAAATACGTATCGCAGTTTCTTGACGACAGGCAAAGCGATTACACTGGCGAAAATGGCGGTGATGATAATTGCAAACAGTATTTCGTAGTTCATGGTTATTTTCCTTTCTTGAGTTTTTTAAAAATTGGAAGTTCGAGACAGAAGACCACCGTCCGGCGGCGGGAAAACCGCTCACGTGATTTTCACAGAGCCGACTTCGGGCTGCGCTTCCGTGCCAGTCTTGCTGTCTCGAACCGTGATGGGATTTCTCCCTATTCCAACCAATGGATCGGTTATTAGCCGAGTGCGGATTCGAACCGCGATTGAATCAGCGTGATGCAGGACGATTCCGGCGGACTGCCGGATTCGCTGCGAACTGGTTCAAAGCCTGAAATGATTTTGGTGGTTACTCACGGAAATAATGATTTCGCCGACTGCCGTCGTAACGACCATTGCGGAGGCAGCAGTTTTTGAAAGCTACATCCTGAGCCGCATGGGCATGGGTCATTGCGACCGAGCTTCTCTCGAAGCTCCTTGTCGCCATGCACGATGCGAAGTCCGCGCTTCACGCGTATCTCGGACGGAAAACCTTTGCGACGTTTGCTGGTGATCTCGAAAAAACGAGCCGTCTTGATCGAATGATTGATTTGCCATACGGCCTCCGGGTTGAGGGTTTTTTTGTAAACGACGACGCATTCGCGCCGCCGAAAATTTGGTCAGGAAGCCGGGATTTGCACCCGAACCGTCGCGTTCACAACGCGAAGTGCTGCTATTACACCACGATCCTGATTTGAAATTGGAGCCTCTGGTCGGACTTGCACCGACGAATAGCGGTTTACGAAACCGCTCCTGTGGCTGCTGAGGCACAGAGGCAATGAAATGGCGCTCTCACGTGGATTTGCACCACGAACCTCCGCCTTCGCAGAGCGGCGTGCAGAACTAATTACACCTTGAGAGCAAATTGGCATCCGTGGCCGGACTCGCACCGGCTAGGTTCTGCTTGAAGGGCAGAGCGCGCGAGCTGCTTTGCATTCACGGACGAAATGGACGCCGCAGAGAGCGAGGACACAAAGTCGCAGGCTCGCCGGCCTGCATTAACTCTGTTGTCTCGTTTCCGCCGTGGCGTTGAAGACGCGCTAGCGGCGAAGCTTGCGGGTCTTATAAGTGAGGAGCGGTCGCAATGTCGCGATGACGGACACGAGTCCGGCGGCAACGAGGTCTTGGATCACTGCCTCAATGTTCTTGTAAGCGGCGGGCGCTTCTTCGTAGAGCATGTCGCGCTCTTCGCAAACCACGCGACCACCGAGCGGCGTCTGTGCGAGTTCACTTACGCTGAAACGCTCGCGCATACGCTGGCGGGCATCGCTGCGCGCCCACTTGCGGCCGGCACCGTGCGCTAGCGACCACCCGTGACTTACGCCATCGCCGATGGGCTTCACGACGTAGCTCATCGAACCGCGTGAACCGGGGATGACGACAAAGTCGCCTTCCGCCTCAACGGCACCTTTGCGGTGCAGCCACACAACTTTGCCATCGTTTTCGCGACGCGTGATGCTGTTGTGACAGCCGTCCCAGAGGAACTCCGCTTCGGCACCGATCGTCGCCACGAAGCGGCGGGCGATGAGTTCACGATTCGCCTTGGCCCAGCGAACCGCGAAATCGTGGCCGCGAAGATATTCCTCCGCAGGGAACGAATTCGATTCAATGCCGTTGCCAAAGTGTTCATCAACATGCGCGCGCAGGATGGTTTCACCCAAACCACGCGAGCCGCTGTGAACGAGCGCGACGAGTTGCTGCTTGTCGAGGCCAAGCCGTTTGAACGCACCCGCGTCCAGAACCTGCTCGACCATCTGTAACTCGGCGAAGTGATTACCGCCACCGATCGTGCCCACCGACGAATCGAACTCCGTGGATTCGAGGTCGTGTTCAGCGAGGAATTCGCCGACGTCCTGATCCCACGGGTGTTCGAGGTGGAAATACTTTTCCGCCCAGCGGTCGAGCTTGGCGTCGCGACGGACAAAATCGGTCTTGAACAACGCCATGCCGCAACCGATGTCACCGCCGATGAGGTGCGGATAGATTTTACCATCCGTCAGGAAGACTGCACCGACCGGCGAGCCTTTGCCCGGGTGCAAATCCGGAAAGCCCACCGCGCGGCGGACGCCGTTGAGCTTGGCGGTGGCATAGAGCTGGCGCACCGCCTCGCCTTCGATCCAGCTTTTGGACGAGGCGAAAAGGCGCACCTGAGTTTCAGTCAGTGTGTTCATGTTTCCTTTTGAGTCCGCCAAAGCGGGATGGGTTGTGGCTGGTCCCCGAGGTTGGTAGCGCGCCAACGTCTCCTCCTCTTCAGGGAGGCGCTAATCTGCCTCAGCTACTCGGGGTGAATGGTCGTCCTGGCAGGTAACGCTCCTGCGTCTTCCGGTTATCAGCCGGGTGCTCTGCTTTTGAGCTACGGGACGATGGCGGAAGGCGTCGGTAATGCTCCGACCTCGGCGATGCCGATCCTGTTTTCGAGACAGGTGCAGCCAGCTTATATCTGCCTGCCTTCCAAAATTGGCTGCCAGGGTTGGACTCGCACCAACACCGTGCGGTTTAACAAACCGTCGTGCTACTTTGACACCACCTGGCAATGGTGCTGCCGGCAGGACTCTCACCTGCATCGTTCCGTTTAGAAGACGGGTGCCTGATATTTTCGACCACGGCAGCAATTTGAAATTGGTCAGCGCGGCAGGATTTGCACCTGCGGTCACTCGGGCCCAAACCGAGCATGTTGCTGCTACACTACGCGCTGATGCTCCGAGCGATTTTAAAGAACGCTGGAGTGGAGATACGCAAAGCTGAAACCCTGGGAATCAGCCTCACGGTAAGAATAGAAATTGGCGGACCCGAAGGGACTTGCACCCTCAGCCTTCCCGCAGACAACGGGCTGCTCCTCTGATTGAGCTACGGATCCAAAATGGTGGGAAATGCTGGTAACGCTCCAGTCGTCGCTTCCGGATTTATTTTGCGACACCCGATTTACAGTCGGGCAGCCGGATCATCTCCCATATATAGTTGGTAGCGGGAGTGGGAGTCACACCCACCTGAAGAAGTTTATGAGGCTTCTCTCTGTGCATTGGTCGAGTTTCCCGCAATAAATCTGGCAAGCCACGCCAGCTGGTTCTATTCTGACCAAGACGAATATGCGCACGCTTGCGATCGGGGACATACATGGTTGCCATGTGGCACTCACATGCCTATTGGAACAGGTCGAACTGCGTGCCAATGACAAAGTTGTTTTTCTTGGCGACTATATTGATCGTGGCCCGGCTTCGTGCGCAGTGGTCGAATTGATGATAAATTGGACGGCGAAATGTGTGCCGATTTTCCTCCGCGGAAATCATGAGGTGATGATTCTTGACGCGCGCGTAGATGATCTCAAAACGAATCTTTGGCAAAGTTACGGAGGCTTCGAAGCTCTGATTTCTTACGATGCGGCGTATAATCCGAACTGGGCGACAAAAATCCCAAAATCGCACTGGCGATTCTTCGGACGCACTGAGCGATACTTGGAAACAAAAGACCATATTTTTGTTCACGCTTGTCTTGACCCCGAATCCGATATGGACGACCAGCCAGACTGGCTGTTGTATTGGGAAAACGTGGATCGTCTTAAGCCTCACAAATCCGGCAAGCGAATCATTTGCGGCCATTCGCCCCAGCGATCCGGCCAAATCTTGGATTTAGGTTTTGCGGTGTGCATTGATACCGGCGCGGTAAATGGCGGTTGGCTGACATGTCTCGATGTGATCACCGGCCGTTGGTGGCAAGCAAATGAAAAACGCCAAAAGAGACAAGGCTTGATAGCTGCGACTTTCTGAAATTGGTGGAGTCGGTGGGTAACGCTCCCACATCAGCTTGCTTGCAGGGCAAGTGCATTGCTTGTCTGCCACGACCCCGGGAAAATTGGCAGGCCGCCTTGGTGCTGCCCCAAGCAGACTGAGTTTTGGAGACTCTGTCGCGCAAGCTGGCGCGCGGCCTATGAAAAAAATTGGTGCGGTTGCCGGGAATCGCACCCGGACGTGCTCTCTGGCAAAGAGCCATTCTGCTGTTAAATCACAACCGCGAAATTAAAAGGGCCGGGAGCTGCGGCAGCCTGTGGCCGTCCGCAAGGACCTCCCGGCCCGTGCCATTTCAATAAAGAACAAACACCTCTTGGTGATCTATTCGATCCCAACCCGCGGTTTCATGGCGGCTGTTTCGGTGTTTATGGGCACACCTCCTGCGAAGCCCTTAATATGTAAAAGCGTTTCAAACCGTCCCGGCGCGCTTATGAGCGACCTGTGGGCAGACCCCACCGGTGAGGAGTTTTGTATCCTCTGCGCCATTTTTAGTTTTGTGCTGTCAGACATCATCGAGACGTCATTCTAATTTCGTTCACAGCCGGTTCACCTTTCGTTGCTGCCATTCACCGTCGGTTTCAGGGCAATAAAAAACCCTGCTTACACAAGGTAAGCAGGGTGTGGAAATCCTAGTTCGATTCGTTACCTGCTTACCTCCAGATTATCCAAATTGGCTTCGGGTTTATACCCGCCATAGCCCATGGATAGTCTGTGGCTAAACGCACAACCCTGGCTTAACCGGCTATGACGTGTCGCTTTCGCGACCGTCAGCGTCGGCCAAATCGTGGCTGATATGTTCATGCAAGTTTTCATACGAACGTGTCAGACGTTATCAAACATCAATGGTTACAGTCTACTTATACTTTTGGGGGCACCTCTATCTTATATCTTAATATTCGGATGAGTGATTATATTACTTGGAGCAAATTTTGCATTAAGTAGTTTATCGCTTCGACTGTGAGCTTACAAATTCCTCGTGAAGTTTTGCGTAAACGCCATCCTGACGTAACAGGCTTTCATGCGTGCCCCACTCAACGATGCGCCCTTGATCCAGCACGAGAACCAGATCGGCTTTGCGGATTGTGCTCAAGCGGTGCGCGATTATGAAGGCCGTCCGTCCGCGCAATAAAATATCCAGCGCCTTTTGCAGCCGTGCTTCGATGACAGAATCAATCGCGCTTGTGGCTTCATCCAACACGACAATGCGAGGATTAGCCAGCATCGCCCGTGCGAAACAGACCAGTTGCCGTTGTCCAAACGACAACGAGGTGCCGCGTTCTGCGACCGGCGTGTGCAATTTTTGCGGCAGGGCATCCAATAGGTCGAGGCAGTCCAATGCTTCCAGCGTCGTGCGGACATCGGCCTCCGTGGCCTCTGGCCGGGCAAGCCGGATGTTGTCCAACACCGAACCGGTGAACAAATAATTATTTTGCTGCACACTGCCCATTTGCGATCGCAGCGAATCGCTCGTGACTAAATTCAAATCCAGATTATCCACAAGCACGCGTCCACTCGCGGGCAGATAAAATTTCTGGAGCAAACCCACCAATGTGGTTTTGCCGCTACCGGTGTGCCCTACCAGGGCCACCGATTGTCCCGGCTCGGTTACGAACGAAATGTCATAGAGCACGGGGCGACCTGGCTTGTATTCAAAGTGGACCGCTTGAAACTCCACCCGCCCCTGAATCACCGGCAAGACCCTGGCATTAGCCGTATCCCTCCATTCGGGTTTTTGATCCAGCATCCGGAATAACCGTTCCGCGCCCGCCATTGCCATCAACGCCTGGTTCAATTGATTTCCAATCGCCTGGATGGGTTCGAAAAAAAGGTTGGCGAGAAAAAAGAACATTACCAAATCGCCAACTTCCATGTGCAGCCACCCGTGCCAGCGCAACGTGCCGAACGCGCCGAGCAAGGCCATCGTGCCGAGAAATAATTGGCTTTTCAATTGCAGCAGCGGCACGAATACCGCCGATGCTTGTGCGACTCCGACATTGTTTTCGCCATGCACATCAATCAACTTGCGAAAGAAGCCGGCGTTGATGTCGTGCCGGACAAACGCCTGCGTCACGCGAATGCCGCTCACCGACTCGGCGAGCGTGGAAGCCACACGGCTCCAGGACTCCTGCACCTTGCGCATCCGCCGGGCCATCTCTTTTTGATAATTCTTGTTCACCAGCCAGATGATCGGCGCAAGCAGCACCATCAACGAAAAAAGTTTCCAGTCATACCAAGCCATCAGCGCCGCTGCCGTGATCATCTGCAAGCCCTGGACGACGAGCACGAACGCCACGTCCTGCACCCCGGCGCGCACACTGTCAATGTCCGAGGTCATCCGGCTGATGATGCGGCCGAACTTGGTCTGGTTGAAAAACGACATCGGCATTGCCATCAATTTCGCAAATAGCTCCGACCTCATGTCGTGAACCACGGCTTCACCCAGTTCGAGCGCGAACCGCTGGCGGAAATGAAAAGTGACACACGTGAACAGCGCCAAGGCAAAATAGCCCGCTGCATACCAATAAATGTCCACCAGACTGCCACTCGAAATTGGACCGTTGATGGTGCGACCGATCAGCCACGCGAGCGCAGGCAATTGCAAACCCCGCGTGAAGGTTAAAATGAAAAGCCAGTTGCGCCGCGCTGCATAGGGTTTGGTGTAACGGAAAATTCCGCGGATGAGCTTCCACTGTAACGGAGCCTTGTCCGCTTCACGCTCCTCCATAGAATTGTAATACGTGATGGCCTCGCGTGCCGAAAGGTCGCCTTTTGCAATGTTGGGTGATTTGGCAGGCGCGCTCATAAATCCATGATCTGCAACACGGCGGTTTCACGATATGGCCCCGGACGGTGAACCAGTTCCTCATGCGTGCCGGTCCGGGTTAAACGCCCGTCTTCCAAAACCAAAATGAGATCAGCCCTGCGCAATAAACTTAAACGGCTGGAAACGACAAATGCGGTCCGTCCCGTCATCGCGGCCCGCAAGGCAGACACGATTTCATTTTCTGTCTTCGCATCCACCGATGCGGTCGGGTCGTCGAGAATTAGAATTGGCGGCTGCAATATCAGCGCCCGCGCGAGGGCGAGCCGCTGGCGTTGGCCCCCGGACAAATCCACGCCGGCCTCGCCCAGGACGGTTTCGTAGCCGTGCGGCAACCCGATGATGAATTCATGTGCCGAGGCGATGCGCGCCGCGCGTTCGATTTGTTCCATCGTGGCATGCGGATGGCCGAAGGCGATATTCGCCGCGACAGTATTCGAAAACAAAAAGCTTTCTTGGTAAACAATGCCGATTTGGCGGCGAAACGCGTCTAGGTCTAATTCGCGTAAATCCTGTCCGTCCGCGAGAATGCGGCCCTGGTGCGGATCGTAAAAGCGCGGAATCAAGCCCAGAAGCGAACTTTTACCCGCGCCGGTCATGCCAAATATTCCAACCACCTGACCGGACTTGGCTTCGAAAGAAATGCCCGTCAGCACCGGATTGTCCGGTGAGTAGCCGAACGTCACCTTTTCAAAAGTAATTTGTCCGGTGAGTCGCGCGGGTTTGATGGCGTTCGGCTGGCTTTGCACCTCCACCGGTGTATCGAGCACTTCAAACACGCGTCGCGCGGCAGCAAGGCTTTGCTGCACCGAATTGGCGATGGTCGAAATGTTCGCCACTTGTCCGGTGAATTGCTGGAGCAAACCGGCAAACACCACCAATCCGCTGCCCAGTGGAATTTTTCCCTGCACATACAGCCAGCCGCCGTAAGCGAACAAAATCACGAGGCTTAAGTGCGACAACATTTGCGTGCCCGGAGTAAAGATGGACAAATCCCAGAAAATTCTTCGCTGTTGCGACGACACCTTGTCATTCGCCGTCTCGAACCGGCGGACCTGATGGGCTTCCGCTGCGAAACCTTTGACCGTCTGCATGCCCCGCACACTTTCGCTGAATAACAAAACCATGTTGTCCGTCAATTCACGGTTTTGCAGATAACCCGGACGTAACCGCGCAGAATAAAAATGTGCCAACCACCACAACGGCAGGGACACCGACAGGCACGCCAGTGTCAGCGCCGGTTCGATCCGCCACATGAAAAATGCGTAGGCCCCCAGCGTTAGAATCATGTTCACGCCTTGCAACAGGACACCATCCACGAAGAGCCGCGTATTTTGCACGTCGCCGGTGACACGGTTGAAGATTGAATTGGAACCATGGACATCAAAAAAGCTGAAACTCAACCGTTGCAGCTTTGCATACATCTGCGCGCGTAACGTCGGCACGATTTCCCCTTGTGTCAGTCGCGCCGTGATCATGTTGTAAGCGTAGGTGAGTGCCGCGCGCACCAGGGCCAGCAGCA
>Ga0210402_10004227_pt1 | contig 13126 bp, 16 predicted proteins | sample IncBWC7MmetaG_FD_161055 | JGI IMG/M metagenome (GOLD analysis project Ga0210402, IMG submission 161055) | Forest soil microbial communities from Barre Woods Harvard Forest LTER site, Petersham, Massachusetts, United States - Inc-BW-C-7-M | ecosystem: Environmental > Terrestrial > Soil >...
GCGTTCACGCTCACCGCGCCCCCCCCCAGCGCCTGCGCAATTTCCTCGATCGACGCCCCGATTTTGCAGGCATTACCGGTATGGACGGTAATGGGCTCGGGCACACCGTGGGCGATGAAGTAGTTGGTCAGTTCAGCGATCCGGGCACGCACGTCCTCACGGCCGAGGTCGACCGATTGGCCGATAATGTTGGAATGAAACTGCTCGCGCTTGGTGACGATGGTCGCAAGCACCGCGGTGCCGATCGCCCCGCCGAGGTCATGCATCATGCTGGAGATGCCGGACGCTGCAGCCACATCCTGCGGCCGCGATGCTGCCGAGCGAGACGAACGAAAACCCTGGCCTTTTGAATCTGAACGACGTCGTCGCGCTAGTTTTTCGTCCGGCTGAGAAGAACGATCGTGCCGCGGTCAGGTCGCGAGCGCGATGGCGTGACTTCAACGACTTCGCTTTCGACATGGAGTACGTCTCCAGGGCGGGTCGGAGCCGGCCAACTCAACTCTCCTCCGGCGCCAACAAAGCCGCCGGCGAGCGGCTGACCACACTCGACATTCAGACGCATCGTGATCGCGGCGGTATGCCAACCGCTCGCCGCCAAGCCCTTGAACAACGTGCGCTTGGCGGCCTGCTTGTCCGTGTGAAAGGGCTATGGATCGAATTGAAGCGCGAATGCCTTGATCTGCGCTTCGTCAAGCCTGTGCGTCCCGCTGGTCAAGCGTTGTCCGACACGAAGATCGTCAAGATACAGTTGGTCCGATCGGATTCGGGGTTCGGCCTCGCTGCTCACTTCAACGATGGTCATGTCTACCTCCTGAGAGTTTGACGTTGGCGACGGCCATTCCCGCTGGCTTGGCCCGCTACCGACCGCTCAGGCAGCGAGGCTGGAATTACCCGCGTGCAGCTGTTCAGCCTTGTTGTTCCGAGCTTCGATAGCCGTCACGGAGTTCTTAAACGCCTTTTCCAGAACCCGCCTGCCGATGGTGCCGAGTACGAAACCGAGCACCAAGCCCTTCAGGTTCTTGCCATCGCGCACGACGACGAGGTCAATGTCGGTGCTGCCGTCGGGCCGGCGGCTGAAAGTGTAGGTGTGACCCGATCCCGCTCCCCACACGTTGGAATCGGTCGTCGTCAGAACAACGCGGTTGGGATCGGACCAGTCGTAATGTAGGCGCTCCCAGATGCCGGCCGAGCCTTCCGTGACGTCGGCTGTGAGACGCCCTTATGGTGTACCTGCAGGTATTCGTCGGCGCTGTTACCAAAGATTTTCGAGCGGCCCGGCCCGAAATCGGTGAGTCCGGCGACGTACTGCTCGGGCGTCGCAGTGGTCGTCCGATGAAGGTGGATGGTGGACATGTGTGGTTTCCTTCCATTCCGCTTAACGACTTCACGAGTTCAAGCCGAAGTTCAGTTCGTGACTGCTTTCGCCTTGCGAACGAGAACGCTGTCGCCTTGCCGACTGATCTCGATCGCACCAGCTTGATGCGCTGTTGAGAGAACCAAGCGCTGCCCCGGTGCAAGAACAGATACGACACGGATCGGCGTTCCTGCCTCGCCCTGCGCAAGAGTGGCGACGACGTGAAACCCATCACGCTCGACAGTGTAGTAAGCGATCCCCGATATCTCGCCGAGGTCGACGCTCTGGCCCTGGATCGGACGCAGACCATCAGCACGGGCGGCACCCAGAGAGGCGACACCGAATGCAACGGCGAAAAGTAGCTTGCGGATTGACATAGCGATTTCTCCTGTCAGTTCTGAAAGTTGAAGAGGCCGTCGAGCACGGCCGCATTGTTGATCACGACACTTCCCCGCTCTGATGGACATTGGGTCTGTTGACCAAATGAGCTATCGGGGTGTTGTCGCGCTGCTCGTTCGCGCGATCGGACGACGGGAAAACGCTGTCGTACATCGCGCGCGCTTCTCGTATCAGGCGGAGCCGTTCGCGCTCGGCCTTCGGGATAAATCGGATAACCTCACCCATATTCGCCTCCAACGTTAACGCCGTGTTCCGGCGCGTCATGGTCGGCACGTGGGGCGAAAAATCCGGCTCAACAGGCAGCGAAACCGGAAGACATCCTTCCAAATCTTGGAAGGCCCGGACCGAGGTTGACCATGTCAGACAGGCTGAAATAGCGCGCGCGAGCAAGCCTTTGCAGGGATCGTGTGCAGACACGGTCCGCCTTTAGGGGCGTAAAGCGACCGCACGAGCTGTGCTCGCAGTGTCGCTGCCTACTCCGCGAAGACTCGCTTCAGCCGCGGACCGGCAAAGTCCAGGAAAGCGCGCACTTTGATCGGCAGAAACCGGTTGGCGGCATACACGAGGTTCACCGGCATTGACGGCGGCTGGAATTCATCCAGCACGGTTGTCAATGCTCCTTCCTCCGGAGCAGTCTCGAGTTGATAAGCAAAGGCGATGGAAATTCCGATGCCGGCGCGGGCTGCGGCGCAGGCCGCTTCAGCGCTGCCGACGATGAGCCGCGTATGAACCGGCGCCGCTATGGTCTCCTTGTCTCTGACAAATGTCCAGACATCGGGAAGCGAGAAGCCGGCATAACTGATGCAATCATGCCCAACCAAGTCTTCGAGCGTGCGCGGCGTCCCGCGAGCCGCCAGATAGGCGGGACTGGCGCACACCACTCGGCGCGTCCTGCCGAGCCGTAACGCCACCAAGCTCGAATCAGGCAACTCGCCGATGCGGACCGCGACGTCGATTTGCTCCTGAACCAGACTGAGCTTCTGATCGGTGGGGATCATTCTGACCTTGATATCCGGATAGGCCTTGAGGAAGTCAACAATGATCGGCATGAGAATGACACGCCCAAGGCCCAATGGGGTCGTCACCGCCAGTTCGCCAGTCGGTGCAGTATACTCACCGGACGCTGTACGCTCCGCTTCGGTCACATCGGCGAGAATGCGCTTGCAAGCCGCAACGTAGGAAGCGCCTGTATCCGTCAGCACCAACTGCCGGCTCGATCGGTTGAAGAGCTTCGTCCGCAGGTGAGCCTCAAGCTCGGATACGTTGCGGCTGACTGTTGTGAGCGGCGTTTTCAATCGCCGCGCCGCCGCGGACAAGCTGCCCTGCTCGACCACGGCCAGAAAGGTCGACATCGCTTCCAGGCGATCCATCGAATCCCCTTCCATGATTCGGAAGAATATTCTTCGAACCTGCCATATCACCCCAGATTTCGGAAGACCGCCACCATTTGTGAGCGGCCCGGGGAGCCTGTCGAACGACCTTCCGCTGCTCCCAGGTGCCGTCGGGCGTCGATGCCCCCGCCAGTTCGGTCAGCGAGCCTGACAACGCCGAGCTATCCTCCTCACCACCAGTTGATCTTCCCGATCGATACCGTGGCGGTACGCCCGGCGACCAGAAGAAGGTCCGGCGGCACATTGTCGAGCTTGATGCGCACAGGGATGCGCTGCGCGAGGCGCACCCAACTGAAGGTCGGATTGACGAAAGCCAACAGCTCGCTGCTGGTGCTACGGTTCTGGTCCTCGATGCCGTAAGCGATGCTCTCGACGTGTCCCGACAGAACGCGCGGATCGCCGATCAATTTTACAGTCGCATCCTCGCCGATACGAATGCGCCCCAGCTTGGTTTCCTCGAAATACCCCTCGACGCGGTATGTGTCGGAATCGATCAGCGCAAAGACTGCTGCGCCGGCATTGACGTAGCGGCCGGGCAGAAGAGCGAAATTGGTGACTATGCCGTTGACTGGCGCCACGACGGTCGAGCGCTCGAGATTTAGCTTTGCGACTTCAAGCGCCGCGTTCGCCGCGTCGAGCTCAGCTTGATCGACGTCGACCGCTTGCTGCCTCTGCTCGACTTGCTGGACGGTAACCGCAGCGCTGCTTAGATTCTTGCTGCGCTCGAGATCGCGCTTGGCCTGATCAAGCGTAGCCTGTCGGCTCGCGACATCAGCTTTCGCCTGATCGAGCGCATATTGGAAGCGCCGCTGATCGATACGGAACAGCTGCTGGCCTTTGCGCACGTTTTCGTTGTCGTGAACAAAGACGTCGCTGATCAGCCCGGAAACGTCGGCGGCGACCGTAACCACGTCGGCGCGCACACGGCCGTCGCGCGTCCATGGCTCGAGCATGTAATAGCTCCAGAGCTGCCAGCCGACGACAACCGCTACCAGCACCGCAACGAGCGTGAGCAGCACGCGGCCAGCAGAGGCGAAAAGGTTTCTCATTGCTCCGTCACCCGAGATTTTGCGTCCACGACCTTATGCCAGCGATAGGATGCTTGCGCCCGCTGCCGTGACAACGCCCACCAGAATCACGTAGATCGCGAGATCGAACAGCGCGCGATGCCAGACCAAACGATAGAAACCACAGGCGTCCAACAGCCGCTTGACCACGACCTGCAGCAAAAGAGCGATAGCGGCAAACACCGCGAAAGCTGGAAAGTACACGCCATAGATATCGAACTCGCCAATCACGATGCGCTCCGGTCATGTAACACTGGCGGCTTCGTTCGGCCCGGGCAGCGCTGCGCCAGCCTGTTCTATTTGGCTCGGCCGGTACGGTGGCGCGTCAGGGTAGAGGGTCTGCCTTAGGCCGACAAGTGCGGCGACGCAAGCATGCGTGGTTGCAGTGCAGGCCGCCGCTTCGCCGATCGCAATATCAATCTTTTGCAACAAATCCTCGCCAAGCGGCGCCCCACGGCCGCGCCCCAGAGCACGGAAATGCATAGCCAGGCTCGCGAACATAGCCGCCAAAGCGTCTTGCGCCCGCTTCGACATGTTGGACGCGATCAATTGCGTTTGGATCATATTGACGCCAAGCCGCAGATCTTCGAGCGCATCGGCGAATTCATGCTGCGGCCGCGGCTCGAAGCGCGGTTGCCGGTACAGCAACAGCGCGACACGATCCATCATGCGGCTGGTCCATTGATCGCGGTGCGGATGCGCGCGCCCGGCGGCAAGGTCCGCAAGGTCGCGATGAGTTGCCTGAATCAGGCGTCGTGCGCTGGCCTGCGTGCCGATAACACGCATCATCCGAGTTACAAGCAGCGCCACGACACCACCAAGCACGAAGGCGCTGTTGGAGTTCACGATGGCCGCCAGATCGGCAGTATAGCTTGTCTGCAGGCTCATTTCGACACAGAAGCCCAAGGCGAGCGCCAGACCGACCACTGCATAGGCCGGGATCGCCATCAGGATGCCGGCCGGAATCAGCACAAAAGCGAGCACGCAGCAAAGCAAGACGAATCCGGTGATCGCCGGCAACACAAAGAATTGGTAGACGAGTACGATCGGAATGCAGAACGCCAGGAGGAGCGTAATGTTGCGAATTGCCGGCGTTGGATCGTCCAGAGAAGCAAATAGAGTGCAGGACACGGCGGTAAAGGCAATGGCGCCGGCGCCCTCCGGCCATGCGGTCGCGATCCAAAAGAACGCACAGATGCCCATCGCGACGATCGCTGCGAACGCCGACAGCAACGCAATAGCCGGATCCGTATGCATCGGTTTGGGCCCGATCTGCGTGGCGGCTGCGCGAACGTCGGCGCTCGGCGTCTGCGCCGGGTCGGCGAGATAAGCAGCGAGCTCGAGACAGGCTTGCCAGGCATCGACCAGCTCGATCAGACGCACGGTAACGTTGACTTTCACGAGATCGTCCCAGCTTGATTGTGGGCCGACGGCTGGCGCAGCTACGACACAAGCCTCTTTAAGCTCGGTCGCGCGGTGTCGGTTGCCCGGCGCTGGCACCTGCAGCCAGTCGTAAATGCCGGCAACCGCCTGCGACAACTTTGCATCGATCCGCCCAAGACGCCGAAGCAGTGTCAGGCGATTCTCGATGGCACCCACTAGCGGCAGCAACGCGACGACCTTGCGGTCGAAGGCGCGAATGGTGCCGATATCCGGTCGATGCGGCGAGGTGTCGAAGCGCAAGCTCGTGCCGAGCAAATAGAGCTCGCTGATATCGGCCGCGATCCGGCGCCGCTCCATCTCGGCCTCCGGAGTCGCCTGCTGGATCAAGCCATCCGCAAGCCAACGGCGTGTGTCCGCAATGCTACTTCTCAACTTTTGCTCAAAGGCGGAAAACGCGCTTCTGGGAAAGATGAGACTGTGGACGACAGCGGCGCAGACGACGCCGAGCGTGATCTCCTCGACCCGCGACACCGCGGTGTCGAATACCGTGCCAGGCGCGAGCACGCTTGGAAAGCCGATCAGGGCTGCGGTATAGCCCGACAGCACGAACATATATGACCGCGGGGTGCGGTCGAGCAGTGAAACGAAAACGCAGAGCGCCACCCAAAGCATGATCGCAAGCGTCGCCAACTCGGGCGCGTCGACCAGATTGGGAACGATGGCGACCATGGCGGCGGCACCGACGAAGGTGCCGATGGCGCGATAAACAGCTTTGGCTCGCATCGCGCCGGACAGCGGCTGGCTGGTCAGATAAACCGTGGTCATGGCCCAGCCCGGACTCTTCAAGTCTAGGCTAAACGCGACGAACATCGTGAGGATGGTCGCGATATAGCAGTTGACGGAGAATATGACCGGCCGAACGCCAATATCCCTGATCATCACATGTCCACTTGGTCGCGTCCGACTGAGATCGCCGCGCCCAGGGCGCGATCGCGGCCGGCTCTCGTACCAATGAAAGGCGTACCGCAACGAACTAGTTCCGCACCCCGTTGTGACTCGGTGCCCGAGCTACACTAGGAAGGCGCAGTTTCATTGCAGGCTCGTCCCGCTCTGCTTTCTGGAACGCGATTTCTTTTGCGCACGAACTTCTCCAGTTCGCCGTTCTGCCACCGGCCTGAAATGCTCGCGGGGCGTCCTCGCAATCCCCTTTCTTTCAACCATGATCCTTCTCCACCAGAAGGCTATCACACTACGGCAACGGGGAAGCCGGCGCTAGGTTCTGAGCGCTGAAATGAATCCCACCGCGGCGGGGCAGACGCTCCGCCGGCAGCCCTAGATTGACAAGGCACTAAGCGAGAGTCAGACCCGCACGCGCGTCCCGCTCGACTAGGTTCAGACGCAGGACATTGACACTGCTGCGTCCGCGAGGACACACTCAAGTGGCTTTCAAAGCAAGGCAGCATCATGGCGCACACAAAGGTTCAAATTGCCGACCTCAGGCCGACGCAGCTCACCCTCGGATTGTTGGAGGTCAAGGAACGGGCGGTGAAGCTTGAGAAGCAGTCGTCCGCGGACCGTAAGAGCTATCTCGAGAAAAAAGCTATTCCTTATGTTCTTGGGCCTGGAAAGCATATCTATATCGTCGACCACCACCATCTCGCCCGCGCGCTTTGGTCGATCGACATTCGGGAGGCCCTGCTCGGCGACAAGGTCGCAGACTGGTCGGAGCTGGCGGAGCGGCCGTTCTGGCGCAAAATGGAGAAGAATGGCTATTGCTGGCCGATTGACGCCGATGGCAACCGCAGGCCTTTCGCCGCCATTCCCCATCACATCGGCGAGCTCACTGACAACGTCTGGCGCTCGCTGGCTCGGCGGGTGCGTGGTGAGGCGTTTGAGGACCAGGATACGCCGTTCCAGGAATTCATTTGGGGCGATTATTTCCGTACGTTCATGAGCCGCCGGCTGATCGAGTTGCAGTTCGATCTCGCAGTCGATCTGGCAACAAAGCTTGCGCGTCTGGCGGAAGCCGAGGACCTTCCAGGTTTCTTCAGATAAAGCCGCAGTCAAAGCGAGCCCGTAGGCTCTCGCGACAAGGTTATTGTTCGGCATCGCCAAACCACTTGGCTGAATGCGCTGATACAATGAGCCTGCTCGGCGTCCTGAGCCTGACAGCTGAGCGCGCCGATCAATCACCATAGAACCTTCGCAAACTGACCGATCTTCGTCTTGGTCTGCAGCAAGAGCTCTGTCCCCGGCTTGCGTCCGGATAACCAGAGGAACGGCACGGGTATGAGCTGATCCGCCGATTAAAGCTTAGGTTTGCAGTGGCCCGAGCCCGACCATAAGACTCGTCTGACCGAGGGCAGATGTCGGGTGCATAACTGACGTCAGCCGCGCCGATATGATTCAGTTGGCACGCCGATTCACCGCTGTTCGCCCGCCGCTGCACTACCCCATGACTCATCCGGGTTTTACCGTCGTCAGACTGGCTCGCTTGATGACGAGTTCATAGTTCGCCCGGGGCCCTCCTCACACGTAATCATGCATGCTGAATCAGCCGCGCGATCGGATTGAGTTGGGCAAGCGAGAAGCATGCTCCAGCGCGCGGAGCGGCTCGCAATGTCCGAAGTTGAGGAAAAACCAGAAGACGTTTGCTCGCGATGAGCCTTTCGGATTTTGATCCGAAAGCGGCATAGTGACTCGATCAGATCGACCTAGTTTCACATCGGCGGCATCTTCTCGAATTTCGGCACGGCCGGATCGAGCCGGTCCCAGGCATGACCGCGCACCGTGTACGTCACCATCTGGGGCTCGTATCGGCTTGGATCGTCGAGGCTCGCGGCGTGAATGGTGAAGAGCTCCGGCATGGCCGAGAAGGTCAGATAGACAGGCGCCCCGCAGGCGGGGCAGAAGCCGCGCGTCTTCACGCTCCCGCTGTCGCCGACCATGTCCCAATGCGTCGCTTCGCCCTTGAGCTTCACCGCCTCCCTGCTCGGGAAGGTCAGATAGGATCCGTGCCCGGTGCCGCTCGTACTCTGGCGGTCGCGGCACTGGCAGTCGTTTATCGCAATCGGCGCGGCCGAGATTTCATAGCGGATCGCGCCGCAGGCGCATCCGCCGGTGTAAGGCTTGCTCACGTCTCTCTCCCAATAAAGCGCTGCATTGGCCACGGCGATTTCCGTCGCGTCAGTCCTTCCCGTCGACGATAGCGCCAATGTTCTGGACTACCTTCTTCCAGCCTTCGCTCATGCTCTTGATGGCAGTATCGTTCTTCGGCAGGACGAAGCCTGAATGGACGAGGCGGAGGCGCGTGCCGTTTTCAACCTTGGAAAGGATGAACGTGACCACGGTGTCGAGCCTTGAGCCGTATCCGACGTTTCCCTCATGCCCGCCTTTCCAGGCATAGGCAAAACGTTCGTTCGGCTTCACCTCCAGCACCTGGCAGTGAATCGTGCCGTCCCACGCTCCGGCCGGCGTGGTCTGGTAGGTGAAGCGTTTGCCTTCCACGGGCTCGAAGCCGGCCGGCATCATCAGCCAACGGCCCATCAAATTGGCCGTAGTCAGCGTCTTCCAGATCGTCTCCGGCGCATGCGGAAAAACCTCGTCGACCACTATGTCTTGTGTGTCGGGCTTCAATGCGGCGTCGTTCATGGATCAATTTCCTTCAGCAGTGTTCTGAGATTTGCAAAGCGTTCGCGCCAGAAGACGCCGTAATCGCTCATCCAGTCGACCAGCGGCTCGAGACCTTTCGGCTGAGCGCGGTAATAGACTTTCCGGCCTTCGGGGCGCTCGGCGACCAGGCCGGCCTGCTTCAGGGCCTTGAGGTGTTGAGAAATGGCGCCCTGCGTCACGCCGCTCCCTCGCGTCAGTTCGACGACGGTGATCTCGTCGGAGCTGACGACCTGCTCAAACACGGCCCGCCGTGTGGGATCGGCAAGCGCGCGCATGACGGCGTTGATAGGAGCGGCTTCGGTCATGGGAAACAAATAGCGCACGCTAATTGATTAGTCAAGACTAATTTGTTAGATTGATGGTCCGTCAATACGTCACTCTGTCATTGCCGCGTTCGCGCTGCTCAGCGCGCAAAAAAAATGAGGCCAATGACGATCCGCCGGTCTGCGCGGCGCCCCCAGTGCCAACCAAGCGGCAGCGGATTTCTACTCCGCCGTCGCGGGTTCCCGCTAGGCGCAAGGCTCGGTTCGAGTCGCTCGGAGCACACCGAACCCGCCGCCATGAATTTGATTTCATTTATGTTTTTTGACTTCACAGCGTTGATGTATCCCAGTTTGCATCTCAGATTGTATCTCAGTACCGCGACACTCCACTCAGTTGCCGAGCATTGCCGTCACGACAAATCGTGCCCCCCAAAATTGCTCCGTTCGCCTCCAGCGCCCAGTCGACCTGATCGCTGGTGATCACAAGTGGCGGGGCGATGCGGATCGTGTGTCCGTGGGTATCCCTTGCCAGGGATCCCCCTGCCCCGCAGTGCCGAGCGGGGCCCGCTGGGAAAATGGCGGGATCATAAAACCGTTCCCGATCCGCGAATTTTCAGAAACCCACAGAGGGACCCACCCGTATTTTTTCGGTACCATCGGGCTGGGCAACTGTAAGGGGACCGATGCCATGATCAGAGCCGAGCGCTTCATAGCCGGCATTGCCATCGTCAGCATCATCGCAAGCCTCGGGTATATCGCCTTGACGCTCATCGGCTGATCGCGGCGAGAAGCTTCATCCTGTTCACAAATAGTCCCGCCGGCCTGCATTTGGCTCCTAGTCTGCGCCGTTCCGGCGGAGGCCGCCTTGTGTGGCTTGGCAGGCCGTCTGAGGGTGCAAGCTGAAAATATGACCGTAAGCCAATAGCGAATGCAGGTGAAGGTCTTGGGCGTCGAGCGTCGGCGGCGCTGGAGTTGCGATGAGAAGGTTCGTCTGATCGAAGAGACCTTGCATGCTGGCGAGACCGTCAGCGGCATTGACCGCCGGCGTGTATTAGCAGCGAGCCTCCTGATCACCTGGCATCAGCAGGCGCGCCAGAGCCGTCTGGGCAGCGGCGATACTTCTCCTTGGTCCACGTGCCATGATGCGTGTTGGTGGAAGCACGCCCTGGACAGCGGTGACATCACCATGACACTCTCCCGCGGGCCTTCTGCTGAATGGAGCGCGGGGGCTGTATTCAGATTGGAAGGGGTTCGTCGGTTGAATCCTTTCAACGCGATCACATCCATCTCGCAGCCGCTGTTCAATTTTGCTCACTGTCCTAATTCCCAGTTTGGCGGCATTGCTAAATTTGCCAAGCTTGGCCTCTATCGGTCGCTGAGGATTTCATGCCGAAATCGGAGAAGACCTTATATGATCCGAAAAGCTTTCTTGCCAAAGTCGGCGAGGGTAAAGTCATATTGAAACTCAGAAAAACCCAAATCGTTTTTGCCCAAGGAGACATCGCCAATACGGTTTTCTATATTCAAAAGGGAAGGATCAAAGTTCTCGTTGCCTCTGAACAGAGCAAGGAAGCAGTTGTCGGGAAAATTGAACCTGGACAGTTCTTTGGTGAAGGATGCCTCAATGGCCATCCCTTGCGGATTTCGACAACACAGCCATGAGGAATGCCTGGTTACCTCCATCGAAAAAGCGCGATGCTGGCAGAACTTCAGAAGGGGCCAAAGTTCTCAGAATTGTTCATGGCGTATCTGCTGAGCCGCAACAGCCGCATCGAAGAAGACCTCATCGACCAGTTATTCAATTCCAGCGAAAAGCGGCTCGCGCGTCTTCTTCTGGCAAATTTCGGAAAGGATGGTACCCCGCAGCCCATCGCGGCACATGTCAGCCAGGAAACGCTGGCAGAACTGGTCAGCACCACACGCTCCCGTGTCAGCTTTTTCATGAACAAGTTTCGCAAGCTCGGCTTCATCTCGCACAACGGAAAGATCGAGGTTCATAATTCGCTCTTGAACGCAGTCTTGTATGACAAACCTGAAATAAAGCGGGACGAGTGAGGCGGATAGGCATAGGCCGCAGCGAAGCGAGACTCAGTTGGCGACCACTGTCATGTCAGGCCAAGCCTGCGACCAGGGTAAAGCAGACCCGTTGTGCTCATCGTGAGCTATTCTGAGTGCCGAGTCGGGGCGGTTGGCTAGACCTTCCCCGTGAGGGACTTTCACCTCCTATTCTTTGCCAGCTTTCCTGGCGCACTCCGAGTCGGGTCATTGACGCCGTTGAGCATCTCGCCCTCACTTCCGGTCTTCACTGGTGAGCGGAAATTGTCGCTGTCCGTCCGTATGTCTCAAGAGTGCCAGCAACCGAAGTCGCGGACTCGTTCGATTACCTCGTCGGCCTGCCAGAACAGCGTCGGGCCGGCGGGTAAGCAATTTTACGCAAGCCTAGCTTCACCGATTGCCTGATAAACGCTGATCGAGCCCAGTATGAGGGACAGAATTCCCATGAGTGTCCAACCTAAGGGCGATCCCGACGCCATAGTGTAGCCTATGATCCAAACGCCAAAGGCAGCTATTCCTGCTGAAATCAACAACGAGAGCGCTCTATCCATATGCGTGCCTTTCCAAGGTCTCGCTGAGCAGGAAAGAGGCCGCCAAGTGAAGTGGCCTCATCTAAATGCGTCGTTCTTTATTATGGTCTATGCGCCGCGATCTTCGGGCCGACAGTTGTGCTTTCCTGATCCGGTCGCGTAGCCTGCCTAATTCGCATAACTGAGCTTTTAGATTAGCGGTTGTGTCGGTGATCAGATCGGCAACTTAGAGACCGTCCGCGCTAAAACGCACGAGAGCCGCTGGGATGTCCCCAGCGGTTCGCGCGTTGCGTAGCGATGTGGTGCGACGCGCAGCGTCGCGTGGTGGAACGTTGCGGTGCGCCGAGGCGCGCCGCGTTGCCTACCGTGATGCCGATAAGTCCTACGCGTCCCATCGACTAAGCACACATGGCTCCTCGCGAGGCAACTTCAAGGCAGCGCTGCTGTCGTAGTCGTCATCTCTTTCGAATCGCACCGAAAAAGACGCGACTACTGGATCGCCGCACCACTACCAAAAGGAAAAGCGCGCGAGGCGTCAGCGATTGAGTGTCAGATTCGGGGCCATGGTTGCGGAGTTGTCGTCCTGAAAGCCATTGAGCAGCAAATAACAGCCGAACAGGATGACTGCCAACAAGGAATATATAAGATAGGAAAGGCCGTCCGGACCTGTGACCGCTCGTTTCGCCGGATCCCTTGGCGAACCGACGATCGTGCCCCGAGGCGTGGTGTAGCTGACGGCAGGTCACCGCCGATTTTGCGACGGGCCGGAAGGCATCAGCTTGCCACGGCGGGCAGAATCCCAAGACCCGGTTGATGTGGGAATAGGCGTAACACGAAGCATCGTAATTGCCGGCGACGATGGGATCATCGCTCAACGGCGCGATGGTTTCCAGGGTCATGTAGCGGGCGCGCAGGACCGCCCATTCGTCGTTCTGCTCGAGCAGGATCGCGCCGATCAAGCGAACGATGGCATCCTCATTGGGGAAGATGCCGACGACTTCCGTTCGCCGCT
>Ga0210402_10004228_pt1 | contig 13126 bp, 11 predicted proteins | sample IncBWC7MmetaG_FD_161055 | JGI IMG/M metagenome (GOLD analysis project Ga0210402, IMG submission 161055) | Forest soil microbial communities from Barre Woods Harvard Forest LTER site, Petersham, Massachusetts, United States - Inc-BW-C-7-M | ecosystem: Environmental > Terrestrial > Soil >...
GATGGGCAGCTCTAAGGGAATTACCGCGCGGCCAAATGCGTTGGTCAGCGATTCCAGGACGCGTTCCGCATCAGCACGTTCGCGATCCATACGGCTGGCCACGATCAGCCTGGGCGTCTTGAATTCTTCGCAATAGTTCCAGACCCGCTGGGTGACGACCTCAACCCCGGCCACGCCGTCCACCACCACGACCGCTGCGTCGACCACGGGCAGCACCATCTTGGCTTCGTGGACAAACATATTGAAGCCGGGCGTGTCGACGATATTGATTTTGGTTTTGCCCCACTCGACATAAGCCAGGCCCGCGGAGATCGACATCTTGCGGGCAATTTCCTCGTCGTCCCAGTCAGTAGTCGCGGAGCCGTCGTCGACCCGGCCCAGCCGCGGAGTTGCGCCGGAGGTGTAGAGCATGGCCGAGACCAGCGAGGTTTTTCCCGCATGCCCATGTCCCACCACGGCAACATTACGGATGTTAGCGCCTTCGTAAACTTTCACGGATTCACTCCTTCAGCTAGGTCGCGTGGGGACAGCCGCCCCCGGCTGTCCGGCCGAACAAAGCTCGGCTCTGATCGCGACTAAAGATCTTTCGTGCGGCGGGCCCATAAAGAACAAATGAAGAGGATAGTCTATAGGCCAACGTCGAGCAGCCTACCCAAAACTATGGATGCTAACACGGCTGCACTGGGGCTCTCAACCCGGCATCGCAGATATCGCTTTTCAGTACGAGCCGTGTATCATCAAATCGCCATGTTGGGCGGCCGGACTAACGAACAATGGGTTTCGCAATATGCCGGCAGCCATCAGCACCCGGTGAACCGGGTGTGCCATACCCTGGGGATACCGGCCATTCTGGTTTCGCTCGGCTTGTTTCTTTTAAGCATCTTCATTCATCGGTTGTGGCTTTATGCTCTTGTCCTTTTCCTGGTGGGATGGATGCTGCAATTCATTGGTCACGCCTTCGAGCACAAAGAGCCTGAGTTCTTTCACGACTGGCGTTTCCTGTTTGTCGGGGTGCGCTGGTGGTGGGCCAAGATTCACGGCAAGGCGTAAGAGTCTCCACCACCCTGCGTTCCTGTCAGCTTACGGAACCGTGATTAACAATTTTGTTACATTTGTTTTCCCCTTATTCTTGTAGAATATTTCTCCGGTGGCCAGCGAAGTCGAAGGGGTCGCTTACGCTGAAACCGATTTCTCTCTCCGCCGTCTAAGCAGGGTTTGAGGCTCATGCATCGTCTGACTGCCAGATTGTTGCTGGTTCTGCTGCTGGTAGGCGTGTTCGCCCCGGTGGCTCTGGCGATCTCGGCCACGCCGGCGCACGCCTGCTGTATGCGGAAGCCGATGCATGGCCGTCCTTCCCACGATGCTGAGTTCCAGGGGCCTCCGGGATGCTGTCAACACGACTGTTGCCGCCCCCTGACCGTCTCTCAATCAGCCCATGTAACCCCCTCGGTATGCTCGCAAGTTACCCCTGCATCCGCGACTCTGCAGTGTGAGCGAGAAGCAAGTCACTTCGCGACATCCGTGAATCGCGCGCACTCCGGTCGCGCCCCTCCGCAATCCTCCATCGCCTGATTCCAAACAGCTGCTGAAAAATGCATCAAGGAACAGCGTGGCAACGCCCATCCATGGACCGGATCTTTGGCCCGTCAAGGTGGAGCGAAGCTCCGCGGGTTCTCAGCTCAGCAGCTCTGGTCGTCCGGTTTAACAGGCTCGTGGAGAGACTATGCGCTTGACCCACATTTCCTGCGTTGTCGCACTGATGTTGCTTGCAAGCACTGCGAGTGCCACGATTTTCGGCTCGGTCCGCGGGATCGTTCACGATCCGCAGCACCGCCCGATTCAAGGGACGATGGTGATGCTGAAAGCGAAATCTTCCGACTGGTCGAAAAGCACCAACACCGATGCCAATGGTAATTTCGAATTCAACGGTGTGCCCCTCGGCGAATACTCAATCGCGGTGGCAAGTCCTGGCTTTGTACAGGCTATGCAAGCGGTTGTGGTAGCTTCCGGTACGGAGCCTGTGGTGCATTTTCAGTTGAGCGTTGCCACGTCCCAGGAGACGATCAACGTCTCGGCTCCCCCTGTGGTAGCGCCGACTGACTCGGTCACGCCCACAACCATTGTCGATCGCACCGAGATCCAGCGAACCCCAGGCGCGGTTCGCACCAATAGTCTGGCAATGATTACGGACTACACTCCCGGCGCCTACGTTACTCACGACCAACTGCACATGCGCGGAGGCCATCAAACCAGTTGGCTGATCGATGGCGTCCCCGTGCCCAACACCAATATCGCCTCCAACCTCGGTGCGCAGTTCGATCCCAAGGACATTGACTACCTCGAAATCCAGCGCGGCAGCTACAGCGCGGCCTATGGGGATCGAACTTACGGAGTATTTAACATCGCTCCGCGCACCGGTTTTGAAAGGAACAATGAAGGCGAGTTGATTCTGAGTGCGGGCAGCTTCTTCCAGACTAACGATCAGTTGAACTTTGGCAGCCACACCGAGCGCTTCGCTTATTACGCCAGCGTGAATGCAAATCGGAGTGATCTTGGCATTCAGACGCCAGTTCCGCAGGTAGTTCACGACGCCGAAAATGGCTATGGAGGATTCGGCTCGCTGATCTTCAATGTGGATCCCTCGGACCAGCTGCGTCTGGTAACGAATTTGCGCAAGGACTATTACCAGATTCCGTACGACCCGTTCCCGAACGATATCGAGAACAATCCTGTGAATGGACAGTATCCCAGCATCGGCCTTCGCGACGGCGACCATGAATCTGATGCGATAGTGAATTTCTCCTGGGTGCACACTTTCAATTCACAACTGCTGCTAACGGTCTCGCCTTTTTTTCATTACAACCGAGCGGATTATTCGAGTTCGCCGCAGGACTATCCGATTGCGACGACCCAGAATCGTGGCTCGACCTACGCTGGTGGCCAGGTGAGCCTCGCCGCCAATGTGGCGAAGAACAATCTGCAGGTGGGTTTGTATAGCTTCTACCAGAAAGACGACACGCTTTTTGGGGCAATCTTTAACGATGGCAGCGGCAACCTGCCGTTTACCGATACCGAGAACCCGTCCGGCAGCCTGGAAGCGTTCTTTATCGATGACAAATTCAAACCTTTCTCGTGGCTGACGCTGACTGCGGGAATGCGGCCGACGCATTTCTCGGGAGGCGTGTCAGAAAGTGCGATCAGCCCGCGTTTCGGCGTGTCCGCTGTCGTTCCTCATCTGCATTGGGTCTTCCGCGCTTTCTATGGACACTACTACCAGGCGCCGCCTTTGATTACCGCCTCAGGGCCGCTGCTCGAATTTGTCAACGCTAACAACTTAGGATTCATCCCTCTGCACGGCGAGCGCGATGAAGAGCATCAATACGGAGTCACCATTCCCTTTCGCGGCTGGACTCTCGACGCCGACAACTTTCAGACCAATGTCGTAAATTTCTTCGATCACAATAACATTGGAGAATCCAATCTCTTCTTTCCCATCACGATCGCTCAGGGTTTGATACGAGGTTGGGAACTCACACTGAGTTCGCCGCTCATTGCCCACCGGGGGCAGATTCACCTGGCATACTCCAATCAAATCGCCGAGGGCGGGGGCGCCATCACTGGTGGGTTGACGGACTTTTCATTGCCGGCGGGCTTATCTCCGCTGGATCACGACCAGCGCAACACCTTGAGCATAGTCGGGAGTGTGAGCCTTCCCTGGCGCAGCTACGCCTCAACCAGCGTCTACTATGGCTCCGGCTTCACCAATGCATTTCCCGGCGCGCCCTATCCCGGCGACTACTTGCCACAACACACTACGTTCGACCTTGCTCTGGGAAAGGACTTCGGTGAACGCTTCTCGGTTTCGGTTACGGCTTTAAACGTGGCCAACCGCCGAGCGGAGTTGGACAACAGTGTCACCTTCGGCGGGTTCCACTGGAACGATCCCAGAGAGATTTTTGCCGAACTCCGTTACCGATTCCATTATTAACAGGGTCGTGTGGAGCGGGCGCCCTCGCCCGCTTCTCGACGACATTTGAGGAGAAACAGTGAGCCATTCATTCGATATGCAACGCCGGACACGCACAACGATTTTGTGCGTAGTTGTCTTAGGCTGCCTGGGCCTTCTGGCGGCTTGCGGGCCATCCCACAGCGCCCAGCAAACAGGGGCCAAGGGTGAAAACGGAAATGTGAAGCGGTACCAGTTGACCGGCCGCGTTGTATCCATCGACAAACCGACCCGGTCGATCAATGTCGATGGAGACGAAATCCCCGGCTTTATGGCCGCGATGACTATGCCGTATCCGGTCAAGGACGCTGCGGCGCTCGAGAAGTTTTCTCCTGGTGACCAGATCAAGGCGGAAATCGTTTTAGGGAACGAGGGAGCGTATCTGGAAAACATAAGCCTGGCAAAAAAAACGCCTTCGCCGAACCCAACGAAGTGAGGCTGAAAGAGGTTACTGCAGACCCTTCAACGCCTCCAGCAATTCCCCGATCGCCGGCGTCTGGTCCAGCGGATACACCTTGGCAAAAACGATTCTGCCGCTCTTGTCAACGATGAACACCGATCTCTCGCTAATCCCGGGGAGTGGTGGCCCCTCCCGCAAAACGCCGAACGCCTGTGTTACCTGGGCATGAGGATAAAAATCCGAACACATGGGAAAATGCATGGTCCCGATATCATGCTTCTGCCACGCAAGATGGCTATAAATTGAGTCGGTGCTTATGTCCAGGACCTGGGCATCGAGCGCGGCGAACTTCTCGAGATTCGAGTCGAACGCCGGCAACTGTTCTCCTCAAGTGGGGGTCCAGTTCAGCGGATGAAAGGTCACGACAACGTGCTTCTTCCCGCGAAAATCGCTGAGCTTGATCTTTAACCGTTGCTCGCCTTCGACCGCCGCCAGTTCAAAGTCCGGCGCCAGATCACCAACCTTCAATGCCATGTGCCCGCTCCTCTTCGATGGCGCGTCTTAGCATTATGTCGTACCGAAAGGTTGAGCGCTAGCCGGGCCTTCCCGAGAATTAACACTCCTTTAACAATCGGTCTGCTACTCCGGCACTAATATTCTGGCAATGCCTTCCGAGCCCCTTGTCATTGAGGATATCCCCGGCCCTAAGGATGGACAACGTATCCTGCGTCTTAGTGGGCCGCTCGTCATCGCGACCCTATTCGACTTTCAGACTAAAGTGCGCACGGACAATTCCCGTGCCCTCATCATCGACTTCACCAGCGTGCCCTACGTGGATTCTGCCGGAATCGGCGCGCTGGTAGGAGCCTACGTGACGCACCAGAAAGATGGGCGCAGTCTCGCCCTCGTAGGCGTCAGCGATCGGATACACCATGCACTTCAGGTCACGCGCGTCGAGCATTTCTTTCGGTTTTTCAATACGTTGGCGGAAGCCGAAAACTCGGCATAGCTTTGGCTGCGTGTGCATGTAAGGCCTCGCAGGTTTGACTCCCCTCGCACTGCACTTTAAGATTAGCGATCCGGTAAATTTTGGATTTGTTCCTCCCGTGATCGGCCAAACCATCTCGCATTACCGCATCACCGGTCGCTTGGGCAGCGGCGGGATGGGCGTGGTTTATGAGGCCGAGGATGTGACTCTAGGGCGCCGCGTGGCCCTCAAGTTCCTTCCGCCTGAACTGGCCCGCGACGCCTCCGCGCTGGACCGCTTCCTGCTGGAGGCTCGCGCCGCCTCGGCTTTGAATCACCCCAACATCTGCACGATTTATGCCGTGGAAAAAGACGGTGACCAGTCTTTTATCTCGATGGAGCTAATCGAGGGTCAGGGACTCGATACTAAACTGCACAGCGGACCTCTGCCGGTTGATCGTCTGCTCGACGTGAGCATTCAGTTGGCGGATGCGATCGATGCCGCACACGCGAAAGGAATCATCCATCGCGACATCAAGCCCGCGAATATTTTCCTCACGCAGCGGGGCCAGGTGAAGGTTTTGGACTTCGGGCTCGCCAAGCTCACGCGCGCGGCGGGAATGGCTGCGGAGATCGAAGTTACTCTGGACGAGGGTGCACGCACTGCCAGCCTTACCAACCCGGGCAGCACGGTCGGCACTGTCGCGTACATGTCTCCGGAGCAGGCTCGGGGCGAACAGCTCGATGCCCGAACCGATCTTTTTTCTCTGGGGACTGTGCTTTATCAGATGGCCACGGGGCAGCTGCCTTTTTCGGGCAATACTTCGGCGGTAATCTTCAACGCCATCCTGGAACGTGATCCTGTGCCTGCGGCGCAACTCAATCCACAGATTCCGGCGCGGCTTCAGGAGATCATCGACAAACTGCTGGAGAAGGATCGCGATCTGCGTTACCAGTCTGCCGCCGATTTACGGGGTGATCTCAAAAGGCTGAAGCGCGATACGGAAACCGGCCGTAAGATGGCGCAACCGGTTTCTGCACCGTCGGTTGCCGTTGCGGCTCCTGAATCGTCGTCCGCCCGGCAACCCTCGAGCGGATCAGCCGTGGTCGCCGCTGCCCGTCAGCACAAGTTGGGGACCGGAGTAGCGGCACTCATTGCGATCGTGGTCGCCGCCGCGGCGGGATATGGGGTCTACGCTCTGTTCAATCGCAAGCGTCCCGTTCCCTTCGAGAATATCTCGATCACTAAAGTTACAGAAACCGGCAAGGCCGCGCTGGTGGCCATCTCTCCTGACGGCAAATACATCCTCTACGTGGTTAATGACGCTGGCCAGGAGAGCTTGTGGCTACGCAACCTTCCCACCAATAGCGACACCCAGGTGATTGCGCCGGCGGAAGTGAGCTACGTCCATTTGCGTTTCTCTCCTGACGGCAACTACCTGTATTTCATCCGCAGCGAACCTGGTAGCCAGGAGTTGCACTATCTTTACCGTGCGCCGCTGTTTGGCGGCACTCCCCAGAAGCTGGTCACCGACATTGATTCCAACATTACCTTCTCCCCTGATGGGCGGCGGATCGCCTATTTTCGTTTCAACAATCCTGAAGCCGGCAAACAGCGACTGATTTTGCTCCCCGCCGACGGGGGCGACGAGAAAGTTCTCTATAGCGGTCCCGAACGCGGCGGGTTACAAGATCCCGCGTGGTCTCCAGACGGCAAGACAATCGTTTGCATGGTGCTTCAACCTGGAGACGCTTTCAGCGGCTTGGTGGGGTTCGATGTCAGCAGCGGAAAGCAGAGATTGTTCTTCAGTTCCGCCATGGACATCGTGCAGCGCCCGGTCTGGATGCCGGACGGGATGGGCGTGCTCGCACAGACCAACCTGGGCCGCAGGCAAATCGTTTTTGTGTCCTACCCAGCCGGGGTGTTGCACAACGTAACTCGCGATACCAATAATTACTCCGAGCCTAGCCTGGCGGCTGACGGGCGCACCGTTGCCAGCGTCTTAAGTCAGCCCCACTACGACCTGTTCACGATGCCAGCCCCGTCTTTGAGTAGTGGAGTCGGTCGGCAGGTCACGTCGGGCGCGCCGATCTTCGCTTTTAGTTGGGCGCGCGACTCTCAACTGATCATCGACTCAGGTTCAGGCCTTGATCTGCTCAATCCTGAATCAGGTAAGAAGACTGGGTTGGTTGCGCAGGCGGGCGCTTTCACCGACACGCCGTCCGCGTGTTCCGACGGCCGCTACGTGGTGTTCACGAGCACATTTGGTAGTGGCAAAGAGCTGAACATCTGGCGCGCCGATGCGTCCGGGGGAAACCTCAAACAGCTTTCCGACGGCAAGGTGGATCAAAATCCGGTTTGTTCTCCCGACGATCGCTGGGTAATTTACCAGGACGCGGTGAATGGCAATCGGTTGATGAAGGTGTCCATCGATGGCGGGAAACCCGAAAAAATCTCAGACGAACTCGCAGCTGTCTTCGATGTTTCTCCCGATTCAAAAACTATCGCTCTTGCAGCCTTCGGACATCTCGGCGAACACGTAGAGGAGCTCAAGCTACTCTCACTAGAATCCAATCAGACTTCGAAAACGCTGGAGTTCGAGCGCCCGCGAAGTGGCCCCATCACCTTCTCGCCAGATAGCAAAGCGGTGATCTACCCGTTCCGCCATGGCGGGGTCGACGACTTGTGGTTGCAACCGCTCGATGGCTCATCGGGAAAACAAATCTCGGACTTCAAGTCAGAACACATCCGGGATTTTCGCTGGTCCTTCGATGGCAGCAAGATGGCTGTAATACGCGGCCATACCGATTCCGACGTGGTTCTGATCCGAGACATGCAGCCCTAACCCGCAGCGGATTCCCCCTAGTTGCAGCCCTTCGGCACTGCCGTCAGACCGGCCGGGTCGGAGCCATTCTTCACCACATGGAATGGGGAGCCAGAAACTTCCTTCAAAGTATTGCCGTCGGTCGCAAGAACACCGATCAGTTCCGGATTGCTCTGCTCGGAGACGAAAAGATCCAGCCTGCTGGTACCCGTGGCCAATCCCAGTGCATACGTGCCGGGCGTGTGCAGCTTAACCGTGCCGTCGTAGGTCAAGGACCCATTGGAATCCACGGAAAGAGTCGTGATCTGGTCTGACATCGTGTTGCTCACATACAAGTGCGTGCCGTCAACGCTCAGGATTATGTTGTTGGAACTTCCCCCATTTTTGTTGGTGAAATTGTTCGTCTCCTTCAGCTCTCCGGTCGAGCCGATACTGAAAACCTCAACCTCGGTGTTCGAGGCGGCATCGCCAAAGTACGCAGTAGTGCTGTCACAGCTAATCTCGACACCCGCAGCCGCCCCCTGGGTCTTGAACGGGCCAAGTTCGGTAAGATCTCCGGTGGTGGGATCGATTTTGAAAGAGTCAACCTCTCCGATGTAGGCGGCAATCAGATAGTCGCCATTGGGCGTGACCTTCATGCCGGACGGCGAACCGGGAACGGTGAACATTTTCAGAGCCTTAAGCGAGCAATTGGCATTGATACGCATCACGGAGATGCTGTTGTTGTTGGTGTTTCCCGCGAACAAGAAGTCTTTTCCCGACGCCAGCCCTACGCCGAAGTGCTGCGCACCGGTCGCTCCATCCGAGAAAGGAGAACCATGAACGGCGGTCAAAGTTCCCAGGAAGAGATTGACCTGAAACGCGGCGATGGTGCTGTCTCCGCCATTCGAAACAAACAGGCAAGTGCCGAGCCTGAGCTTGGCGGATGTTATCGGAGACAGCGCGAAGTAACCGCTGCCAGCGCTCTTCCCGCCTGTCGGGTAGGTCTTTAGTAGCTTTACCACGCCCTTGCTGTTCACACTGAGGGCGGTCGTGCTGTTGCCACTATTGGCTACGTTGTCGTTGGTAAAAATATACTGCTGGGCAAGCGCGTTGACAGCAGAGAGTGCAAAGATACCGGCCAGACAAAAGATCCACGATGGTTTCAGTAAGCGGTTCATATTCCCCCCTCGAACGCATTCTTCGTCCTTCGCCCCGGGGAAATAAACCCCCGTGTGTCCTCAGCCCTGTTTCGTTGCGAGTGAACTCACACGTGGGCCGGAGACACAAAAAGCCTTCAGCTCTACAGTTACGAGAGCCAACAGGCGGGGCGTTGGGAAAAGGGGGAGGGCAACGCACCACACACGGCAAATCGATTCAGAACGTATTACAGACGGACAGCCCTGTCAATGGTGTCGTGTTGCAGGAGAAGAAAGTCCCGTAAAAACGAAAGGCGGCTTGGGTTAGCCGCCCGTTCGCCAAAAATTGTAAGTGGTTTATGCCGGCTTCACGTTCTCGGCTTGCCACCCCTTGGGGCCCTTTACGACGTCAAACTGTACCTGCTGGCCTTCCTGCAGGCTGCGGAACCCGCCCGCCTGAATCGCAGAGAAGTGGACGAAAACGTCCTCACCGCTCTGACGGCTGATGAAACCATAGCCCTTGGCATCGTTAAACCACTTTACTGTTCCTGTTTCCATGGTGTTACTCTCGATTCCTTATTTGTTGGATGTGCGCTGTGTCAATGGCAGAACTTCTTCAGGCAGGTCACGCTGCTGTCGCGGGAGTTGCTGAAAAACTGCAAAGATCAAACGCAGCAGGATTGTACCTCAGGTATTCCTGAAATTGCCAAAGTATTTCATCAACTACGACGTAAGCAGCTGTATTATTAACGATTTACGGTCGTGACGGAAATGAGCGCTGTCGCGACTGGAAACTTTACTGACTTCGCTGCATCATGGAGGTATGCGTCTCCGTTATTTTGCGATTCTGCTTCTGCTCTCATCTCTTGCGTTTGCCGACATTGTCGAAGACGTTCGTACCGCGCTCGCTCAGAGGAATTTCGCAGCGGCGGATTCCGCCCTCCAAACTTACCGCGCTCAACACGGCGCCGATCCGGAGTACCTCGAAGCTCTCTCCTGGGCGGCGCGTGAAGAGCTGGCCGCCAACCAGCTCGATAAGGCCGATGCGGCTGCCAAGGAGACTGAGACACTGGCCCAAAAGCTACTTCAGAAGCGATCCCTCGACGCCGAACCGCATCTTCCCGTCGCTCTGGGCGCGGCTCTCGAAGTTCAGGCGCAGGTTCTGGCGGCTCATGGCCAAAACGCGCAAGCTGCCGCCTTGCTACGGCACGCTCTGGTGTCCTATGGAAATACTTCGATCAGCCCGCGCCTGCACAAGAATCTGAACCAACTCACCCTCACCAGCCAGCCCGCGCCGGTGCTCAGCACCGCGGAGTATCTTGGATCGCGCCCGGTCCCGATGAGCCAACTCAAAGGATCCCCGGTTCTTCTGTTCTTCTGGGCTCATTGGTGTGTCGACTGCAAGTACGAGGGGCCGATCATTACCCGCCTGAGCTCTGAATTCGGCGCGAAGGGATTGACTGTTCTTGCTCCCACCCAACTCTACGGGTACGCCGCAAGGGGAGAGGATGCGAAGCCTAAAGATGAGATCGCTTACATCGGTCAGGTGTGGGAGCACTTTTATCCCGGACTGCAAAGCGTTCCCGTGCCCATCAGCAAAGCCAACTTCACTAATTACGGCGCCAGTACCACGCCGACACTGGTTCTGGTCGACCGCAAGGGCCGGGTGTCGTTATACCATCCCGGCCTGATGCAATACGACGACCTGCGGGCCGCGATCGAAAAAACGTTGTCCAACTAGGGACTCTACATGTGGGATGGGTCTTTGACCCGTCCCAGCCGAGCGAAGCTCCGAGGGCAGAGGCTCGTCTTGCTCCCCCGGACGAGGCGTCCGGGCTGCGCGTGCATTGTTAGTGGAAGACGTACAGGATGCCGAAGTCAGCGACCGCACTTACGTGATGCGACGGGCTTACCTGATTCGGGTTGCGATAAGCATAAATTCCAACCCGCTCGCGTAGGTAGAATCTTTCCTTCAAGTGCATTCGCATGTCAAACAAAGGTCCGTTCAGGCTGTAGTCGGTTGTCGTGGGTATCAGATATTGCGCGTTAAGGCGAAACCAGTCCTGCTCAAACATGGCGCCCGCGGTCGGCCAAACAGAATGATTGTCGTATTGGGATGTGAATAGCTCGGTGAAGTGAAACCCACCTCCCAACCGCCAGTGTTGCGTTATCCGTCCCATCACTACTCCGGCGGCACGAAAGGTGGTGCCATTGTTGAGGCCAGTTGGATTCGCGGTGTCCGCACCGACTTCGCCTTCGACGAATATAGGACTACGGTCCCCCCAGTCCACGCCAACGTCGCCAAAATAGTAGGGTGATTGAAAGCTAAGACCGTTAACGCCGATTCCAGCGTCTGCGTAGGGTGCTACCTGAGCGCTGCCAGGAGCGCAGCAAAAGATGACCGTCGCCAGAAGAGTTGGAACGGCTTTCCTCAGTTTTGCAAGCTCCTCGCGGTATGAACGCCGCCATTGCATCGCCCGAAATGGCCCGACTGTGGCCTTTGCCAAGTGTACCCATTGGAAATGCTGTCGCTATTTACCAATGCAGAACGTGGTGAACTGCCGAGTCAGGCGTCTGAGGAAGTAATTCGGAAGCGAAAGTACGGTTGGAGCTATGTCGGATTGTCCGCCAGCGGGAGGAACACTTGAAAACGTGTGTTCCCCGGCCTCGAATCGACCTGAATGTTGCCGCGGTGCTTCTTCACAATTCGCTGGACTGTGTCGAGGCCGAGCCCGGTTCCTTCGCCCACTCCCTTGGTGGTGAAGAAGGGTTCAAAAATGTGCGGCTGGACCTGGGGCGAAATTCCTGGACCATTGTCGCCGATCTCAACCACAACGCAACCGTCGTCGCGGTAAGTTCGAACGCGAAGCTCACCCTTCCCGCTCATTGCGTCGATGGCGTTGTCGATGATGTTGGTCCAAACCTGATTGAGCTCGCTCCCGAACGAATTCACCAGGAAAGGAATTTTCTGGTACTCGCGCTGCACGACCACTCCGCGTTTGAGCTTGTAGTTCAGGATGGTAAGGGTGGTTTCCAGGCTCTTAACGATATCCACGTTTTGCACTGGCGCCTGGTCCATGTAGGTATATTCCTTGATCGCCAGGACCAAGTCAGATATTCGCGATGTACTGCTCTCGATTTCGTTCAGCAGGTTCGCGACTTCGACCGAAGCCGCGATCCTGACCAGAGCGGCGCGGGCGGTGTCTGGTTCCAGGGCGGCGAACAATGATTCCAGCTCCGCCGGCTGGACGCACTTTCGCGCGAGATCGGCTGCCAGTTGCCACAAGTCGTTCTGTCCGCGGCTGCGCAACAGAGAATCGATCTGCTCTTCCAGGTCGCTGGTGGTCAATGCGTCGGGCGGATGTTCGTTTTGCTGGATGAAGGAAGCCTCTAACTTTTCAATTTCCGCTTTCTGGGCAGACGTGAGATCGTGCCGTCCCAGCTCGTGACTCGCATCCTTGATTTGAGTCAGCATCTCGCGTAGTTGGCCTGCAGCACGTTTAGCGGCGGAAGCCGGATTGTTGAGCTCATGAGCCAGGCCTGCAGACAACTTTCCCAGGGAAGCCAACCGGTCGCGTTGTTGTTCCATCCGCGTAGTCTCACGGATCCGGTCCGCCATCAGGCCGACGAGACGCTGGGTCAGCTCGGGCATTTTCCGTATGAGTTCCGGAAACAACGAAGCGGGAAAGCGCAGGATGCGACTGTCCGCCTCTGCTCGCCCGCTCACCGTAAACTGCTTCATCCTCGAAAACGGCAGCACTCCAGTTACATTGCCCTGGCTTATTGTAAAGATGATGGTTTCGCCGCCAAT
>Ga0210402_10004229_pt1 | contig 13126 bp, 15 predicted proteins | sample IncBWC7MmetaG_FD_161055 | JGI IMG/M metagenome (GOLD analysis project Ga0210402, IMG submission 161055) | Forest soil microbial communities from Barre Woods Harvard Forest LTER site, Petersham, Massachusetts, United States - Inc-BW-C-7-M | ecosystem: Environmental > Terrestrial > Soil >...
CGGTTGTTGCTTGAAAATGCCCCAGGTCAGTCAGTTGACTGACTAGACAGTTAACCCATAGGATGGATGCAAGGTGATCTGATGTCGACATCGACAAATTCGCCAACAAGAAGTTTCCTTGAGGAGGGAGCCTTGCCTGCCGTTTCCGGTTCAAAGGCCGCATCAGGCCTGACACGCCGCGTGCTTCTCGCTGGTGCAGTCGCCGCTCCATTCGTGCTGCGCAGCGGGCGCGCGCTTGCGGATGAAGCGCTGTCGGTTCGCGTCGATTTTGCGCCCTGGGGTGTCCAATCGGCCCTGCATCTGTCCATGGCAAAGGGCTGGTTCAAGGACGACGGCTTGACTGTCGACCTGCAGGACGGCACCGGATCCCTCAATACGATCAATCTGGTCGCGGCCGGCAACGTCGATGTCGGGCTCGTTCAGCTTGGCTTGTTGGCGATTGCGCGGTCGAAAGGGCTTCCGGTGACCTCGTTTGCCGGATTTATGCGTAAGGGCGATCTTGCGACCTTGGTCGATGCCAAGAGCGGCCCGAAGACGCCGAAGGAACTAGCCGGCAAGAAGATCGTCTGCTTCGCCGCCAGCCCGTGGGCGCCCTTTATAGATGTGTATCTGAAGCGCATCGGTCTCGAACGCGGCGAAGGGGCCGACAAGGTCAGCGTGGTGATGGTTTCGCCGGCGGCAATGGTTCCGACTTATGTGTCCGGCGGCGCCGATGGTTTCATGTCGCTCAAGGAATTCGGCGAGCCTTATGTGGCCAAGGAGCGTCCGGCTTATTCGATCCTGGCTGCCGATGCAGGCATTGCATTTCCGAGTTACGGGCTGATCGCGTCGGACGAGACGCTGAAAAAACGCAAGGACGTGTTGGCCAAGCTTGTCGCCAACCAGAGCAAGGCCTGGCAATACTTATTCGCAGATCCGGCGCATATCGACGAGGGCGCAAAAGCCATCATGGCGAACCGTGCCGACAAGCAGCTCAATTTCGATGTCCTCAGGGGCCAGACCGCGCTCTGCAAGGAGTTCATCGATACCGAGAACACCAAGGGCAAGCCGATGGGCTGGCAGTCCCCGGATGACTGGAAGAAGACGATCGCCATGATGGCGGAGGCGGGTCAAGCCAAGGCCGACGCCAACATCGATGAGTTCTTCACCAACGACCTCATCAAATCATGACGTTGCAGCTCGTCAGGAGCCGGCCAATGGAGTCTCAGTCGGTCGTCCGATCCGGCGACCCTGCCTACATTTCGATCAGCAATGTCGAAAAGACATACGCGGCCGACGAAAATCCGATTCCCGCCCTGAAGGGCATCAACCTCGACGTCGCGGCGGGTGAATTTGTCAGCATCGTCGGCCCGTCCGGATGCGGCAAAAGCACGCTGCTGAAATGCGTGGCCGGCCTTCAGTCCGTCAGTTCCGGATCGATCTCGATCCGGAAACAGCAGGTTACGGCGCCGCCGGACAATATGGCGATCGTGTTCCAGCGCGACGTCCTATTCGACTGGAGGACCGTCCTCGACAATGTGTTGATCCTAGTCGAGTTCAGGGGATTACGGCGCCAGGACTATGAGGCGCGTGCGCTCAAGCTGCTCAAGGATTATGGGCTGGACGGCTGCGCGCACCGGTTTCCATGGGAACTGTCGGGCGGCATGCGCCAGCGCGTCGCCATCTGCCGCGCGCTGATCGTCGACCCCGATCTTCTCCTGATGGACGAGCCGTTCGGTGCGCTCGATGCCATGACGCGCGACGACCTCAACGCGGAACTGGAGCGACTCTGGTACGAAACGCGCAAGACGGTCATCTTCATCACCCACGGCATCGACGAGGCCGTCTATCTGGCCGACCGGGTTGTGGTGATGGCGCGCAATCCCGGCCGCATTGCCGAGATCGTTCCGATCGACATTCCCAGGCCTCGTCCGCTCAGCATTCGTCAAACTGAGGAATTCGGCAAATATGTCCAGCACATCCGTCATCTCTTCGCGTCGATGGGGCTTCTCAAAGCAGAATGACCTCATGAGCTACTGGCGCAATACGGAGCAGACCCGCACGATCATCATTGTCCTGGCGGTTCTCGTCGTCGTCTGGGAACTGTCCGTTCGTGTCTTCGGCATCCGAAGCTTCCTGCTGCCGGCGCCGACGGTCGTGATCTCCGACATCATCGACAATCCGGCCTTCTTCGCCAAGCAGTCGCTCTACACGCTGTACGTCACGAGCGTCGGCTTCTTGATCGCCCTCGTCGGAGGCGTGCTTCTGGCCATCGCGATCGTATCGTCGAGCTTCATCGACCGCACCTTTTACACCTTGCTGGTCGCAACCAATTCCATTCCGAAGGTCGCTTTGGCGCCGCTGTTCGTGATCTGGCTCGGAACCGGCGGTGCGCCGAAGATCGCGATTGCGGCGATCATCGCCATCTTCCCGATCGTGATCAACACGACGGTGGGATTGCGGGCCATCGACAACGACATGATCGACCTTGCGCGCTCGGCGCGGGCGCCGCGCCGTGACGTCATGTTGAAGGTTCGCTTCCCGAATGCCTTGCCGAGCCTGTTTGCGGGCGCGAAGATCGGTATCTCGTTTGCCCTGATTGGCGCCATCGTCGGAGAGTTCGTCGCAGGCGAGCAGGGGCTCGGTTACGTCATCCTGACGAGCCAGGCGACTTTCAACAGCACGCGCGCGTTCGCCGCGATCCTGGTGCTCGGCGTTCTCGGTACCATCATGTTCTTCATGATCGAAGCCGTCGAACGCTGGATGTTGCCCTGGCACGTCTCGCAACGCTCGCAGAAGGGGCGATAGCCGATGTCGAGCAGCCGACGCCTGGTCCTGCCGGAGCCGAGATGAAACCCGCGTCATTCGATTATTACGCGCCCACCACGATTGATGACGTGATGGCGCTCCTGAAACGTCACGGGAGCGACGCGCGTCTGCTGGCGGGAGGTCAGACCCTGCTTCCGATGATGAACTTTCGCCTCGCCACGCCGGAAGTCATCATCGATCTGAACCGCATTCCCGAACTCGCCTTCATCAGGGAGGCCGGCCGACAGGTACATATCGGCGCGATGACGCGGCAGCGTGCACTCGAGTTCTCGGCCGTGATCGCCAGAGACCTGCCGCTGCTGCATGAAGCCATCAAGATGGTGGGACACCTGCCGACGCGTTCTCGGGGAACGATTGGCGGCTCGCTCGCGAATGCCGATTCCGCCGCCGAGATTCCGATGATCCTGCAGGTTCTGGAAGGCGAGGTGCTGGTGCGAGGCCCGAATGGCGAGCGTACGATCCCCGCGGCAGAACTCGTTCTCGACGCAATGACGACCAGCCTTGCCGAAGATGAAATGCTCGCCGAGGTGCGCTTTCCCACGATGCCAAAAGAGGCTTCGTTCGCCGTCGAGGAGTTTTCGCGCCGGCACGGGGACTTTGCCATCGCGGCGGTTGCGGCGATGCTCGTGATGAAAGACGGCCTTTGCGAAAAGGCGAGGATTGCGACCGCGGGCGTTTCACCGTTTTCGAGCCGCTTGAGGGCGGCAGAAGAGGCGCTTGAAGGTCGTCCCGTCGACCCGGACGCAATCGAGCGAGCGGGCGAGGCGGCGGCCGCTGCCGTTGAGCCGGTATCCGACCGCAATGCGAGCGAAGAGTATCGGCGTCACCTGACCAAGGTCCTCACCATGCGCGTCCTGAAACGAGCCGCAGACCCCTCAAAGCCGCACTGAGCGGATCGGCCCTGCGAAAAGCAAAGCTATGGCAAAATCAGTCGAGATCCATCTCAAGGTGAATGGCAAGAACCTCGTGGGACATTGCGAATCCCGCACGTTGCTGGCCGACTTCCTCCGCGATCATCTGAATCTGACGGGCACGCATACTGGATGCGAGCACGGCGTGTGCGGCGTCTGCACCATCTTTGTCAACGGCGAAGCGGTGAGGTCGTGCATCATGCTGGCCGCGCAGGCGAATGGCGCGGAGATCGTGACGATTGAAGGCTTGTCGGCGGCGGGACAGTATCATCCTGTCCAAAAGGCCTTTCACGAAAACCATGCGCTGCAGTGCGGGTTCTGCACGCCGGGAATGCTGGCGACCGTCATCGACTTTCTGAAGACCAACCCGTCGCCGACCGAGCCCGAGGTCAGGGAAGCGCTTTCGGCGGTGTTGTGCCGCTGCACGGGCTATCAGAACATCGTCAAGGCGGTCATGGAAGCGGCGGCGGACATGCGCGGCGAAAGCAAGGTCGGAGCGCTGGCGAATGTCTGATGCGGATGGATTTATCGGCAAGTCGGTCCTGCGGAGGGAAGATCGGCGCCTTCTGACCGGAAAGGGCGAGTTTGTCGCCGATCTCAAGCTGCCGGGCATGTTGCACGCTACATTCGTTCGCAGTCAGGTCGCTCATGGGCGGATTAAATCGGTCGACCTCTCGCGGGCATTGGAAAGCCCCGGCGTGGTTTATGCGATTGCGGGACCTGACCTTGCGAAACTGCTCCCGCCTGTTCCGGACACGCAATTGTCGTTGCCGCGGAAGTGGGCGACGCGCGTTCAGCACAAGTTCCTTAATCCGCAGCAACCGCTGCTCGCTCATGACAAGGTCAGGCACGTGGGTGAGGCTATCGCGGTCGTTCTCGCCGAGAGCAGATACCTGGCGGAAGATGCGGCTGAACTGGTGACAGTCGATATCGAACCGTTACCGGCTGTAGTCGATCCCGAGCTGGGATTAGGCGTCGACTCCGCCATCTTGCATGAGCAATACGACACGAACGTGATCGGCGATTTCGAGGTGGCAAAGGGCGACGTGGAAGCGTCGCTCGCGAAAGCGCCGCACCGCATGAAGCGCCGATTTTACCATCACCGCTACGCCGCGATACCGATGGAATGCCGCGGCGTTGCCGCCGCACATGACGAGAGAACGGATACGATCACGGTCTGGTCCGCATGCCAGGTCATTCATTGGCTACGCCGGGAAGCATCGACCGTCCTCAAGATGCCGGAGGCCCGCATTCGTTGTGTTGCGCTCGACGTCGGCGGCGGATTCGGCGTCAAGGGACACGTTTATCCCGAGGATTTGCTGATCCCGTTCCTGGCGCGAGAGGTGGGACGTCCGGTCAAATGGCTCGAAGACAGGCATGAGCATTTCATGAGCGCCTGTCATTCACGCGACCAGACGCATGACGTTGAGTTCGGTTTTGACGGGGACGGCCATCTGCTGGCTTTCCGGGACGAATTCATCGTTGACTGCGGCGCATGGAATCCGATCGGATCCGGAATCGCCTACAACACCGCGGTGCATCTGCCCGGGCCATACAAGTTCGATCACTTCTCTGTACGATCGCGGATCGTGGTTACGAACAAGGTGCCGAACGCACCCTATCGCGGTGCCGGACGGCCCGAGGCCACATTCGCGATGGAACGCGTGATGGATCTCATCGCGGTCGAACTCGGCCTCGATCCGGCCGTCGTCCGAATGCGAAACATGATCCCACATTCGGAGATGCCCTATCATCTCGGCATTCCTTATCGCGACGGCGAGCCGATCGTCTATGACAGCGGCGATTACCCGGAATCGCTGCGGCAAGCCTTGGCGGCCATCGGCGGACTTGAAGCGTTTCGTGAGCGGCAGCGCCAGGCGCGCGCGCAAGGCCGCTTTCTCGGACTTGGGCTCGGCTGCTATGTGGAAGGCACGGGCGTCGGACCATTCGAAAGCGCGACCGTGCGCATCGATCCAAGCGGGAAGATCTATCTCGCCGGCGGCGCGTGTCCGCAAGGGCAGGGCATGGAAACGATCTTCTCGCAGATTGTCGCCGACACCTGGAAGGTCGATCCCAAGGATGTCGTCGTTGCACTGGCGGACACGAGCGCGATCTCAATCGGGTTCGGCACGATCGCGAGCCGGAGCACCGTGAATCTCTCCGGCGCGATCTACAATGCGAGCCAGGTGTTGCAGAAGAAGGTGTTTGCGATTGCCGCGAACCTGATGGAGTGCTCACCGGTCGATCTTGAGCTTCGCAACGGGGCGGTCGGACTCGTCGGCGTTCCCGGAAAGGAGCTGCCGCTCGCCAGGATCGCCAAGGCCGCGATGCCCGGCTGGGAAAACACGCGACCCGAGGGTGTCTCTGCCGGTCTTGAAGAGACGGCCTATTTCCAGCCGCCCACGGTGACTTGGGCCTATGCGACACATGCGGCCATTCTCGATGTTGACGTGGAACTGGGGCGAATCGAGATCGAGAAATACGTGATCGTGCACGATTGCGGCGTGGTCGTTAATCCGATGCTGGTAGACGGACAGATCCACGGTGGCGCCGTGCAGGGTCTGGGCGGCGCATTGCTCGAGGAGCTGACCTACGATTCGGAAGGGCAACTGCTCGTCGGGTCGTTCATGGACTATCTGGTGCCCGGCGCGAGCGATGTTCCGCATATGGAGTTGAAGCATATGCACTATCCATCTCCCTTGAATCCGTTCGGGGTCAAAGGTGTCGGGGAGGGCAGTGCAATTGCTCCGCCAGTCGTGATCGCCAATGGCGTCTGCGACGCATTGTCCCATCTCAAGGTCGAATTCAACGCGACGCCGATCAAGCCCGAACAGATTGCGCGAGCAGTTTGGTCCTGACGGAGTCCGACGGGGACGTGGCGGCGCACAATATGCGCGACCGCCGAAGTCGAACAGGTGCCTGCAGCGAACGATGATCCCGTGGGCCGATCAGCGAGCCATCGCGTATCAAACCAAGAGCGTTGCTCGATCACCATCGGAATGGCTCACGCCCTTGTGATCAATTCTTTGTCCTGGCTTGTAACGAGTGACGGTCTCTTTCGAAGTTCAAATGGGCGACACCCGTTGCCAATCGGCAAATGTCCTCAAGGAGATTCGACAACATGATTAAGCGCGCCGCCATTGTCCTCGCAGCCGTAACCCTGTCATTCGGGCTCGCGCTGACGCCCAAGGCTTTCGCCGATGACATGAAGAAGGACTCAATGTCAAAGGAGGATTCGATGTCTAAGGACTCGATGAAGAAGGACTCGATGTCGAAGGATTCGATGTCCAAGGACTCGATGTCCAAGGACTCGATGTCGAAGGACGGCATGAAAAAGGACGAAATGAAGAAGTAAGGGCTTTCCCCGGCGGGCTCGCCTCAAAAGGGCGCGCTCGCTGCAGGTTCGTGACGCCAATGACCGACCTCATACTCGCGCTGTTCGCCGGCATGCTGACAATCGTAGCGCCCTGTACGCTACCGGTGCTTCCGATCCTGCTCGGCGCGTCGATCGGCCAGCGTGCCGGCGCCCGACCGGCTCTTATCGCGGCGGGTTTTGTCGTGTCGTTCGCCTTTGTTGCGCTTGCGTTGAACGCGGTTGCGACCGCTCTGCACTTTGATCCCGACACGCTTCGCAAGGCGGGACTTGCACTCCTGCTGGTTTTCGGCGCGTTGATGATCTGGCCGGCCGCATTCGAGCGGGTGACGGCAAGGTTGGCGAATGCCGGCCTTGCGGTGCAGGGGACAACGGCGGCCCAAACCAATCTCGGCGGCTTCATTCTCGGCACGACGCTCGGGCTGATCTGGACGCCCTGCTCAGGCCCGGTGCTCGGAGCGATCCTGACCGCAATTGCGACGTCGCCCGATCACGCGCACGGAGCGCTGCTGCTGCTGACTTATACCATCGGCGCGGCATTGCCCATGCTTGGCCTCGCTTATGGTGGACAGGCAATCTCGACAAGATTGCGAAGCCTCGCCCCTTACGCGGCGCGGTTGCAACAGGCCTTTGGCGCCGTCGTCATCGCGTTCGCGTTGAGCGCTTTTCTGCAATACGACGCAGTCGCGCTCGCCTGGCTCGGTCAATTCATTCCAGAAGGTCACTTCGGCCTGTAACCCAAGGAGCTTGATATGATCCGATCACGCAGAAGCGTTCTCACTACAGTCGCTGGTCTTGCCGCGGCCGCTCTGGCGGCGCCAGCGTCAGCCGGCGACAATCGCGGGCTTCTTCGGGTAGCCGACGCGCGTGGTACGGCCCCGAATTTCGTCGGCATCACGAAGTGGTTCAACTCGGCGCCGCTTTCGATCGGTGATTTGCGGGGCAGGGTGGTGCTGGTCGATTTCTGGACCTATGGCTGCTACAACTGTGTCAACACGCTACCCTACGTGACCAAGCTCAACGAAACGTATAAGGACAAGGGGCTGGTCGTCGTCGGCGTCCATACGCCCGAATTTCCATTCGAACGGTCGGCTGGCAATGTGCAGGCTGCCCTGAAACGCCATGGCATCACCTATCCCGTGGCGCAGGACAACGAGTCGGCGACGTGGAATGCCTGGCGCAATCAGTACTGGCCGGCCCAGTATATCGTCGACCAGCGCGGCAACGTCGTGTTCAGTCATGCGGGCGAAGGCCAATATGATGAAATCGAGCGCACAGTGCGACGGCTTTTGAATGCGACAAGCTAGGGCTCCTGGCCCTTGCCCAACCGTCATTGCAGCGGCGCTTCTCGCGTAGCGAAGTTCGGAGGCAGCTCGAGGTTGCCTCCTCTTCAGCCCGGCGGTTTGGATAGCGCTGACAGGAAAGCTAGAACGTGGTTCCAATTCTCGGACGCTCCCTTGGGATTGCGTGCCTCGATCAGCGTTGAAGAACCGTGCACCCCGAACTTCGGGACGAATTGAGTCTTAACGCGCGCGGGTGCGGCAGACAGGATCGCGCGGCCAGTCTGGATTTCGTCAGCGTCGGATGACGATGTGACGTAAATCGGGACCTGGACGCGCCCGGCTGCACGGGCAACTGCGCCGCTCGTGTCGAGATACTCGCCCGGTGAAAAGGCGAGGATCGCGCTAACCTGGTTCGTATGCTCGGCGGCCACCTCGAAGACAAGTGCCGCTGAATAGCTGCTCCCCCACAATATGATCGGCAGATGTCGCGGCAGCGCCCAATCGAGAGCCGCCTCCAGATCGGCCTTGGCATCCTCGTATGTCGCAGGCTTGCCGAGCCGAGAGACGGTCTCGTTCGGGCCGTACAGGGCGCCGCCGGATCGTTGGTCGATCGCCAGTGCCGTAAAGCCAGCAGCGGCGAGTCTTGGAGCGATTGTCGCGTATTCAGCTTTGCTGGAGCCGGCCTGGTGGAACAGCAGGATGATGCCCTTCGGTTGTCTCGCCTCGTACACCAAGCCGGATATCGACACCCCGTCATGCGCCTGGAGCGTGATCGGCCCGGGGGTGACGCCGGCCTGCGCACTCGCGGACAACCAGAAGGCCAGCACCATGGTCGCGCTCTTCAGCCATTTCAGCGACATATTGCGTATCCCCTCCAGTTCGCGCTTCGACCATCGTGCTTCTTGATAGCTTCGCGTCGAGGCAGGCTTTGTTACGCCGGCGGCTCTCTTGACCTCTTTCGCTGGCCTTACGGAAAGAGACCGAGGCCTGACCCAGCTGAAGTGGGGTCAAAATAAGGATCTGACGCCGAGGATACATCGTGAACGGTTTCTCACCTGCCACACTGTCGCTCCTGAAGCAGAACGTGTGCGGACTGGCCGACCATCTCCGCAGCGGTGTACGCGAGCAATCGGCACGCGGAGGCATTGGCAAAGGTAATGCGGCCCAGCGTGTCGACGCCAAAGATGCCTTCGGCCGTCGCCTCAAGGGCGAGGCGAGCCAGCTCATCGGGCCTACTAACTGTGTCGTTGACGGGCGCGTCCATGACGAGTTCCCAAACTCCTGGGTCAGCCCTTCAGGCGCGACGTCACGTTGGCAAGTGGTCTGCTTCGCCTCGGATGGCAGAGGGGCGGTGCGGATAGCGACGCGGCAAACGGCCACGCGTTCAATGCCGTCCGACGCGCTGCTTATCAAAAGCCGGGCTGAATTGAATGTATCGTTTCCATAGCGCCGCATTGTGCAAGGGCTCGGGACGGGGCAAGGTGACTGACTAGCGAACAGGGTCCTTATCGGCCGCCATCTTGCGATATTCCGATGGATCGCATCCATGCGCTCGCCGGAAGGCACGGGCGAAGCTGCTTCGGCTGCTATAACCCGCCGCGTTGGCAGCCTGCTCGATCGACTGGCCCTCCATCCGCAGCAAATGGGCGGCGTGCTTCAGACGCAATTCGCGAAGCGCGGTCATGGGCGCACGCCCCAACACGGAGGTGAATCGCTCGGCGAATCCGGACCGGCTCAGGCCTGAGATTTCAGACAGGGATTGCAGCGTGTGAGGCGCGCCGGGCCGCGTGACCATTTCGGCCAAGGCCTTTGCGATCTGCACATCGCGCAGCGCCGAAAACCTCTCGATCCAGAGGGCCTGGGAACTCAGCGATCGCCGGAAGATCGTGATCAGCACCTGCTTCATCAGGCTGGCCGTCATGGCACCTGCGCCAACTTCCTGCGCGACCAGTTCTTCGAGCGCAGCCCGCAGCTTGACGTCGACCTGGTCGTTGCCGTCGAAGTTTTCGTGGATCGGCCGGCTATGCGAGGAGAACAGCTCGATTGAGGTTCCATAGGAAGCGCGGAAATATCCGCAGATGATCAGCATCTTTGGCTCATTCGGTCCGGCAACGATCCGTCTGACCTGACCCGGAACCACTGGCGGCCATTTCGATGCATCGTATTCAAGCGTATCGACGAGATGCTGTCCGACCAAGTTGTCCATGCGATAGGTCTGGCCCGGCGGCACGATGACAAGCGAATGAGGTTCGATCGGGATGGAGAAGCCGTCGCCAACGCTGAACGTCCCGCTTCCCTGTAGTGTGTAATGAATGGCGGGAAATTGGTTCGGCTGAAACGAGAGTTGCCAGCCGGGACTGATGAGGCATTCAGTCAGTCTGACGAAGTCCACCTCCAGCGTCGAGAGCAGACGATCCAGTTCTTGAAGCGGAATTTTCGCAGCAGGCGTGCCCGGCACCTTGTCAATCCTCATCGTTCGGTCTGCAAGCGCCCGTTGACGTTGCATGCGGCGTGAAGCCGACAAAAGTCCTGATGTCAATCGCATCGGCGCGGCCGGCTGCGCAACCGAGATGTGGGAGCAAGCCCATTGTGCCTCAACGGCAAAGCGAAATCCAGAATTGGACGCGCGGCGACATTTTTTGGATGTTTGGATTTTGGGTCTGGCCTAACTTATACCAGCATTGCGCTCTGCCGGGGAGCGCGGGCAGACGATCGATGATTGGGGCCAAGCGCTAGGCGGACACGGTGGAAATAAGACAGATCACGTACTTTCAGGCGCTCTCGCAGGAGCTGAATTTCACGCGAGCCGCCCAGCGCTGCAGCGTCTCCCAGCCCTCATTGACGCGTGCGATCCGACTGCTCGAGGAGGAGCTTGGCGGTATCCTGTTTAACCGCGAGAGGAATGCGACACACTTGTCGGAATTGGGCCTGGTGATGAAACCGCATTTCGACGAAATATGCGAACGCATGACGCTCGCCAAGCAGCAGGCTCAGCATTTCAAGGCGCTCGAAAAAGTGCGCCTAAAACTTGGTGTGATGTCAACGATTGCGCCGAGCACCTTCATGCGGCTCGTCACCGACGTTTGCACCTGGTCATCCCGGCATCGATCTCGAGATCGCCAATGCGGATGCGCCCGACATCTACGGTGACCTCGAACGGGGCGAGCTGGAAGTCGCCATCATTGCCAGCATCGACAACAGGCGGGATGCAAACTTGCGCTATTTGCCGCTGTTCGAGGAACGGCTGATGCTGGCGCTCAGCGCCCAGCATCGCCTAGCAAACCAGGACGAGGTTCGAGCCATCGATCTCGACAATGAGGCGTTCCTGCAACGGGTCCGCTGCCGGATCGGCGAACTCGCCCGCAAGGTCATCCTAGAACGCGGCGCAAGCATCAGGGCCACCTACAAGAGTGACCGCGACGACTGGATCCTGGCGATGGTTGCCGCCGGCATGGGCTTTTCCTGCATGCCGCAGCAGATCATCGACCACCCGGGCGTTATCGCCAAGCCTCTGACCGATCCCGAGCTCTGGCGCGAGGTAAGCCTGGTGACCGTGCGCGGGCGGCAATATTCGCCGGCCGTCAATGTCCTGGTCCAGGCGGCTACCACGGCGAAATGGCTCAACGGCGATCGCCGCTCCTCGACGTCGGCTCAGCGGCCGCACCCCGAGCCGATATATTCGACATGAGAGCCAGATCGGGACGAGAGCTATAGCGCGTCCTTATCAAGTCGATACCTTTACCTTGAAGGCGTTGACCTTTCCAAAAGGGCGGGACGGGCAGGAAGGCAATCGGGAGGTTTTGATGGCATTGACAGCTTCCAAAGAGCGCACCGGGCCTGGAATGTCGCGTCGCGCGTGGCTGCAGGCTGCGACGGCCATGGCCGCCATCGGGCTCACCCCCGGCTGGGCAACAGCTCGCGAGGCGTTAGCGTACCCAGAACTATTCGTCTTTCGGGCTCCCGGCTCGGCAAATACCGTGATCGGTCTTTCCGTTCCGTCCGATCATGGACGTTTCGCTGCTGCAACTGCCCGAATCCACGCTGGTGCGAAGACATGGTCTGTCGATCTCACGGGAGCCGCTGTTGCGCGGTTTGCGAGCGATGATCGTGTGCGGATTTTCTCGGGCTGCGGCGTGATGGGCGGCCGTTTCGTCGACGCGGTGGTGCTGGAACTCGATGCCTGCAGGCTTGATTCCACGGATACGCTTGATGTGTGGGCCGAGATTTCAGGCGGCGAACAGCCGCGACGGCGCCTCGGCAATCCCATTGTCGCTGAACTCGTTCGGTGTGACCGGGAGCTTGCGCAAATCCATCGCCAGATTTCGCCAGCCGATGATCGAGCGATTTTGGGACCGCTTGCCACGAGGATCATGGCTGCACGTGCGAGGAGACTCGGTATCGTGAGCGATCCGGACGCCTACGCGCGGCGCTTGGCCGATGCGATCCTGCCGGATGTCATCAGCTTCAAGCCCGCTTCGCCCCTCGGCTTCAGCTATGCCGGCCAGAACGGCCGGCATCCTGCCGAAAGAACCTCCGAGATCGTTCGTACGTTGCTGGGCGGTTCATCGTTTTCGGTCGCCAACGAGCAAGGGGCAATGCCGCTTGATCGCTTCCCTTACCTGATATCGCCAGCCGACCTGAGCTAGCAACCCTTCCAGGAACACGCCGATGTCACATCATTTCGATACCCCAACTGCCCGCGAAGATCCCCGGATAAATGTCTGCGATCTCTATCTCTTTCCAGGCAAGCC
>Ga0210402_10004231_pt1 | contig 13123 bp, 11 predicted proteins | sample IncBWC7MmetaG_FD_161055 | JGI IMG/M metagenome (GOLD analysis project Ga0210402, IMG submission 161055) | Forest soil microbial communities from Barre Woods Harvard Forest LTER site, Petersham, Massachusetts, United States - Inc-BW-C-7-M | ecosystem: Environmental > Terrestrial > Soil >...
TTCACGAAAACGAAGCCCTGTTGCATCAGCGTTTCCTGATAGTCCAAGGTCATGCCGTGCAGGTAGATGAACGACTTCGGATCGACGAACACACGCACGTCGCTGAACTGGAAGATGCGGTCGCGCTCGCGGGGCTGCGTGTCGAAGCGGACGTTGTAGCTCAGGCCGGAACATCCTCCGCCTTGCACGCCGAGACGCAGGCCGCCCTGCTCGGGCGAAACGCCTTCCTTGGCCATGGCGATGCGCACCTTGGCCAGGGCTTTCTCGGTGATGAGAATGCCTTTCGCGGGGGCTTGCGCGGGTTGTTGCGTCAGTGTCGTCATAATCAGCTTCGTGCGCGAGCTTCGAGTCGTGAGCTTTGAGCGAATTCGTTCTAAGCTCACAGCTCGTGGCTCATAGCTCGCCGCTCAAAATTACTTCGCTTCGGCAGCTACTGGGACGGCGGCTTCCTGTTTCTTTTTCCAGTCGCCGATGGCGGCGCGGATCGCGTCTTCCGCCAGCACGGAGCAATGGATCTTCACGGGAGGAAGCGCGAGCTCCTTCACGATGTCCATGTTCTTGATGGCGAGGGCTTCGTCGACTGTCTTGCCCTTGACCCATTCGGTCGCGAGCGAAGACGAGGCGATGGCGGAGCCGCAGCCGAAGGTCTTGAACTTGGCGTCTTCAATGACGTTGGTTTCGCGGTTGACCTTGATCTGCAGCTTCATGACGTCGCCGCACTCGGGCGCGCCGACCAGGCCGGTGCCCACGTCGGAGCTGGACTTGTCCATGGAGCCGACGTTGCGGGGGTTGGAATAATGATCGAGAACTTTATCGCTGTATGACATTTGTTTCTCCTGAACTTTCTGTCGTCCCTACGGGACTTGTTCCTTGTTTCCCAACCTACCCACGGCTTGCGCCGTGGGCTGCATTCTTGCGCCGCTTCGGGGCTAGAGCCGGTTTTAGTGGCTCGCTTCTCCTGCCCACTTTACGTCTTTCAGATTGATACCTTCTTTGGCCATCTCATAGAGCGGAGACAGTTCGCGGAGGCGCTCGACGGTTTCGATGACGCGATCGGCTACGTAGTCGACTTCGGCCTCGGTGTTGAAGCGGCCGATGCCGAAGCGGATCGAACTGTGCGCCAGGTCGTCACCGGTGCCGAGGGCCTTCAATACATACGATGGCTCTAGCGTCGCCGAGGTGCAGGCCGAACCGCTCGACACCGCGATGTCGTTGATGCCCATCAACAGCGACTCGCCTTCTACGTAGGCGAAGCTGATGTTCAAATTGCCGGGCAGGCGATGTTCCCACGAGCCGTTGATGTAGCTTTCGTCCAGGCGATTCATGATGCGGTCCCGCAGGCGGTTGCGCAGGCCCGCCAGCTTACAGGATTCCTGCGGCATTTCTTCCTGAGCGATGGCGCAGGCCTTGCCCAGGCCCACGATTCCCGGAACATTCAACGTGCCGGAGCGCATGCCGCGCTCGTGTCCGCCGCCGTCGATGATGGCGGAGAGTTGGACGCGCGGATTCTTGCGCCGCACGTACAACGCGCCCACGCCCTTGGGGCCGTACATCTTATGACCGGAAATCGACATGACATCGATATTCTGCTTGATCACATCGACGGGAACTTTGCCGATGGCCTGAGTCGCGTCGGTGTGGAAGATGATGCCGCGCTCGTGACAGAGCTTGCCGATTTCGGTGACGGGCTGGATCACGCCGATTTCGTTGTTCGCGTACATGATTGAGACCAGGATGGTCTTGTCGTCCATGGCGCGTTTCAGGTCTTCGAGATCGACCAAGCCGTCTTTCTGGACGGGCATGTAGGTGACGCGGTAGCCGTATTTTTCCAGGCGCTTGCAGGTATCGAGCACGGCCTTGTGCTCGGTGACCGCGGTGATGATGTGGTTGCCCTTCTCGCGGTACATCTCTGCGACGCCCTTGATGGCGAGGTTGTCGCTCTCGGTGGCGCCGGAGGTGAAAATGATTTCTTTGGTGGTGGCGCCGACCAGTTTGGCGATGCGCTCGCGCGCCGTTTCCACACCTTCTTCGGCGGCCCAGCCGAAGGAGTGATTGCGGCTGGCGGAGTTGCCGAACTTCTCCATGAAGTAGGGCAGCATTTCTTCCAGCACCCGCGGGTCGATGGGGGTGGTGGCGTGGTTATCCATGTAAATGGGCAGCTTCACGCCCTTGGAGTCGGGGTGGTGCGCCTGCGCGGTTGCCTGGGGAGTTTTAACGTCCGTGCTCATTGATTGCGTCTCCTACCTATATTCGTCGTTGGTCGTTAGTCGTTCGCATTTCTGTTCTGCTATTTTGATGAGCTGCGATCTCTTCGCGGTTCAGGTGATCGTGACCAGTTCCGCCGCCTTCGATTGCTCTGAGGCGACTTCTTCCGGTTCTTCGCGCATGTGCGAAATCTTGATGCGCTTCAAAACTTGTTCAATACTGTCGTTCACCTTGCGCAGCGGTTCGCGGATGTTGCAGCGGTCGCTCTGGTCGCACTCGCCGCGTACGGTGACGCAGGAAGTAATGAACAGAGGGCCGTCGATGGCGCGAATCACTTCGAAGGCCGAAATTGTGTGTGCCGCCCGAGCGAGCGTGTATCCACCATTGGTGCCGTGCTGCGACTGCAACAGACCCGCCTTGGCCAGTCGCTGCAGAATCTTGGCAAGAGCCTCGGGCGGAATGCCGTAGGCATCGGCCACGTCCTTCGCGCTGCGCGAGCCCTCGGTGGAGTGCTCGGCGAGATGCTTCATCGCCATCAGAGCGTAGTCGGCTTTCTTGGTAAGTTTCAGCAACGCGTGATCCTGTTAAAATCCGACCAATTGGGTCGGGGTTAATTCCGACCTTTTCCGTCGCAATTCATTCTACTGCACTCCATTCTCTTTGGGCAAGGCGGCACAGGCAGATGTCAGAAAACGGACCTTAACGGTAAGTACCAAGGACTGAATGGCTTATCGCCTAGGTTACCGCCCGGGCGGAAGCATGAAAGCGGGAAGATGAATTCCCGATCGGCGGACAAGACTAGTCCTGTTACAAATTCACGAAACGCAATAACTGGGGACTTGACAACTTACAAAGCCGGTCTAAAATACCGGAAATTCGGGCGAAAACCGCCCTCGCTTGGTGTTCGTCTGGAAACCTTCCGGAATATGACGTCAAAGTCGACCGCTCCCTCCCAAAGCCGTGAAATCAAGCAGCCCTGCAAGCATCCCCGCGTGCAAATCGTGAGCCGGGACGAGGAATCAGAGTTCGTCGAATGCAAGGAATGCGGCGAGATTTTCGAGTCCAGCGAATTCAAAGACATGAACATCGAAGAGGGCACGCAGGAAAGCGAGCTCTGAAGTCTTTTCTCGCAGCCGGTGTGACGGAGGTAATCGCGATCCGCGGTTTCGGCTTGTCCCGCTCGAAAAATTTCTGCTAATGTCCGACCCGGGGCGCGTGTATTCGGCCTCGAGTCTATATGTCCAAGGTCGCCCTAGTCGTCGACGACTCCATGCTGATCCGCTATACCGTCTGCCGCTTTCTGGAGCAGCGCGGATTCGCGGTTGAGTCCGCCACGAATGGAGCGGAAGCTCTGGAAGTTCTCGACCGGGTGCGCGCAGATCTGATCGTCACCGACATGCAGATGCCGAAAATGTCAGGGGGCGAATTGATTACCGCATTGAAGGGCAAGCCGGAGACCGCGGGGATTCCCATCATCATTGTTGCGGGCCGGGCGAGTGGCCTGGGTCAAGCCGAGAAGCGTGCCAACTTTGCAATCTACAAGGACATCGACATCGATGCGCAGTTGGGCAAGGCGTTGGACGCGGTGATGGACAAGGCGAGCGCACAGGCGACGGGGAAGTAGCTCGATTCGGCGCGGGATTTCTTCTTCTTACCTTTTACCTTAAGAGCATCCCTGCTTCCGCGGAAAAATCTGGCGTGGCAAAATCTTTCAGCAAGAATTTGGGATAGGCAGCGGCGGCGATCATGGCCGCGTTGTCCGTCGAGAGCGGACGCGAGGGGAAATACACGGGTAGGCCCTGCTTCGCGCCCTCGCGGTCGAAGGTCTGGCGTAATTCCTGATTGGCCGCAACTCCTCCGGTGACGAAGAGCGTGGCGATATCGTGGGCGCGGGCGGCGGCGAGAGTTTTTCCCACCAGATCTTCTACGATTGCACGTTGGAAGGATGCGACCAGGTCGAGCGTGAGCTTGTCGCAGTGGGCAAGATAATCTTCCAGCTTTGGCTTGGCAACTTTCAGCAGAGCTTGGCGGCGCGCTTCGATGGCGGCGCGCATGTCGTGGGTCTCGACGTAGCGCAGGATGGCCGTCTTGATGCCGCTGTAAGAAAAATCGAAGCGCGGGCGGTCCTCGTTAGAATGACGGTCGGGGTCGACTGCTTTGCCATCGTTTCTGCCACGGCGGTCGCGATGCTTGATCTGGGCCGGAGGAAATTTCACGGCCCTGGCATCCCCGTGAGGAGCGAGCCGATCGATTGCAGGGCCCCCGGGATAGCCCAGGCCGAGGAGCTTGGCGACTTTGTCAAAGGCTTCGCCGGCGGCGTCGTCGCGAGTGTGGCCGATGTTTTCGTAGGTCCAGGAATCGTTTTTCTCCGCGGCGAGGTAGAGGTGAGTGTGGCCGCCGGAGACGACGAGGGCGAGCACGGGAAATTGCAGATCGCGGTTGCCCTTTTGTCGCGCTTCATTCTGTTTTAAATCCAGCAGCACGGCGTGGATGTGGCCTTCGAGATGGTTGACGGCGATCAGGGGCTTGTCGAGGGCGAAGGCGAGAGCCTTGGCGTAGCTGATGCCCACGAGTAAAGCTCCGGCGAGGCCAGGGCCTTGCGTGACCGCGATGGCATCGACGGAGTTGTAGGTGTGATTCGCTTCGGCCAGCGCCTGACGCACGACTGGGACGATGGCGCGGAGATGCTCTCGCGAGGCCAGTTCCGGCACCACGCCGCCATAGGGCTGGTGAGTGGCGAATTGCGAGGCCACCACGTTCGAGATCAGTTCTTCACCGGACCGCACCACGGCGGCTGCGGTTTCGTCGCAGGAGCTTTCGATGCCGAGGATGTAGGCCGAGGGCATGTTCTCGATTTTAGGGTCTCCGGGGCCTCACTGTAAAAGTCAAAGACCCCCTCTAGCCGCAAAACGCGCGGCTAGAATGGGCCACCCTGTGATTTTTCCCGCGCTGGATTTTTATTCGAGCCTGATTTCGTCGACTTGGAAATCGAATTTGCCTGCTGCGGGGCCGCCTACGAACAGAATGGCGGAGATGTCGTGGCCGTCGGTGCCGTTGAAGGCTGAGAAGGGGATGCTGGTCTTCTTCCAGTCGGGGCCGGCGGTGAAGGTTTGTTGCGCGGGGATGCGGCCACCGCTGGTGGTGAAGACCAGGACGCGGTAGGTTTGGCCGTCGCCTTTGGCGAAGAACGAGATGTTCTTCTTCGACGATAGATCGACTGGAACGAACGGTTGCGCACCGGGCGCCCACATCACGCCCGCCCACGCGTAGGGCAGGCCGCCATCGATCAAGCCGGAGACGTCAAGGGCGTGCTTGGCGCCGTTGGCGCCGCCGTCGACGACCTTCATTGCGCCGGTCGACTTCCCTCCGGCGATGCTGTCGGTGGAAAGATCCCATGCAGTGCCGAACTTTGCGGAGGGAGTGCCGTCGTCGAAGTCGCTGATCAGGCTTACGGCTGAAGCGGCGGGCGGTGCGGCTTTTGCTTCGGCCGCAGCCTCCTGTTTGGCTTTCTCGATGGACGCGCGGTAGCTGGCGCGGTCATCTTCCACACCCAGTTTCCATACGGAGACGATGTCGCGGGTGGCGGTGATGTCCTGCGTGGGATCGCCCTTCACGAGCAGCAGGTCGGCGCGCTTTCCGGGAGCGATGGTGCCGCGATCGTCGAGATGAAAGGTCATAGCCGGAACCGAAGTGGCGGCTGCCAGGGCTTCGGTCGGCGTGAGGCCGGAGCGAACCAGCAATTCCAATTCGCGGTGGATGCTTGCGCCGTGCGAAGTGCCGGGATTAGGCGCGTCGGTGCCGGCGAGAATGGGAACGTGCGCGGCCTTGAGCTGAGCCACAGTTTGCTCGCCATATTTCTCGCTGGGAGCGGTCGCGAATTTCGGAAACGCACGCTTCAGACTGGAGACATCGTCGCCGGTGAGATAGGGCGCGAGGCGTGCATCGGTGGTGAGCGACTCCCCGCTGGCAATTGCGCTGATGCTCTCCAGCACGTCCAGTGTGGGAACGACGAAGATGTGGTGTGCGGCGGCGAACTGCGCGAAATCGGGGGCCGGAGCGCTATCGGCGAACAGATGTGCCAGACCGTCGGCGCCGGCCGCGACTACGTCGTGAGCTTCCTGCTGGTTGCCGATGTGGACAACCGCGATCTTGCCGCGTTTGTGGGCCGCGTCGATGAGGGCCTTCAGAGTCTCGTTGCTGAGCGTGGGGCGATGGCTGCCGTAGGCGCTGAAATCGTCGATGACGATCTTGATGTAGTCCGACCCCTCGGCGATGCGGGCGTCGACCCAGGCCTGCGCTTCGGAGGGCGAAGAGAGGGTTGGAATCTCGAAGCCGTACTCGGTGCCGTGGCCGCCGGGGACAGTGGCGAGAGTTCCGGCGGACCGCAGATCGGCCCAGTCGAGAAGTTTGCCGTCAGACTGATTTTTCTTGATTTGCTGCATGTTCTTTACGTCGGTGAACATGTCGAGTTCGGTGGTGACGCCGAAGATTTCCGCTTCTTTGAGGGCGTCGCCGAAGGCATGCGTGTGCGAGTCGATCAGGCCGGGGAGGAGCGTGTCGCCGGCGGCGTCGATCGTCTTTACGGTCGACGGAACTTTCAGGTTCTTGCCGATGGCTTTGATCTTGCCGCCGTCGACCCACACGTCGGTGGGCGCAAGCAATTTCTGGCCATCGAACACGCGTGCTCCGCGGATGACAAAACTGTTGGCGCTGTCGGGGCTGGCGAGAATGATGGCGGGCGCAGAAAGAAGCAGGTAGAACGCCATCCAGCCGAAGACTCTGAGGATTGCAGCAGGTTTTGATTTCATTTTCATCTCCGTCTCCATTCCATGATCGCGGATCGCGATTTTGATCTTGATCTCCGGCGACCGCAGTCGCCAGTACAAAGCGTCACGTGGCCGGCGTGACAAGTGTCATGTGTGCCAAGCAGGTGTAAAGCATGCTTGACACATGGAAATGTAAAGCACGCTTGACATGATGTCAAGCGATTTCTTGGCGCGATGTGAGCGGTATGATGGAGTGATACCCAGATGTTGAGAGATTTCGCCACCTCAATCGTCAATACCCTGCGCCAGCGGGGCTTTCAGGCCTATCTGGTGGGGGGATGCGTGCGCGATCTTCTACTGGGGCGCGAGCCGAAGGACTACGACGTGGCGACCGACGCGACGCCACGGCAGGTCATGGAGATTTTTCCCGAGACGTATGCGGTCGGGGCGCAGTTTGGGGTGGTGCTGGTGCCGGCGCCGGACGGGGATGCAGCCGGCGGCACGATGGAGAATTCATCCAGGGCTCACGCGGTCGAGGTCGCGACTTTTCGTAGCGATATCGGCTATTCCGATGGCCGTCATCCGGATGAAGTGCGGTTCAGCCGCGATCCGCGGGAGGATGTGGCGCGCCGTGACTTCACCATCAACGGAATGCTGCTCGATCCCCTGAGCGGCCGGCCGCCCGGGGACGTGCTCGACTTTGTGGGCGGGCGCAAGGACCTGGAAGCGGGAATTGTCCGCACCATCGGCGATGCCGAGCAGCGCTTTGGGGAAGATAAGTTGCGCATGTTGCGCGCGGTGCGGTTCGCGGCGCGGTTCGAATATGAGATCGAGCCGGCGACTTTTGCGGTGATACAGAAGCTGGCGGACCACATCCAGGTGGTGTCGCGAGAGCGGGTGCGCGACGAACTCACTCGCATGTTGACCGAAGGGCATGCGCGGCGGGCATTTCTGTTGCTGGATGAGAGCGGATTGCTCCAAGAAGTGCTGCCGGAGATTTCGGCGATGAAGGGAGTGGAGCAACCGCCCGAATTCCATCCGGAGGGCGATGTGTTTGTGCATACGCTGCTGCTGCTGGAAAATTTGCCGACTCCTTGTCCGATGACCCTGGCGTGGGGAGCGCTGCTGCACGATGTGGGCAAGCCGGCGACGTTTCGCCGGGCGCCCGACCGCATCCGCTTCGACAACCATGTCGAAGTTGGCGTGAAAATGGCGGAGGAGATCTGTCGGCGGCTGCGATTTTCGAACGACGAAGCGGCGCAGATTCTGGCTCTGGTCGACAACCACATGCGCTTCGGGCACGTCTCGCGGATGAAAGAATCCACGCTGAAGAAGTTTCTTCGCATGCCTCGGTTCGATGAGCACCTCGCTTTGCATCGGGCTGATTGCCTGGCCAGCCATCGCCATCTGGCTACGTATGAATTTATTCAGCAGAAGCGCGCGGAGATTCCGGCGGAAAAGATGCGGCCGGTGCTGTTGGTGACCGGGGATGACCTGATTGCGGAGGGACATCAGCCCGGGCCGAGATTTCGGGAGATTCTTACTGCGGTGGAAGATGCACAGTTGGAAGGGCGGTTGGACTCGCGGGATGCTGCACTGGAATTTGTGCGGCGCGAGTTTCCGGTCTGAGAGGCTACGCGGGAGCGGAATGCTAAAATCAATTTCTCTCGCAGCGGTTGCAGTTTTGCCGAGAGGAAGGATGTTCGCGTGGAGCAGGCGGGATCGGGGCTAGATAAGATTGTCGCCCAGTCGTTGCGGCTGGCGCCTCCCTCGGAAGCGCCCTTGCTGGCCTGGCCGGTGGTTTGTGGTTCGGCCGTGGCCGAGCGCACCCGCGCGCTTCATTTCGAAGATGGAGTGCTGCACGTGGAGGTTGCCGGGCAGCGATGGAAGGCGGAACTGCAATCCCTGGCGCCGCGATACCTGGCGGTGATTAATCGGTACACTTCGGAGGCGGTTCGCAGAATTGAGTTCGAGCTGGCACAAGGGGAAATCGTAGACAAACATTCGCGCTGACCTGCAAGTCCATTCCATGAAAGTTACCGATAAAGACGTTGCCTACGTCGCCGATCTGGCGAATCTGGAACTTACAGAAGAAGAACGTACGGGAATGCTGCGTGACCTGAATTCCATTCTCGAATACGTCGACCGGCTGAATGAACTTGATACTTCGAACGTGCCGCCGATGGCACAGGTTTCCGATCGTTACGGAGTGGACCAGACAAAGCAGGGGAGCGAGCGCTTTGCCTACGCGAATCGCGAAGATGTTCTCGAAGGGCTGCGCAAGTCGCTGCCGCATGCAGAGGCGCTGGCGAATGCGCCTGATGCAGATCAAGATTTCTTCAGAGTGCCAAAAGTGATCGAGCGGTAGGCTGCGAGCTAGCGCAAAGTAAACTCATGGATTTGAAGTCACTCACGATCGATGCAGCGCGAACTGCCGTGCAGGAACGCCAGACGACCGCGCTTGCGCTGGCGGAGGCGCACTATGCGCGCATTCAGAAAGAGGATGGGCAGATCGGCGCGTTTTTGACTTTGTCGAAAGAGCGCGCTCTCGAACAAGCGGACCGCATGGACCGCATGGCGGCGGAGGGCAAGACGTTGCCGTCGCTGGGTGGCGTACCGGTTGGAATTAAAGACGTGATGAGCACGCGCGGGCTGCGGACAACTGCGGGCTCGAAGATTCTCGAGAATTATATTCCGCCTTTTGACTGCACCGCTGTTGCCCGCATGGAAGCGGCGGGGGCGGTGGTGCTGGGCAAGATGAACTGCGACGAGTTTGCCATGGGCTCGTCGAACGAAAACTCCGCGTATCATCCGGTGCGCAATCCGCGCGATCTTGACCGCGTTCCCGGAGGATCTTCCGGCGGTTCGGCCGCCGCGGTCGCGGCCGACATGGCGGTGGTCGCACTGGGATCGGACACGGGCGGATCGATTCGTCAGCCGGCATCGTTCTGCGGTGTGGTGGGATTGATGCCGACTTACGGGCGCGTGTCGCGCTATGGGCTGATCGCGTTTGCGTCGTCGCTCGACCACATTGGGCCGTTGGCGAAAACGGTGAAAGACGCGGCGATTGTGCTGGGGACAATTGCGGGGCGCGATGCGATGGATTCGACTTCCGCCGATGTTTCGGTGCCCGACTATGTTGCGGAACTCGACAAGCCAGTGCGCGGAATGAAGCTCGGCGTGGCTAAAGAATATTTCGGCGACGGCTTGGACGAAGACGTGCGGCAAGCGGTGGAATCGGCGATCGACAAGCTGAAAGGGTTGGGGTGCGAGATTGTTCCGGTATCGCTGCCGCACACGCCTTATGCGATCCCCACTTACTACCTGATTGCGACGGCGGAGGCTTCGGCGAATCTGGCGCGCTACGACGGGGTGCGCTACAGTCATCGGGCACGCGGTGTGAAAGCTTTGTCGGAAATGTACCGGCGCAGCCGCGACGAGGGTTTTGGAGCCGAAGTGAAGCGGCGCATCATGCTGGGCACGTACGCGCTCAGTGCGGGATACTACGATGCTTATTATTTGAAGGCGCAGAAGGTGCGGACGCTGTTGACGCGCGATTTCGATGAAGCGTTCCGCAAGGTGGATGCGATTGTGACGCCGACCAGTCCGACGGCGGCGTTCCGGCTGGGCGAGAAGTCGAATGATCCGCTGGCTATGTATCTGGCCGATATCTATACCGTGACCGCGGATTTGGCGGGGATTCCGGGAATTTCTGTGCCTTGTGGGGAGACGCGAGAGAAGCTGCCAATTGGATTGCAGATTCTTGGCAGGCATTTTGATGAGGCGGCGATTCTACGCGTGGCGCATGCTTACGAGCAGGCGGCGTAGGGACTTCGCCTTCCGCCTTCCATCAACGTCCGGTCTATCGTTTTTGTCAGCTCGCGTTTTGTCATCCTGAGCGGCGTTTTTGCCGCGAAGGACCTGTGCAACTGGCCGGAGAGCGCATAGGTCCTTCGCTTTGCTCAGGATGACAAGGCAAAAAGCATCGGGAGTTGAGATTTACAGGAGAGGCATGAAGTAGGATTCGCCCGCGCAGGATCGGCACAGACTTTTTCCATCGCGGCGCACTTCTCTGCGGAAGTTGATTCCTTCGCCGCATGCGTCGCACACGACGCGGTCCCCCTTGTATCCCGGAAATTCTTCTGGCGGCAGTTCGACTTTCACCCACTGCGTGGTGAAAAGATCGTCGTCGGAGATTTCGCGATACGCGATCATTTGCTGCTGGTTCTTGTCGGGGATTTCGGGATGCAGCTGGCGGGCGAGGGCCTTCGACGATTCTTTCGCTGCGATGCGGATCCCTTTGCCGCTGTTTACGTCGACGAATGTGGCGGCAACCTTGCCCCAGTCGCGGAACTTTAACGCTCGCTTGCCCAGGCGGCATCCGGTGACGACGGCGACCGCGTCGGTGGCGCAGCGGTCGATCTCGACGAAAGTGACGAGACGTTTCCGGTCTTTTCCCTGCGGATCGTCAATCGCGAGTTTCAGCAAACCGAGCATCGCCAGGCGGACGCCGAGGACTTGCCCGGCACAGAGGTGTCCGTGGGCTTGTTCGGCGTCGCGGAGATATTCGTCGAGGGATTTCATGGGAGGAGCTGTCAGCTATCAGCTTTCAGCTTAACACTTGAACAGGGATAAACTTCTGCGTGCGAGCCGGGCTCATTTTCTTCTCCAACGGATGCCGTCCTTCGTTATGTCTACGAGTATGCCCTTGTCGGCGAGTTCGGCGCGGAGGGCGTCTGAGGCTTTGAAGTCACGGGCGGCCCGGGCGGCTTTCATCGCGGCTATCTTTTCTTCGATGCCGGCGTCGGAGAATTCCCCGGACTGAACGGCTTCGCGGAGTTCCGCGGTGATGTCTTGGTCGCGCCCCTCGGCAACTGCCCAATCGAAAGCTGCCTTCATCTTCTCGCCATCGGTGTCTTCAAGCACGGCAAAGATTTCGTCGAACTTCGTCAATGCGGCGAGGAGCGGCGAAACGTCATCTTTCTTGATTCCGCCCACGTCGGAGGCGGCGTTGGCCTGGCGCACCATCTCAAAGATTGCGGCTTGTGCCTGCGCGGTGTTGAGGTCGTCGTCGAGAGCGGCGGTCATGCGTTCGACAGATTGCTTTGCCAGAGACTGCATCTCCGGGTTGGAGCCGGGGGGGAAGTTGCCCGTTCTTAAACGGAGCCGAAAATTCCGCAGGCGCTCAACCGACACTGCGGCCTGTTTGAGCCCGTCGAAGGTGAAATTGAGCTGGTTGCGGTAGGGGACCGACGCGAGAAGATAGCGAATGGACGAAGGCTTGTGGCCTTTTAAAACCAGGTCGCGAAGGGTGAAGAAATTTCCCAGGCTCTTCGACATCTTCTCGCCTTCGACTAGAAGGAAGCGGGCGTGAAACCAGAAATTCGCGAAGGGCTTGCCGGTCATCGATTCAGACTGCGCGATTTCATTTTCATGGTGAGGAAAGATGAGATCTTCTCCGCCGGCGTGCAGGTCGAAGGTTTCGCCGAGTTCCTCCATTGACATGACGGAGCATTCCAGGTGCCAGCCCGGCCGGCCGGGGCCGATCGCCGATTCCCACGAAGCTTCGCCCAGCTTAGGCGCCTTCCAGAGGGCGAAGTCGCGGGCGCTGTCTTTGTCATATTCGTCGACGTCGACGCGAGCGCCGTCGATCATGCCGCTGAAATCTCTTTTCGAAAGCTTGCCGTACTGGGGGAACTTGGCGATGCGGAAGTAATAGGAGCCATCCTCGGTGCGATAGGCGAGTCCTTTTTTCACCAACTCTGCGACGAACGCCGCCATTTCTGGGATGTGTTCGGTGGCGCGAACCAGAGTCGGCTGCTCGATGGCAATCATGGCGGCGTCTTCGAGAAACGCCTTCTCGTACTTGGCGGTGTATTGTTGCACGCTAATACCGTCACGCGCGGCGTTGCGAATAATTTTGTCGTCCACGTCGGTGATGTTCATGACGTGGCGAACGGCATATCCGCTCTGGCGGAAGAACCGGCGCAGCAGGTCGACGGCGACGAAAGTTCGGAAGTTGCCGATGTGTCCGTAGTCGTAGACCGTAGGACCGCAGGCGTACATGCGGACTTCATGGTCGCGCAGGGGACGGAAGTCCTCGATCTGCGACGACATGGTATTAAAAAGACGGAGCGCCATAGGAAGTTCGT
>Ga0210402_10004234_pt1 | contig 13120 bp, 19 predicted proteins | sample IncBWC7MmetaG_FD_161055 | JGI IMG/M metagenome (GOLD analysis project Ga0210402, IMG submission 161055) | Forest soil microbial communities from Barre Woods Harvard Forest LTER site, Petersham, Massachusetts, United States - Inc-BW-C-7-M | ecosystem: Environmental > Terrestrial > Soil >...
AAAACGGGAAAAACGTAGCGGCTTGGGTTTCGAGTGTTTCGTTGTACTTGGATGGCTGGCTTTGTCTGCTGTGTAGCGCAGAATTAGGCTGTTAACCGGAGGGTTGTAGGTTCGAGTCCTACCTGAGGAGCCATTCTTTTGCCCGCATAAACACTGGCGGTTTCCATTTCAGCGACCTGATTGTCCTAGATTTGTACTAGGTGCGGGGCGACCCGAATCCGGGGCGATTTCTCCTTTTCGCAGTATTGAGTCATGAGGCGAAAAGGAAGAACCCGATGGAGATCACGATTTATCGCCGCCACTGGGCGGACTGCAAGCACAAGGACGACCGCTACCACCCCCGGTGCGGATGCTCACTCTGGTTTCAATTCAACTGGTCGCAACCGGACACGAAGCTAGATGGAAAGAAGCTTAAACGTGGGCAGAACAAGTGGTCTGCCGAGACCTGCATCTGGGCGCAAGCTCAAAGGAACGCGAAGCGGCTTGAAACTGACCTCGAAGCCCTGCTGGAGGGTAAACCCGTCCGGCAGAACGTCACGGTCAAAACTGCCGTGAATAGATGGCTGGAATTCCGTAGCAAGAACGGTCTCACGAGCACTAAGGGTAAGCTCATGGGCGATAAACTGGTGATGTGGTGCGAGAAGAACGATGTCGTTCTTCTCACCGCGATTGCCGAGATAATGGTTAACGGGCGTGCTAACTCTGACGTATATGGCTGCTTTTTTCATGTGCCTCCCCCAAGTCTGTATGCAGTATAATAGACAACCGATTATTGTCAATAGGACTGCATACATGAATTTCAAGAATGCCACAGATCGTCTTTTCTCCCGTATCGACCACCCAGACTTGGCAAGGGCGCTCGGCGTCTCCGTTGCGTCAATTCGCCAAGCAAGGCTAAAGCCGAATGCCAAAGCACACCGTTCACCTCCTCCCGATTGGCAAAACGCTCTGCTGCGGCTTGCAGAAGAGCGAGTGCGACACTTCCGAGAATTGGTCGAGGAAATTCGCGGTTCCTCGCAAAATGAGCACACCAGTCGGCGCGGTCGCTAGGAGTTAACCTGTCATCCATGCTCACAGTTTCCTCCACTGACCGAGTCTTCATTCTTGCCGGAGCGGGGGTTAGCGCCGAGAGCGGGATACCGACATTCCGTGGCGTGGGCGGGCTGTGGCGCAACTACCGGATCGAGGAGGTCGCCTCGCCCCATGCTTGGACTCGTGATCCTCGGCTGGTATGGGAGTTCTACTCGATGAGGCGGCGGGTTGCCACTGAAGCCAAGCCAAACCCGGCTCACTTCGCGCTCGCCAGCCTCGAACAGAAGTTGGGAGAACGCCTCTTCCTATGCACCCAGAACGTAGACGACCTGCACGAGCAGGCGGGGTCGATTCGCGTCGTCCACATGCACGGCGAATTGTTTAAAAGCCGCTGCGAAATATGCACCCGACCCCCGTTCCGCGACACGACCACCTACGATCCTCCGATTGAGATACCCCGGTGCGACTGCGGCGGCGGAATTCGACCGCACATCTGCTGGTTCGGCGAGGTGCCGTTCGAGTTGGATCGCATCTTCGGCGCACTGGGCGAATGCACGATTTTCATGGCTGTAGGCACGTCGGGCGTGGTCGAGCCAGCCGCCAGCTTTGTCGCTCACGTCGGCGGTCGTGCGCGGACGATCTACGTCGGAGCGGAGGAGCCTGCGAATGCCTCGGCGTTCACTGAATGCCATTTAGGGAAGGCTGGGGAGGTGTTGCCGAATCTATTCAACCTTGTCGAGGCAAGCTAGTCGGATCATAATTCAGAACTGGCGACATGTCTCTTATCAAGTCGAGATTCGGGAGGTTGGCGGCGGCTCTTGGTATCGCTTTGATTGCCGAAATTGCCCTATTAGCCGGAGCCACCCTTATCAGTTCAAAAGTTCCGCAGCCGTGGGACGAACGACTGTGGGCGGTAACACAGGAACTAGCGTACCATTTGGTCGATTGGCTCTCGAATGTCCACCACCCCGGATTTGAGGAGCAGGGTGCTTATTTTCTACTGATACCTCTTATCCAGTGGATAGTGTGGAGCGGCGTGTTCTACCTCTTCCTGTCCCGCAAGAAATCTTCTCCTTCGGTTTGACCTTGAGCATGTTACTTCGTGTCGGAGCTTGAAAGCTCCATGTACTCGTCCGCACCCACGATTCTTAATACGACCCGTACCGGAATGGGGAATCGCCGCCGTGTGGGGTCACGCACGACCTTCGGCGCTGAAAGCGCATATTTCTTCCCGCGAGTCCTCAGTTCGCAGCCGCCCGCCGCAAGGACGTTCTTCACCCACTCGGATTGACTGCTGTACGTGAGCGCGATGATGAAGTCGTTCGACGCTCGAAAGACGTTTATGGGTGTACGGTAGACCTTGCGGGACTTTCGTCCCACGTGGGTCAGGATGCCGAAGCCGGGAAGCCATCCTGCGAACAGGCTGGTGATCCGGTTCGTGAAGGCGATGTTGATCCTCGCCAGCCATCGCTTCCGAAACCGCATCATGAGAACGCCTGAGGCGGCGATGGCGATGATTATGATGGCTGCGGCGGTCATTGGTCGCTAGTTCCTCCACGCGGCGACTGGCTCGGCTCTCATCGAGGGGAAATTCGGTTGGACTTCGGCTTGTGCTTCGATTTAGCGCGAACCTTTACGGCGTTCGACACCAGCACGTCCGACAGTTCATACGCTTCCTGAAGCCAGTCAGTAATGGGTGCTTCCACTTCATCCCGGTGCCTAATGTGAATGATGTGAAAGGCCTTGGACTTCGACGCCCGGTCTGCACGTCGCACTTGAGGAGCCTTTAGCGTGCGACCGAGGAACACGCAGAGTTCGAGAAAGTTCCTTTTCGGGCGTACGAAGAAGTAGCACGACTTGCGCGAGAACATGATCGCCTTGTGCGAGGCGTAAATGCGCTGATCCCCGAAGGAAACCGCTGTCTCGCGCAGCCGCTCCCAAGCATCCAGCAGATCGTCCGAGAGTTCCTGCGTCAGAGCGGCTTCGGTGGTCGTCCAACAGTCGTGCTCTTCACCCTCCTCGATCCACTGCTTGCAGTGATGGCATTCCCGACCGGGCATGCTTCAAATTCTAATGGCGACTGTCTGTGAACTGACACCAATATGGCGCACTGTGCCATGCAAGCGTTCCTGCACTAGATCGGTGGTAGCCTATGCTGACGCGGGAGGGCATTTCCGATGAAACCTCTTTCCTGTGCAGTCCTTTCGATGGTCATCTCAGCGCTGGCTGTGCCCATGAGGAGTTCCGCCCAGACAACCCATGATCGTGACGTTCACGAGCTTGAACGACTGGAAACCGTCTGGAATGAAGCTCACGAGCACGGTGACGCAGATGTGCTGGAGAAGTTGTGGACAGACGACATGGAGGTCGCTGTGCCCAAAATGCCCGTGCTGACAAAAGCCGACGCAGTGAAGTTTGCACGCTCTGGACACATGAAGTTCCTCAAGTATGGGACATCGGACATTCGCGTCAGGGTATATGACAACGCCGCTGTCGTCACAGGACGTTTGCAGCGAACGCGCTCAATGAACGGGCAGGAAATATCTGATGACTGGCGTTTCACGAAGACCTGTGTCCGCGAGGCAGGGCAGTGGCGTGTAGTCTCATTTCATGCCTCGGAAGCAGCGCAACCTTAACAGTGCGGACGATGACGGACTATGGGCTAACGTTAGCCTACGAAGTCGCAGCCGATGCCCTCTCGGTTGATTGTTTTGCCGGAGCCAGCGCGACCAACACTACACCCACTATCGCGAACACAACCACTCCAACGAGTTCCCGGCGCTCGATCACTTTCCGGTACTCCTGCGCAGCCATTACTCCAGAATGCGCAAGATTTGCCCATCCGCCGAAGGCGATCAGGCTGCGGTTCGCCGCTGGGTCACGCACCGCCAGCAGCAAGAAAATTCCGAGCGTGACATAGATGCTCATTATCATTGGCACCGCAGGCTCTCGCGAGAAAAACATCGTCAGTGGAACAACTCCCGCCGTAAACAACAATCCCACCACCACCAACACAACTTTCAGCGCCCGTTCTCGCCTCATGGTGTCCTCCTGTCTAAGACGTTAAGTCAATGGGTCGAGCAATAGACGACGGCAGTACCAGAGAAAGATCAGTGTGCCCACTCTGGTTCCTCCCGAACAGGAATGTACTCTGGACGAAATCTCAGGCGAAGCCCCTTGTGTTCCGCTGCGGCTTTTTTCGTCAACTCGACTCTAAGCTCGTGCCGTTTGCCATCGATGTCGGGAGGAATAAAACCGAGTTCATATCGAAAATGCAATTGCATGAGAATCATGTCCAGTGCTTTCTCATACGCTGACGGAGGGACGGAAAAATACTCGCCGCCCGTGTGTTTAGCCATGTAGTGCATGATTTTCGCCTGCTCACCGATTAAGAAACGCAGGTTTGGAGAACGATAGTCCCTTATGCCGAAGACAATACCAGACGTTTCCAGAAAATCGTCCACAAGCTTGTTCAGTTCGCCATGCGGCTGTCCTGTGTGATCACCATGCAGAAACACAATCACTGGTAGCGGCTTCGGATTTCTCCGATAAGCATCTCGGATGATGAGCCGAATTATTTTGCGGAAAGCCTGTTCGCCAGCCTCATCACTGGCGGAAGTACCTCCTTCGAAAGGAATGGGCTTGAGCGTTTCAGCCAATTCTCGGATAGCTTTATCGCGGTCTTCAGTAGGCAGTAAATCCAGTTGGGTGTCACCGTTGTCGCACCAATGGGCAACTCCGACGCTGTCATGGGTTTCCAGATGGTCGAGCGCGGGTCGAAAGAGTGATTTCTGTCCGAGAAATTCTGCCGAGGCACCAAGTTTTGGCAGTCCGCTTTCGTTACAGATCACGACAAGCCAAAGAGTGATAGGTCGCGTGTCGAACCGCGCCCCGGCGTCGAATGTGGTGATCGGGACTTCGCGCCGATTGTCAAAAAGGCGAAAGTCTTTCTTCTGGAAGTCTTGTATCGGCAGCCCACTATTGCGATCCTTAGTGATGACATCGACCAACACCAGAGAAGATTGAACTCGAAACGTGGGTGTTTGTGCGGGGGGTTGCGACTGCTGGGAGTCAATCGAGAATGACGTGCAAACGATAAGGCAACAGATCGATGCCACAGCGCGGACAACGTTCATGGAACCGACTTTATCCGGCATTCCCATTTTGTTATCCCGCATTTCAGCAGGGTATGCCCCATGTGATTCTCTTCAATAGTGAAGACGTGGCGCAGAGCAGATTATTACAGCCTACGCCAAGGAAAAGTTTGCTCGTCCTTCCCACTACTACCTGTCTTTTTAAGTGTTGCAACATCGCCGCGCTGGACGCGGTCTGCGAATTGGTTGGTTTCAGCTTTACGCTAAGATCAGCAGGCTGGCGAAGAGTCATCTAAGTGACAGAACCCATGCGGCGGCGAAGCAGCCAGTACCAATAGCAACGCCGATGGCAGGAATGCGGAACCAGTAGAGCAGGGCTAGAACCTCATAGACGCAGCCGATCAGGGTCAGCGCTGGCATGATGATGCCGACTGGGAGCATTTTGATTCTGAACCCAGCCCAGAGCGCCAGCCCTGCAACCAGCAGCACACCAAGACTGTGGCTAAAGTTAAACCCAATCCAAGCTCGCCACATGTCCGTGCGCCCACCCGATAGTCTGAGCGCCGAATTCGCCATCGCGTGTGCAACCGAAGGATCGACAGGGGCAAGCCGTCGCGGGTTGTGCAGATCGAGCAGCGTGTAAACGGCATGCAACGCGCCTAGTACACCGAATACTGTTCCGCCAAGGATGAGCAGGGTGGCGATCATCGGTGATGGAGTTTTGGGACTCATTGGGGGATTTGCCTCCCGATTCGTACTGTAGGAGTTATGCCATGGGGTAACTCGCGGTCAGTAGATGTTCCATACGCCCGGCGTCACAACCTCCAGCAGATGCCCGTCTGGATCACGGAAGTAGAGCGCCTCGCCCCCATACTTCCATGTCTTACGCAACTCAATCGAGATGCCCTGTTCCTTCAGCCAGCGTTCCCAAGCAGGCAAATCACAACGAGCGATCCCGAACGCGATGTGAATTGCGCCGATGGCGTCCGTATCAGCCGTAGCGCCTTTTTTGAAAAGCAACAGCACGCTGCGATCACCCGCACGCATCGGGCAAAGGCGCGTCTCATCGTTCAGGGGTTCGCCGGGTTCGAGCGGCTCAAAGCCCAATATTCTGCGATAGAATTCAGCGGAGCGAGCGGGACTCTCGACGTACAGGGACGTTTCCAGAATCCCATTTACTCGCGGTGGCATCATGGCAACATTACTCATTTTGTTTTCCTGTATCGCGTTGAACAAGAAGATCACGACCTGACGAAGTAATCCTCACCAGACAACGTCCGTTCACGTTCTCCCTGACGACGAGACCGCGATCATTCGCCTCTTCCCACACGGGCAGTCTAGGGCATGATGTGCGCCAAGCCTCCATTACTTCTTCGTAGGTTCTGTCGCGTTTAGCCACCCACTCAAGAAGATCAAGGATCAGTGCTTCAACTACTGTGTCCACCATGCCATTTTCTCTGCGCCTACACTCCGACCGCCACCGTTCGTTCAGCAGCTTGCTTTGCCGGAGCCAGCGCTGTCAGCGCCACGCCTATCACCACGAAGGTAGCCACTCCCAGTAGTTCGCGGCGAGCGATGAGACCAAGGTATGCCTGCACTGCCATGACACTGGCGTGAGCGAAGCTCGACCACGCCGCGAAAGCAATTAGGCTACGGTGTGCGGGCGGGTTGCGGGATGCAAGCAACAAGAAGACGCCGAGTGTCGCGTAGAGACTCATCATCATCGCCAAGGCAGGGTCTTGCTTCGCCATGAGCATGAGCGGATAAACGGCAGCGCAAAAGAGCAATCCCAGTACGACAAGCACGATCTTCAGCACTCGTTCTCGCTTCATCGTCCCCTCCTCGCGGTAACAAACTTGTGAGCCATGCCGAGCAAGTCCCGCAGGACATCGGGTGACACGCGGGACAGGCGAACCAGCACGGCGCTGTAGTTGAGATAGTGGTCGGTCACGTAGTAAACGTCAGGAGCCGCTGCAAGCAGTTCGGCGCGGTCGTCGAAACCGACGCGAATGGCAAGCGAACCCGGCTCAGCCGAACGATGAGTAGGCACGCACGCCAGCAGTTTTCCAAGAACCTTCATCGCGGGTGCGCCGTATGCTGTGCTCTCCTCCACGCCCGGTAGCGCCAAGCCGATCTTCCGCACCGTGTCGAAGTCAGTTGTGCTCGCCTTCGAGCTTTTGATCTGTTTCAACGATCTTCCATCCGCTTTTGATCGGGGCTTCGACGTTCGTGCGCCGGGAATCTTGCCGATCCGAGCATCTCCAGCCAGCACAAGCTCGCATGCCCGCAGCGCCGATGATTCAAAATCCGGCGCATCGACTGGTAAGACCTGCCAACCCGTTACCCGTTTGCCCAATACTTGAATGGATCGCATGTTCGGAAACTCACGCCGCAACCTCTGGTGGTGTTCTTGGGTAGTGGCGAGCCATACTCCGTTATCCGCAGTGCTTTTAGGCTTGTCCCGTAGGATCAACACGATTTTGTCTTTTACATAGATTGCAAGGCAGCCAAACATCGGACGCGTGTACGGCGATAGTGCGGAAATCGCATCAAGCACGAATGCGTGTGGAATAGGCTTGCGCTGCTTGGGCAGCAAGCTCGCATCCAGAGCTTCTGGAGAGACTTGTTTTCTCTGAGTCATACCCGTACACCTTCAGCACTGCACTAAAACAGAATCGAAGGCAGGTAAGCGCCAGCGGGTTCGTTGTAAAGCCCCGTCGTCATCAACGTCATCGGCTGCACCACCCGAAGCCCGCTCTCAAGACACCAGTGGAACAGAGCGGCGTTGCGGGTTGGCACGAGTATGCCCGGACCCTGAAACGCCGGGGCTGCCGAGATCAGCGCTTGCACGTCTTGGTTGCTCTCACCAACGGCGTGACCGAAGAAGGCTATGGACGACGCGTACGCTTTAATTCGCCCATCCGATTGGGCAACCACCGCAGTTCCTTGCTGAATTGCATCCTTAAGCTCGCCGCCACGGTCGTGTCCGTGGGTTCGCATGCAAAGATCGTTGCATGCTCCAATGTCGTTCGGCTGAGCGGGGCGAACGCGATAGCCCGGAGGCATCTTCTGGATCGAACCTTGCATGCAGGCGAGCGGCTCGCGCACCACGAAGCCCAGTTTCGCGTAAAGAGAGAGCGAACGATTGTGGTAAGCCGCCTGAACCAGTCGCACTCCGGCGAACTCTCTCTCTGCCGCACGAGACAGAACGGATTGCATCAGTTGCCGACCCACGCTGCGGTTTTGTGTGCCGGGGTCAATCGTAATAGGTCCCACCCCAGCAATGGGCGTTCTCTCATCCAAGCAGTTGCTTCCGATAACCTTTCCATCCTGTTCAGCGACTACACAGAAGAACGATGGGTGGGAAAACATCGTGGAAAGCACATGTGTGGGAATTTCCGGCGATGGAAAATCTCGAGGGAAATTGTGTTTATCGGCGAGCGTCCCGAAAGCTTCGAAACAAATTCTTCCGCAGACTTCCGCGTCGGCTGGAGTAGCACGTCGAATGACAAGTGCTTGATTTCCGATGAATGCTTGCGGCTGTGCAGCCATAAATTCTCCCCCGAAACTCAGAATGCAATCTTAAGAATGCACCCGATTGGAGTCAACGTCCCTATTTCGACATGGCGACATCGCTCAAGTTCTATTGCGATGTCCTCGGTTTCGACATTGTTCAAACCGACTCGAACACCGTTGCTCCAAATCATAACTGGAGTCTGGCTACGGGCGGGGCAACATCGACCTGATGTTGAATACGGCTTACGAATATGACCAGAGACCGCAATCACCCGACCCGCGCCGAATAGCCAGTCACGGCGACACGGGGCTGTTCGTTGGAGCGCCAAATGTGGATGCCGTCTTTGCTCACTTGCGTGCCAAGGGAATTGAAGTGAATGAGCCGAAAGTCGCACCTTATGGAATGAAACAACTCTGCGTGCGCGACCCGGATGGCTTTGAACTATGCTTTCAGTGGAAAGCGAACGGCTGATTCGAGCAAAAAACCGCTCACTCTGGATTCATCGCCAGTGAATCAGCGGAGAAGGATTTGCAAGTCTCCTCGCGCATGCTCCAGAAAAACAGTTGCCGCCTCAGGCGACTCTTTGTCGAGTTCAACGCCGTTTTCTTGGACTGGAATCTTAGGGTTCTCCGGCAGCGATTCACCGTAAATAATCATGAGTTCGCTGCGACGGTCTGGGGTGGGTAAGTGAAACATTCGAACCCGCACCGCCTTTTTGGGAAACGACAGCCCGTGTTTTGCCAGTAGACGCTCAACCGCTGCGCCATCGGACTGCGGGTCTTCCAACTGCATTGCGGCGTAGTCAAGCCAGCTTTTGACATCATAGATGAAGGTCATTCCGCCAATTTGCGTCGTGCGATCTGGAGAATAATCATACGTCCGCGTGTTCGTGGGCAGAAAATGTTCGAACTGTACCCAGTAGAACTTTTCGACCGGTCCGGTACTACCTGCTTTTACGAAGAGGAGTTGTTCAGCTTCGGCATTTCCATACAAGTTCACAAGCTGGCTCGCTACGTACCTGAAGTCCTTGCCGAAGGTCAATTCCGCTCCGGGCAGTGCTTCGGAGATGACGGTCTGCCCTTTAACCTCGCGCATTGGACGACTTAAGGCTTCCTGTCCGAATATGGTGTGCGCGACGATAAAGAGAAGAAAACAACTGAGCGGTTTCAATGCAGCCTCCGAGGTCGTCGTGTATTGGACGAATAGTGCTCCGATAAGTTAGTGCCCTCAATGCGATGCACTCAGAGAGTCTATTGCAATTTCGCGTACTCGGCTTTGGCTTCCTTCAGGATGGGGATGTCGGGATCGGCGTCCCTCCAGAGTGTGAGGAAGTCTTCGTAGGCGGCAAGCGCCCGGACGCGGGCAGCATCGGCATCAGCACCCTGAGAAGTTCTTGCTTGCAACGCATTCGCACGCGCGACGCCCAGATGCGCCAAGGCTCCTGTCCCGCAGTTCCACACAATGCCGGGACGTGGTAATTTGAGACTATCTGAGAAAAGATCGGACCCGCCATCCGTCGCTGGCTTTGCATCGTCGCTTTGAGCCTAGGTGTGCTGGTGATCCTGCTGGCTCTGGCAGGAGCATCCTATCAAGCTATCGCGACACGGCTGGATGCTCGCCGTTTTCCTGAAAACGGTCGGTTAGTCGATGTGGGCGGCTACCGTCTGATGTTTAATTGCACGGGAGCGGGCAGTCCAACCGTGATCCTAGAAGCTGGATGGGGTGGTCTCTCCGTCGATTGGAGAGCCGTTCAACCAGAGATCGCGAATTTTGGGCGAGTTTGCTCCTACGACCGCGCTGGGTATGGAGGAAGTGATCCGGGTCCAATGCCGCGCACCAGTCTTGAAATTGCGAAGGAGTTGCATGCGCTTCTGAAGAATGCCGGAGAAAAGCCTCCTTATGTTCTCGTCGGTCATTCCTATGGTGGATACATCGTTCGTGTGTTTAATGGGCTTTACTCGGACGAGGTGGGGGGAATCGTGTTGCTTGAGGCTACGCAAGAAGACCAGTATGAATTGCTCCCGAAGGCGTGGAACGCAATCAGCGCAGCACTCTTGAAACACAACGAGCGCCTAGAAAGGTATTCCTTTTTTGTTGTGAACTTGGGCATTGGTCGCCTCATGCTTCGGGCGCAAGGGGGCGGCGACGACGGTGCCTATTTGATCCTCCAGACGAAGTACCTGAAAGCCAGAACCAGCGAGCTTAGAGAAATCCGAGTCAGCGCGGAGCAAGCACGAGTCGCTGACCACATCAGCGACAAGCCTCTTGTAGTACTGACCGCCGCTGAAAATACCGATGCCATACTGAGTAGCGGTCTCAGCAAGCGGGATTTCGAGGCATTTCAACGCATTTGGGTCGATGATCTCCAGATGCGATTGGCACATCTCTCCAATCGCGGCAGGCGCATCATGGTGTCGAGAAGCGGTCACGACATTCCTTCAGATCGCCCGGACGCCGTTGTGGATGCAGTCCGCGAGGTCCGCGCAGCAGCGACAACCCACTAAGTTTCTGGCAACCCTAATGGAATCAACCGCTGGTCAGAAAGGCTTCCGCCAGAGCGCCCGCAAGCGGCTGAATTCACTAGCCAAGAATTTTGGATTTCGATGGTTCACCCGCTATACCTTCTGAGTCGTAATGGCGACCACTTAGGCGAAGAACGTTGCCCACGAAATCTTCATCTCCGAGCCGAACGTAAACTTCTGTAAAGCCTCGCCCTTGAACCCAATTCCGTTGCCGTAAGATTATCAACGGTGCTATACACATTGTTCTATGGGAGAGGCAGCACAAACCCGGACGCCTGAGACTCAGCTTTTCCATGATGTTTTCAACGCGAGTCCCATCGGGATTGCAGTGGAGAACTTGGAAGGTCAGCCGCTCTTCGTGAATCCAGCCTTTTGCTCGTTCCTCGGCTTCAGCGAGGAGGAACTGCGCAACAAGCACTGTGTGGATTTTTCTCCACCTGAAGACGCAGAGAAGGATTGGGCGCTTTTTCAGCAATTGCGTGCAGGTTCAATAGATCATTACCAATTGGAAAAGCGCTATTTTCGGCGAGACGGTTCTTTGGTCTGGGGGAGCTTAAGCATCTCTTTATTGAAGAGTAGTGCGTCTCCGCTCGTACTGGCGATGGTGGAGGACATCACGGACAAAAAGAAGGCAGAGGAAGCGCGGTACAGGCATGCCGCAGTTATCGAATCTTCTGACGATGCGATTGCTTCGGGGACTTTGGATGGAATTATCGTAAGTTGGAACACAGGTGCGCAGAAGATTTACGGATACACCGAGGCTGAAGCCATAGGTAAGCCGATTAGCATGCTTGTCCCGCCTGAGCTTCCGGATGAGGAGAACAAGATTCTTGAAACGTTGAAATCGGGGGATCGCATCGAGCATTTTGAAACGGTTCGTGTTACCAAAACGGGGAAAAGAATTAACGTATCCCTAACTATTTCGCCAATCAAGGATTCGACTGGCAGAACTGTGGGCATTTCTGGAATAGCCCGTGACATCACAGAGCGAAAGCTGGCAGAAGAGGCGCTACGCGCCAGCGAAGAACGGTTGCGATTGGCTCAGCAGGCTGCTCGCATCGGCAGTTTTGACTGGAATATTCGGACTGGAGTGAATACTTGGACGCCGGAACTGGAGGCAATGTACGGTTTGCCGCTGGGCGGTTTTTGCGGGACACAGACTGCATTCGAGAATCTCGTTCACCCCGATGACCGCGCAGCAGTCATCAAGTTGGTTGACGCCGCGATGAAAAGCGGACAACCAACTAAGGGTGAATGGCGGGTGGTCTGGGCTGACGGGAGCGTTCATTGGATCGCAGGGCGCTGGCAAGTTTTCATGGATGCGTCTGGCAAGCCTTCAAAGGTCATCGGCGTCAATATAGATATCACCGAGCGCAAGCGGTCAGAAGAAGCGCTTTTGGAAATGAACCGCACCTTAGAAGCGCAAGCGGAACTGCTGCAATCGCGGGAAGAACTGCTGAAAATATTCGTCAAGCATGTACCAGCCGCAGTAGCGATGCTCGACCGTGACATGCGCTATCTCCAAGTAAGCGACCGCTGGTGCGCCGACTTCTCGCTCGACAGTTCGCAGATGCTAGGGCGTTCGCACTACGAAATCTTCCCTGACCTTCCCGAACGGTGGAAAGAGATTCACCGCCGTTGTCTTGCGGGAGAAACGTTGCGAGCCGAAGAAGACTCTTGGGATCGTGAGGGCAACACCATTTGGAGCCGATGGGAGATTCGTCCTTGGATGAATCTCAACCGGGTGCAGGGAGGCATTCTCATCTTCTCGGAGGACATAACCCACCGCAAGCAGACGGAAGAGTCACTCTCAGATATGAGTCGAAGGTTGATCGAATCGCAGGAACAAGAACGCGCTCGCATTGGAAGAGAGCTTCATGACGACATCAACCAGAGGCTCGCAATGCTGTCGCTCGAACTCGAACAACTGCAAGAGAATCCTTCCGAAGTCCAAA
>Ga0210402_10004235_pt1 | contig 13118 bp, 7 predicted proteins | sample IncBWC7MmetaG_FD_161055 | JGI IMG/M metagenome (GOLD analysis project Ga0210402, IMG submission 161055) | Forest soil microbial communities from Barre Woods Harvard Forest LTER site, Petersham, Massachusetts, United States - Inc-BW-C-7-M | ecosystem: Environmental > Terrestrial > Soil >...
TCCGGTGAATCCCTGATTAATGCGCTCTATCATTGATCGCCATTCTTGGAGTGTGATAGGGTATCCCTCATGAAGACCACCTCAAAATGTGTCGCAGCGATGATGCAGCCGTCGCGAAGGGCGGCCATGAAGAATTCCACGACTTTGGCAGCCATTAGCGCTTCCTTGTTGTTGGGGTTGTTCGGCATTTGCGAACGTGCGGCAGCCGCAGGCGACAGCAACAAGGTCACGCCCGGCGAGTTCGTCATCGACCATCCCACGCTGATCAACCTTGGCTTTGAATGGCTGATTGAAGGCGACGACAACCGCAATGCGCAAGTGGAGGTTTCGTACCGCCAACGGGGCGAGACCCAGTGGAAGGTTGGGTTGCCGCTCCTGCGCCTGCAAGGCGAACGAATCTATCAAAACCAGGGTGTGTTTGACGTCATCTCTCCCAACATGTTTGCGGGAAGCATTCTGGACTTGCAGCCTGATACGGAGTATGAAGCCCGGTTTGTGATGTCGGACCCGGACGGCATCGGTGGGCAAAGTGGAAAAACCGCGACCAAGACCGTGACCGTGAGAACACGCCCCGAACCAAAGCCCTACGCCGGTGGGCGAGTCTTCCATGTTTATCCTGCAAGTTACAAAGGAACAAGAATAGAGCCGGCTTTTGAGGCCCTCATGTGCGCCTACAACTACTACTGTGGCGGCGGAGACACCGTGACTGCCGGCAGGCCTCGGGTCAAACCCGGCGACACCATTCTGGTTCACGCCGGACTCTACAAATATCACCCGGAATACTACACAGGCGATCGCTCGATCAATGCGACGACTCCGTTTGAAGGGACGTACTATTTGACTGCCAGCGGCACGCCGGAGAGACCGATCGTCATCAAGGCGGCAGGGGATGGAGAAGTAATCTTCGATGGCAATGGCAACTTCAATCTGTTCAATGTCAAAGCCGCAAACTATAACTACTTCGAAGGCGTTACCATCCGCAACACGGATATCGCGATTTGGGCCGGCACTCAGTTCATCGCGGGTTCAAAAGGGCTGACGGTAAAGAGATGCCGGTTCGAGAATATCAATTTGGGAGTCTTCACCAATTACTCCGGGTCGAGCGACTTCTATATTGCCGACAGCTATTTCATCGGCAGGGACGATCCGAACCACCTCCTTGGATGGATCGGGAACTTCTGGGCACAATTCAACGGGGTGGACGGACAGAAGTTTCCGCCGATCCTCGCTTCGTACACGGCCGTCAGGCTTTACGGACCGGGTCACGTGGTTGCGTATAACTATGTCGCCAACTTCCATGATGGCATCGATATTGAAACTTATGGAAACCCGGACGGCTCGCATGCTCTGGATGGGCCCCATTATCCGCCGAGGGAGTACTGGGACAGGCGGCCTGTGGCGATAGATTACTACAACAATTACATGACGAATTTTCACGACAATGCCTTCGAGATTGACGGCAGCATGCACAATGTCCGAGTCATGCGGAATATGATGTTGAACTCGGCTTCTCACCCATTTTGCAATCAGCCCGCCATCGGGGGGCCGATCTATTGGATACGGAATATTGCATACCATGCGCCCGGCGGATCGACAAGGATGACCAACGGCGCTCCGGGCGTGCTCTTCTACAACAATACGATTCTGACTGAGACTTCCGCGGGATCCTCGGCGAACGTGCATTGGCGAAATAACCTGATGTTAGGAGAGAATTCCGCTCCGGCGATCTTTAGCGTCAACACCAACACCAACTACAGCTCTTCCGATTACAACGGGTTTCGTCCTAACCCCGGAGCGGAGTTCTCATTCCTATGGAATTCGCCGCCGTTCCAGATTCCGGCAGACTACAGCGGCCTGCTGCTCAACAGCCCTGGACGCGGCGCCCCCGTTGCCAATCGAGCGTTGGAGGTGCGCCGGTTCGCGACGCTCGCCGAATACAGCCGGGCGACACATCAAGATCAGCATAGTGTCACAGTGGATTACGACATCTTTGTCAACGTCCCAAGGCTGGATGCGCAGGATCTGAAGAAGGTGCAGTCGCTCTACAAGGCCGAGGATTTCGATTTCCGGCTCAAGCCGGGCTCGGCCGCGGTGGACCGTGGCGTGGTCCTGCCCAACATCACCGATGGCTTTGCCGGCCGGGCGCCGGATCTCGGCGCGCTGGAACTGGGCCAAAGTCCACCACACTACGGGCCGCGGCCGTAGAGGCACGGCGTGCTTTGGCTTGTTGCGGGGGCCGTACCTCTGTTAGAACGTCAGCCTGACGCCAAGTTGAATGTCTCGCGGCGTTCCCAGCGTGGCGGAGATAATTCCTGCCTGTGCATTGCCGATCGTTGCGTTCGGCAAATCGAATTGTGGATGGTTGAGGATATTGAACAACTCTCCCCGAAACTGTACGTGGACTCGCTCCCCAACGGCAACATCCTTAAACAGAGATGTGTCGAGATTAAAACGGCCGGGCCCTCCCAGGATATTTCTCCCGGCATTGCCGAATGTATACAACGCCGGCGTCGACCAGACTGCTCCCGGCGCGTTGAAGGAAGTATTGAACCAACCGTTAATCGTGGGATTCGACAGCGCCGCACTTACACCTGAAGCGATATTGGGCCGGCTCGAGGAACCGGTATTCGCCACCGAATTGGCCAGTACGGGCGTAAAAGGAAGTCCGGTCTGTGCTGTGAGAATCAGGTTTACCTGCCAGCCGCCGAACAGCTTGTTCGCCAAAGCGTTCCGAAAATCAAATGCCTGGCCCTTTCCGACAGGTAGATAATAGTTGGCGGTCTGCGTGAACCTGTGCCTGATATCAAAGGAACTGCTGGCGAAGTCCAGGTTACGGTGCAGGGGATCCTGCGGGACCGGTCCGTCGCCTCCGCCGCCCTCCTGCAGCGGAACGTCGTCAATCGAATGCGAGTACGTGTAAGCGCTCAGAAAACTCAAGCCGGAAGAGAAGCGCTTTTGAGCGGTCACCTGCAAGGAATGGTACGCCGAAAGGCCATCGGTGGCCGCATAACTGTCGCCCGAAACTCCGGGAGCGATGCCAAACAAGAGCTCACGAGGTCCAACCGGGCCCGGTCCGGGAACCGGCTGGTTAATGTTGTAAGTGACATCCAGATCCCGGCCCAAATTGCCGACATAGGAAGCTTTAACAACGACATTGAATGGCAGTTCCCGCTCCGCGCCGAAATTGAACTGCTCGGCGTAAGCATTCTTGTAATTATGCGGGATGCTGTACCAGCTCCCAGTGGGATTGTTTATGATCGACGGGACATTGAGAGACGGATTTAGCGGTAGACCCTGCGCCACGGTTAGATAGGTCGGTGATTGCTCGTTGATAACGACCGTCGTAGTGGCGCCGAACGGCAATTGCCTGTGCAGCCTGTAAAGCGCTCCGCCGTTGCCCGACGCATTATAGAATATTCCGAAACCGCCCCGCAGAACGGTTTTCTTATCCAACTGATAGGCGAATCCAAAGCGGGGAGCGAACATCTTCTTCTGTGTCTGAACGCCGACATTGGCATCGGAGTTGACGCCGGCGATGAGCACCTTACCAGTTTGGGTGTCGAAATTCGCGTAGCGATTAGCTACTTCGACGGGCGGCGGCAGATACTCCCAGCGAAGTCCCAGATTGAGAGTGAGCCGCTTCGTGATTCTCCAATCGTCGGCCGCATATATGCCGACCTCCAGAAGACGTGTGCCGGCCCAGACCAACTGAAAAGCCTGGGTGACGCCGCCGGGTACGCCGAGCAGGAAGTCCGCCATCGCATTGCCCGTATTGCCGGCGGAATTCGGATTGTTGTCGAACGTGCTGTCAAAACTATATGAACCGTTGCCCGAGTTGTCCTGGAAGTCGACGATCTGACGCCGAACCACGCTGGCGCCCCATTTCAGTGTGTGCGGGCCAAACACCTTGGTAAAATTGGCGATCGGATTGAACGTGTTCTCGTACCGGATGGTGGGTATAGCCGTAGGCCCGCCGATTCCGGTGTACCCCGTCAGCGAAAAGATAGGGAAGCCGAGCGACTCCGGCTCCTGGTTTGAATTCGGAACGCCCAGCAATTGCCCGAGGCCCGGACCGCTGGCAGGCGCTGTGGAATCCAAGTTTCGCATGGCAAAGCGCGAGAAGCCCATCCGCGTATCCACCAGGAATGTCGAACTGAATACGTGCGAGTAAGCAATCACATCATTGTAATTACTCATAGGCGCGCGGCCGGCGTAGTTCGTGCTATTGCCCAGGCTCACTGGTATTGCGAGGCCGGGGACATTGCGGAATCCGAACGTAGAGGGCGTATTGGTCAACGTATCCTGCCGGGAGAAGCGGCCGAAGATGGTGTTGTTGGCGTTCAGATTCCAGTCTATGCGCCCGTCGCCGGTATCGTTATTCTGCCCCAGAACCGGATTCGTGAACTGATTGTTAGCCAGCCCGGCCCCAGTCGGCAGGGGGTAGGCCTGAATTACCCGTGAAGTGACAGGATCAAACCGGCTGGCGGGAATGATGTTTCCGGGAAATGGCTGCCGGCTGAAGCCGCTCGCCGTCCCGGACGCCGTAACCAGAGTAGCCGGATCGTAGATCGCCTGTGGGATGCCGCTGAAGTCGCCGCTGCGCTCGGCAACTGTGGGGACGGTATTGACGCTGGTGGTGGTACCCTGCAGCTTGCGAAAGCCTTCATAATCCGCGAAGAAGAAAACCTTGTTATGGACGATGGGCCCTCCGACGCTCCCGCCAAACTGATTCTGATGGTACTCGGGTTGCGGGGTGCCAACCGCGTTGAAGAAGTTCCGCGCATCAAAATCGTTATTGCGGACAAACTCGAAAACGCTGCCGTGGTAGCCGTTGGTTCCACTTTTGGTGATCACGTCGACTGTCGCGCCGGAGTTACGGCCCTGTTCAGCGCCGAACAAGTTCGTCTGGATCTTGAACTCCAGGATGTCTTCCACGGTCGGGCGCAATGTGATTAATGCATTCCGGCGGAAATTATCGTCGACGCCGTCCAGGAGATAATCGTTAGTCATTTCGCGGTTGCCGTTCGACATGAGCTCGGCTCCGGGACGTGGATCGTCCGGCCGTGTGCCGCTACCGATGGTGCCGGAAGGCCCAAAGCCGACGCCGACCACGCCGGTTCCCAGGATCGCGAGCTGTGCGAAATTGCGTCCGTTCAAAGGCAGATCGCTGACGGCTTTCGTCTCGATCACCTGTCCGATTTGGGACGTGCTCTGTTCGAGGAGCGCCGCTGCGGCGGTAACCTCGACCGTATCGTTAACCGCTCCGGGACGCAGGGAAACGTCGAGCCGCGCATCCTGGTTGACCTCCAGACGGATTCCCGCGTTTGCGACCTGAGCGAAGCCCGTTTTTTGGGTCGTCAGCCGGTAAGTGCCAGGCTGCAGCACCGGAAACTCATACGTGCCGGATTCACCCGACGTGGTCTGGTGTTGGGCACCCGTCTCCGAGTTGGTTAACGCCATTACGGCGCCAGGCACCACGGCGCCGCTCGAATCCGTGACGGTACCCTTCAAGCTGGCGGTGGTCTGTGCGAACGCGACATTTGACAGGCCTATAAGACACAAGGCGCCGGTCAAAACGCGAGTGATAGCTCGGGAGGATTTCGACATATAGCCACTACGTGGTGTTGTCATAACGATCCTTAGAAAATCAGCTTCAGCCCCATCTGGAGGACCCGCGCTCCGGTTGCGGTGGATGCCGTCGCTACGTTGGTGATTTTCCCGAACGTGCTCGCGCTCAGGGTTGTGCTGGGGTTTCCAAGTTGGGGGTGGTTAAGAGCGTTGAAGGCTTCGAAACGGTATTCCAGCCTGGCACGCTCCGCGATGGTTGTTGTCTTGAAGAACGATGCGTCGAGGTTCCAACGGCCCGGTCCGTAGAAGGCGTTACGGCCCTCGTTCCCAAAATCCCCAAGTGCCGCCTTCACGAATGATACGGGATTCAGATACGTTTGATTGAAGCCTGCTCCACCGGACAACAGCGGAGTTCCAAGCATGTTTACGCGTTCATTGCCGGCCGCGTCCCCGTTGAGCACCGTGTCTACTCCTGGATTTACGGTTAGCGCGTCGCCGCTGGCATACCTGAAGATTCCATTGACCTGCCAGCCCTGCGTAAACTTCTTAACGACGCCGGTCTTCCCGGGAAGCGGAATCTCTGCCAGGAAAGTCGCGAAGAAGACATGCCGGTGGTCGAAATCCGCCGGTCCATACTCGGGCACCAGGTTCAAGGGATTCTGCGGAAGGGAGGCATTGCGGTCCAGCGACTCGTAATCGAGCACCTTGGACCATGTGTAATTCACATTGACGGTGATGCCCTTCACGAAGCGCCGGTTGGCCGCCAACTGAAGGCTATTGAAGTTTGAGTTGCCGCCGGTAAATGCCTCATTGATGGTGCTGAAGTTCGGGTTGATTCGCCGGGCGTTAATATTTGCCGTAGTCGACAGCGCTTGTCCATTTGGCCCATTGCCCGGAATGAATAGCGCGGGATCCTGTTCCGCGTTCAGGACCAGGTGGGTTCCCTTGGAACCTACATAGGCGGCGGAAAGCACGGTGTTCCATGGGACTTGCCGCTGAATCGACAGATTCCACTGCTGGTTATACGGTGTGCGCCAATCCGGGCTGAAAAACCTCTGTATCTGAGCGGGCAGGATGAATTGGATGGCGGCTTTTCCCGCGGCCGTTGTGGGAGCCGTGTATGGGAACGGGTCGCCGCCGGGAAAGCCAGCCCACGGATTGACAAAACCCTGAGGATTATTGTTCTCGACAACGTTAAGATTCAGCACAAAGGGTTGAACTATCTGGGTCTCATTCTCTAGGTAGTCGCGCTCGGTATTGTAAAAAATGCCGTAGGCGCCGCGAATGCTGGTTTTTGAGTCGGGTCCGAAGGGCAGCCAGGCGAAGCCAAAACGCGGCGCCAGGTTGCCCCAGTTCCGGGGATGCGTGATGCGCGTGATGCCGGGATCGCCTGGGAGGACCGAACCCAACGGCGCGTTCGGATACAGTACGGACTGCTGGCCAGGCCGGAAGGCCGTAGTTTCGCCGTTGCCATCGATGACGCCCAGGCTCGGCTCCCATCGAAGGCCTAAGTTCAATGTCAGATTCCGCCGGAGCTTCCAATCATCCTGAATGAAGGCGCCAAACGAGTTGTATATACTGTCGGTACGAACCGTTGACGATTCCTGAGAATATTGATTCGGGCGTCCAAGCAGGTACTCCGCCCACCCATTATTCGCTATGCTGCCACCCCAGTTATAGACCGAGCCGTCAGCGGAAATGTTTTCGTGGCGGTACGCCTCCGAGTGGGAAAACTCCCCGCCCAGCTTGATCAGGTGTGAACCGAGAGTAATAGTCAAACTATCGCGAACTTCATCGACCCACGGAGTGACATCGAAGAAGGTGTTTCCGTTGGTTCCAAAATAGCCGGCAATGCTGCCAAAACGCGTGCTGACTACGTACTTTGGATCGGAGGGAACCGTCAAGACACCGGCATCCTGGAATCTAAAGCCGGGCGCCTTGCCCGCGCCGCCGGGATATTGAGCAGGATCAATCGGGTCGCAGTTGCGCTGGAAGTGCAAGTAGTTGAACGTGTAAGTAAGAGAATTAACTTTCGTCGGCGACAGAAGCCTTAAGTAGCTGGCGGTAACGTGGTCGTTCGTCCAGTGGCTATAGCCCTCCTCAAATGGCAAACCGAAATTCGAGACCAGGTAGTTGTCGTTATAGAAATAGCTGCCGCTGATTCGGTTGCTGTCGTTGAATGAATGATCGAACCGCCCTACGTATTGATTTATGTTCTGGCTGCCCGGGGCATTGAAGTTGAGAATGTTTCCGGGCGCGTTCGGTAAAGGGAATAACAAATTGGAGATGGTCAGGGCGGGTTTGGATATCTGAGATGCCGGAATGATATTGTTCGGAAAAGGCACGCCCGTAGTGGGATCGATGGGTTTATTCTTGCTTTGCGAGAAATCTCCGGCCACCTCCAACGCCGAAGGCATGGGGCCGGCCGACCCCGGACTGGATTGGACATTGCGCAGCGACTCCCAGGAAAAGAAAAAGAAGGTCTTATCCTTTCTTATGGGCCCGCCCACGCTGGCGCCGAATTGGTTCTGCTTCAGCGGGTTCTTGGGAAGGAAGGTTCCGCCGAAGAAGAACTGGTGCGCATCCATCACATCGTTTCGCAGGTAATCGTACGCGCTGCCGTGGTATGCGTTGGTGCCGCTTTTGATCACAGCGCTTACCAGGGAGCCCGCGCTGCGTCCATATTCGGAATCGAACGAACTGCTTACTACGCTGAACTCCTGCAGAGCGTCCGGGTTTGGCACAGAGGCAGGCGTGCCCGTATATATGTCCACATTAGTGCCCCCGTCGAGGATGACGTTGTTGTCGCTGCCTCGTGCTCCGTTTACAGAGATTGCATTTTCCTCAGAGAGGCTGACCCTGGCGCCGGGCTGGTTGAAGCTCCCAGGCACCAAAGTCTGCAAGGCTAATGGGTCCCGCCCATTCAGCGGGAGATCCGCGATGAGCTCCGGGCGCACGGTCGATCGCACCGACGAAACAGCCGTCTCGACGGCGGCCGCACTGCTGGATACCACTACGGACTCAGTCACATTTCCGATTTCAAGCGTCAGGTCAACCGTGTAAACCTGCTCGGCGACAAGATTGATGCCAGTTCGAGTTACTTTCTTGAATCCTTGCTTGGAGACGTCGATTCGATAGTCGCCTACCGCCAATTGCGTAAAATTGTACCGGCCAGATTCGTCCGTGGAGGCGGTCTCCCGCAAACCCGTGGCGTCATTTACCAGTGTCAATTGGACGTTTGGCACAAAGGCGCCGCTCGAATCGTTAACGACGCCGACTATTCGAGCGGTCCCTTGACCGTACAGCAGGTGTCCTGCTGCCATGAATCCACAAACGAGTACGAATGAGCTTCTGATTTTCACGGTTGCCCCCAAATCCACAGCCTTTTGACAGAATCCCCCACCACGCTCTCACTAGCTCCGGTCATTGCCGCGCCGGAACCAGAATCGGTTGTGAAGTGAAGGTTGGATCGAAACTGAAAAGCCCGTCGCCCCGGCTGCAACGGGAGAACCTCGCAGACGCCCGTCTCGACCGACGCATACGATGGCGCTCGAAAGTGTTGCAATCAACGTGGTTCGCATGTCCACCTCCCAGTGTCGGGCCTACAGAGAAACGATGATAGATTATCTGATCATAGTGAATATGTCAACAGAAAAAGCCCCGTGAGCACGGGGCCCGGCCGGTGTCTTACCGCATCCGGGCAGGCTGCCTGTTCGGTTTGCTGGTTCACTGCGAGTCCACCTTCAGGACAATATAGTCCAAGGTTTGTCCGGGGTCCAGCAAAACCTGGTGCGGTGTTTTCGCAGGCACGTGCAGAACGTCTCCCGCCTTGAGCGATTGCCTTTCGCCGCCCTCGATCGACGTCCCCCGAATCTCATTGGGCGCGGTTGTCTTTCCGTTGAGAACTCTACCGCCGACAATGATCGTCGCATGGCCGGACTGCACAACAATGAGGTCCGCCACCTTCTCGTGCAATTCTGCCTGACCGCTGCTGGCCTCGCGGCGCGTTTTTAGCAGAAGGTGGTTTCCCCAGTTCCCCAACGTCTCGCTCGCAAGCCCGTCTTGCATAGCCTTATGCAGAGCTTCTTCGTGCTTCGCGAATTCCCCGGAGCTCCAATGATCGTAGCCGGCCGGTACGGTTGCAACCGCCATCATCATGGTTAGCGACGTCAAGATTGTTTTTTTCATTTTTTCCATCCACGTACTAATGCTCTTCCATGGCGCTCACTCGCGATGCCAGGCCAACCTGTAGTCGGCCTGGCTTGCGGTATTGAGCATAATGAGCTGATCGCGTCCCGAAAACTCATACTTCCGCCGCTGGTCGGTTCCAACCCAACTTGGAATCAAAGCGGATTGCAGGTGGTGGATTACGGTCCGGGAGGGTTCGTCGATATCGAAAGTTCCGAAGTACGCGTTGAAGCCGGTGAGCATTTCACGCATGTCATCGGCGGACGCGGCGGCGATGGCTGTGGCCGCGCCGCGATTGGCCATGCCGCCAACAGACTGGCGGCCGGGGTTCATCAATTGGGCATACACGCGCCCCGCCTCGTCGTACGAAAGCCTGCCGACCGGATTCTTTCCCCACGGATAGCGAACTTCACCCGTGACTTCGTCCGTGGACACGCCGCTGATTAGTTTCCAGACCCCGATGAACTTCTTCCGTTCCGCGGCTGCCCTGGTACTGGCGCAGGCGAGCGGGGCCAAAGAGAGGGCTGAAATAATGGCTCTTCGATTCATCGAAACCTCCTGGTAATCGCGGCGGCCTTTGGCCGAGAATCAAGTGTTTTACTTGACCTCCTTCTTCGCGCCTTCCGGGCGTCCTTCTCCTGCGCGCGAGCTCCTTTGAGCATGTTCTCCATGGAGTAATTCGCTTCGTGACAAGCATACTCGTAGATCGGCCCTGGCGCCTTCGTCAACGGAACTTCACCTTTCCAAGAGCGGGTAAACGCGGTTGGATCATCGACGGTGAATTCGTAAAGGATCGTGTCCTCGCCGGTACGCGTAAAGCGTTCGATCAGGTGCAGGTCTTCGTCGGAACCGCGCAGGCTCGTCTTGTCAGTGAAGTTGGTCGTATCGACGACCAATGTATTTCCCTCCCACCGGCCTCGCGAGTCTCCCAGCCAACGGCGGATCTTTGCCGGTATGTGGGGACGCCCGTCCAGCGGGATCATGCGGACGTCATGGATCATCTCGGTCAAAATCGCTACGTATCCGGGCCCCTGCAGAATCTGATAGTTATTGTTATAGGCAGTGGGAAGCATGGGCGGCCCCGACGTCGGCCATACAAGGCATCGCACGGGCAGGGAAAAGTCCTCCGGGTCTTCGGGCGGGCGCCGCGATATCTCTTGACGGGCTGCTGCTGCCCTCTGCGCCGCCGGAGTCAAGGTTGGAACTTTCCCATCGGGGGGATCCACCACGAGCGACGTTCGCCTGGTCGGTACGACCTTGGTGCCGCGGTCGAACCAGAATTCGTTGTAAGCTCCTCCCAGGTCGGCAGTGGCATCGCTGCTCCGCTGATCGCGATTCCCCTCCCGAATGACCTTCTTCTCGTATTCGGCCGCTTCCTTTTCCGTAAAGTATGGTTTTCCTGCGAGGTCCTTTGGCCGTTCAAACGGCGTAAGGGTAGCGTTGGACCATATTCCTTGGAGGTCCGGCTGACCGTCCGGCGTAAGCGGGGCCGTCCATTTCCTGGACGCGCCTGGCCGCGATTGGCCGGCGACCGGTGCCGCCAACAATGTGGTCGCGAGGGCGAATGCCAGTGGCGTTGTGCTCGCGGAAAGTCGATGCTTCATTTCATTGCCTTTCACTGTGGCGACCGAAATACCCCATCCAGGTATCAACCGGGCTTTTGCAACGCATTCCCATATAGATGATGCGGCTGGCGCTCGCAAACTCGCAGGGTTTTACCGCCGGCCGAGCGGGGCGCCTGGTGAACCCGGTCGGCAGCGTTCAGAAGACTAATCGGCACCGCTATGGTGATGATCCATAGTCTCGGGAGCGTTTCTCATATGGGCTCCGACGTTGCTCGTCCGATCTTTGGTAGATCATATATTACGATGCAACCGGTTGACTGGTCAAGAGTCGGGCCGCATGGTGATTTTCATTACCCACGCCCAGCCGTTTATGCGAGGCAGACACGTTTTGGCGGAACGAAGCCAATTGTTGGAGTCTGTATCCTCGGGGCCATGCCGGTTTTTGGGGCGGGAGTGGGCGCGGATCGTGCTGGGAACCTCCTTGGATCGGGGCACGCCTACCATGTAAGCACGAGAGCGCCGGAGTCTTGGCGGGTTACGGAGCGTATGTTATTGAAATAATGATAGATAGTAGTTTTGAAAACCTTGTCATTGGGATATGGCGGAGGCTACGTTTTGCACAGACCGAGACAAGCAAACACGGGAGCTTGGACCGGAGCCCAGGCGTGACCGCTGCAAGCGCTGTGCTATGATCGTTCAAAGTGAACTCCTCCGGTAACGCCGAAAACGGCAATAGCTCGATCTTTCAAGAAATTGAAGCCATTACACTGACCGAACGGGTGATCGCCGCCTTGAAGGACGCCTTCTTCTCGGGCAAGCTGAAGCCCGGCGACGCCATTGTCGAACGCCAGATTGCTCGCGAAATGAACGTCGGGACGCCGGTGGTGCGCGAGGCTCTGATCTCCCTCAAGCACGACGGATTTGTCCGGCGCGTTAAGAACAAAGGCAGTTTCATCACCGCATTTGACCCTGACGAAGTTCGTGCACTGTATACCTTGCGCATTGAGTTGGAGACGCTGGCGCTGCAATGGGCGCGTCCGCTGGTCACCCCATCGGATTTGGATGAGCTAAAACGCCTGGTGGACCGCCTGGTGGAGGCAGGGGAACGCAATGATCGCCGTGAGTTCCTGGAACGCGACTTCGAATTTCACCGCTTTTGCTGGAAGCTCTCCGGAAACGCTTTCTTGGCCGAGACCCTCGAGCGATTGATGGCGCCGCTGTTCGCGTTCGTAGTGCTGGCCAGCGGCAAGCCGATGACCGCGGCCATGGGCCGTGAGCATTACACGCTGGTCGAAGCCTTACGCTCAATCGAAGAGCCGGAGTTTACCAATATCGTCCGCAAAACGCATACAGGATTTGCGCTCCGTTGGATCAACTCTGCAGCGAGCGTCACGCCCGGTGGTGAGGCGCCGAAGTCCCGCCCGACTTGAGCAGACGCCCTGCGATTTGCCTTCTTCGAGTTTGCGGACGTCCGAAAACCTAAGGGGAAGTTAGATAATAAGCTGGACATTTGAGCCACGCGCAGGAGAAAATCAGGATTTCACGCAAAGCCGCGAAGCCGCAAAGAAGCCGCAAAGGAAGAGGGATTAAGAGGGATAATCGGCCTGCTGGAGTCGGTCTATGAATTGGTCCTGGCATCCGAACTGGAACACCGCGGGCTGCTCACGATTCGTCAGCACCTGGTTCCCCTGGTGTATCACGGCGTCCACATGGAAGTGGGATTTCGGGCAGGCCTCCCATCCGCGGCTAGCCAACAAGCGTTTGGGCTTACTGATAAACTTCAAGTGGCCTTATCAA
>Ga0210402_10004238_pt1 | contig 13110 bp, 10 predicted proteins | sample IncBWC7MmetaG_FD_161055 | JGI IMG/M metagenome (GOLD analysis project Ga0210402, IMG submission 161055) | Forest soil microbial communities from Barre Woods Harvard Forest LTER site, Petersham, Massachusetts, United States - Inc-BW-C-7-M | ecosystem: Environmental > Terrestrial > Soil >...
ATCCTACCCCTTCGTGCACTGCTACAACCGTTCGACCGTAAGCATCGAGCAGTTCCCGAAGCCCGAAACCGTTGCGACCTTCTACCACGAGGTACCGTCCGGCCTGCGGAAGTTTCCACTGCCACTGGTCCTTGATTGGCTTCGCCAGGACGTTCAATATGTCCGCGAATCGGGCGTGGAAGCCGGCGCAATAGAGCAGATCCAGGCTGATCACGGCATCGACACCTTCGACATGGTCCTGATCGACGGATCGGAATTCACCGGTGCCGTGGAGTATGCGCTGATCAGGGGCGCCAGGCTTATCCTGCTTGACGATACCAATACCTTCAAATGCTACAACGTTCGTCAGACTCTGCTGAACGACCCGATGTACGATCTGGTTGCCGACGACCAGGAACTGCGGAACGGCTATTCCGTCTTTCGTCGTCGGGCAACGGCACGCCGGGTCGGGGACACACTTCCCATTCACTTCTTTACCATCGTCCTCAACGGCGAGCCTTTCATCCGCTACCACGAGGACGTTTTCCGCCGTTTGACCGTGCCATGGCATTGGCATGTGATTGAGGGTGTGGCTGCGCTCAAGCATGACACGGCCTGGAGCGTGGCAAATGGCGGCCACATACCAGACGGCCTCCATGATCGCGGTCGCAGCAACGACGGTACCACGGCCTATCTCGACGAGGTGGCGCAGCGCTTCCCGGCGAACATCACCATCTACCGCAAGCCCCTCGGCGAGTTTTGGGATGGCAAGAAGGAGATGGTGAACGCCCCGCTGCCCGGAATCACGGAGCCGTGCCTTCTTTGGCAGGTCGACAACGACGAACTGTGGACGGTTGAGCAGATCCAGACCGTCCACGACCTCTTCACGCGGAACCCCTCCAGGACAGCGGCCTACTACTGGTGCTGGTACTATGTCGGTCCTGACAAGATCATCAGTACGCGCTACAACTACGCCCAGAATCCCGAACAGGAATGGCTGCGCACCTGGCGCTATGAGCCGGGTGCCGTCTGGGCAGCGCACGAACCGCCTGTACTGGTCGCGGGCGAAGGCGATGCGGCGAAGACCACCGACATCGCAAAGATCAAGCCCTTCACCCAGAACGACATGGAGCAGGCGGGCGTGGTCTTCCACCATGTCGCCTATGCGACAGAGCAGCAACTCTCGTTCAAGGAACTCTACTACGGCTACAAGGGTGCTCGCGCGCAATGGCGGGCGCTGCAGGCCCACAAGGGCTCCGGCGCATTGAAGGATTTCTTCGGCTGGGTGTCGGACAACACGATGTTCGACGACGCGGCCCATTACCTGGTCGATCCGATAGCCAAATTCAATCCGGCAACCAGCCAATGGACCTTCGATGGCGTCGCACGTCTGCCCGAGGCGATGGGAAAGACGGAGGTACAACGGCCGCGTATTCTGGTTGACGGCATATTCTGGCAATACCTTGCGACCGGTATCAGCCGTCTTTGGCAGAACATACTGCGGGAATGGGTCGCATCGGGTTTTGCCGACAACGTCGTCTTGCTGGACCGAGGCGGCACGGCGCCTCGCATTCCCGGCGTGCATTACTGGACAATTGCCAGGCACGATTATTCACAGACGGGCCGCGACAGCCTCTATCTCGAATCAATCTGCCGTCAGCTCGATGCCGATGTTTTTGTTTCGACGTATTACTCTACGCCAACGAACACCGCGTCTTTTTTTGTCGGCTACGACATGATCCCCGAAGTCCTCGGATTGCCGCTGGACGACGAGCCGTGGAAAGAGAAACGCAGGGCGATTCTGCATGCCTCGGCGCATAGCATGATCTCGCGCAATTCCGCGAATGATCTTGAAAAGACGCACCCTTTTATTGCGAGCGGCAGTACATATGTGACGCACTGCGGTGTCGATCCGAGTTTCACGCGTCCGGCCGACGATGACGTAAACGCCTTCCGCCGTCGCCATGGACTGGACCGGAACGCGTATGTCGTGATGGTCGGCGACAGAACCGGATACGGAGGCTACAAGAACGGCTCCCTGGCATTCCGCGCTTTGGCGCAACTTCACGATGACTACCCCCTGGTGTTGGTCTGTATCGGTGGTGAGCAGGATATCGAGCCGCAGTTGCGCGAACTGGCACCCCGGCTTGACGTCCGGCGCCTGGCGCTTAGTGACGCGGACCTGCGCGCCGCCTATGCCGGCGCCCACGCGCTGCTGTATCCTTCGAAATATGAAGGCTTCGGCATGCCTCCCATTGAAGGCATGGCCTGCGGCACGCCAGTCATCGTCTGCCGCAATTCCTCGCTGCCGGAGGTTGTGGGCGAGGCGGCGCTCTATGTGGACGAGAACGACCCTACCGACATGGCCGATGCCATCGTGAGACTTTACGACCCTGGTCTGCGGACTGAGCTGATCGAGCGTGGCCTGAGACAGGCGTCGCGGTTCACCTTCGCGGGCACGGCGCAGGAATTGGCGAGGGCCCTCGTCGAGACGTATGAACGGCTGCAGTCTGGAGACATCCCTCGTCCGAGCGTAGCATGGACGGAGCTGCGGGGCTTCCAGCAGAGCAGCCAAATTCAGGGCATCGGCATCGGCGCAACAGGCGCGAGAGAGGAACCGAGCGCGGAGGCCGGTCGCGGTCCGTGCGCGACGAGTGGCAAACTCGAACAGGCTTTGGAAACGATTGCTTCGATGCAAAATAGCCCCTTTTGGAAAGCCCGCGAGCTTGCTGTCCAGATGCTGAGGAAGTCCGGACTGCGGCGGCGTGCCTGATCGCCCAGTATCTGTGGAAACTGGCAGGAGTGCTTGAATGATCGTTTGGCTTGCATCCTGGAATGATCGTTTGGATTGCATCCTGGCCGAGGTCGGGAAGCACTAATTCACGCATACTCAGTCGTGTCCGATTCGCTGATCCAAGGTTGGCCGGAAGTCTCTGACCCATAAGGGTTTCTGGGCAATTTTCGGTGGTGTCGATTTGAATGCGGCGGGCTCTCCCCGACGATCTGTCGGGGAGTACTCGGCCATGAACACCCGCCAGACACGGTTCGCGCAACTGATGGATTTCCTGCCATGGAGCACGTTCGGCCGCACAGTCGCACGCTATTACGGCGATCACGCGGTGCGGACGCTGTCATGCGCCGCCCAGTTCCGGGCGATGGCCTTTGCGCAGTTGACCGATCGGGAGAGCTTGCGCGACATCGACGCATGCCCGTCGGCACAAGCCGCCAAGCTCTACCATGTGGGCTATCGCGAGCCCGTTCATCGCTCGACGCTGACGCATGCCAACGAAATGCGTGATTGGCGGATCCATGCCGAATTTGCCCAGCGGCTGATTGCTCAGGCCCGACGGCTTTATGCTGGTGACAACCTGGGCATGGACCTGAGCAGCACCGTTTATGCGCTGGATTCGACCACCATCGATCTCTGCCTGCCGGTCTTTCAGTAGGCGCATTTCCGTTCGACCAAAGCAGCGGTGAAGATGCACACGCTGCTTGATCTGCGCGGCAACTGACGATCTGCGCCCTCGACAAGAATCGCTGGCAGGTGGAGCTTTTCTTCCGGTGGATCAAGCAGCATCTCTGCATCAAGCGGTTCTACGGCACCTCCGAGAACGCGGTGAACACCCAGATCTGGATCGCAGTGTCGGTCTACGTGCTGGTCGCCATCGTCAGGAAGCGGCTCGGGCTAAAGACCCGCTGGGAATTAGGCGAACCAGCTACAATACGGCCGCTTCCACTTGTTGTCATCCCCGCGAACGCGGGGATGACAACAACAGAAGCAGGTCTGCTGACAACTGGCGCAGTTAATTTGGAGCAGATCCTGACTTTGTGGCGGCACTCGCCTGGTGAGGTTGCTCAGACAACCACAGCGCGTGATCCGTCCGGGAGTGCCAGGTGCGCCTCAATGCCGAGCAAGCGAACGATCTCTGTGATGCGCGGCAGCGTCATGACGCTGAACGCCGTGGACAGCGCATCGGCCATGGTCGCCTCCGGGGCAATGACCGAAACGGCGGCGAATGTGTGACTCGTCGAGCCATCGGATGGGTCGAAGATATGGTTGAACCGCCCGGCGGTGTCGAACAGCGTCCCGTAACCGCCGGACGTTGCCACGGCACGGTCGGCGAGCGGGATCTGCTCCGCGACATGGCCAGGTGCGAACGGGTCGTCCAACCCGACCCGCCACGGTCCGCCATCGGGATGGCCACCGATCGCCCGCGTCTCCCCCATATCGACCAGCGCGTGGGCGATGCCGCGGGCGCGCAGGAGCGCAACCACGCGATCGGTAATGTAACCCTGCCCGATGCCGTTCAGTGTCACCGCGGTATCGGGCACGAAGTCGATCCGCTCGGCCGCGAGCGACACGCGATGCTGGCCGATACGGGTCAAAGTTGCTGCCACCGCTGATGCAGGCGGTCCGGCAGGGTCAGCGTCCGGGCGCTCGAAGTGGGCGGCGTAGAGATCCCACAAGGGCTGGACGGTGACATCGAACGCCCCGCCCGTCAGGGCATGATAGCGCGCGCTCTCGTTCATCACCCGCAACAGATCGAGCGGCGGATCATCCAGCACGCCCTCGCGGTTCAATTGCACCAGCGCGGACTGGGGGTCGTAGAGACTGAGTTGACGTTCCAGACGTGCGACCTCCGCGAGCGAGTCTTGGATCAGTGCCTCCGCGGCGGCCGGATCGGGGTGGTGCAGCAGGAGCATCGCATCAGCGCCGAGCGCGGTGCCTCGCCAGACATGCATCAAGGGCGTCTCCGTCAGCCGTGCCCTCGGCGACAGCAATGTCAGTCCGGCAGCCGCGGCGGAGATCGTGATGAAGCGCCGGCGCGTTGCGGGCCTCATGACGCCCCTCCGTCCAAAATGTAGGATTGGGGCGTGTCGGCCAGGCGCACCACCCGCCCGCCGTTGTCCGCGGCGAAGCGCTGCGCGGCGGCTTCGTCGCTGAACGGCATCGCCTCCGGCGTGTCCATGCCGCTGCGTCGCCGGCTGCCGATCACGAACCATGCCTGCTTGGCCAGCACCCAGACTTCCGGCTGATCGTGGTTCGTCGATCGTGCCATGTCGCTGACATAGATTGCGACAATGCCCTTCGGCATTTCCGGCAACAGCGTGAATGCTATGGTTTCGCGAACGGTGGCGAACCAGTAGGGCTCGGAGCGGTCACGCACGAAGATCTGTCCTTTGGGGCCGGGATGCTCGCCCAACGTCATGCCACAGAACTGGCCGGTGGCATCCAGCGCGATGGGACGCGGCGACGGGGCATCGGCGTCCGGCTTGTCGTCGCAGCCCGCCAGTGCGGCCACCGCGATCATCAGGAAAGCACGCCTGCGCATCGCGCGCCCCCTACACCGGCCGGCGCGCGAACAACGCGACCGCGCCGCCGAGCGGTACCGCGATCCAGGCCAGTAGCGCGCCGATCAGTGATGGCAGGGACAATCCTGTTTGGCCGGCGAGTCCAGCCAGTCCGGCAAACGTGCTGACTCCCTCGGTGCCAGTCAGGTTCAGCAGCCGATAAGCGTCCGCCGGATTCAGCAGCAGCAGGATATCGAGCATTCGTGCCGAAACAATGCGCCCCTGGTCGGCAACCAGAACACCCAACAACGCCATGTCGTAGATCAGCACGAACAGCAGCCAGACGCTGATTGCGATCGCTCCAGCGGTACCGCGATCGCGCACCGCAATGCTCACGACGTAGCCGACCGCGAGAAACGCGCCGCCCAGCGCCACCGACGACAGCATCAGGACGACGAAGGCCCGCCATGATGCCGGGTCGTTGTCGCCGCCGAGCCACAGCGCAACCCCCGCCGCACCGAAGCCGACCAGCGTGGCGAATGCCAAAATGGCGAGATGGCCGAGGAACTTGCCGATCACCACCTGCCAACGCGTCACTGGATAGGCCAGCAGCAACGCCATCGTGCCTCGGTCGACCTCGCCGACGATCGCATCGTAGGACAGCAGCAGCGCGATCAGCGGCAGCAGAAAGATCGACAGACTCGACAGGCTGACGATGGTGATTGCGAGGGGGCTCACGTTCACTGCTCCGGTCGGGCTCGCGCCCAGGAACGCCAGCGTCAGCGCGAAGGCGGCGAGCAGCAGCGTGGTCGCCAGGATCCAGCGGTTCCGCATGCCGTCGCGAACCTCCTTGCCGGCGATGATCAAAGTCTGGCGCATCAGGCCAGGTCCTCCTGGTGCAGGAAGGCGGCATAGATGTCGTCAAGGCTGGGGCGGACAATTTCGATATCCGTCGCGCCTGGCGGCAGCGTGCGCAGCATGCCGGGCAGCGTGGCTTCGTCGCATGCGGATTCTACGACGCGCCCACCATCCATCCGCATGCGAAGCAGCGGATGAATGCCCGCAAGCTGCCGAAGCGTGGAAAGCGTGCCGTCGGCGACCTTGCGACCCCGGCTCATCACGACAACGCGGTCGGCCTGGCCCTCCAGCTCCGCCAGAGCGTGCGACGAGATCAAGACGCATGCGCCGTCATCGCGCAGTCCACGCATGATTGCGTAGAGATCCTGTCGTGCCGCGGGATCCAGTCCGGATGTCGGCTCATCGAGCAGTAACGCGCGCGGATTGCCGAGCAGCGCCTGGGCGAGACCAAGCCGCTGGCACATGCCCTTGGAGTAGGTTCCGACGCGGCGGCGGCCGGAAGCGGCAAGGCCGACACGGTCCAGCAGTTCCGGCACCACCCGTGCCGACTGCCGCTTCAGGCGCGCATAGAACGACAGCGTCTCGATCCCGGTCATCGACGGCTGAAACGCGACATTCTCCGGCAGGTAGCCAAGGGCCGCACGCGAGGGAGCCGCGGCGCTGCCGGCCGGATCGGCGCCGAGCACGCGCACGCTGCCAGTTGTCGGCCGGAACAGGCCCAGCATCAGCTTGATCAGGGTGCTCTTGCCCGCGCCATTATGTCCGACCAGCCCGATGCACTCGCCCTCGGCCAAGTCCAGGTCCACGTCGTCCACCGCAACATGGCGGCCGAAGGTCTTTCTGATTTGGGACAGGGTGATCAGCGCGACACGTGCCGGAGCCTCCCGGCTTACGAGTGGCGGTGCCGCAAGCGCGACCTCCATCATCGTGGCGGCTCCAGCTGCGACAGGGCAGGCGGGCGCACTGGGCGCATCAGCGGCGCGCTGTCGAGCACGCCACCCGGATGGATGGCGGGAAAATGTGCCTGGGCCCAGCGCACCACCTGCACGGCGGGACTGTTGAGCAACAGCTTTGCGGCGGGCGCGCGCCAAACCACCTGGTCGATGATGTCGTTGGGACGGTATGCGGTGTCGGCGATGCCGTCGCCATTCAGGTCGAACGCCGGATTGTCGCTCCAGTAGTTGCCGCGCCCCTCGCTCGCCCAATCGAGCGACCGGGTGCCGACATACATCACCTGCGCCCTATTGGCGACAAAACTGTTGCCGCTGATCGTGTTGCGCTCGGATCCGGCGGTGAAGTGTACCCCGACACCGCACGATTCAAACCAGTTGTCGGTGAAGCGGTTCTTGTTGGCGTTGTAGATGAACACGCACTTCTCCGACCCCCGCACGACATTGCCGACGATCGTCGAGGCGTTCGCGTAGTTGAACAGAAGCCCGTTGTCGCGATCGCCATCCGACACGTTGTCATGCAGCCGCAGCCGATCGGAATACATCATGACGTAGCCTACGTCATTGCCGACCGAGACGTTGTCCGCGACCTCGCTTTCGTTCGTGTACATGAAATGCACCGCGAAGCGCAGGCCGCGCAGGCGGTTGCCGCGGATCGTGTTCTGCTTGCTGGAGACGGCGAATACGCCATCGCGTCCGCCCTCCAGTTCATTGTCCAGGACGCGGGACCCTGGCGCGTTCCAGATCGAGATGGACGGCCCGCGCTCTGTCCGCCGCAACGTGTGAAGCCCGTGGATGATCGAATGGCGCACCAGGGCATCGTGCGTGCCTTCCAGATAGACGCCGATCAGGTTGTCCACCAGCACGACATCTTCCACCGTTGCGCGGTCGGCGGTGCGATCCAGGAATATGCCGGAATTCCTGTCGATGAGGCTCTGGCCGGAGCCGCGCGCGGTGATGCCGCGGATCAAGACATCCGCCGCGGTGACGGCAATGGTACTGCCCGCGCCGTCGCCGTCGACGATGGCGTCCGCCGTGCCTTCCAAACGCAGGCCGGGCTTGTCCACCACGACACTGCCGTGATGCACCCCGGCCATCAGGTGCAGCGTGTCGCCGGGAGCGGCCCGGGCGATCGCCGCGTCGAGCGGATCGTCCGGCCGCACCTCGAAGGTCGCCGCGCCCGCGCAGCCCAACCCTGCCACGATCAGAATGGCGGCAAGCAAGGCCGCGTGCGCGCGGGCGCCCATCGTCATTAGACCCGCTTCGGATGCACCAGCATGCGGCCGGACATTTCCATGTGCAGCGCGTGACAGAACCACTGGCAGTACCACCAGTGCACGCCAGGCCGGTCGGCGGTGAACGTGATGGATGATGTCTGCTGCGGCCCGATTTCCATCGCGATACCGTGCCGCACCATGGTGAAGCCGTGCGTCAGGTCCTCGACATCGTCCATGTTGGTGACCGTGACGGTGACCTCGTCGCCTTCGTTCACCTCGAACTTGTCGAGGCTGTCGGTAGGCGCGATTGACGTCATGTAGACCCGCACCTTGTTGCCGTCGCGGATGACGTTCGCCGCTTCCTCCAGCTTCACGCCATCCTTCGCCGCCTGTTGCCGCGCATCCTCCCATGACCGGTCGTCGCGCTTCCAGACACTGATCGGGTTTACCTTGGAGCTGTGGACGATGCAGATGTCGTGCGGTTCCGCGAAGCTCGGGCCGTCATGCACCAGGATCATCTTGTCGCCGGAAATGTCGATCAGTTGGTCGTTTTCCGGTTTCAGCACGCCGGTGTTCAGAAACCGGTCCTTGGAGAACTTGTTCAGCGAGATCAGCCATTTGCCATCGGCCTCCTTGGTCTCGCCCATCGACGTGTGGTCGTGGCCCGGCTGGTAATGCACATCCAGCTTCTGCATGATGGGATCGACCTTTTCGCCGGCGAAAGCACGGCGCGCCTTGTCGATATTCCACTTCACCATCTGACTGTCGATGAAGACCGTGGTGTAAGCGTTGCCCCTGCCGTCGAAGGCGGTATGCAACGGGCCGAGGCCTAGTTCCGGCTCCGCCACCACGATGTCGCGTGGCTTGATCTTGTCGGCGAACAGGTCGGGGATCTTGCGCACGTCGATCACTGTCACCGTGGGCGAAAGCTTGCCGGCGATCACCACGTGGATGCCGTCGGGCGCGGTGTTGCAGCCGTGCGGAGAATTGGGAACGGGTAGATAGCGGGTGTATTTCGAGCCTTGACGTCCGTTGACAACCTTGACGCCGCCCATCTCCTTGAAGTCGCCGCGTTTGACCGCGTCTTCGATCGCCGCGATGTCGAAGATCACCGCCCAGGCCTGCTCATGGTCGGTCATCTCGGCGACCGTCACACCCTTGTTCGGGTTGTAGCAGGTGGAGAACGCGTACTTGCCCTGATAGTCGGCGTCGCAGTTGTCCAGATTGCCGTCCACCAGCACCTGCCAGGCGACTTCCATCTTGTCGCCATCGACTGCGGTGAACACCGACCAGTAGTTCTTCGGATCGTCCAGCACGGTCCCGTCGTTCGGGATCGGGATCACGTGCTCGCTGTTGGCGAACACATAGCCGGTGCGAGGGAATTTCTGCGGACGCAGGCCGTGGATATCGGATGCGTTGGGAATCTCGATGATCTTGTCGGTCTTCATCACGTCGCAGCGGATCCGCGCGATGCGGCAATTCGCCTTATCGTTGATCCACAGATAGCGGCCGTCATACGTCCCGTCGGTGAACGACATGTGCGGATGGTGCGCATCGCCGTTGTGGTAATCGAGCGTATCGCCCGCGGACTGTCCACCGCTGCGCTTGCGCAGGAATTCCTTGGTCGCGGGCAGCAGGCCCTCGGTCAGGACCTTCTTGCTTTCGTTCGTCAGGCCCCATCCCGTGGCGCTGCAGCGATTGAACACCGGAATGCGCATCAGCTCACGGGAGGACGGCAGCCCGATGATGCGTATCTCGCCGGACTGTCCGCTCGATGAAAACCCGTAGTATTCGTCGAGGTCCCCCGGCTTCACCTCGGCTGACTGCCCGCCGCGCGGGGTCGGCGCCGGCGCAGCGCGTTGTGCCTGTGCCAGCGCGCCGCTCGCCAGCGCCATCGAGCCTGCCCCGGCGGCAATGCCGGCAAGCGCTGCCGCCCCCGCCGTCGTGCCCAACAGTCCTCGGCGTCCCATACGCCCGGTATCGTCGGTGGTCTCGGTCATGTGTAACTCCTGTTGCAACGCGTCACTCGGATATGACTTGGGTCTGCCGGACGGACGGTCGCGGCAGCGGTGGCGGGGGAAAGGTCGGCGGCGGGCCGGAAGAGACGAACTTCTCGCGCTTCAGGCGGCGCTGGATCATCACCGGACATTTGTGGTCGTGGTGATACAGCATCTGGCAGTGCAGGCACTGGATGCACTCGTTCGGGTTGATGTGCCCTTCGGGATGGATCGCCTGCACCGGGCAGTCGTTGGCGCAGCGCTGGCACGGGTTGCCGCACTCCCGGTAGCGGCGCAGCCAGTCGAACATCCGCAGCCTGGCAGGGATCGCCAGTGCGGCGCCGAGCGGACACATGTAGCGGCAGAAGAAGCGTTCCACCGTCAGGCTCGCTGCCAGGATTGCGACCGCGTACAGGACGAATGGCCAATCGCGGACAAACCGCAGGATGATCGCGGTCTTGAACGGCTCCACCTCGGCAGCGCGCTCCGCCGTCGCCAGCGCGCTGAGGGAGATGCCGAACAGCAGCAGGAATACGATGTATTTCAGCGCGACCAGACGCTGATGCACACCGAACGGGATTTTCAACTGGGGAATCTTAACCAATCGCGCCGCGCGGTTCAGCAATTCCTGCAACGCGCCGAACGGACACAGCCAGCCGCAGAATGCACCGCGGTTCCAGAACAGGATCGACGCCGCTGTGGCGAACCAAAGCACGAAGATCAGCGGCGCCATCAGGAAGTAGTCCCAATTGAAGTCGGTGCGCAGCGAACTGACGAATGCGAGCACGTTGACCACCGACAACTGCGCCTGTGCGTACCAGCCGATCCAAAGCAGGGTGAATACCATGAAGCCCAGCCGAACCCGGTCGTACAGGACGGGATGGCCGGTGAACCAGTCCTGGAAGAAGAAGATGCCGGTCAGGCAGAGCAGCGCGACAAACAGGATCGACAGATCCACCGCCTTCGCGCGCCACATCGTGTGCCAGAGCGGTTCCTCCGGCGCCACACCGGGTTCGCCAGCGGAAGACTGGGAAACGCCCGACTGGGTCGCCGCCGGTTGTGCGGCAACCGGCGCGGCGGCGATCGGACGGAGGTATTTGGTGGGAAGGTCATACGCAAGGTCGAACGTGAGAAATGCCTTGTCACGCCCCGTGGTTGTGCGCTGGACCAGCAATTGCAACCGCCAGGGTTCGGCCAGGTTGATGCCGGCCGCAGTGGGCACGATGAACAGGTCCGCTTCGGAGAAGTCCGGCGCTCCGGCGGCCGCGGCGCCGCTCAGCCGTCGGTGCATCCGATCGCGGAAGCGTACACTCTGATCGCCCTGCAGCAACTCGAACCGATCGAAGATACCGCCGCGGACGTAGCCCGATCCCTTGAAGGAATAGGGCCCGTTGGAAAACACGGCGATCGCCTGCTGATCCGGGCCCATGTCACGTTGCAACTGTGCGTAGCCGGCATCCCCCAGCAGGCTGCGGCCGATCGAGGGTACGCTCACCGGGGCGACATGCAGATCGATGAAGTCCTGCGTCGGGTCGTCCAGTTCCGGCCGCGCAGCCGCATCCAAATGACCATCACGGGCGAAGGCGTCGGAAACCTCGCCCACCGTCAGGTGCAGTCGCCGCACCGATCCGTCGGCAACCAGTGTCGCCCAGTCCTCGATGGCGTCACGTGTCGTATCGATCGAGCGGATGGGTTTGACCGGTCCCTGCTGGGCAGCGCCGCCCAGTTCCAGCTTTCGCGCGATGCGCGTGGCCGATCGCATGATGCTGTCGCCGATGACCATGACGGTGACGGTGGCGCCGCTGACGATGTCAACCGGCGGGCGCGCACCGACCGCCGATATCTCTCTGGCGTCACGGCCGACATAGCCGTTGATGAACCGGGTGATCCGCTCGGGTGGGATGCCAACCAGCACGATCGGCTCGTGATGTTCGACCAACCTGGCGCCGGTGATCCGGCCTTTGATGTCGAGACCGACCAGAATGTTGATTGGCTTCCCGGAATAGCCGACGGCGCTGACGACATCGGTGTTCAGGTATGCGTAGCCGATGCGGTGTTGGCCGGCATAGGCGGGCGCGACCGGCGGCGACCCCTCTGGAGGACCGAGGCGGTCGGCGCCGGGGACGAGGTCGGCCGGCCCGACGGAGGGGAGGAATTCGAGGAGCCGGCTGGTCTGCGCGATGGACGGTACGACCGCAGTGAACAGCCATGCCAGGGCCGCGACAAAGAGACACAAGAAGGCCCGGTGGCGACACCCATGCTGTTGGTCAGCCATTCACCGACCCCCAGTTCGGCGGGTTGCGGTCGGGCGGAACGGGAGGTCGCGAATGTCGTGGCATCGATGGCTGTCATCTGGTTGCGGAAGCGGCGGTCGGGTAAGCTTTACTGGTGATGCGGCAATAGCCTCTTTCGTGCGCCTATGAACCACGTTCGCACGTGCTGCCTTGATCTAGATCAATGACAGATGGCGTGGGAATGAGGACCGGATCTCTCGATGCGCACACCGCTTCCCGGCGATAGGGTCGTCTGGCGAGTTGCTGGCACTTGCATGTGCGTTGAAGTGGGAGGTCGCGATGCAGGCATCGGCGCACACCGCCCAGAACGTTCCGGAGAACTTCAATGCGGAAGCCGCTCGATCGGCGACGCTGAACCCTTATGTCGCGTTTGCGATCGCCGTACGAAACAAATAACGCGCCTTCCAATGCAACGCAGCGGCCGCCGCTCCCGCTGACATCCAGCAATTGCCGAGGGTCTTGCACGCGACGAGTAGCAGCCCGCCGATGTTCCACTCAGCTGCCCACTGACCCTGGCCTGGCG
>Ga0210402_10004239_pt1 | contig 13110 bp, 9 predicted proteins | sample IncBWC7MmetaG_FD_161055 | JGI IMG/M metagenome (GOLD analysis project Ga0210402, IMG submission 161055) | Forest soil microbial communities from Barre Woods Harvard Forest LTER site, Petersham, Massachusetts, United States - Inc-BW-C-7-M | ecosystem: Environmental > Terrestrial > Soil >...
GTCCTGGAACGCGCAGGCGATGTCGCCCCCGGACACTTCGGACTCGCGGTTCAGGACTATACTCACTCCACCGCGCCCAACCGCCGGTTCGCCGATATCGTGACCCAGCGCCTGATCAAGGCGTTGTTGGCTGGCCAGAAGAATCCTTACTCCGACGACGAACTCACGGCCATCGCCGCCAACTGCACCCAAAAAGAAGACGCCGCCAAAAAGGTCGAACGCGAAATGTCGAAGCGGCTGGCTGCGGTAGCCATGCAGCACCGCATCGGCGAGGTATTCGACGCCATCGTCACCGGTGTCACCGACCACGGAACCTTCGTTCGAGTTCTGCAGCCTCATATCGACGGTCTGCTCGCACAAGGTCAGCCGGGACTCGATGTCGGCGACAAGCTTCGTGCCAAGCTCATCCGCACGGACGTGCAAAAGGGATACATCGACTTCGCCCGCGCCTGAGGTTGGCTCCGAGGCACCACGAGAGCCAATAGCCGCCTCCAAAGCCGCACGCTAATCTGATGGTAGTCGTTCGTGCCGGAAAAAATGCGGGGCGTACTGTTGTCCAGATGGCGACAAGTCGTTTGCCTGCCCATGATCGCAATTCTGCCCGTGTCTCTGCTCGGGCAGGATAACGCCTCTGCCATGCTGCGCAGCAACGGCGTTGGCGTGTCGGTCAATAAGAACTCCGTACCTGCCTCCACCGCGCTGTTTTCCAAAGACCTCGTTGAAACCCAGAAACAATCCGTCGCGCGCATCGAAGTCACTGGATCTGCCGCAGAGATCAGTCCCGAGACCATGGTGCAGTTTGACGGCGATGAACTGGTTCTTGAACACGGCAGCCTCTCGGTCAATACCTCTCGCGGATTAAGGGTCCGCGTCGGTTGCCTCACCGTGACGCCGCTGAACGACGCCGAATGGACTCACTACGACGTGACCGATCGCGATGGAAAGGTCACGGTATCGGCGCTGAAGCTGGACGTATACATCGATGCCCGGTCCCGCAATCCGCAGCAGGCCAAGCAACCCACTCACTCCAACCGGGTCACCGTGCGCGAGGGCGAGCGAAAGTCGCGCGAAGAGAAATGCGGAGCGGGTTATCTCGATAAGACCAGCTGGATTGCAGCAAAGGGCGCGCTCTTGAATTCGCCATGGGCGATTGGCGCAGGCGCTGTGGGGGTCGTCGCATTGGCGTGCCTGGGCCTCTGCCATGACGACGACCCGATCAGCCCAACGAAACCCTGATCTGCGCGCTGCTCCACAAGGGATTGGAAAGCGCCGCCGCGATTATTCTGTAACGACCGCCTTCACCAGGTTTCGCGGGTGATCTACGTCGTAGCCCTTGTCGACGGCGACGTGATAGGCAAAGAGTTGCAATGGGATCACTTCGACGATGGGCAACAGGAGCTCCGGAGCCGCGGGCACATAGAAGACCTGGTCTGCAATCGTTGCGACTTCGTCGTCCCCCTCGGTCGCAACGGTGACCAGATGTCCACGGCGCGAACGGACTTCTTTCATGACCTCGAGAGTCCTGCGGTAGCGCAACACGGAATCGGGATCGTGGTGGTCGCAAGTAGCCAACACAACCACCGGTAATTTCTCGTCCACCAGCGCGTTGGGACCATGTTTGAGTTCGCCGGCAGGATACCCCTCGGCATGCGCGTAGGAAATTTCCTTGAGCTTGAGGGCGCCTTCACGGGCGATCGCATAGTGCACGCCGCGGCCCAGGTAGAGGAACTTTTCTGACGCGTAGTGTACGCCACCGAATTCTTCGGCAAGGCGGTCCCAGGTCGCCAGATGTTTCTCGATCGCCTCCGGGAGCCGCATGAGCCTTTGCAGATAGGAGCGCGTCACTTCCGAGGTCATGCGCCCCCGCTTGCGCGCGAGGAACAGTGCCATCAGGTAGAGAATGGTGAGTTGGGTGGTGAAGCTCTTGGTGGCAGGGATCGAGAGCTCCGGCCCAGCCCCTGAGATCAAGGCCGCGTCGGCTTCGCGCACGATCGTCGTATCCGCCACATTCGAGATGGCGATGGTCTTCACGCCGCGCGTCAAGGCCTCGCGTTGCGCTGCGATGGTGTCGGCGGTCTCGCCCGATTGGGTAATGACCATGACGATCGGGTCCACCGACGCGTGGGTCGAGCGGTAACAATATTCGCTGGCATACTCCACGTCGACGGCGACGCCCGAGAGATCTTCGATCATGATTTCGCCCGCCAGGCCCGCGTGCCGGCTGGATCCGCTGGCGGCAATGATCAGCTTTTCGAAGGTGAGCAGCGCGCTTTCGATGGCATCGAGTTCGCCGGGGAAGATGATGTCCTCTTTCAGATGCTTCGCGACGGTCTTCGCCATCGCGGTGGGCTGCTCGTAGATCTCCCGGCGCATGGCGTGGGAATGTTTCTGGTCGGAGGCGGTCTTCGTAGTTTTCGTAGGAGTCATGGGTGCTGGGGCTGAGAGTAAATCATTCTGCGCGTAACGGGCAAACTGCGGAACGGCAGCGGCGCCGGCTCGGTGGCTGGGGCGAGAGCAACTCGCTTTCGACTGCGAGGGCGAGACGCCCTCGCGCCAGCCGGCAAGATGCCGGCGCTACTTTGCAGCTGCTGTGCCCTCGAAGTGTGCTTCAATTTCTTCGAGCGTTTTGCCCTTGGTCTCCGGTAAGAACCAGATCGCGGTGACGAAATAGATCACAGTGCACGCGGCGAATCCGAAGAACATGGTCGAGTATCCGTACTTGCCGACCGTCGGCAGGAAGATCGCTGCGATCGTGGTGGAGACCGCCTGATTCAGAACGAGGGCGATGCTCATTCCGTTGGAGCGGATACGGGTCGGCATTAGCTCTGAAAGCGCCAGCCACACACAGACGCCGGGACCGACCGCGTAGAACGCCATGAACACGAACAGCGTTATGGCTACGATCCAGCCATTGCGTGGCAGCGGAACTGGAGTGATCAGGGCGTTTTCAATTTTTAGCGGCGCTGTGCGGGAGGCATCGAGGTTGCCAAAAGGGTTGGAAAAGAACGCAACCACTTTGTTCGCAGGCACGCAGCTTTCGCGGGTGAGTTCGATCGGCTTGGCGGCTGGATCGTCGGAACGCACGACCTGGCTCGCCGCCCGGAAGTCTCCGTACGAGTAAATCACCACCAACGACGTTGGCCGACCGGCCTCTGTTTTGACGGCTGCTGAATTCAGCAGTTTGCCCGCCGTTTCTTCATGGTAGAGCAACGCCAGCTTCTGGTCCGGAGCGACCATGGACTGGACAGCATCCTTGGCATCGACGCGCTGGCGCTCCGTCCCAAGGAAAAGCACGCCGGTGCAAATTAGCGAGACGATAATCCCAGCGGTGCCGATCCCCAGGAGGAACTTGCGCCCTTTACGGTCTACTAAAACGACGCCACCGAAAGTGACCGCGAAATTGATAATCGTGAATATGACGTACCCCCAGTGCGCCCAGAGGTCCGAGAGTCCGCTCTGCAGGAGGATGTTGGTGTTGTACGCGATGATCGAGTTGATTCCCGTCGCCTGATTGCAGGCCAGGATGATGCAGGCGAGCACGAAGGGGATCACGTATTTACGCTGCAGGAGTGAATCGTTGGATTTTGTGCCGCCAGAGCTTCCCCCTGTTTCGGCGAGCGTTACCTCTAACATTTCCTTGAGTTCCAGATCCGCCTGGGCAGTCTTGCGCGAGCGAAGGAGCGCGTTGTAGGCAGCGTCTTTTTTCCCGCGACGCAAGAGCCAGCGCGGCGATTCGGCTACCATGAAGCTGCCGATCACGAACAGAACTCCCGGCGGCAGTGACACCCAGAAAATGCCGCGCCAAGCCGTGTCTTTGAAGGCGAGAAGTCTGGCCGCGTCGCCGAGCTTGGCTACCTGGTCTACGCGAAAACTGAAGTACACGCCCACGAGCGCCGCGGTCACGATTCCCAGCGTCAGCAGCCACTGGAAGATTCCGGTCCCCTTGCCCCGGCTCGATGCCGTCAGACACTCCGCAAGGTAGAGCGGAACGACAACGCCGATTAGCCCGGCACTGACGCCCTGTAGCAATCGGCCGAGGACTAGCGGTCCATAGCCGTGGGCCAGGGCGATCATCGGAATACTGATGACGAACATGACCCCGCTCAGAGCCATCAAAGACGTGCGTCCCAGCCAAACGGCCAGCAAGCCCGCGAACAGAGTGGAGATCACACTGCCCAGCAGAACCGCCGCAACCACGATGGAGAGCTGACCAGCATTCAGGCCGGAGGTCGCCTCAAGATAGGGCAGAGCGCCGGCGATGATGCCGACGTCCACGCCATAGAGCAGGCCACCCAGACCAGCCACGATCAGCAGAAAGCGGTTATAAAACATTTTCTTGTCGTCGAGGATTGCGGCTGTACTGGTTCGGATGTCAGCAGTCATAGAGTGTTTGCAGCGAGTCGTTGCCCCCGGATATTCGTCACTTGTCTGCTCCGGAGAGTCCAACTGGTTGCGGTTCTAAAATGCACCCTGCATTGTAGCCCAGGGCGAAGGGCAGGCTGGCAATATTGCACGGAATCAAGAATCTTGAACCGCAGAGCTCGCGAAGATTCGCAAAGGACGCGAAGAAGATAGTTTAGAGGCAATCCCGCCAAACTCGTGATCTTGAACCTCAGCAAGAACCCATTTGCGTCACTACACCTTGGATCCCTTTTCCAACGGCAGGCTAAACGAGAATACCGAGCCGCTCCCAAGCTGGCTGACCACGCCGATCGATCCGCCGTGGGCCTCTACGATGACCTTGGCGATGGCCAGCCCCATGCCTGTACCGGGCGCAGTGTAACGCTGGTGCTGGCCGCGATAGAACTTTTCGAAGATGAGCGACTGTTCGAAGGAATCGATGCCGGGGCCGCGGTCGGCCACGCTGGTGACGAGGCGGTCGGCCTTCACCTCGCCGGTGACTTTGATAGGAACTCCCGGATCAGAATACTTGCCGGCGTTTTCGAGGAGATGCATCAGGACTTCGCGGATTCGCGGCACGTCCATGCGCACCTTCGGCATGCCCGGGGCAAGGATCACTTCTACCGGATGATTCTCGAGTGACGCTCTCGCATCCAGCAGGGCGGGCTCGAGCGCGTCTTCAATCCTGTGCGACGCCAGATCGAGTTTGAACATGCCCGAGTCCAGTTGTGCCATCTCCGCGGCCTCGCCCACCAGACGGTTGAGGCGGTCGGTTTCTTCGTCGATAACGGTCAGCAATTCGCGACGCCCTTGCTCATCGAGAGTCGCGCCTGACATCAAAGTCGTGACGCTGGCTTTGATGGAGGTGAGAGGAGTGCGGAACTCGTGCGTGACCGAGTCGAGCAGGGCCGTTCGCAGGCGCTCGTGTTCCTGCTCCGCGCGGTTCTTGCTGAGAGCCTCAAGTGCGCGAGCGCGCTCGATCGCGAGGCCCGTGAGGCTTCCGAGCGCATCCAGAGTTTCTCGTGACAACTCGTCTCCGGTGACGCCCAGAGCACCTACCGTGCGCATTCCGAGGCGCAAAGGCACGTATGAGACTCCCGCCTGGGTAACGGGCTCGCCACGCAGAAGTGTGGAGCGGAGGACGCTCTCTTCGAATCGGGCGTCGGGGGAAGAACGGTACACGGTCGGATGGTCTGCCGCCATGACGACCACGGTGCTCACTGAGAAGGTTTCCTGCACATATTTCGGCAAGGCGTTGAGCAGTTCGAGAACGTTTTCCGAGGCCAGGAACTGCTGGCTCAGACCGAAAAGCCGCTCTACTTCGCGACGGCGTTGCTTGGCTCCCTCGGCCTCGCTACGGGCTCGTTCCGCGAGATTGCTGGCAACCAGTGCGGTCACCAGGAATGCGAACAAGGCCACCCAGTTCTGGGGATCGGCGATCGTGAACGTTCCGAAGGGAGGAAGAAAGAAAAAATTGAAGGCGGCGGTGGCGCCGACAGCCACAACGACGGCGTAGCGCAAACCCCAGTAGGCTGAGGTTAAGAGCACGGTGACCAGGAACATCAGCGCCACGGTGGTGGGATTGACGCGCAGCTTGGAGTCGACCGCCGTGATCACGCCGATTGCGGCGACCACAAGGGTGTAGCGAAGCGCTTGCGTCCGAAGCCCGGATTTCACACCCGCATTGTACGATGGAGGTGACAATTCCGACTCTGCGAAAGACAATAGCTGCGATGACCAAGACTCCCGAGGAGTGGCTGAACGAAGTTTCGCCGGAAAAAGCGCGGGGCATCTTCAAGCTGTTTCTCGGCTACGCGCCCGGTGTGGGCAAGACGTACAGCATGCTGAGCGAAGCAATTCGCCGCGCCAGCCGTGGGGAGGATGTGGTGATTGGCGTCGTAGAAAGCCACGGCCGCAAGGCTACGGCGGAGCTGGCCGCCAAGCTGGATCGCGTTCCCGCCCGCAAACTCGAATACAAGGGCACCACGTTTGATGAGATGGACGTGGACGCGATTCTCGCCCGCCAGCCCACGGTCGTCGTCGTCGACGAACTGGCGCATACCAACATTGAGAGCAGCAAGCACGCGAAGCGCTACGAGGACGTGATTGAACTTCTGGAGGCGAAGATCGATGTGCTCTCCACCATGAACGTGCAACACGTCGAGAGCGTCGGACCGACGGTTCAGCAGATCACCGGCGTGCAGGTTCGAGAGACCGTTCCGGACTGGGTGATGCAGCGTGTGGACGAGATCGTCCTCGCCGACCTGACGCCGCAGGCTCTACAAAAGCGCATGCAGCGCGGCGACATCTATCCCGTAGACCGGGCCCAACGCGCGCTCTCCCATTTCTTCCGGCCGGGCAATTTGATCGCGTTGCGCGAGCTGGCGCTAAGGCAAGTGACCGGAGTCGTCGACCGCAGTCTGGATGCGTTTCTGGACAAGGACGGGACGCAGCCGGCGCACACGGTACGCGAACGCATTGGAGTCTGTGTCAGTTCGAATCCGGCGGCCCAGTATCTGATCGCACGAGGTTCCCGGATGGCTCAAGCAATGGGGGGGGAGTTCTACGTGTTCTACGTGGATGTCGGCCGCGATACCCGGCCGGAGGACCAGAAGACGCTGGCGGAGAACATCCGCTTCGCCGAAAACCTGGGCGCGCATGTGGTGCGTGGTTCCGGCAGAAGCATTGCGGACGGTCTGGCGCAACTGGTGCGGGAACATCACATCACGCAGGTCATTTTCGGCCGGTCGGCGCGCACCGGGTGGCAGCGATATTTGTATCTATCGGCCATTCAGCGGTTTCTGCGCGACTCACCGTCCGTCGACGTCCACATCGTGACCCAAGAGGCTCGCTGATGGCGGACCGGCCGCACATTCTTGTCGTGGATGACGAACCTCAGATTACGCGCGTGCTGAGGACCAGTCTTTCGGCGCAAGGGTATGACATTCGCATTGCCAACAGCGGGGAGATGGCGCTGGAGATCATGAAGGACTGGTCGCCCAATCTGATCATCACCGATCTGTCGATGCCTTCGATCGACGGCGTCCAGCTTTGCCGCACGGTTCGTCTCGTTTCGCAGGTTCCAATCATCGTGCTGTCGGTTCGCGACAAGGAGCAGCAGAAGGTGGAGGCGCTCGATGCCGGCGCCGACGATTATGTCACCAAGCCATTCGGTATGAATGAACTGCTGGCAAGGGTTCGGGCCAATCTTCGCCGTGTCCCCGCAGAAGGCGAAACGGAGGATGCTGTGATCGAGATCGGAGACTTCCGCATCGACACAGCAGCGCACAGAGTGACGGTCCGCCGGGGCGAGGTGCGGCTCACTCCGAAAGAATTCGATCTGCTTGTTTTTCTGGCGCGTCGTCCGGGCAGAGTCGTGAACCACCGCACCCTGTTAGGCGCAATCTGGGGTGGACAGAGCACCGAGCAGGTAGAGTATCTTCGCGTCTTCGTGGGACAGTTACGCAAGAAACTGGAACCGGACGCATCGTCGCCGCGTTATATCGTCACTGAGCCTTGGGTGGGATACCGGTTTGAGCCGGGGGAGTAACAGGGCTTGTCGCCGGCTTCTTGCCCCTGATAGCGTGCGCGGGCGGGACGCCCCTGCGACAGCCGCCGGGACGGCAGCGCTACTGCCTCCGCTCTCTCCTCTTGCGAAAACTCTTCTCTTACAAACATTCTACGAACTGTTTATTCAATCCTTACGCCTTTCGCCGTCAAATCCAATGAGGGCGGACAGGACGAAGCTGTCCTGCCTGCGAAGCCCGGAAAGGCTGAGAATTTCATGTCAACCATTCAGGATGTATCTGCAGAACAATTGGCGAAACTATTTCACGACTATCGGGAAGCTTTATCGCATGATGGCGCCGGTCACGGAATCAAGGAGGAATCGTCTTCCTGGGATCGCACTCCTCAGAACGAACGCAAGTTGATGGTCGCCGCGGTGCGCTTGACGCTCCTCGAATTAGCGACTGCGCCCGCGTCCAGCCCGGGGCGCAAGTATTATGCCCAGCCGGGTGAGGCGGAATGGGGCTGCTGAAGAAGCTTCGGTAGAGGGAATGGCCGTTTGGAACTGCAGCAGTGGTTCGAACGGCGCTTTTACGAAATCTTTATGAACTCTTGACTCCGCTTTTACGCGCGGGGGTGAAGAATACATGGTTGCAATCCTTTTCAGAGACGGATTCGGCATCCACGGGACGTCCACGATATGAAGGTTGCACTGCTAATACTGTGTATCGGCGCGGTGACGTTTCTGCTGCGGGTCCTGGTGGCTCTGGTGAAAGAGGAGCTAAGTTGGGCCCGAACCATGAATACAGTTCGTCTCCTGAAGTTTCGTTCGTCCCGCCGGCGAGAAGAGCCCATACGGATGGACTCAGAAGAGCAGAGGCGAGGGCCTTCCTTGCAAGCGGGCAAGGGGATGGCTCTTTGAGTTCAGCCGGGCGAGATCCCGAATCGGCCGAAGGAGATTACTCATGCAGGATGTTTTTTGGATCGTTGTCACGATCGCGTTCTTCGCCGTTTCGGTAGTGTACGTACGATTCTGCGATCGAATGAAATAGGAAGGACGTCATGGACCTGCAGTCGATCATCATGCTTATCATCAGCGCGCTGGTAATCGTGTACCTCTTTTATGCGCTGCTGCGTCCGGAGAAATTCTGAAATGACCCTCAATGGATGGCTGCAGATTCTAGTGTTTCTGGGGTTGACCTTTGCCGTCACCAAGCCGCTGGGCGTGTTTATGACTCGCGTCTTTGCCCGGGAGAAGACATTCCTCGATCCTGTACTGCGCCCAATCGAGCGCTTTCTCCATCGGGCCACCGGGGTTGACGAGACTCATGAGATGCCCTGGACCGAATACGCGACCAGCATGTTGCTGTTCAGCGCGGTCTCGATGCTGGTTCTATATCTGATCCAGAGGATCCAGGGGATACTGCCTTTCAATCCACAGCATCTTGGAGGCGTGGCGCCCGAACACCTGGCTTTCAATACGGCCGCATCGTTTACGACCAACACCAACTGGCAAGCCTACTCCGGCGAGACGACCATGAGCTACTTCACGCAAATGGCGGGGCTCGCGTTTCACAACTTTGCGTCGGCGGCGACCGGCATCGTGCTGGCGATTGCTTTTATTCGCGGAATTGCCCGGCGGCAGATGAATACGCTGGGGAATTTCTGGGTCGACTTCGTCCGTTGCTGTTTGTGGGTGCTGCTCCCGTTCTGTGTTGTGGGAGCTCTTTTTTTGGTTTCGCAGGGCGTGGTGCAGAACCTGAAGCCTTATGACACGGTGAAACTGGTCGAGCCGCAACAGGTGCAACGGGTGGCCGCGGATGGCAAACCTGTCGTGGATGCTGGGGGGAAGCCGGTCCTGGATTCGGTCACAACGCAGACGATTGCACAGGGCCCTGTGGCTTCGCAGGAGATCATTAAAGAGTGGGGCACGAATGGCGGCGGATTCTTTAACGCGAACAGCGCCCACCCATTTGAGAATCCGACGCCGATTACGAATTTGTTCGAGCTGTTTTGCATTTTCGCCATTGGCGCCGGTCTCACCTACACGCTGGGACGCATGACCGGATCCCCCGCGCACGGATGGGCGGTCTGGTCAGCCATGGCGATCCTGTTTCTGGCTGGCGTGACCGTCGCCTACTGGGCGGAAGCGCGCGGCAATCCGTTGTATCCGGCGACCATCGAGCAGAACGCAGGTATCTTGCAGCCGGGCGGCAACATGGAAGGCAAAGAGGTTCGCTTCGGCATTGCCAACTCCGCCCTGTTTGCTACCGTCACGACCGACGCAAGTTGCGGCGCCATCAACGGATGGCATGATTCGTTCACGCCTCTTGGCGGCATGGTCCCGCTGCTCAACATCATGCTCAGCGAGGTCATCTTTGGTGGGGTCGGTTCCGGAATGTACGGAATTCTCATCTATGTTGTCTTGGCCGTGTTCATTGCCGGCCTGATGGTGGGTCGAACCCCCGAATACCTGGGCAAGAAGATTGAAGCGTACGACGTCAAGATGGCGATGCTGGTCTCGCTTGTGTTTCCTCTGATCATCCTGACGCTCACCGGAATCTCGGTGGTCAAAGGTTTTGGGACTGCGGGCATTACCAATTCCGGGCCGCACGGCCTCAGCCAGATCCTTTACGCCTTCACCTCGTCCGCCGGAAACAATGGTTCCGCTTTCGGAGGACTCACCGTCAACACCCTTTGGTATGACACGGCAACGGGCATCACGACCCTGGTGGGCCGCTTTTTCATGATTATTCCCATGCTCGCCATTGCCGGCAACCTGGCGCAGAAGAAATATGTGCCGCCATCGGTTGGCACATTTCCGGTCACCACACCGCTGTTTGCAATGCTGCTGATCAGCGTCATTCTAATTCTCGGTGCGCTCACGTTTTTTCCGGCTCTGAGCTTGGGACCGATTCTCGAGCACCTTCTCATGAACGTCGGAAGAACCTTTTAGGAGTCTATGGCAAGCCATCGCAAGTCTGTCTGGGATGTGAATCTGATTCGCAGTGCCTCCTGGAGTTCACTGCTCAAGCTGAGCCCGCGCAACATGATGGGTAATCCGGTCATGTTCGTGGTTGAGATCGGCAGCGTGATCACGACCGTACTGTTGATTCTCCATCCCCACGAGGCATTTCGGTTCAACCTGCAGATCGCGCTATGGCTCTGGTTCACCGTTCTGTTTGCCAACTTCGCGGAGGCCATGGCCGAAGGCCGCGGCAAGGCGCAGGCGGAAACGCTGCGGCGCGCCCGTTCGGAAACCGTGGCCAAGCGCATCATTTCCGAGGGCAAGATAGAGGAAATTCCGAGTGCTAAGCTGCGCGCCGGCGATCTGGTTTCCGTAGATGCCGGAGAACTTATTCCGGGAGACGGAGAAATTGTCGAGGGCGTGGCGTCGGTGGACGAGTCTGCCATCACCGGCGAGTCCGCGCCTGTGATTCGCGAGGCCGGGGGCGACCGCTCGGCCGTTACCGGCGGTACGCGCGTTCTCAGCGATTACATCAAGGTGAAGATTACCTCGAACCCCGGAGAGACTTTTCTGGACCGGATGATTGCCCTGGTCGAAGGTGCCTCCCGGCAGAAGACGCCCAACGAAATTGCTCTGAACATTCTGCTCGCCGGGCTAACGATCATTTTCCTTCTGGCGGTGGTCACGCTGCAGCCGTTTGCCATCTATTCAGGATCGCCGCAAACCGTGTTCGTCCTGGTCTCGCTGCTGGTGTGCCTCATTCCCACCACCATTGGCGGGCTGCTGTCGGCGATTGGCATCGCGGGGATGGACCGGCTCGTGCAGCATAACGTGCTTGCGATGTCGGGACGCGCAGTGGAAGCGGCCGGAGACGTGAACACGTTGCTGCTCGACAAGACAGGAACAATCACTTTCGGCAACCGGCAAGCCACGGAGTTTCTGCCGGCGCCTGGGGTCAGCGAAGCCGAGATGGCGGACGCCGCGCAACTCTCCTCGCTGGCGGACGAAACTCCGGAGGGCCGCTCGATCGTGGTCCTGGCGAAGGAGAAGTACAACCTGCGCGGTCGCGAGTTCGCAGCCCACGAGGCGGAGTTCATTCCGTTCACAGCGCAGACGCGGATGTCAGGGGTCAACCTGGATGGCCGGGAGATCCGGAAGGGTGCCTCGGAATCGATTGTACGCCACCTCGAACAGAATAATTCGTCCATGCCCGCAGAGGTTCGAGCCTCGGTCGAGCGCATTGCATCTTCCGGGGGCACGCCGCTCGTGGTCTCGGAGAACCGGCGGGCCATGGGCGTCATTCATCTGAAGGACGTGGTCAAGGGAGGGATTCGCGACCGCTTCGCGCAGCTGCGAGCCATGGGCATTCGCACCGTGATGATCACCGGAGACAATCCGCTCACGGCGGCGGCGATCGCGCGTGAGGCGGGCGTCGATGACTTTCTTGCGCAGGCCACGCCGGAGGACAAGCTGAAGCTCATCCGCAGCGAGCAGGCCGGCGGGAAACTGGTTGCCATGACGGGAGACGGCACCAACGATGCGCCCGCCCTGGCACAGGCTGATGTCGGTGTCGCCATGAATACCGGCACGCAGGCCGCCAAAGAAGCCGGAAACATGGTCGATCTCGATTCCAATCCGACCAAGCTGATTGAAGTCGTCGAAATCGGGAAACAGTTGCTGATGACCCGGGGCGCACTTACGACATTTTCGATCGCAAACGACGTGGCCAAATATTTCGCGATCATCCCTGCCATGTTTGCGGTTACGTTTCCTGTACTCAACACCCTGAACATCATGCATCTCAAGACGCCAGAATCGGCGGTTCTGTCGGCGGTCATTTTCAATGCGCTGATCATTATCGCGCTGATTCCGCTGGCCCTGCGGGGCGTGAAATATCGCGCCATGAATGCCGAGGCTCTGCTGCGGCGCAATCTCTTGATCTATGGTGTGGGTGGATTGATCGTGCCGTTCGTCGGCATCAAGCTGATCGACATGCTCATTACCGCGGCCCGGCTGGCCTGAGGATTCCAATGAAGAAAAATCTGCTTACCGCATTTCTAATGACCATCGCCATGACGACTCTCCTGGGGGTGCTCTACCCGCTGCTCATCACCGCGCTGGCGCAGGTTCTGTTCAGGGACAAGGCCAACGGACAGATCCGCTATCGCAACGGAGAAGCGATTGGGTCGCGCATCATTGGGCAGCCTTTCACAACTGCAAAGTATTTTCATTCG
>Ga0210402_10004241_pt1 | contig 13107 bp, 13 predicted proteins | sample IncBWC7MmetaG_FD_161055 | JGI IMG/M metagenome (GOLD analysis project Ga0210402, IMG submission 161055) | Forest soil microbial communities from Barre Woods Harvard Forest LTER site, Petersham, Massachusetts, United States - Inc-BW-C-7-M | ecosystem: Environmental > Terrestrial > Soil >...
CCGCCGCCGCCGAAGGAACGGCCGGAGCCTTCTTCTTTCGGACGGGCTTCGTTGACTGTGAGGGGACGGCCGTCGAGATCGACACCGTTGATTTTTTCTGCGGCGACTTTCGCCTCTTCAGGCGTGCCCATCGTGACAAACGCGAAACCGCGGGGGCGGCCGGTCATTTTATCCATCGCGACGTAAACGTCGGAGACGGTGCCGAATTGGCTGAAGTGAGCGCGAAGGTCGGCTTCGCTTGTCTTGAATGACAGATTGCCGACGTATAGTTTGGAGTTACCCATGTGATAATTCGTAGATCCACCGTCCGCTGCCAGTTCCGTTCCCACCGTGTGTTTCAAATCATCACTTAAGCCTACGCTCAGCCAACGACTCACCAGATCCTAACACCTAACGCTTTCTCTAACGAGGCCGCGAGGGATGCAGAGGCGGCAGGGAAACGCAAGTCAATAATCCTCGGGCCTCCTTCACCGTGCACGGCAAAATCGCGCCGGCCCGCACCCTAAAAAAGAGAATGCCGCCGCGCAACCTTCGTTTGCACACGGCGGCAAGGCGGATCTTATTTCTTCACCAGGCCGAATTCGTCGTAAAACCAATCATCAAGCAGCTTTTTTTCGTAACGCAGTGGATCATCGGGGAAATAGGTGTTGGGCTTGTCCATGAATTGGATGTCCGTGATTTTGCGTTCACCCTGCTTGATGACTTTCCCGGTCGCGTCGGTGAGCTTGAACTCGAGGTTGACGCGCGGCGGATAGATATCCCTGACGATACGCACCTCATCAAACCTCGGCCCGTGCCACTGCTCGAATTCGCCGGCCATGTCCACGTCGGTGATGTTCAACGCTAGATGCTGGCCGGCCGGGATGTAATTGTGGGCCTCGTCTTCGATGTTTTCCTTGAGCTCTTTGAGGTATTCGTCGCGCTGCCGGTCGGTGGTGACGTAGGCTTCTTTGACGTCCGTGAAATTTTCAGGGTGAACATAAACGACTTCGACGAGCGGGGCGGGCGTGTCCGCGGCGCGCAACGCACCGCAGGCGGCCACACCGAAAACTGCAAGCAGGAGATGGAGTATTTTCATGGTGGGAACCTTTCCAAGGAGTATGACGAAACTTGGCACAAAAAAATTCCAACGCAAATCGTTGCAGCCTGCACTTTCCTTTCGTGCCATTTTGGCTAGGTTGTCAGGCGATGTTCGCCAACCTGCTCCAATTGATTTCGCGCAAACCGCCGCCAGCCTACGAAAGTGCTTTCGTGGAGGAGGTTAACATCACCAGGAAGACGCCGCGCAACCGTCGCGTCGAGCAGTTGCTCATCTTCGGCTGGGTGCTCATCGCGGTCAAAAGCGTCCTCGTCGTCTGGGCCATCCATCGCTGGCATGTGCCGTTCAACCCCTTGTGGATCATCGCGCCCACGGTGATGTTCGCCACGCTGTGCACCGCCGTCTATTTGTGGCGCGAGTGAACATGCGTGGATTGGCGATTGCAGATTACGGGTTCGTTTCTTGAATCCGCCATCGTCATGTCAAATGTCCCCGGTCTCCGCAGTCCCTACGCGAAAGTTGGCCGCCTCGTCTTTTTCGGCCGCATGCTCGACAAGATCCGCCTGCATGCCGCGGGCAAACTGCCGGCCGATTATGTCGCCAATCTCGGCGACGCGCCCGGATTATTCGACGCGCGGTGCTGCCGCTTCCTCCGTGTCAGTTACGATGAGTTAAAAGCCCGCACCCTCGCCGGCGGCAGCGATGCGGAAATCCTCGCCTGGGCCGAACAGCACGGCGTTCCGCGCACCGACGAAGATTGCGAAATCTGGAACGGCTTCATGATTAAACGCGGCTGGCGCGACGCCGGTACGGCCCGGCTCCGCCAGCGCATCGCCGAATACAGCCTCCAGGACAAACCCATTGAGACGTTCTTCGATTTCATCGAATACGACGAAGGCCGCGATCCCGTGGCGACACGTGCATGGGAGCTGCGCCCACCGCTCGTTGTGCTTATCATCGGCGTGGCTGGGAGCGGCAAGACCACGATCGGCGCAAAACTCGCCGCGGCGCTCGGCTGGAGTTTCCGCGATGCCGACGATTTTCATCCGCCCGCCAACATCGCCAAAATGTCCGCCGGCATCCCGCTCGACGACGCCGACCGCGCGCCATGGCTCGCCGCGATCCGCGCGCACATCGACACCTGCCTCGCGCGCGGCGAAAGCGCCGTCGTCACTTGCTCCGCGCTCAAGGAAAGCTACCGCCAGGCCGTGGTCGCCGACCCCGCGGGCGTGAAGCTCGTTTACCTGCACGGCGACTTCACCCTTCTTCTTCAGCGTATTAACCAGCGACAGGGCCACTTCATGAAGGAAAGCATGCTCAAGTCGCAATTCGAGGCGCTCGAGCCGCCGCGCGACGCACTCGCGCTCGACGTCGCCCTGCCGCCGGAAAAACTCGTCGCGGACATCCGTGGTGCTCTCGGCCTGTGAACGCCGAAACGGTCAAGCGCCTCCGGCTGCTCGCAAGCGTGCTCAGCCTGCTCGCGCTCGGCGTGGCCGGCGCGGGCGGGTGGTTTTATTTCGAGCTTCGCGCCAGCCTGCCGCAACTCGACGGCACCGCGACCGCGCCAGGCCTCACCGCGCCAGCAACGATTGAGCGCGACGCACTCGGCGTGCCCACGGTGCGCGGCCGCACGCGCGCCGATGTCGCCCGCGCCCTCGGCTTCGTGCATGCGCAGGATCGTTTTTTCCAGATGGATCTGCTGCGCCGCCACGCCGCGGGCGAGCTCGCGGAGCTTTTCGGCAAACCCGCGCTCGACCACGACAAGACCGTGCGCGCATACGAATTTCGCGCCCTCGCCCGCACCGTGCTCGCCCAACTCGCACCCGATGAACATGCGCTCCTCGATGCTTACACTGACGGCGTTAACGCCGGCCTCCACGCGCTCCACGGCAAACCCTTCGAGTATCTTGTGCTCCGCGCCAACCCGCAGCCGTGGAAACCCGAGGACAGCGTCCTTGTCATCTACGCCATGACGCTCGACCTGCAGGACGCCGGCGCCTACGAACGCTCACTCGCCACGTTGCGCGACACCTATGGCAACAACGCGGTGAATTTTTTCGCGCCGCTCCTCACGCCCGACGATGCCGCGCTCGACGGCAGCAACGCGCCAGCCGCGCCCGTCCCCACGGCCAAGGTCATCGACCTGAACCGTCAGCTCTCGTTCAGATCCACGGCCCGGCCCGCGCCGCGCGACGAATTTGCCTTTGTTGGCTCCAACGCCTTCGCGTTGTCCGGTGCGCACACCGCCAACGGCGCCGCGCTCCTCGCGAACGACACCCACCTCGCGCTCCGCGTGCCCAACATCTGGTATCGCGCCTCCCTCGTGTGGCCTGCTGCTCCGCTTTCAACTCTCAGCTCTCAACTTTCAACTAATCGGATCACTGGCATCACCCTTCCCGGCGCGCCCGTCATCGTCGCCGGCAGCAACGGCCGCATCGCCTGGGGTTTCACCAACGCCTACGCCGACACGAGCGACCTCGTCAGCCTCGATCTCGCCATGGGCACGGACACGCTTTATCAGACCCAGCACGGCCTCGCCAAAATCGAAACGCGAGAGGAGACCATTTTGGTCAAAGGCTCCGCCCCCGTCACGCTCGACGTGCCGTGGACCGAGTGGGGCCCCATCATTGGACAAGGTGGCGACCGGCGTCCGCTCGTCCTGCGCTGGATCGCACACGAGCCCGCCGCGGCGAACTTTTCGCTCATGCAGCTCGAGACCGCGCGCACCGCGGCCGAGGCGCTCGCCATCGCGCACCACGCCGGCATCCCCGCGCAAAATTTCCTCGTGGCCGATGCCGACGGCGCCATCGGCTGGACCATCGCCGGCCGGCTGCCCAAGCGCGTGGGCTTCACCGGCCGCCTGCCCGTCGCGTGGACTTTCGGTGACCGCTATTGGGACGGCCTGCTCGCGCCCGGTGACATGCCGCAAATCCTGGCACCCGCCTCGGGCCGCCTTTGGAGCGCCAACCAACGCATGATCGGCGGCGAGGCGTTCACTAAAATCGGCGACGGCGGCTACGAGCGCCCTTACCGCGCCGCGCAGATTCGCGATGACCTGGCCGCGCTCGAGCACGCGGCGCCGCGCGACCTTCTCGCCATCCAGCTCGACGACCGCGCGTTTTTTCTCACGCGCTGGCAGAAACTTCTCCTCGCCACGCTCACGCCCGAAGCCGTCGCCGCGAAATCATCCCGCGCCGATCTGCTCCGCCTCGCCGGGCAATGGGAAGGCCGCGCGGACACCGACTCCGTGAGCTACCGGCTCGTCCGCGCGTTTCGCCTGCAGGTCGCGCAGCTCGTGTTCGCACCCATTTTTGCACCATGCACGGAGGCCTATCCCGATTTTGATTACACACGCTTCAACTACGAGCAGCCGCTGTGGACGCTGCTCACGCAAAAACCCCCGCACCTGCTCAATCCCCAGTTCCTTCGCTGGGACGATCTGCTGCTGGCCGCGGCCGACGCCGTCATGGCCGACCTCGCCCACGAAGGCGTGACGCCCGACCGCGCGACCTGGGGCCGCAGCAACCCCGCGCACATCCAGCATCCGTTCAGCCGCTTCCTGCCCGGCCTGCTGGCGCGTTTCCTCGATATGCCCGCGGATCCACTGCCCGGTGACGAGGATATGCCACGCGTGCAAACGCTCTCATATGGCGCGAGCGAGCGCTTCGTCGTTGCGCCCGGCCATGAGGACGAAGGCATCTTCGAAATGCCCGGCGGCCAAAGCGGCCACCCGCTCTCGCCATTCTACCGCGCCGGCCACGAAGCCTGGGTTCATGGCGAACCCACGCCGTTCCTGCCGGGCACGACCACGCACACGCTCACGCTCAAACCTTAGATTCTTGAACACGGAGGACACAGAGATCACGGAGGAAGGGGGTGCATAAAATATTTTCATGAAAATTTCTTCTCCGTGGCCTCTGTGGTCTCCGTGTTCAAAATCATTTCCTCCGCGTTGCCCTGTGTTCCAAAGCCCCCGGCCTACACTAACCAACCAGACTTTTGCGTTGAGCCGCGACTGTCTTCGCCGCTAGCTTGACGCGTCGGCATGAAGAAAAAGAAATCCAGCTGCACGGTCTATTTTGCCAGCGAGCTCTTCACGCTCAAGCATCTCATCGGCAATGCCTGGCTGGCCGAGGCCATCTACGAAAAATCCCACGGCCGCTACCGCTGCCTGCTGCCGCAGGACCTGGAACTGCGCAGCGCCACGCCCCGCACCATTCGCGACGGTGACATCCGCGCGCTCCTCGCCTGCGACCTCTGCCTGTTTTGCTTCGACGGCACCGAGCTGGATGCCGGCACCGTCGTCGAGTTCATGTTCGCGAAGTTCGCCGACATCCCCGCCGTGATCCTGCGCACGGATCTCCGCGCCGCGGGCGACGGCTCCGACCCGTGGAACCTCATGGCGAGTTTTTATCCACGCACGGCCAACGTCGTCATCGACAGCCTCGCCACCTACAAGGCCACCTCCGCGCGCCGCCGCCGGCTCGACGAAGTGGTGCGCCTCGCCGGCCAGCACAGCTCGGCCGCCGCGCAACTCGCCTGCGAGCAGATCGCCGCCGCCTGCGTGCGCGCGCTCGACCGCGTGCGTGAAACCAAACCCATCATGCCCGGATACCTCCGCGAGGAAGTTTACAACTGGCTCGCGCTCATGCCCGGCCTCCGCGGCAAGCAACGGGCCTTGCGCAAAGAATTCGAAAAAGTCCTCGAGCACAAAGTGGACAAGGATTTGCTGTGATCGTGAACAGCATGAAAGAGGTCGGGGTTGTTCTTTCAATTACACCCCGCGAGTCCGCCCTACCCTCATCCATGGAAATCGCGCAAGCCGTCACGATTCGCGTTTTAAAAATATTCGCGCGCAGGTCCCGACGATGGCGGTGCCAAGCCACAAGGCGGCCAGATAGACCGCCGACCAGCCCATTCGTTGGGCTGTCATCGCCGCCTTGTTGGTGACACCATAAACCCCGTTTTGTAGTTTATTCATGCTCCTGCGCTAACTTGTTTTCAGCACGAAATATGCCGCGCGCAGCCAGGCCGCTTGAAAGAAGCAGCCTGCAAGGATTGGGTGTTAAACTATTAGAAAATTGCGCAACAAGGTGGTGAGACCGGCCATTGACCTGATGCCAAGTTGAACCAGGGATTCCTCGCTGCGCTCGGAATGACGAAGCCCTTTTTACGATACGCGATACCGTTACTTAAATCGAAGATACTCCAGCAAAGGCCTTTTATCTTCCCGGCGCGCCCGGCGGTCGCGCCCTACCCTGCTTCGCCTTCGCGTCTTTGCGCTAAAAGCCTGGGTTGGCTTATTTTTCGCCCACCCATCCGCCGGTCGCCTGCACGGGCGCGAGTTCGCCGTGGCGCGTGACCCACACGGCCAGGGCAATGCGGGCGGTTCCCTTGGTTTCCGGCTGGGGCAGCGTCAGCTCGGCCGTCGCGGCCGCACCATCGGGCTGCATCGGCGCATCGGCCAGCACGAGCGCGGTGAATTCATGCTGCAGTGTCTCGCCGGCGTTTTCACCCGCTGTCACGCTTGAAGCCAGGCCGCCGCCGAGCAGGGCCACATGCGCATCGTAGCTGCCGGGCGATTTTTCCGCCCGCAAAAATTTCACCCGGCATTGGCCGCCGGCCAGATCGTAATTCACGACGAGCACGCCGGAGATTTTGTCGGACGCCCCCGGTACGGACGACGGATGCCACTCTGCGCCGTCGCGCACGAAGCACGGCGTGTAAACCGAGCCGCCGCTCCATGACGCAGCAAGCGCATGCTGGCGCTGCGTGAACTGGCCCGAGGCAAAGCGGTCGGGCCAGCCGAGATCGTCCCAGTAGTTGACGTGAAACGCCACCGGCACGAAATCGCGCCACAGGCCGGGGTCATCGCGCAGCCCGGCGAACCAGCGCTCCGCCGGCGGACAACTGCTGCAGCCTTCGCTCGTGTAGAGCTCGACCAACGCGGTCTGCCGCGCACCGCTGGCAAAGCGCAATGGCTCAGCCGGGCTCATCGCAGGCGGTTCCGCCCGCGCAACGACCGTCGCCATGAGCAAAAGCAATAAAGGCCTCATGCCGTTCTGAGGCCGCGCGCACCGGGTTTATTCCGCGAACAATTATCCCGCCTAAATCCCCGCGGCTCGACAATCGTCAACATCCGTCCTTGTTTTATCCGCGCATGCCCGCGCCCGCCCAACGCCCCGGACTTCTCCTCGCCGACTGCTGGAACGATTACCAGCTCCTTGATTGCGGCGACGGCCTGAAACAGGAACGCTGGGGTAAATTCACGCTCGTGCGCCCCGACCCGCAAGTCCTCTGGCCGCGGCAGGGCGCGGCGCCCGGCGCGAGCTGGGACAAATGGGACGGTTTCTACCAGCGCAGCGACCGCGGTGGCGGTGGCTGGGAATTCCGCCGCCCGCTGCCCGAGTCGTGGACGGTGCGCTACACGCCGCTCGGCCTCACTTTCAAAATCCGCCCGACGAGCTTCAAGCACACGGGGCTTTTCCCCGAGCAGGCCGTGAACTGGGAGTGGCTTTCCCAAAAAATAAAAGCCGCCGGCCGAAAAATTTCCGTGCTCAATCTTTTCGGCTACACCGGCGCGGCCACCTGCGCCGCGGCGGCGGCGGGAGCAAGCGTCTGCCATGTCGATGCCGCCGAGGGCATGGTCAAGTGGTGCCGCGAAAACGCCGCGCTCAGCGGGCTCGCCGATGCGCCCATCCGCTATCTCGCGGATGACTGCCTGAAATTTGTCCGCCGCGAACAGCGCCGCAGCCACCACTACGACGCCGTCATCATGGATCCGCCCACCTACGGCCGCGGCGGCGAGGGCGAACTCTGGCGGCTCGAGGACCATCTCTGGCCGCTGCTCACCGAGTGCAAAAAAATCCTGAGCGACCAGCCGCTGTTTTTTCTCATCAACGCCTACACCGCGCGTCTCTCGCCCACCGTCGTGGCCAACCTGCTCGCCGGGCTTTTTCCCGGCAACGGCGGCGTGATCACGGCCGGCGAGGTAGGCTTGCCCATCGCCGCGGATGGAAAGATTCTCCCCTGCGGCATCTACGGCCGCTGGGAAACAAATTAATCATCATGCCCTCGCTCCCTGAGTCCTACTTCACCCGCGCCAACGAACTCCTCGCCCGCGCGTGGGAAACCGACGTCCCCGTCATCGCGCGCCTCGCGCCCATCCTCGGCGAATGCGTCGCGCGCGGCGGCGTCATCCACACCTTCGGCAGCGGCCACAGCGAGCTCGTCTCGCGCGAGATCATCGGCCGCGCCGGCGGGCTCGTCTGCGTCACCGGCATCATCGACCCCACGGCCGGCTTCATCGAAAATCTCCCCGGTTACGGCACGCGGCTCGCCGCGCGCTACGACCGCCAGCACCAGCTCCTGTCCGGCGAGGTGCTCATCGCCATCTCCAACTCCGGGAAGAACTGCTCGCCCATCGAGGTCGCCCTCTACGCCAAGGAAAAAGGCCTCACGGTGATTGCGCTCAGCTGCCTCGCCATGTCGCGCACGACGCCCAGCGAGCATCCGAGCGGCAAAAAACTTTCCGACGTCGCCGACCATGTGCTCGACAACGGCGGCGTGCCCGGCGACGCCATCGTGGAAGTCACTGGCGGCGTTCACGCAGGGCCCACCAGCACGCTCATCGGTTGCTCCGTGCTCAACTGGCTCATGCTCGCGGCGATCGACTGGCTGAAACAAAACAAGCATCCGCTGCCGATCCTGCGCAGCCAGAACATCCCCGGCGCCATCGAGCACAACCGTGACCTCGCGCAAAAATACAAGGGCCGCCTCAGTCGTCAGCTGGCGTAAGACCTTTTGACAGAATTAACAAAATTCACAAAAGCCGCCCGTTAACTGGGTATTTTTCCCATTTTGTTTCCTTCCATTCGTTCTGTCTAAAGTCAGCCCATGAAAATCGGCATTGATGGCGGCGGGACCAAGACCGAGTGCATCCTCATCGATGCGCGTGGTGAGGTTCTCGCCCGACACACCGCGCCCGGCTGCAACCCCAGCATCATCGGCCCCGAGCGCGCCCGTGAAACTCTTCGCTCTGCGCTGCGTGGGCTGGCCGTTGGCCAGTCGCCACCGGTCATTGTCCGCACCCTGCTCTGCATGGCTGGCAACCGCACGTTCTGGCAGGAAACCGCGGCTGCGTTCACGGCGGAAAAAATTTACGGCCCCGTCAAGGCCGTCGACGACTCCCTCCCGGTGATCGAGCTCGCGACTGGCAATGCACCCGGCCTGGTTCTTCACGCCGGCACCGGCTCGTTCGTCGCGGCGCGCGACGCAGCCGGGAAAGTTCATTACGCGGGCGGGCTCGGCTGGCGCCTCGGCGATCCGGGCAGCGGCTACGAACTCGGCCGGCTCGCCATCGTGCACGCGTTGATCGAGCTGCAGGGCTGGGCACCGCCTTCACGGCTCTCCAAAGTCGTGCGCGACGCCACGCAGCTCGCCGACGCCGGCGCCATCACGCGTTTTTTCTACCAGCACGCCGACTCCAACCAGCAAATCGCCGCCCTCGCGCCCGCCGTGCTCCGCCTCGCCGCCGAGGATGATCCTGCGGCGCACCAGCTCGTTCTCGACGCGTGCCAGCCGCTGCTCGATCTCGCGCAACGGGTCGCGGCCAGACTTTTTCCCGATACGCCGCCCAAGCAAATCCGCGCCGGCTTGAGCGGGCCGATCCTGACGCACCCGGCCGTCACCTCTGCGCTGGCCGCGCGTTCTCCGCTGTCGCTCTTCAAGGTCGCCGAACCGCCCATCGAAGGCGTGCGGCGGCTCCTGTTGAAACGCTGACGCGCGGTTGATTGCCGCGCGCGAATGTGTTTCTTCGCGGCTGACAGCCTGCCAACCGTGGTCGCAACCGAATCCATCGAAATTCTCGCCGAGGCCGAATGGCGCGTTCTCCAGCGCGAGCATGAGGCGCGGGTGCGCGCGTGGACCGATCCGCACCAGGCGCGGGCCGCGCGCGGCGAGAAACACCCGGTCCATGATTTTCTTTTTGAATACTACGCGTTTCGCCCCGCGTGGCTGCGCCGCTGGCATCCGGGGCCGGATGCCGTGCTGACCGGCGATGGCGCGCGCGAATTCCTGCGCTGGCCCGAATACCGCGAAGCCTCCGGTGGCGTGGGGCTCGACCTGGGCGCGTTGACGCCAAAGCGCCGCGAGTTCGTCGCGTGGCTGCGCGATTTGCTCGCCGCGGTGCGCGACCGGCCGGCGTTTTTCGGCTGCCACGGGCTGCACGAATGGGCGATGGTTTACCGCCTGCCACCGGAGGAGACCCGCCATGTCGCGTGGCCGCTGCGCTTTCCGACCGGTGAACTGGCCCGCATCGTCGAGAGCCTGCCGGTGCGCTGCACGCATTTCGACGCGTTTCGTTTTTTCACGCCCGCCGCGCGACCGCTCAACCGCACGCAGCCGTCGCGCGCGACCGCACCGGGGCACGAGCAGCGCGGCTGCCTGCATGCGAACATGGATCTCTACAAATGGGCGTTCAAGCTCGCGCCCTTTGCGCCCAGCGAGCTCATCGCCGACTGCTTTGCGCTCGCGCGCGACATCCGCGAGGTGGACATGCGCGCGAGCCCCTATGATTTTTCCGCGCTCGGCTTCGCCCCGGTCAAAATCGAAACGCCCGCGGGCCGCGGCGAGTATGAACAGCATCAGCGCGACTTCGCCACCCGCGCCGATCCGTTGCGCGCGCGACTGCTTGCATTGTGCGGGCGGCTGCTGGCCGATTGGAGCGGCTTAAAAATTAGTGTAGCCACGAAGGATCACAAAGAGCGCAAGGAAAACACCCATTGTCATCGGATTTGATTTTTACAGAAGGCCGCAAAGGAACGCGAAGCGACTAAAGCCAGCTTGCCCAAATCTCCAAGCAGGCGCTGCCTTTGCCTTTGATGAGGGCGAGCCACCGGCTCTTCGCGTCCTTCTGTTAAAAATGATTCACCATCCTTCGCCAAGGCTATGGATGGCACGACCGCAGAGGCCGCGGAGCTCGATCGAAAAAACCTCGGTTTAGAGCGGTTTTAAAATTGGTGTAGCCACAAAGGGGCGCAAGGAGCGTGCGTATTTTCAAAGGCCTTTTCCTTGTGTTCTTTCGTGGCAAAAAATCCGGATAGCGCTCTGATCGACGGCGCGCTACCTTCATTCGGCTAGCCTCGGCGGCGGGTTAACCCTACCTCAAATCTGAATTACAAACTGTAATTGGCATTACCAAGGAGCCTTGGTCTCGCCCCTCAATTCGCCCCGGCAAAAACGCCGATGGCCACTTCTTCTTCCACTTCGTTTTCCTCGGACGGCAGCTCCTCAAGCGGCGCAAAACGTTCCGACGAAAACCCCAGCTCTTCCTTGCCGGCGTGAAACGGATCGGGCGGATTATTCAGTTCCACCAGCAGCAGGCCGACCGTCGCGGTATCGCCGCCTTTCACGACCTTCTCGCGGCCGAGAAACACCTCGCGGATCGTGTAGGTGTTTCCCTTCACCGGCAGCTGCGCGTAGATCGCGCGGATGAACTGGGGAAATGTATCGTTGATGCAGACGACTTTCTGGCCTTTGACCATATGCGGAAGAAAAATGGAAAACTCAGCACAAGGAAATTGAGAAATTGGAAAACCGCTACCTCTTTAATCGCTTTCCCGCTTTCCCGCTTTCCCGCTTTCAGCCTTTCAGTCCTTCAGTCTTTCACTCAATCCGCCCCTCGTCGAAGTCGATGAGATCCGGGACGTTTTTGATTTCACCCATGCGGTCGGCGCAGCCCATGATGGTGAGCGCCTCCTTGAGGAATTCCTGGCCGGCGGGCGTCAGGCCCTTTTGCGCGAGCTCACGGTTCCACTTCGCCGCACGCACATCGGCGGGAAGCAACGCACGCAGCTTTTGCTCAATTTCGCCCTCGGTCGCCGACTCGAAGACGATTTTTTCGACGGCACCCGGGTCGATGCCGAGGTGCAGGCAGAGAAAGCGGTCGATCCCGCGCTTGTAATTTTTCGCGTAGCTCGGCGGCAGCGCGCCGTGCTGTTTCACATAATGGCACTTCGCCAGAAACCGCGGCAGGTAGAGCAGTCCCGTGGCCGCATGCGGCACATACGGCGACGGCAGGCAGGTGAGCACTGCGCCGGTCGAGCCGGGGATGGGTTTGGAAGGCATATGAAACGCTGGCCGGCCATCGAATCGGAAGTCGAGCCGCGATTTGCATGGATCAACGGCACAACATGCGGTGCCCATCTCGCCAAATTTCGATTGAGCCGCGGCAGTGACAGGTATAGGGTGGAATTTCGCCCGACGTTGCCAAAAATCCGCTAAACAGGGGTGACGCGTAGAAAACGGCTCGTCTCGTCCAGTGCTTGTTTCTATATGAACACCATGCTTTTCCTCGCTGTCAGCGCGCTCGACAAGCTCAAGCAGGTACCGCCCAGCCTGTGGTGGAAGGCCGTGCTCGGCATGGTGGGCTTCCTCGTGCTCATCGTCGTGCTCAAGCGGCTCATGCAGGTCAATAAAGTCCTGCTCACCATCGCGACCCTCGTCATAAGCGCCCTCGTGTTTTTCTCGTGGGTTTACCACCGCAACGAACCGGCTTTTCTCACCCCCTTGGTTGACCGGCTCGCGCCTTTTTTCCCGTCCGCCGGCGCATATGAGAGCCAGCAGCAGAAGGATCCAACCCAGCCCGACCAGCCAAGAAGGCCGGCCCCACCGCCTCAACCGCAGCCGTCAACGACACCCGCGTCGCACGTGTATTAGGCGGCGGTTGAAAAAGTTCCCGCCTTATTGCCGAAACGCCGCATTTTTGGTGTGGTTTTTCGGCCCGGTTTGTGGCCAGCTAGGCGTTCCATATGCCGAAATCTCATTCCGATATCGGGCTCATCGGCCTCGCCGTCATGGGCCAAAACCTCGCCCTCAACATCGCCGACCACGGCTTCCAAATCTCGGTCTATAACCGCACGACGGAAAAGACGGACAAGTTCGTCGCGGAAAACCCGGGCACGCCCGGCGGAGTGATCGGCACCAAGACTCTCGAGGAGTTTGTCCAGTCCCTGGCCAAGCCCCGCAAGATGATCATCCTCGTGCAGGCCGGCAAAGCCACCGACGCC
>Ga0210402_10004242_pt1 | contig 13106 bp, 7 predicted proteins | sample IncBWC7MmetaG_FD_161055 | JGI IMG/M metagenome (GOLD analysis project Ga0210402, IMG submission 161055) | Forest soil microbial communities from Barre Woods Harvard Forest LTER site, Petersham, Massachusetts, United States - Inc-BW-C-7-M | ecosystem: Environmental > Terrestrial > Soil >...
ATTGCCGCCGGTGACAGCGATGTTGGCTGCGGGTCCGGCAACCGAATACTCGACGAAGTTCACGTTCCTCAAACCGGCGGAACTGGCGGTGACCGTCACGGTAGAGACAGTGGTCGGCAACTGCAGCGTCGTTCGCGCCAGGCCGTTCGCGTCGGTGACCACGGAAGACGGATTGGGAACGGCGCCCTTGTTGGCAGTGAAGTTGACGGTGACCCCGGGGACGCCGTTCTTGTAGGCGTCCTGGGCCTGCGCGGCGATGGCGTTGGCGAGATTGGAACCGGCGGTGCCGGTCTGTTTCGCTCCGCCGTAGGCGATGAGCCTCGTAGCGGCGCCGGGCGTAGCAGTAGCAGTGGCAGTGACGTTGCCAAAGCCGGTCCCGGAAATCGTCACGGTGTAGACGCCAGCTTGCTGGGGAACCGTGTAAGTCGTGGAAGCGTTGCCATTGGCGTCGGTGACTGCGGGGTTGGGATTGAATGTGCCGCAGGCGGTGGTGCCGGCTTTGCAGCCATCACTGAAGTTGACGTTGGCGCCGACGTCGGGTTGTCCGTTATATGGGTTGTCAACCTCGACCTGGATGGGCGCGGCGAGCGTGGTGGCAACGGTCGCTGTCTGGGCGTTGCCTCCGGTAACGGTGGCGACGTGAAACAGTCCGTAGGCTTCGAGACTATGTTGGGTGCCGACATAGACCTTGCCGTTAGTCACGGTTTGCGTCACAAAATGGCCGACGGGAGGCAACGTGTCGCGCCCATTGGGGGCTTGATTCGTGGTATAGAGCAGTTTGAGAGAAACCGCGTCAAAGGCGAGCAGTTGACCGGCGATGACCCACAAAACTCCGTTGCTCGTGCCATTGGCGGAAACCGATGGAGAATGGCGGCCGCCGGCATAGCTCGCCGCCGTTTTCAGCGAAGGACCGAGCAATCCCCCGGACAACGGAAAAGCCATGATCGGAGAAGCGCGGGGGGCGAAGTACAAGGTGTTGTTCCAGTAGGCGGGAGAACCGAACAGCACGTCGTTGCTGACGCTCGGTTCAAGAACGACCTCCTGAAGAACCTGACTGTCGTTCGCAGAGAACATTCCCAGGTTGTCACGATTAAGAACGTAAACGATGCCCTGCTTGCCGCTGGCGATGAGTTCATGGGGATAGGGGCTGTCTTGATCGGGAAGGATGAGGGCGCCGGTGGAACTCAAGTCAAGATCGTGGGAGTTGAGGTAGGCCACGCTCCACGGGGTGAAATAATCGGCCAAGGTGAGATTGGGGGCCAGCTTCAACACGCTGTTGCAGAACGTCTGGCCACCATTGGGGACATCGTACGGGGCGCCCGTTTCGGCGGTCTCCACGAAGATGTTGCCATCGGCATCGGCGGCGAGACCGACCCCGGCCTGCCAGATGGAAGCCAATCCGTAGTCGGGCGAGGTGTTGAAGACGGCGAGCTGCGACAAACTGGCAGCGTCGTAGGAAAGAACCCAGCCGGTGGCGCCGTCGTTGCAGGAGTTCGAGCCGAAGCCCAGGTAAAGGACTCCGTTGAGCAACAAGAGGCCGGGCCGGTTTTTCTGGTGCAGGCTGTTGAACACGGTGACGTGTCCTTTATTACTCGTGCTGGCGGCGGTGATCAGGACGGGGCTGCCCGCTTGCTCGTTGCCGGTGGTGATGTCGAGGGCGTGCAGATGGTGACGGACTTTGGTGTTGAGAAGGGTCTTGGCCACCAGATACATTGTGTTCGTGGTGGGATCGATGACCGGGGTTGAAACGATGCCTTCCTGGTTGTAACCCGGACCGGTGCCGCACGGCAGATATATACCGCTGGCAGTGGTGCCACCGACGTTGAGCATGCTGGCGTACCAGAGCTGAGCGCCGTTGTCGGCGTCAATCGCGTAGACAGAATCCGCCTGCGTGACAACGTAGATTACGTTGTGCGTGCCCTGGTTGGGGATGTTCACGTTGGGCACATAAAGCGGCTGGGCCATTACCACATAGTCGACGGGAAAGCTGAAGAGACGGCCGAAGCTGTTCTTGCTGACGTTGGTGGGGGTGAGTAGAGTTTCGTTGGTGTTAGCTCCGGTGCGGCTAATATCGGCACGGCTGGTTAGGACAGGCAGCTGCGCGAACGAAGACGAAAGAAAAGCGCCGCAGACGAAGAGCACAATCAGGCAAAGATTGCGCACAGGCATTGCACAGGGCGCGGAGCTGAACGTCGAATCACCATGGGACCGGGAAGATGCAGCGGAACGGATTTCCCCAACGTCATGTGACAAAGAGTGGCGCATCGCGTCGTTCGCTCGAAATACAACCGCGCGGTGTCCCGCTAAAGAGCACTTGGAACACCGGGAAGCGACCTCCCAGATAAAGAAGGTGTCTAGCCGAACCGCAACATTTGGAATCGCCTTTATACCCCGGAAGCGGTGACGCCGCAATGCCACTTATTGGCTAGACGCAAAATCTTGCACACTCTGACCATTTTAAAAAAAAACGCCACATGATCGCGGCTGCGCGATCAGGGTTCATGCCGGCGTCCGGCGAATCGCTTCGGTCGTCAAAGCGGCGACAGGCGCGCATGATAGCATGCAGGCGGGCTTGGCTGGATCCCATTGCTGGCGCGGAATACCGGGAGGCATGCAGCCGTGTATGCGGCTGGCTATGGCAAGATGGGGAAACAAAGTACCCACAATTGGCCGGGCCCTTTCATTTAGGATATTGCGGCATAGCTTCCGCTGTAAACCTCCTTTAGAATTAGATCGTTAGGGTGAGTACTGGGGCGGTTTTGGACCCGAGTTTGCTGGACAACGGTCCCGGGAGGGATGCGCATCTTGGACGGGCGGCGGCAACCTCTGGTCAGCGTCATTATTCCTGCGTACCAGGCGGCGGCGCACATCCGGGAGACGCTGGATTCGGTTTTCGCGCAGAGCCATCCGAATCTTGAAGTCGTGCTGGTCAACGACGGCTCGCCGGATACGGAGGCGCTCGAACAGGCGATTCGGAACTACGGTGAGAGGCTGATCTACATCCGGCAGGAAAACCGGGGGCCTTCGGGGGCGCGCAACACGGCGATCCGTGCGGCGCGAGGCAAGTACATCGCATGTCTGGACAGCGACGACCTCTACCTCCCAGACCACTTGGCAAACATGGTGGCCGTCATCGAGGAAAAAGGGCTAGACCTGCTCTACTGCGATTCATACTTGGTCGAAAGCGGAATCCTGATTGGCCGGACCTTTGAAGGCGAACGGCAGATTTGGCCGGTCACATTCGAGAAACTGCTGCGGGATGACTGCTGCGTCTCGACCTCGGGTTTAGTGGCCTCGCGGCAGGCCGTGATCGATGCCGGACTTTTCGACGAGAACTACCGCCGCTGCGAGGACTTCGACCTATGGCTGCGCATGTCGTTTCGCGGCGCAAAGATGGATTTTGTCCGATCGGTGGGAGTCGAGCGCCGGCTGCTCCCAACCGGACTTTCTGCGGACGATCAGCTTTTGCAGGAAGCACGGATCGAAATATACCGCAAGACGAGGGCGTCACTGCCTCTGTCAGCCGCACAACAGGCAATCGTTACTGCCATGATTACGCGGAATGAGGGCTTCTCTCAGACGAAACTGGTAAAGCGCTACTTGCGGGAGGGTCGGTACCCCGAAGCACGCGTGGCGGCGGGCAAAGCGGCCCTGCTGCTGCAGGACCGGAAAAGCAGGCGAGTAGCGCTGGTGGTGCAGATTGCGCCTTGGGCAGCCCGTCATTTTCTCCGCATGCAGGAGGCGCGGTTGGCGCGCAAAAAGGCAAGGGGAAAGCGGGTAATACCTGAAGTGGGCGAAGTAAGGACCGGCGCGCTCGGTGATAACCAAGACACACGGGATTCAAGAAGCTTGCAGCACTAATAAAATGAGAAGACGCCCCAAACGGCGTGGCGACCCCCGGATACAAGCCGCGTCTCCCGTGAGGTCCGAGGGGTAGTCGATCCGGAGAGCGAGAGATTCGATCGATGATTCGATGGCTGATCGGCGGAACGCGGCGGGCGCTGGGCCTGCACCGCCCAGGACGCAACCTGGACGTGTGGCCGGATGACATATTCATTCTTTCTTATCCGAAGTCGGGCAACACCTGGACTCGGTTTCTGATCGCCAACTTGGTGTATCCGAAAACACCGGCGGATTTTTCCAACATCAATCGGCTGACGCCCGACCCGGAGGCGCTCTCGAAACGCGGATTGGCAAGGATGCCGCGGCCGCGGATCATCAAGAGCCACCAGTATTTCGATCCGCGCTACAAACGCGTGATCTATGTAGTGCGCGATCCACGCGATGTGGCCCTGTCGCAGTTCCACTTTCATCGCAAGCGCGGCCTCATTGAAGACGGCTATCCGCCGGAAAAATTTGTGGCGCGGTTTGTGGCTGGCGAGACGAGCCCGTATGGATCATGGGGCGAGAATGTAGTAGGGTGGCTGGCCACGCGTCAGAACCGGCCGGGATTCCTGCTGTTGCGCTATGAAGACATGCTGGAAGATGCAGCGCGCGAACTGAACAAAGTGGCAGCGTTCCTGGAAATCCCGCCGGATGCGGAACGGATCGCCAGCGCGGTGCGGCACAGTGCCGCCGATGAGATGCGCAAACTGGAGAAGTCGCAGGCGCACCTCTGGTCTTCGATCAAGGACACGCGCCAGGATGTTCCCTTTGTTCGCTCGGCCAAGGCGGGAGGCTGGAGGACGGGTCTGCCGGAAGACGCGGTGGCGCAACTGGAAGCCACGTGGGGACACCTGATGACGTATCTGGGATACGAACTCCTGTTCCCGGCACGGACGACGAATTTCGACTCCGGGTTTGTGGAAACCATGCTGAACAAACCGTCACGATGATCTACGGGTCAGGCGGGTGTTGAAATCGGCGTTGGGGCGGGACATCGCGCGACGCACGCTGGCGGTCTGTCCCGACGATACGTTCCTCGTGTCGCATGCGAGATTTTGACCGCGCGAAAGCGGGCGACGGGGCGCTGGTGGATTTCGGCGCCCGCATATTGGCATGCCAGCTCGACTGGTTCGGACCGGTGACTTCGTTCGACGATCAGGATGGCGACTGGGGCAGCGGCAGCGGGGCGGATCTGCTTCTCGACACGAACCACGCCGACCGCTTCGGCGACATTCCCGGACATCTGCGGATGGGTCGCACCTGCGGACTGAAAAACCAGATACTGGTGCGCGTCACCGCTGCCAGTGCAGAGATGGGAATGGATCGGATCTGATGCGGAAGCGCGAAAAAAGGCAGATCCTGAAAAACGTCGGCTCCAGCTGGTCGGCGCTCGCTACCAACGTCGCGGTCGGAATTTTCCTCTCTCCGTTCATTCTGCACCGGCTGGGGGACGCGGCTTTCGGGGTTTGGGTCTTGATCTTCTCGGTGACCGGCTATTACGGCCTGTTCGATCTCGGGATTCGCTCCTCCATCGTCCGCTACGTGTCCAAGTACACGGCCACCGGTGATCGCGAAAAGCTCGCTCACTTCGTCAACACGGCCCTGTTTACGTACACCTCCATCGGGGCGGTGAGCATGGTGTTGACCGCGCTGCTGAGTTCGTATGTGGAACACGTGTTCAAGGTTCCGCCCGAAATGCATTCGCAAACGCGGCTGCTGCTGTTGATGGTCGGCGCTTCCGTCAGCGTCGGCTTTCCTCTGGGCGTCGTCGGAGGCATGCTCGAAGGGTTGCAGCGCTTCTACATCCTGAACTGGACCAGCATCGGCGCCACCCTCGCCCGCGCCGCTTTGATCGTTTATTTTCTGAACCGCGGATACGGTCTGATTACCGTCGCCCTGCTCACCGTGAGCCTGCCGGTTGTGTCCTCGATTCTTCGCGGCTTCGTCGTATTCCGCTTGTGCCCTGTGCCGCTTGGTCTCAAGTATGTGGATCGCGCCTCGTTCCGCCACATGGTCAATTACGGTGGGACCACCTTCCTCATCATGGTCGCCGCGCGCCTGCGCTTCCGCACCGACGAACTGGTACTCGGCACCATGATGTCAACCATCGCCGTCACCTGGTTCAACATCGGCGCCCGCATCGTCGATTACGCACAAGAATTTGTCACCAGCCTCTCCCAGGTCTTTGTGCCCATGGCAAGCCAATCCGAGGCAACCGGTAACCTCGACCGTGTGCGCAAGATTTATCTCGCTGGCAACCGCGCCTGCGCCTTCCTGATTCTTCCCGTCACTGCGATCCTGATCGTGCTCGGCAAGCACATCATCCGCATCTGGGTTGGAGCCCGCTATGTTCCACACAGCTACCCGGTGCTGGTGGTGATGATCATTCCATTCGCGCTCATGTTGTCGCAGGCCGCGTCCGGCCGCGTTTTATTCGGCCTCGGTAAACATCAGATCCTGGCGACCATCACGGTGATCGAGGGTGTCGCCAACCTTATCCTCAGCATTGCGCTTGTCCCCCCGCTCGGAATTGTCGGCGACGCCCTCGGAACCGCCATCCCGCTCAGCTTTACTTGTCTTTGGTTCTTGCCGCGCCATTTGAAGAGGCAGATCGGTGTCCCCGTGGGAACCTTTCTGCGCGAGGCTTATACGCTGCCCATTCTTTTGACACTCCCGCTAGTCGCTGCGCTCTGGCTTGCCAACCGATCCTTTTATCCCCGCAACCTGGTCCAGTTGGCGATCGAAACCCTGGCGGTGAGTTCCATCTACGGCGTCGGGCTGCTCTGGGCCTATCGCACGGGCCGCGCGTTTCACGTCGCGGAGATTGCCGGCCTGACCCGGCCGACGCCTCCCGAGCAACTGCCCCAGGCGGCGGTTTCGGTGGAATATCAGAATGAGCAGTAAGGGTGGAAACGCAGGTATGTCACAAAGAAAATTCCTTGACGAGATAGATTCGGAGCCGTACGCTTTGGCCGTGCTGTCCAGTCTGCACAAAGACTGAAGGGGTGAGGGCAAGTAAAAGAACGGTCGCTAAGCCCGTTGAATCCCAGTCTTCACGGGGCGGTGCCCAATGAGTATTCAGAAAACAGCCAAAGCCGTCGCCAAGAAAGTATTTGTGACGAGTGGAGCGCTTCGTATGGCGCACAAGTTGGCCGCCCCCGCTGCGGTCATTCTGAGCTATCACTCCATCCAGGATCGACCGGACGAATACGCCAACACCATCGGATGCGACTGCATTCATGCCACCTCCGTCTTCGAGTGGCAAATGGAGTTGATTGCGAGACGATTTAGCGCCGTAAGCATGGACGATATCTGGCGCTTTCTGAAGGGTGAGATAAATCTGCCGCAAAGAGCTGTGGCCATTAATTTCGACGACGGGTTCAAAGACAACGTTCGGGTGGCTGCGCCGATTCTCAACCGCTTTGGCATCCCGGGGGCATTCTATGTTCTCGTCGGTTCGGTGGACCAGTCGAAAGCTCCGTGGTACTGCCTTCTGCGCCACGCATTTTTTACCTCACGAAATTCGAAGTGGATGGATCCATTCTCGGGCACGATTCACGATCTGACGGACTCCGAAGCCCGCGAAGGAGCCTTCCTGAACGCCGTCGGCGTCTGCGCGAAATCGAGCGCGGCGGCGCGCGAAGGACTGGTGCAGGATGTCGTGTTTTCTCTTGATCGGGAACCGTTCCCCAACGAATCGGATCTGATGATGAACTGGGACGATGCGAGGTCGCTGGCGAAATCCGGCCACGTCGTAGGCTCGCATACCATGACACACCCGAACCTGGCACACATTTCCGCAGAGGACGCGCGCAACGAACTGAACGACTCCAAGCTCAAGCTGGAACAGGAACTGGGGGAACCGGTGAAGCATTTTTCCTACCCCCATCCGGCACTCAACCCGCAGTGGAATGAGACCACAGTGAAAATCACCGAAGAGCTTGGCTATGCCACTGCCGTAACCACGACTTACGGCGCCGTGCGGGCGGACGCCCGTCCCCTGGCGATTCCACGAACCTATATCACTCGGGAGAAATCGGAGTTCCTGTGGCACCTGGAACGAACACTGGTGTTCGGTAAGGGTGCCTCGGTTGGAAACCGTTCCGCTGCGTGAGCGAATGACGCGAGCCACCCTCAGTCAGGAAGTGCGATTGTCAGGGCCAACGGATATGGCCCGGATCGCAGAGTTCCTGATTCCGCTGGGCGGCAAATCTTTTGGGGAAAGATTTCCCGACGGAACTGCTCAGGATTTTTACCGCTGGAAATATTTTGGAAATCCTCTGGGCGATGCGATCGTGGGCATCGCTACTGCTGCCGATTCGGTGGTAAGCGTCGTGGCAGCCACCCCGAAGCGCATCTGGCTATCGGGAACGACAGTCCTAGCCTACGAACTCGGCGACTTTCTGACGGATGAAGGCTATCGTGGGAGGGGCCTGTTTTCGCAATTGATCGAACTGGTTTGCCGCGAAGCGGGCGCTCGTGGCTCTTCCCTGGTTTACGTTCGACCGAACGACGTCTCGTTCCCCATCCTTGCCGGCAAGCTTTCCTTTCACGAGGCGCAGAGGATCGATGCCCGACGCTTTGTATTGCCAAGCCATACCCTGTCTCGCAAGACAGGCATTCCTGCCGGCCTTCTTCGTCTTTCAGCCTTGGACTGGCTTCTCAAAAGACGCTGCATCCCGCGCTCCCGTAGAGGTGCCGTGACCGTGGTCCCGGTGGAACGATTTGGAGAAGAGACCGACCAACTCTGGCAAAGAGCATCCGCAGGCTACGACTTTGCCTTGATGCGGGACAGCAGCTACTTGAACTGGCGCTTCTCCGATTGTCCAACACGCTACAAGATCTGGCTCGCGCTTAGGAACGGCCAGGCTGTGGGCTTCCTCGTGACCTCGGCAAGCCGGACAGCCCCGACCGCTGCCCTGGTTGATCTCTTTACCGAGAGTAGCGATGGAGAAGCAGTGCGGGCGCTATTGGCAACGGGCATGGGCAGTTTGCTAAACAGTGGCGTCCGGTTGATTAGCACGTGGACATTGCAAGGATCGGCAGGTGTATCCGTACTGCCCGCCGCTCATGCACTCCTTCAGCGCGCCTTCCCTTTTCGCAACGCGCAGCATCTTCATCTCGCCATTCGAGTCCTGCTCCCACAGGAAATCACCTTACCCCTGGCATCACAAAAGTGGCATTTCACGCGCGGGGACAGCGACGGCGATTGATGCCCGACGAAAACTCTCATTTCGCGAAAGACGAAGTGAGTGCCGCCTTCGATCGCATGTCTTCCTACTATGCCAGCGAGCGGGGGGAATCGCCATGGTTTCAGGCACAGCTCAAGATTGTGCTCGAGATGCTCGACTCCGAACATGGGGTCCTCCTCGACGTCGGGTGCGCCGCTGGCGCCGGGTTCGAGCTGCTGCTCGCTCGGGGTTTTGAGATTGTCGGGCTCGACTGTTCGCAGAAAATGCTTGCTTTGGCGCAGCAGCGCTCCGGCGCATCCCGCCGCGTGTACCTTTGCCGCGCGGATGCGGAATCACTGCCTTTTCCGAACGCCAGCTTTGACGACGTGGTTTGCCTCGGCGTGTTCGAGTATCTGACCACCTATGATCGCTGTCTGGACGAGATCCACCGCGTTCTGCGCCCTGGCGGTGTTGCGATTATTTCCCTGCCGACGCGCATCAGCCTGGATCGTTGCTCTAACTATCTGTGCAACCTCACCGTCGTGCCCTTGTGGAGAGCGATAAAAAGGCTGACGGGCAAACGCGTATCCGCCCAGCCGGTTGGCCAGCGATGGAATTGGTGTCTCCCCTGGCAGGTTCGGGCACGGCTCCGCAGGCATGGTCTCAATCCAGAGCACAGCGCTTACTCAGGGTTCCTGTTGTTTCCGCTTGGGCACGTCTGGCCGGCCGCGGAGCTGCGCCTTTTCTCGTTGATGGAGCGGTTCTCGAAGTCCCACATTCTGGGGTGGACGCTGAGCCAGTACCTGGTGAGAGCCCGAAAAAATTAACGCCCGGAATTCATCGCAATCGCGCCCGGCAGGCGCGCGATCTCGACGCGCAGGGTTTTCAGATCGGCTGCCATTCGATGACCCCATCCTTCATCTCTCCGATCTCACGGAACCGGAACTGAAGCGCGAAGTCGTGGATGCGAAGTTACAAATCGAAGCCATCGTCGGACACGCAATCGAACACTTTTCTTGTCCTGGAGGACGCTACGACCGGCGCACGCTCCAGATAGCGCGGCACGCCGGATTCGCGACCGTTGCCAACAGCAAGTTTTTATGCGAACTCGTCTCGCGCTCGGGGAACCCCGCCCGTAAACCCTTTAATGTTCCCTTAATGCTCGGTTACTTTAGTTCCTGCTTTCCGCCTCACTTTCCAAGACCATTCCGAAATAAACAAAATCGCCGAGACCGCCCGTCCCGCGTCCGTTTTCGCTTACTCGATAAAACACTGGCGGACAGTGACGCACGCGAATCGGGACACGCATCGCCGGCATGTACTAACGCGTCCCCGTTGGCACTAGTGGCATCTGGGAACGGTTACCTCATCTCGATAGATTGAGCGTGAGGACAATCGACTAGTCCCGCAAATTCTGTAGGGTCGAGGGCTCACAATGTTTGTAACCGTGGCAAGGTTTAAATCAAAAAGCGCTCTTCTTCAACATCATTCCAGATTGTCCCCTGCACTCGCACAGCGCGTGAGTCTTGTAATCCTCCTGCTGGCAGTGGCGCTGACCGCCACCTCCTGCGGTACGCTGGCGCAAGCCGCTGGCGCGCAGAGTAACGCGACCCCGAACAACCTGCTTCTCCACGGAACTTTTCCCGCCGGCACCGTCCGTGAGTCTTACAATGCTGTGCTGGCAGTTGGCGGCGGAAAATTGCCCTACCATTTCTCGGTGAAAACCGGCGCTCTGCCCCCGGGGATCAGTCTGAACCCGGCCACAGGTTCGTTCTCGGGCAAGCCGACCAGCGCCGGCACCTTCTCGTTTGAGGTCATTGTGACCGACTCCCCGAACCTCGATCAGGGGAATAAGACCTTCGTCATTGACGTCAGTAGCAGTATCAGCAATGTCAAGGTCAGTGTGTCTCCGGCCAGCGCGACTTTGCTCTCGAAGCAGAAGCAGCAGTTTACCGCCACCGTAAGCGGAACTTCCAACACCAGTGTGCAATGGTCGGCGACGGCAGGTTCGATCGATGCCAGCGGTCTTTACACAGCGCCAACCGTAACATCGCAAACCAATGCGGTCATCAAAGCCACCAGTAATGCTGACTCGTCGAAGTTGGCCAGCGCCGCAATCACCGTGGATGCGGTGAATCAGCAGGCCCTGAAAATCACAACCACCAATCTTCCCCAGAGCCTACAGGGCGACACGTACAGCGAAGTTTTCAGCGCGACCGGCGGCTCCACGCCTTACCTCTGGAGCATTTCCGCAGGCACTCCTCCGGCAGGAATCGCGATGAATGCGAACGGGGATTTTGCCGGCATCTCTACCGCAACCGGCACCTTCAACTTCACCGCCATGGTCACCGATGCCGCCGCCAAGACTGCAACCGGCAATTTCAGCCTCACCGTCGTTGCCGGCAGCAATTTCGATGGTCCCGCGGAACTGCCGCGAGTGACCGTCCCCAGTGCCATGTCCGACACGCCCGCGCCCGGATCCGTCATCCCCGTCAACGCCGGGGGCGATCTGCAATCGGCCTTGAACAGCGCGCACTGCGGCGACGTGATCCAACTGCAGGCGGGCGCCACCTTTACCGGCAGGTTCACAGTGCCGGCCAAGAACTGCGACAACAACCATTGGATCATCATCCGAACCAGTTCTCCCGACAGCGCTCTGCCCGCCGAGGGCCAGCGCGCCACGCCTTGCTATGCCGGGGTCGCATCGCTCAACGGACGCCCGCCCTATAGCTGCCCCAATCCAAAGAACGTGATGGCGAAAGTACAGAATCCAACCCAGGGCGATGGTCCGTTCGAGCTCGACAGCGGCGCCAACTACTACCGCTTCATCGGCCTCGAAGTCACTCGTCCTGCCGGAGCTCTGGGGACCGCCCGCTTGATCTCGGGCAACGGCACCACGGATCACGTCATTGTGGATCGCTCCTGGCTGCATGGACTGGCTCAGGATGAAACTCACGACGGCGTGGGCCTGAATGGCATGACCTACGCAGCCGTGGTCGATTCCTACTTCAGCGATTTCCATTGCATCTCCGCGACCGGGATTTGTGTCGATTCTCATGCCATCGCCGGAGGCACCAGCAACACCCAGGATGGTCCCTTCAAGATCCAGAACAACTTCCTGGAAGCCTCGGGCGAGGCCGTCATGTTCGGCGGCGGACCGTCCACTTTAAGTCCCACCGACATCCAAATCCTGAATAATCACTTCTGGAAGCCCTTGCTGTGGATGAAGGGCAGCCCGGGTTTCGTCGGCGGAGCGAATGGCAATCCCTTCATCGTCAAGAATCACCTGGAACTCAAGAATGCGATTCGTGTGCTGGTCGAGGCCAATCTCATGGAGAACTCCTGGGGAGGCTTCAGCCAAACCGGCAACGGCATTCTGCTCACGCCCAAGAATCAACACACCCTGGGCGGCTCTAACGTTTGTCCCCTGTGTCAGGTAACCGACGTCACCATCCGCTATGTACGAATCTCCCATGCCGGAGGCGGAATCTCGATGGCGACCGCCCTCTCCGGGAACGGCACGGGGGGAGCGGCAGCGTTGGCCGGCACTCGCTGGAGCATCCATGATGTGGTTCTCGACGACCTCAGCAGCAAGTATGTGGGCGGCGGCTCCGCGTTCGAGATCTTGAACGGATGGCCGAAGAACCCGCTCAACACCGTCACCATCAATCACGTCACCGCTTTCCCCGATCCGAACAGCCACCTGATGATTATGGGGAACTACGTCCCGACTGCGCCAATGTATGGATTGGTCTTCACCAACAACCTGGTGCTCACCGGCAGGTACCCGGTGTGGAACGCGGGAGGCGGCGCAACCAGCTGCGCCTACAAAGACGTGCCGATCATCAGCATCGCCAACTGTTTCACCACGTTTACCTTCGACCACAATGGCCTGGTTGCGACGCCACCGGCGTTTCCGCCCTCGACCTGGCCAGCCAACAACATGTTCCCGCCCACCATCAATGATGTTGGGTTCATGAACTACAGCAACGGCAATGGCGGAAATTACGAGCTTCAATCGAGCAGCCCTTACAAGAACAAGGCTGCCGA
>Ga0210402_10004245_pt1 | contig 13104 bp, 6 predicted proteins | sample IncBWC7MmetaG_FD_161055 | JGI IMG/M metagenome (GOLD analysis project Ga0210402, IMG submission 161055) | Forest soil microbial communities from Barre Woods Harvard Forest LTER site, Petersham, Massachusetts, United States - Inc-BW-C-7-M | ecosystem: Environmental > Terrestrial > Soil >...
TGTCTATCAAATCGCCTCGGCTTTTGCTGATCGAAATCTATACCAGTACCTTTTCGTGGGAGGCAATACTGTCTTGCTCGATACAGGCGCTTCAGATACGCCTGAGAACATCATCCTACCCTTTCTAAAGCGCCTTGGAATGTCTCCCTTCCAAATCTCGATGGCAATTAATACGCATGCCGATGCCGACCACCACGGCGGAAATGATTCACTGAAACAAGTGGCGGATGAAATACTCCTCGCGTGCGGTGATTTCGATCGCGATTTGATCGAGAACCCCGATCTTCTTTTTGCGTCGCGTTACGATCAATGGATCAACCAGCACGGGGTGGGCCTGGGAACAAACCCTGAGGCGAGCGCCTGGGTGCGGAAAATGGTAGGCAGGCCAAGACGCATTGACTTGACTTTCGCGGGCGACGAACTCATATCCGTCGACGACCATCGCAGCCTTCGTGCTCTCCATGTACCGGGACACAGCGATGGACATCTCGCACTCTACGATGCCATGAATCGCGCAGTCTTTGTTGGAGATGCTCTTCACGGCGAATTTTGTCCCAACGCATCGGGAGCACCGTCGCTGCCGCCAGCGTACTATGTAATCGGCCCCTATCTCGCCACCGTACAGGCCATCGAAGATTTACAAGTTGATTGGATTTATTCAGGTCATTGGCCTACATTTCACGCATCTCAGGTTTCTGATTTTCTGGACGAGTGCCGCAATTTTGTCATGAAAGCCTCGTCCCTGTTGGAGAAGACGCTGGAATCCCATCGCGAAGACGGAGCGACTCTGCTGCAGTGCATGGAGGAATGCGGTCCAGTCTTGGGGACATGGCCGGAACAAAATCGATGGCTTTTGATGTATCCCCTGCACGGCCACCTGACGCATCTCGAGCAGCGCGGAGTAACTATCAGGATAGAGAATCAAGGCAGAACGCGCTGGAAGCTGATATGAACACTTTTTGTTGCTCGATCAGTACTAACAACTTCTGTTCACTTTTGTTCCATTAGAATCATTTCTGAAGTCAGGTTGTCCTCAAGACGAACTGGAATTCCGTTCTGTAAGAGCTGGCCGCCCGTCATTTCCACCGCTTGCCCTGAATTCTGGAAATGGATGCTATAGCTTTTGGAGAAATCGATTCCACGAGGCATAAATTTGTAGGTAGAGTCTCCAAATTGAGAAGTACGGAAAATACCTGTCACATCCTTTCGCTTGTCTAGCGATCCGTATTCAAGCACAACCCAGGGCGACGGGTCCATCATCGGGAGAATAGGCGTGTGGTGGTATACCAGGCCATTGGCCATGATTGGCAACACCTGTTGCTTGTAGAGATCGACGCCCTCTCGAATTCTGGCACCAAGTAGAGGGTCAAGTTCCGCCAGCGTGGGACTGATGCCTCGAAAAATTGGCCGGGACATCATGACGGTGTCGAGTTGTAGATTGAGATCTCCATCTTCCTCCAAACCACCGCTCTCCGTGCCGAAAGTACGCAGAAATATCTCGGGAGGCAGCAGCCATGTCATTCCATTCAAGATCTTGAGGCCTCGGGGAGCTCGCAGCCAATCAGATAACTCTGTATTTTGAAAGCGCTGCATGATGCCATAGTCCAAACGCCCACCACCACCAGCGCAATTTTGAAAGATTACATTCGGAAACTTCTGGTGCAAATGATCGAAGATGGCATACAGGGCTTCGACATGGCGCCATTGCGTATTCTCGAGGAAGCCATCTTTCATCCTGTTTCCACCCTCGTCGACAGAGTTGTTGTAGTCGATACGAAAGAGATCGAGATCATACTTCGTGATAATTCGTGATATTTCCGACTCTGCCCACGCCACTACTTCGGGGTTGGCAAAATCCAACTGTCTCCCGTTGGCGACAGGCGTTCCATTTCTTGTAAGAATCCAGTCAGGATGCACTTTCCGCAAGTTCGCTGCGGATCCAACGCTCTCGATCTCAACCCACAGACCAAATAGCATTCCCTTCTCTTTTGCATAGTTGCGCACGGGATTCACGTCGTTTGGCAGCCATGCTCCCGCATGCCAGTCGCCAACATTCTTCGCCCAGTTGTTGGGTTCGGGTCCGTACCATCCCGCATCGATGACGAAGGTGTCCGCGCCGACGGAAGCCGCGATATCGACCTCACGTTTAAGCCCAGCTTCTGACTCATGATCGACGATGTAGCCGCGGTGGTTTGCTTCCACAAGAGAACGCCGCCCAGGTACTGGCGCAGGCAGGACAAAGCGCCGCACATGAGAGTGCAAGGTCTGTATCACCTGGTCCAGGTCTCCGTGGATGAGCAACAGATGTGTTTCGGGACTACGGACCGTTTCGCCGGGTTCAAGAACGCGCAAAACCGGGTCCGCAGCTGAAGGGCCAAGATCGAAGAAGAGTCGTGCAGCGTCGGCGGCATCCTCGTCCGCTCTCTTTCCTAGGGCTCCGGTAACATGCATCGTCCAGTTGCCACTCCATGCCAGCGACGCTACAAACCATTCACCAGTAGCCTGATTGTGCGCGAAAAACGTTGGATGTCCCCACCCGGACTTGCCCCGTGTCCCAGAAACCGTTACCGTCCCGCTTTCAACTGGATGAAATTCCCAAGCCCCTTCGTGACCCCAATCTTCGTATTTCGCCGTGGCGATTTCGAAGGGAGCTTCGCTTCCCACTCGCTCTTTGTAGCCCGCAGTTTCCCAGAGCATGCCCGACCAAGGCGAGACCGATGTGATCGCTGTGGGTTTTGTACCAGTGTTTGTTATGTCGAGCCAGCGCACCATCACTGACTCTCCATGCATCAGCGTATTCAGTTTCACTGTAATGGGACGGACGGTGCTTTGGAACTCAATTGTCACCAGTTCACCATCTGGGCTTGTCTGATGCTTTTGCTCCGCGCGGATCCACTTCCAGCTGCCCGCGAGATTTTGGCCTTCAATTCCAAGTTGAAACGAATCGCCTTGCAGGCCCGATCGCTGCTGGCTCTGGCCCTCGAGGTGAAAGTCAGGTTTGATCTGCCCTGTCGAGGTCCAATAGCGATTCACCCATCGCCCCTGGTAAAGCTCTTCATCGCAAACCATGAGACCTGAAGTGAAGCGCACACCAGGGTTCGTCTCAGTGCGAATGACCGCATTCTCCACGGGGGCGACCGTCGCCTGCCCATCAGAATGGGTTGATGGAAGTATCGTTACGCAGGCAGTAAGATATACGAAAAACCAAGATCTGCTCAGTTTCATTTCGTCACAATCCTCCCAATCTTCGATCGCTTCTCAGACAACAAGGAGAAGCCCCGCTAGTCGTTTAGGCATGGAAATATTGATCGAATCGCGGATAGCACAAGGTCAGTGAACTTCTTCGAGGTAAACGAGATCACTGGTGTATTTTTCGGGCAGACGAATCGGCAGGCCATCGCTCATAAGTTCGGCTCCCGAATAGGTTGCAGTCGCAGTCGAATGATCTTCGGTAGTCACTTTGTAATGGGTAACAGGTGAAAGGCCCTTCAAAGAAATTCTTTGCGTTATCGTGTCACTATTTGGCCGAAAGATGTAAAGAGTGCCGCGTTTAAGACTTGGACTCCAGTAGAACAGTCCGTCCCAGTGGTATCCGTCTGGCCGCGGCATGATGTGGTGAACCTCAACATCCTGCAGGATAGGTCTGATCCACGATTTGTAAATGTCCGTCGATCTCTTGACCTTGGCGCGCTGCTCCGACGTCCAACCTGCGCTATTCGTTGGGTCAATCTGCCATTGGTTCATCATGGAAGAACGCCAAAGATAAGGTTCTGGCGCGTCCGACACGGTGTCGTAAAAATTTTCATACGTGTAATCCATTAAAACTGCCGGAGGAAAAGCGAATGTCGAGTCGTAGATAGATTGACGGTTCGGCAGGGATGACAGCGTGTCATTGATCGCGATCATATGAACGCGACGGATATCTCCAAAATCCTTAATGTGCCCAGATCCGGAACACCCTTCAAGTATCAGATCAGGAAACTTCTGCATCAACGCTTCCTGCACAGCATAGTAGCCAAGAGTAGACCAGTAACTCACATCCACCCCATAGTGATGCCGATGATTGGTCTGCTGGCAATTGGTAACGATCGGCGTATAGTCGGTCTTGAAATAGTCCAGCTTATATTCAGCAGTGACCCGTTGGGTCGATTTCTCCACCCAGTCGCGCGCTGGATCGAATCCGAGATCGATCAATGCGTTCCAGTTAATGTGCCCTTCCGGATCGAGCTTAGGAGGCGAGGCGAACCAATCCAGATGTCTGGTAACGCTCATTGCACTGGGATCATCCGAATTGGATCCATGAGTGTATGCCATCCAAAGCCCAAGTTTCATATCGTGGGTATGGACATATTCTTCGATGGGCTTTGATCCGCGAGGGAAACGTTTTGGATCCCATCTCCAATCGCCCGATTGGGGAAACCACATGGCATCGACTACGAACGTCTCAAATCCCAGTTCCTTGGCCAGAGCGGCGCTGCGAAGGACGCTCTTCTCGTCGGCATTTGCGCCTCCACCATCCAGATAGAGGTTGTAGGCTAACGTGGGATGCGCGTATCCGTCAGGAAACTTCGGTACCAGCTTCTCGAGCACGAAGCGGTGCAACGTGTAGCTTCCGTCGTCGATATCTCCTGTGTAGCAGCCAACGAAAGCGGGAGGAACCAGGAATGTCTCGCCTGCTTCAATATCTGTCTTAAAGGAAGGCATATTCCCAACATCAACGCCTAACTCGCCGGGAGTGCTATCTGATTCGTTTCCCTGTCTGGCAGCGCTATGAAAACGGATTCTGCCAATCCCTGAGAATTCCCAGCCTACATAAAGTCCGCGCGAAGTTCCTATCTGAAGCGCTAACCACGGAACAGGGCTGGCCCCATCTGTGGGATCGCTAACGAGGTTTTCGTCGGAATTCTTCCCGACGCTGCGAGTGAATGTGCCTCCTTCGTCGGTAGCATTGCCGCCGCCACGCTTGATCCACCATGCGTCCATCGATTCTTTATCGGGAATGATGAGATGGCTAAGGACTAAGCTATCCTGGTGACCGATTGTGATCGCGGCCTGGGAATGATTCGTAATCGTAAGCCAGTGTTCGACTGGTCCGTGTCCCGGACGCGCTTGCCAGATGGACTGCAGATCCAGAGCCAAAGCTTGATCGGAAAATCGCAACACCAACTGGCCGCTCTTTGCGTCGAAGTCACCCCCGACGTACTGCCATTTCGCCTCTTTTGTGTTCCCTTGTTGTGTAATCGATGAGGGCAGCGTCTCGGGAACGGGTGCCAGCAACCAGTTCTGAGCATCTTTCTTTGAGCCCACTTTTACGATTGTCGGCGTGCCGTTCTGTATCGCCACGACCACTGTGGTGTCGTCGGTATTCAATGACCAGGAGTTCTGAGTTTCTGCCCCTTGCGCAACACCCCAAGTGCTAAGTAGGAAGACAGCCACTAGCGGCATACATTTCATGACAGATAGACCTCTTGCTCATTGGAAGACGCACATCGAAGGCGCGCTTTGACCGCCCAAGACTAGTCGACAGATTTTGTCTTTGTCAACATATATGTTGACAAAGATGCTCTACCGGAATTGCCATACTTAGTAGAAGAAATGGTATTGGCGGTTATTTGTTTCGAGTAAATGACGAGCGCTGAGGTGAAACTAAAGGAAATGCTTCAGTGATTGCCATAGGTTATAGCAATCGTGGCCCATCCGAGGACGATAAGACCTCCCCAAAGTACGACTTTGGATTGCAAGCTTACGCCCTTCCATTCCCCGGCAATCCAGCCGGAGACATTCGCGGTGAAGATGATGCAGATCTGATAAATGCTCCAGCCAATCGAAGCTCCTAACACTCCCAGCAGAGTGCTGGCAGTCCCGTAGGCTGCAACCGACCCCATCCACAATGCACCCATGATGGTTCCCAGAAGGACTTCCGGCCACACAGGGGAGAAGTTTGCCCAACTGTTGTTGCGGCGAAGAAGCCAAAGCGCATAAAGAGTATTGGGGACGGCGCCTCCCGCCAGAGCGACTGGCCAGACGGCGTAAGGGGCATCAGGCGCTGCGGCATGTTGGCGAAGAGCTTCCGCTATAAGGCTATCTCCAAAGGCCAAAGCGTAATTAAGCATCGGCGCGAGCAGGCCGGCGACTCCAGCCAGCACAATACCACCGACGTAAGACTGGCCTCCCGCATTCACTGGCTGGTCGTTCTGCTCCCGCTCTCTGCGCGCGCCTGCCCAGCAGCAGAGAGCCACGCCGATCAACATGAGCAGCATGCCCAGGAGGAGCACCATCCCGTGCCCGGTTTTGAGAAACTCCGGGTGTTGCAGCACGATCGGCACCAGGCTGCCCAAAGCAGCGCTTAGCCCGAGCGTAATCGCGAACGACAATGCCATGCCAATGCGTACTACCGCTAGTCCGAATAAAACCTGAGCGCAGCCCCATCCACATCCGAAAAGGAAAGGCAGGGCAAAGCTGCTGATTGAAACGTCGCTATAGACCGCGCTCAAGTGCGGAATTCTGAAAAAAGCAATTCCCCAGGGAATGATGATGAGTGCTACAAGGGAGAAGATGATCCATGCGTTCTCCCATTTCCATTTACGCAGGTACTTCAAGGGCACCATGCAATTTCCAACCATGACGCCGCCTACAACCGCCAACAGAATGCCCAATTCCGTTTGCATGTACCACCTTTCTTCTGCGGGACGCGCGCGTTTGGCCATCATCGCGGCGAAGCCCTCATCATCTTCTTCACAGTCATTGCTGTCAACATATCTGTTGACATTTAATCCTGATGGCAGAATCCCTCTATTTCTCTCAGAGAGCTTCACTCAATTCATTTCATTTACCGGGACCCTAGAGCACGACGATATGAACGAATAGCCCGGTTGTGTCACCGAAGTTTGTCTTGTTCTTCCCGTATCCGACAGCAAAAGTGACGATGTCGTCTTTCTTCAGCGTTAACTTGCCTGAAAAGGCTGCCGTCGGGCTAGCTCCCTCTACTTTGTGGAAAGCCGGATCGCCTCCGTAGCCATCGATATCAGCGCTAAAGACCTGAGTATCATTCGAGAGAACATGCACATCGGTCGAAGACAACCCAAAATGGATCCCTGCAAACTGGGCCGATATTTGATATGTTCCCGGCATCGGCGCCACGAAGCGAACCAGGCTGTATTGGCCTGTGTTGCTGGCTTCCATAGCAACCTCGCCCGCACGCGCGGCCCAACCATTGCTCGAGCCAAACATGGTGTTTTTGCTGCTGTTATGGGCAATGTAAGGATACCAACCCGGCCCCGGCCCTCTGCTGAAGCTAGGGTGCCAAAAACCGATCGGAGCGGCCTGGTCAGCGTATCCGTCGAATCGAAATTCTTTCGGATCCAGCGAGTTGCTGGCGGAATAACCGTATTGCCATACTCCGTTGGGATTGTGCTGAAGAGAGAAATCAGTGGACAGATCGAAGGTTGTCGCCGCCTGCGAGATCGCAGAGAGAAACAACAATGTGATTGCGGTGCGAAAAATCCCAAGACCTCCTAATCGAGTCTCGCAGAGATGCTTTCAGTGTCTCAACCAAGAAATCCCGACGATATCGTCATTTATGCTCTGCGATTGCGGGAATGAGCTTCGCGCTACCTTCAACCGCTTTCAGGATTTGGTTGGCAGGAATATCAGTAAATCGGTCCACTTGCGCGGACGGCCAGTGAATCTCGAGCATGTCGATGCGACTGGCCTTGCCCAATCCAAAATGAATCCGCAGGTCATTCTGCGAATAGAAACTTCCACCGCTGCGAACCTCATCCATTTGTCGATGATCCCCAGTGACGCAATGAACGCGCGCTCCGATCGCGCTGCGGTTCGACTTGCTTCCCGCCAGCTTAAGCGTGATCCAGTGATTGCCTGTGTGCGAACTGCAATGGAGAAGCTGAGGTGCAGAGTTAATCGGATTAACCAATACATCGATAAGGCCGTCGTTATCGAAATCTCCAAAAGCGCAGCCGCGCGAGCTGGAAGGATTTGTTATCGCACTCCCGGCAACCGCCGAAACGTCGCGAAACTTCCCATTCCCTAGGTTTTCATAAAGAACCTTCGGCTCTTTATAGTGTGCGGGGCCATTCAGACGTTCAATCTCCGGATAGACATGCCCGTTTACATAAAATATGTCGAGCCAGCCGTCGTTGTTGATGTCAAGAAATCCTCCTCCCCATCCGAGAAACCGCGAATAAGCAACAAGCCCGGCAGTTTGTGTATTGTCTAGAAACGACCGCTTGCCGTCATTACGGTAGAGATTTGGAAGGTCGTCAGAGAAATTGGTCTTGAATATATCGAGAAGTCCATCGCAGTTGTAATCTCCCGCGGAAACTCCCATACCTGATTGATTGCGACCATCTCGACTCGTTGCAACACCGGCCTCAAGACCGCTCTCGGTAAACGTGCCATCCCCATTGTTCCAGAATAAGTAACTCATTTCGCTGTCGTTCGCCACATAGATATCCGGCCAGCCGTCATTATCAAAGTCAGCGACAAGGACGCCGAGGCCATAATTTGGGGAAGCTTTTCCGATGCCGCTTTTCTGCGTCACGTCAGTGAACGTGCCATCGCCATTGTTTCTAAATAGACAATTTTGAGCTCGAGGCAGCCCTTGCGGACCACAATTCACCGGCATGCCTTGATACAGACATGAACCCGTGCCCGGGAGAGGGGTGGTTTTCAAATCGAGATCTACATAGTTGCTCACGAACAGATCGAGGTGCCCGTCCTTGTCATAGTCAAGAAACGCGCATCCCGATCCCCAATGTCTTCCCTCTATCAGTAGACCTGACTTCTTCGTGACATCGGTGAATGTGCCGTCACCATTATTGTGATATAGGACATTCTGGCCCCAGTACGTCACAAACAGATCGTCGTATCCATCATTGTTGTAGTCACCGACACATACTCCTTGCCCCCACCCATAGCGAGTCAAGCCTGCTTGTCGTGTCACGTCAGTGAAGGTGCCGTCTCTGTTATTGCGTAAGAGCCGGTTCGAATGCTGCGGAGAATCTCCGGCATCCAGAGTCGTCCCGTTCACAAGGAAGATATCGATCCATCCATCATTGTCGTAATCAATAAATGCGGCTCCGCATCCCGTTGTCTCCAGGATGTAGCGATTACGATCCGTTCCACCATAAATAGTTGGTTCGGTAAGGCCCGCGCCAGCCGCAATATCTTCGAAATGAATTGGGTAGCTATCCGCCACAGCATTTGCGTTGGAGAATAATGGTGCGATTGCGCTGAGACAGCCGATAGATAAACTGCGATGCAGGAATTGCCGGCGAGTGATCCGACTGCCAGCTGCTGGATGCCGAAATTCAGAAAACCATTTCCCCATCAATTAACTCAACATTGTCTGGCAAGAGCCAGATAAGTGTTATGCATTCCAGATGCGAGCGTTCATTACCTTGAAATGCTGCTGAGTTCCACGGGCTGGGCGCTGCATGAACCCAGTTGCTCAGCGTGTTTTAGCTCGATTTGCGCACGTTCATTTTGCCCAGCGCGCTTAAGGGCTTCCGCAAGCTGACACATCGTCTGTACCTGGGCTGGTCTCAGAGAAAGAACGGATTGGAACTCTCGTGCAGCACCTTTCCAGTCTCCTTGCTTTTCCAGCGCAATTGCGAAGTTGTAGTGAATCATTGGATTTGATGGGCTGTCTTGGAGGGCCTTGCTAAATGCTTGATTCGCGTCCGGCCAGTTTCGTTGAGCGCTTTGAGCAATACCCATATAGTGGTTGGCTTCTGCGAAGTCAGGATCGTCAGTCAGTGCTGTCTGCAATGACTCGATCGCCGGGGCTATCTGGCCTTTCTTCAAAAAATCTATTGCATGATTCGTTGCAAGCATTGCCTCGCCGCGGCGTGAAGCAGCCGAAGAGACCTCTCGGGATCGTTGAAACACTTCGGCTGCTTGATCCTGCTTACCGCTCCGGCGCAAGGCTGCACCTAGTGCGCTCAACACATCGGCTCTGTTGGGGCCAAGCCTGGAAGCCTCTTCCAACTGTCGAACCGCTTCATCCGGGTTTTCTTCCGTGAGAAGGTTTCCATATTTGAGACGGAAATCGACATCACTCGGGCTAAGTTCGGAGGCAAGTCGATAGTGCGGCAGGGCACCCTCGGTATCACCCATTTGCGCCAGAATCTCACCATAATAAAATTGCGCTCGAGCGAGTTCTGGCGCAATTCTGACAGCGATGGATATTTCGTCAAGTGCTTGTTTGAGTTGGTCCATCCGCTTGAGCGTGAAGGCTAAATCCGCGTGTGCATCGGCGGAATCTGGCTGGAGAGCGATCGCTTTTTTATAGTTTTCGACCGCAGCTGGCAGGTCCCCCTTGTCCCGCACCGCCTGCGCGAGGTTCAGCATTGCGGGAACAAATTTCGGATCCTCTTTCAGAGCGTTTTGAAATTCTTCGATCGCGCCGGAAAGATCTCCATTCTGATCCAAGGCAACTCCCAGATTGCTATGCGCTTCGGCGGAATGTGGCTGGAGTGATACCACGTGTCGAAGTTCGTCAACGGCACCTTGTGTATTTCCGATTTGGGAATCAAGCATTGCTAATTGCGTCCGCGCTGTATACATTTCAGGGCGCAGTCGAATCGCTTTTTCCAGTGCTTCCATGGCACCGCTTATATCTCCCTTTGACGCAAGAGCATTCCCCAACTCGAACTCAGCTTCGGGAAAATCAGCTCTGATCGCAATTGCGGCCTGCAGGCTTTCAATGGCGGACAGATATTGTTGCTGAATTGCCTGCGCAGTGCCGAGATTGTACAAAGCCTCAGCGTAGCGAGGATCAATTTTCAAAGCTGTTTGAAATTCCTGCGTAGCCTCAGGCAGAGAGCCTTTTCTAGCGAGAGCAAAGCCATAATAATTATGGGCAGGGGCCGAGTCAGGCTGACGAGCTACCGCCTGACTCAGCAATACAAGCGATCGATCTATGTCACCTTTCTTGAGAAGTGCGATTCCTTCATCAAGCGGATTGGTTTTTGTCTGTTCGGCAAAAACACAACCCGCGATGATGGTAAAGCACAGAAGACATCTCAACATCAAAAACGCACCGTTCCTCCCAACTGCATTCGCCTCATAATATCCGCAGTGCTGTTGATCACACCAGCAGTCGAGGAGTCAACTTGACCATTGGGCTGCCCTAAGTTCGTACGATTGAAAGCGTTATAGGCTTCCCATTGGAACTCAAAAGAAGTTCGCTCGCCGATTTTGAAGGTTTTCTGCAAAGCAAGGTCGGTACGGAAAAGGCCGGGACCCCATAGGCTGTTTCGCCCTGCATTTCCAAACACATAGAGAGGAGGAATGGTATAGGCTGCAGGATTGAACCACATGTTTCTGTTTTGGTTCGATACGAAGGGGCTTACCCCGCCAACAAGGTCGGGTCTCAATGTACAGCAATTCGAGTTAAGTGAAGCTGCGTTGCCTAGAGTCGGCGAAAATGGTAGTCCGGACTCAAAAGTCCAGATTCCCGATAGTTGCCATCCACCAAGAATCACATTGGCGACTCCGGGTTTATTCAGATACGCCCTACCCTCTCCAACTGGGATCTCCCAAACGTGGCTGGCTACGAATACCAATCGGCGATTCGAATCCTCCGGAGCCCTGTCTCGGTAGGTAAGGAAGGGGTCCATGGCATTGTGGCTACCAAAATCGTAAGAACTACTCCAGGTCAAAGCACCAGTAACGAGCAATCCATGAGAGTATCGCTTCTGAGCTTGCAATTGTAGAGCCTCGTATCCGATGTTGCTCTGATTGCTCTGATTGTATGCATTTGTCGTAAATCCGTAGATATTGTATGGCTGACGCAAGTTGATTGGGCCAGGTCCCGGAGGCGCTGCATTCGCGTCGTAACGATAGAAGAGATGCCGATTCGCATTGCCGACGTAGGACAATGTTGCCGTAAAATCGCTAGTAAACTGGTGCTGGAGTGAGAGGTTCCACTGGTCGACAGAGTTCGTTGGATTATGCTTGTTCGCCCCAAACCCAGCTGAATTAGGGGTGGGATACTGACCTGGATTGCCGGCCGCCGCTAATATTTCGAAGCCATTGACAAAGACAGGTGGGCCACCTGCAAGTGTTAGAGAAGGCTGATAGGGATCGGCAACCGGAGAAATATCTTGACGAGTAGCATTAGGCCAATCGTTCGTGATGGCTCCAAAATTCGCGCCAAAAAATCCGTTTGTAAATGAGCGCGCGTACCCTGCCCGGATCACGGTGTTCTCAATGCCACTCCAGGCAAAACCAACCCTCGGTCCGAAATCGTAGTAGTTCTGATCTACATTAGCCGTTGCGCTCGAGTCGCCGAAATTGCTAATGATCGTGTCAGAGTTGGTGAAATTGAAGTTGGCGATACCGCCCTTCTGTGGAGAGGTTGGATATCCGATATAGTCATAACGCAAGCCAAGCGTAAGGGTCAGTTTGGGTGTAGTATGCCACGTATCCTGGACATAGAAAGCGTTATTAGTATTGTGTGCCAAGGGTAAATTGTTAGCATAGATAACCCTGCCGAAATTGCTGACGTCTCCTAGCAGATAAGTCGCCATAGACAGGCCAGATGCTGGATTTGCTGCACTTGCGGTGATGGTTTGGCTGAAACCATTCGCTGCACAGACCCCCGTATTATCGCAACCAAAATCACCTTGTGAGGAGGTATCACGACGATCGCGCCAGGCAAGAAGAATATCGCCGCCCATCTTGATAGAGTGATTGCCACGTGTCCATGTCGCGATGCCCACATAGTTGTATTTTCCGTAATTGTCGACCTGATGGGAGTGTGCCGAATTGCCATAATTAAAGGCGCCTACCGGACCTCCAATCTGGAAACCAGCTAAACCTCCGCACGAATCACATGCATTATTTAGATTCGGAATTCCAAAATCCTGCGAGGTATTTGAATTCTGATCGATTGCATCCGAACTCCAGATATTGAATGTCCAGCCAAACCTCCCCTCTAGCACAAGACTGGGATTGAAAATATGAGTAATGTTCGCCACCGCGCTGTTTTGATTCCCAGTTTGAATAGAGCTACCGGGATAAATTAGCTCACCATATGCCGGAACGGTAGAGCTCTGGTCCGTTACTTGCCTCGTATAT
>Ga0210402_10004246_pt1 | contig 13103 bp, 10 predicted proteins | sample IncBWC7MmetaG_FD_161055 | JGI IMG/M metagenome (GOLD analysis project Ga0210402, IMG submission 161055) | Forest soil microbial communities from Barre Woods Harvard Forest LTER site, Petersham, Massachusetts, United States - Inc-BW-C-7-M | ecosystem: Environmental > Terrestrial > Soil >...
CCTTTGCTCACTCCATCTCTTTGCGCGCGATTGCGTGAAAGAACGTGCCGGTGACGAGTCCGCGGCGGCCTCCGGCGGTGCCGACCGAGCGCCCTTGCGCATCCGCAAGCTCGACCAGCGGTTCGTCGCTGCCGGCGGCCACGAGGGTTGCGTAGTGAAATTCGTGTCCGCGAACGATCGCTTCCGCCGGTCCGATCGGACTATCTGTGCGAAGACGTGCCTCCCGGTAGCCGAGATGCAGCTTGCGATTGGCGAAGCTCGTGGAGTGTCCGAGTAGCCCGGTCATCGCATGACACACGCCGCGCGCGTCTTCCATGCCTTCGCCCAGGACCATGTAGCCGCCGCACTCGCCGTGCACCGGCCGCGTCTGCGCGAACCGCGCGAGCCCGGCCTGAAATTTCCGCGCAGCAGCGAGCGCGCCGGCATGCAGTTCCGGATAACCCCCGGGCAGCCAGCAGACGTCGCAGGTCTCGGACGGCGGCTCGTCGTTGAGCGGCGAAAAGACCGCGATCTCCGCACCCGCTTTGCGCCAGGACGCGAGCAGATGCGGATAGATGAAGGTGAATGCCGCGTCCGCCGCAAGCGCAATGCGCTGACCCGGGGGCGGCAGCGCGGAGATTAAGTCCGATGCGGCGAATTCCACCGGCCGCGCGCTGGCAACGACGGCGTCAAGGTCGATGTGTCGTTCGGCCATGTCTGCAAGGCGCTCAATACGCGCTCGCAGGTCGCCGTGCTCGCTCGCCTGCACGAGTCCCAGATGCCGTTCCGGCAGAGCGATGCCTTCCTCGCGCGGCAATGCGCCGATGACGCGAACGCCGAGTTGCGCGATCGCATCGGTGACCAGGCTGCGATGGCGCTCGCTGCCGACGCGGTTGAGGATCACGCCCGCGATGATGACATTGGGATCGTGCGCGGAGAATCCCCGAACCACGGCCGCGGCGGATTGCGCCTGAGCGGCCACGTCAAGCACCAGAATCACCGGCAAGGCAAAGCGCGCGGCGAGGTCAGCCGACGCGCCGGTGCGCCCACTCCCACCCGGCACGCCGTCGAACAATCCCATGACGCCTTCGATCACCAGGAGTTGGCAATCGCGTGCGCTTTCGGCGACCAGCGCGTCGACAAGCGGCGGCGGCATCGCCCAAGTGTCGAGGTTGAACCCCTGTGCTGCGGTGGCGGCGGCGTGAAACGCCGGGTCGATATAATCGGGCCCGGCTTTCGCCGCCTTGACCGCAATGCCCTTGCGCTTGAGCGCCGCAAGCAAGCCGAGCGTGATGGTCGTCTTGCCGGCGCCGGAATTCGGCGCTGCGATGATGAGCCCGCGCGCCGTCATGATGCGGCTTCGCTCTGTGCCGAGTGAACACCACCCATGAGGCGCTCGCGGAGCTTCACGATGTTTCCGATCACGATGATCGAGGGCGTGCCCAGTTGATGTTGCTGCGCGTCCGCTGCCACCCGATCGAGGGTGGACACGACGACGCGCTCGCCGGCCGTGGTTGCCTCCGCGACGACCGCGGCCGGCGTGCTCGGCGGCAGTCCGCCGCGCATCAGCCGGTCGGCGATGTCGGCAAGATTTCGCATCGCCATGTACAGCACGATGGGTTGTCCGGTTCGTGCGAGCGCGGTCCAATCGAGGGCCTCGTCGTCCGCTCCGTAGCCGGCGGCAAGGATCAGCGCTCGGTTCATGCCCCTGAACGTCGCAGGGATGGCGGCCGCAGTTAAGCCCGCGAGGCCTGCCGTGACGCCGGGGATGATGCGGAAGGGCACGCCCGCCGCCGTCAGCGCCAGCGCCTCCTCGCCGCCGCGCCCGAACACACACGGATCGCCGCCCTTGAGCCGCAACACCCGATGGCCGGCGCGCGCCAGCGCGATGAGACGGATGGATATGTCGCTCTGATCGGCGGACGGACGGCCGCCACGTTTGCCCGCGAATTCAAGCCGCGCCTGGGAGTGCGCGAGCGCCAGGACACGGGGATCCACCAGCGCGTCATGAACGACGACGTCGGCCTGGGAGAGGCCGGCGAGCGCGTCGAGCGTCAGCAGCCCGGGATCGCCGGGACCGGCGCCGGCGAGCCAGACATGCCCCGGCGCGAGCACGGGGGCATCGGGGCGCATAGGAATGGCGGCGCAGCGGTCGTTCATCGGGGGTTCCCGCAACCGTGACGGCGCGCGGTCCGTGCATTATAGCGAGCGCCATGAGCGATCCCACGCTGCGCCGAGGTTGGACCACGGGCACTTGCGCCGCTGCCGCGGCCAAGGCTGCGTACTCGGCGCTGCTCACGGGCGAATTCCCCGATCCCGTGGAAGTGACGTTGCCGAAAGGTCAGCGCCCCTCGTTCGCGCTTGCGCTCACCAGGCGGGACGAACATTCCGCCACCGCCGGCATCGTGAAGGATGCCGGCGACGATCCGGATGTGACTCATGGCGCGCTGGTGCTCGCCACGATCCGCAGAGCAGCGCCGGGTGCCGGCATCGTGTTCCGAGCGGGAGAAGGCGTGGGCACCGTCACGCGTCCCGGCCTGCCGATCCCGCCGGGGGAGCCCGCGATCAATCCCGTGCCGCGGCGGATGATCCGCGAGGCGATCGCGCAAGTGGCCGGCGCAACGCAGGCGCTCGATCTCGAGGTTGAGATAGCGATTCCGGGCGGAGAGGCGCTGGCCGCGCGCACGCTGAGTGCGCGGCTCGGGATCATCGGCGGCCTTTCGATCCTGGGCACGACCGGAATCATCATCCCGTATTCCTGCTCGGCCTGGATTCATTCCATTCACCGCGGCATCGACGTGGCGCGAGCAAGCGGCATTGCCCACGTCGCCGCCTCGACCGGATCGACTTCCGAAGCCGCCGCGCAAAAGCTTTATGGCTTGCCCGACGTAGCCTTGATCGACATGGGCGATTTCGCCGGCGGCACGCTCAAATATTTGCGCAGGCACCCGGTGCCGAGGGTCACCATCGCGGGCGGCGTGGCAAAGATGACGAAGCTCGCGCAAGGTCTCCTCGACCTGCATTCGAAGCGCGGTGCAGTCGACCTCACCGCGCTTGCCGCGCTCGCGCACGAGGCTGGCGCGCCTTCTGCGTTGCGCCAGCGTATCCTCAGCGCGAATACGGCGGCGGAAGCCTTCGAGCACGCGCTGCGCGAGGATGTTCCGCTCGCAGACCTCGTGGCTCAAGCGGCATGGCACACCGCCGCGCGCGTGCTCGAAGGCGCCGACATCGGCCTCGATGTCGCGCTCTTCGACCGCGACGGCCAGCTCCTCGCCCGCACGCCGCCCGCGCTTGCTCACGGCGCTTCCTCCCCGCGAAATCGGTGATGATAAGCCGGATCGTAAAGCGCGCTTTCTCGGAAATCCTCCGCTGCCAAGGCACGCCCGATCAGGATAACGGCAGTGCGCTCGATCCGCTCGGTCGCGAGCTTTGCGCCGATGTCGCCTAGCGTGCCCCGCACGATGCGCTCATCCGGCCAAGTCGCGCGCGCCACCACCACGACGGGACAGTCTTCTCCGCAAACCGGGATCAGCTCGCCGACGATCTTGTGGATGGCTTGAATTGCCAGATGCAGCACCAGCGTCGCGCCGGTCGCGCCGAACGCGCGCAGCCGCTCGGCAGTCGGCATCTGCGAGGCGCGCCCCGGCACCCTGGTCAAAACGACGCTCTGGACAACCTCGGGCACGGTGAGCTCGCGGCCGAGCAAAGCGGCAGCCGCGGCGAAAGCCGGCACGCCGGGAGTCAAGGTGTAAGGAATGCCGCGCCGCTGAAGCCTGCGCATCTGTTCGGCGACGGCGCTGAATACGGAAAGATCGCCGGAATGAAGTCGCGCCACGTCTTGTCCCGCCGCGTGCGCCGCGACGCACTCGGCTTCGATCTCGTCGAGCGTCATCGAAGCCGTGTCGACCAAGCGGGCGCCGGCCGCGCAGTAGTTCAACAACTCCGGCGGAATCATCGAGCCGGCATAGAGACAGACCGGGCATCTTGCGAGTAGGTCGCGTCCGCGCACGGTCATAAGATCTGCCGCGCCCGGGCCGGCGCCGATGAAATGGATGGTCATGTTCGCTCCCTGCTGGCGGCGAGGGCGCAGGTTGCGACTCCAAGAGTGATCCGCGGCAAGATCAGCCGAGCCGCGGGTCCCGAGGCCGCGAGCGCCGCCGCTTCGGCGACCGAGGGAACGCCCATCAGGGCGAGGACGCGGTCGGAACGGGTTTGCGTACGCCCGCCTGCCGCCTGAAGGTCGGCGCTGGGAACGAGAACCAGCGGCACGCCGAGCGCAGCGGCGGCTGCGCTGACGCCTTGCTCATCGGCTTTCGACTCGGGCGCGGCAACGAGGTCGAGGGCGTGGCTCGCCAAACCTGCGCGCGCGAGTGCGTGCGCGATCACGGCGCTAATGTCGGTCGCTGATGCGCCCTTGCGACAGCCGATACCCGCAACGATCATGGCTTGGTCCACACCCATTGGGTGACGGGCAGCGCCGGACGCCAGCCTTGCCTGCGACCCATAGGCTCCAGGCGCGCGATCGCAATGCGCGTGAGTTCGCCGCCAAGCGTTGCCTGGCTCTGCAGCAGCAGCGCCTCGGTTTCGACCGTGACGGCGTTGACGACCAACCGTCCACCCGCCCGCAGCGCCCGCACCGCGGCGTCGAGCACCATTGTCGCGCCGCCGCCGATGAAAACCGCATCGGGTTGAGCGAGTCCCTCGCACGCCGCCGGGGCCGCACCCTCGATGACCTCTAGTCCCGGCACTCCGAACGCGGCTGCGTTGCGTCGGATACGCCCAGCGCGGTCGCTCTGCGCCTCGATCGCGATGGCGCGCATCGAGGGATCAGCGAGCATCCATTCGATCGCCACCGAGCCGGCGCCGGCGCCGACATCCCAAAGCAGTTCACCGCGGCGGGGCGAGAGCGCGGCGAGCGTCATCGCGCGGATCTCGCGCTTGGTGATCTGCCCGTCGTGATCGAACAGGGCATCGGGCAGGCCCGCGGCACGCGCGAGCACGCGTGCGCCCGATGAGGCCTCGACCTCGAGCGCGACGGCATTGAGCGGGCCGACATCGCCCAGGTCGAAACTCGCCGCCGCCGTCGCGCGTACGCGTTCGCGCGGTCCGCCCAACGCCTCGAGCACCGTCAGCCGCGAACAGCCGAAGCCGCTATCGGCGAGCAGCCGAGCGAGCGCCGCCGGCCCCTCGCCGTCCGATGTCAGCGCGAGCACTCGCGCGCCCGGCTGCAGATGCGGGCGCACGAGATCGAGCGCGCGGCCATGCAGCGACAGCTGGATCGTCTCCGGCAGCGCCCAGCCGAGGCGCGCGGCGGCAAGACTGAAGGTCGAAGGCGCGGGCACGGCCACCGTTTCGCGAGAATCGATATGCCGCAACAGGACCGAGCCAACGCCGTAAACGAACGGGTCGCCAGAGGCGAGCACGCACACGTCGCGGCCGCGCTGCGCCAATACGTCCTCGATTGCGCCCTCGAACGGGCTGCGCCAGGGCCGCGCCGCGCCACGAATGAGCGGCGCGGCAAGCGCAAGATGCCGCTGCCCGCCGAACACGATCTCGGCGGCTTGGATAAGACCTCGCGCAATCGGCGTCAGTCCTTCGACCCCGTCTTCACCGATGCCGACGATGGACAACCAGCGACGCGCTGCGGCAGTCTCATGCGCACGGAACTCAGCGAGCGACATGCGGCGCATCCTCATTCTCGGCGGCACTACGGAAGCGCGGCGCCTGGCGGAGCATCTCGTCGGACGTGTGGATCTCGCCGTAACGGTCTCGCTCGCCGGGCGAACCGCTGCGCCCGCCGCGCAAGCCGCGCCGGTGCGGACCGGCGGCTTCGGCGGAGTCGAAGGCCTTGCGCGATATCTCACCAACGAGGGCGTCGACGCTCTCATCGACGCGACGCACCCCTACGCGGCAATCATCTCCGCGAACGCAGCCGCCGCCGCCGCGGCCACGCGCGTCCCCTTGCTCGCACTCCGGCGCGCGCCATGGACGCCGCTGCCCGGCGACCGTTGGATCGAAGTTGCCGATGTCGCCGCGGCAGTGGAAGCACTCGGCGAAGCGCCGCGGCACGTCTTTCTCGCACTCGGCAAGAGCGAGATTGGACTCTTTGCGCGAGCTCCACAGCATCATTATCTCGTGCGCAGCGTCGAGCCGGTTGATCCGCCGCTTGCGGTGCCGCACGCATCCTATGTCACCGGTCGTGGTCCGTTCAGCGAGGCCGATGATCGGACATTGCTGGTCACCCACGCCATCGAGGTGGTCGTCGCCAAGAACAGCGGTGGGGCCGCGACCTACGGTAAGATCGCGGCGGCGCGAGCGCTCGGCGTTCCCGTCGTGTTGTTGCGCCGCCCATCTTTGCCGGAGGTGCCGACCGTCGGGACCGTCGAGGACGTAGTTGCGTGGCTCGATCATGCGAGCGCGCTCCGCGGTGTATAGACGAGCGGGGCGTGGCCTGGCCGCGGCACTAGGCGTGTCTCGGCCGAGCCGATGATGACGAGGGTCGCCATGTCTGCGGCGGAAGCATCGGCGGCTTGAAGGGTGGTGACCGCGATGGTCTCGTCCGCGCGACCGACCGCGCGGCCGAATACCGTCGGCGTGGTCGGCGGGAGATGACGCCGCAACCGCTCCAACGCGGCGTCGAGCTGCCACCGCCGCGCCTGCGAGCTCGGATTGTAGAGCGCGATCACGAATCCCGCTTGCGCCGCCGCATCCAGCCGGCGCTCGATCACCGGCCATGGTTTCAGATTGTCGGAGAGCGAAAGCGCACAGAAGTCGTGACCAAGCGGTGCGCCCACACGTGCGGCCACCGCCAGCATGGCGGTGACGCCGGGCACAATCTCTATCTCGAGCGCACGCCATGCCGTGGGACCGGCCTCGATCTCTTCGCAAACGGTTGCCGCCATCGCGAATATCCCGGGATCGCCGCCACACACCAGGGCGACGCGGGCGCCGGCGGCCGCCCGTTCGAGCGCGGCGCGCGCGCGTGATGTTTCCTGGCGATTTTCTGAGGGATACCGGCTCTGCCCTTCACGAACCGGGGCGCGGTCGAGATAAAGCCGATAACCGAACAGTGCATCGGCGGTGGCCAAGGCGGCATCCGCTTCCGGGGTGAGCCAGCGCACGTCTCCCGGGCCAAGCCCGACCACCGCCAGCCGGCCGCTCATGATCGCCCTTCCCAACCGGGCACCAGCACCACGGCAAAATAAGGTGCGCAGTCGTCCGCCTTGGCAGCGAGGGGAATCGCCCGCTCGCCCGACATCGTGCCGCGCTCAACGTAAACGGCGCGATCGAGCCGGCCGCTCCGTTCGAGCGCGCGACGCACCTTCGGGAGATTGCGTCCGAGCTTGATCACGACGGCGGCATCCGCCTCGCCCAGTCGGCGTTCGAGCTCCTCTTGCGCGAGTGTACCGGGAAGGACGGAGAAGACATCGTCGCCCTGCGCGATCGGAGTTCCGATCGCCGACCAGCAGCCGGACATTCCGCTGACGCCCGCAATGATCTCGGTACGGAAGCGGGGCGCCAGGCGCACATGCAGGTGCATATAGGAACCATAGAACAGCGGGTCGCCCTCGCAGACCACGGCGACGAGGCGGCCATCGTCCAGATATGCGGCGACGTCGCGCGCCGCCGCGTCGTAGAAGGCGCGAATGGTGTCGCAATAAGGCGCTTCATCCCTCGGCAGCTCGGTCGTCACCGGGAAGACCAGCGACAGTTCGCGGACGCCGGGTCGGAGATAGCGGGCAGCGATGGTGCGGGCGTTTCCGGCGTGCGCGGCCTTGGCGAAGTGCGCCACCACGTCGGCCTCTTCCAGCACGCGCACCGCTTTGAGCGTGATGAGCTCGGGGTCGCCCGGTCCGACGCCAACGCCGACGAGCTTTCCGGCTGGGTTCATATTCCGGGCCTCGCAAGTGCGTTGATTGCGGCCGCAGTCATCGCGCTTCCGCCCATGCGGCCCAGCGCGGTGAGGAATGGGACGCCGCGCGGGTTCGCAGCCAGCGTATCCTTTGCTTCCGCGGCTCCGACGAAGCCGACGGGAATACCGAGGATCGCGGCTGGCTTTGGCGCACCGGCGTCGAACATTTCGAGCAGCCGAAACAACGCGGTCGGGGCGTTGCCGATCGCCACCAGCGCGCCGCCGAGCCGTTCTTTCCACAATTCGAGCGCGGCGGCCGAGCGGGTTGTGCGAAGCTCTTGCGCCAGACGCGCGACGCGGGGATCGCGCAACGTGCAAACCACATCGTTGTTGGCAGGAAGGCGCGCCCGGGTTATGCCGTGCGCCACCATCTCCGAGTCGCACAAAATGGGCGCACCATGCGAGAGTGCCGCCCGCGCCGCGGCGACAAGGCCCGCGCCAAACACGATCCGGTCCGTGATCTCGACGCAACCGCAGGCATGGACCATGCGCACCACGATGTCGGCTTCCTCGCTGGAGAAGCGCGACAGATCGGCCTCCGCGCGAATGACCGCGAACGAACGCTCGTAGATCCGAGCGCCGTCGCGAAGATAGTCGAGCTGCTCAACCATCGCTCGCCTCGCCGAGCATCAGCTGCACGATTTCCTTACGGTCGAGACGAGACAGCACCTGCGCGGTGCTCTCACTCGCCGTGCGCATGCGCCGCACCCTCTCTGCAAGCCGCGAAAGCGCACTCGGCAGCGCCTCCGGCAGCAGCATCGCGACAGGAGCATCGCGAGCTGACCCGTTCACCACCACGCCGCACCGCCCGTGGACGCCGACCACCGTCAGCGGTGTAGCACGCGGACAGGCGCAACCCTTGGCGCAGCCGGACAGGTGCAGCACCGGCGCGCTGGCGCCGAGGCTTGCAATGTCGACCGCAAGCGTCTGCGCGAGGGTGCGCGTGGCGATCTCCGCCGCAGCACAAATCGGCGCGCCAGCGCAGGCAAGAACCCGCCGGCGCGGATCGCTCGCACGCACGACAAAGCCAAGCCGTTGGGCCATATCCGCGAGGGGGGCCGCGTCATGGGGCGGAAGTCCCACGATCATCAGCGCAAGGGCCGGAGCGGTGCGGAAACCCGCCACGCCACAAGCGGCCGCCGCGCGCGCAAGCTCCCCGAGCGCGGTCGCATTGGCGTGTCCGAAAGCAAGGCCGAGGCCGATTGCGACATTGCCGTCGCGAAGCGCGTGCGTACCGATGGGCTCGGCCGGCCGCCGCCGGGGCGGTCGCGGCAGATCGACGAGGCGATCGGCGATCGCCTGGCGGAACGCCGCGGGGCCGCTCGCGGCGAGGATATCCCGCGCACGCGCGGTGGCCCCCGCCGCTGCGATCACGCGCACGATGGCCATCGCGGCCACGACCGCATGCTCGCTCATGATGGCGCCGAGAGGCGTCGCGCTCTCAGCATCGCCCCCGACAGCGAGGTGAAGGCATGTACCGCCGAGGTCTGCCCGCATGCGCACGTCAGCGGCAATCGCGTCGAGATGGAACGCCCCGCCGCCATCGAGCGCGATCGAGATCTTTGGAGCGAGGTCCGCCGAGAAAGCGGCTGCGGCGAGCGCGCGACGCAGCTCAGCGGCAATCGCGCTCATGTCGAGCGTCTCATGCGGATCGAGCCCTGCGAGAGGGTTGCTCAAGACCGGCGGGCCTTCACAAAGTGGCAGGTCGATTTCGCCCACAGCTGTCGCGAACCGCTGCGACGAGGCTTGCGTGAGTCCGCGGATCTGAACACTTCCGCGCGAGGTGACCTCGATCACTCCGTTTCCATGGTTGCGCGCAGCCGTGCACAAGGCTGCGAGCGCCGCACAAGGAATCGTCGCGCCCGTCGGCGTGATGCGCGCGAGCAGCCCGTCCCCGGTCGGCATGGGTTGCGAAAGACCGGGGCAAGCGCCGCGTCGCTGCGGAGCGTTCATGGCGCGCTCTTTCTCGTAAGCGCCGCCAGGTTCACGTCGACATCGTTGCGGCGGGGATGCCAAAGCCCGCGCCGGCGTGCCGCCTCGAAGCGAGCGGCGATGGCGGCCGCCGCCGCGGGATTTTCCCGCACAAGGAAATCCCGAACGATCTCGTCTGTGACATAGGCCTCGTACAGGAGATCGAACAAGTAGGTCGCGATGGCGTGCGTCGTCTCCGCAAAGTCGACGAGCCGGTCGACGGTTTCGGCGAATTCGGCTGCTCCGCGCGGCCCATGCCGCAACTGTCCCGCGATGAATTTCGGGTTGGTCGCACGCGAGCGTACGATCCGCGCCAGCGCGGCCGATAACGATCGCGCGCGCGGCCGGGCGGGGTCGGTCGTATCGAGAACGACGAGATCAGGCGCACGGCCGAGGGCGGACGCGGCCGCGGCGAAGCCGCCGATGAAGGCCACGTCTTCCGATCCTTCCAACAGGTCGCGCGCGGGATCTTCGGCGCCATGCACAAGCATGTCGGCGGACGCGACTCGGGCTTCAAAGGCTCCCGGAGCGGGCGCCGCGTCCCCCTCCGACCCGCTGTATGCGTGCGAGGCGGCTGCGAGGTAGGCGCTTCCCACTTGCACGCGATCGATGTCCCGTCCGAGCAGGTCCTCGACCCCCGCACCATACGCTCCCGGCGCGGTGCCGAAAATGCGCGTGATCGATGCGCCTGTGCTCGAGAGCTCGTGCCGAGCAGCGGCAAGCGGATTCTCATCGGGTGCCTCCTCCCGTGCCGCGACCGCGCGCACGGCGGCATCGATGAGCGCGATCTGGGCAGGAAACAAGTCGCGGAACAGACCTGAAATTCGCCACGTGACATCGACCCGAGGCCTGCCAACGCTCGCCATGGGCAGCACCTCTATTCCGGTGACGCGGCCGGTCGCTTGTTCCCACGTCGGACGGCATCCCATCAATGCAAGGCCCTGCGCGATTTCCTCGCCGCCGGTGCGCAGGGTAGCGCTGGCCCAGAGATCGATCACCGTCGCGCGCGGCGTTTCGCCGTGGGCTTGCATAAAAGCGCGCAGCACCTCGTCGGCGGCAAGCCGGCCGAGATCGGTCGCGGTCGACGTGGGCAGCATGCGCGCATCAGCGGCGAACATGTTGCGTCCGGTCGGCAGGACGTCGCGGCGACCGCGTGCAGGAGAGCCGGCCGGCCCGGGCGCGATGCGGCGAACATCCAGGGTGGCCAAGATCGCCAGGCGTTCCGCTTCGCCGCTAGCCCGCCAAGCCTCATCAGCAACGCTCTCCGGCTCGCGCCCGTAGACATGAAGCCCGTCCTTGATCGCAAGCTCCTTAAGATCGCACAGCCAAGCGTCGATGCGCCGCAATGCATCGTCCGGAGTGCCGTCGGGCTCTACGCGCGCCTCGGCCGCAAGCCCGCTTCGTTGCGCCTGTTCCAGGATCAATCGGGCGAGCCGCCCCCGGCGGCGGCGATCGAGACCGTCCGCCTGCGCGTACTCGTCGACAAGCCGCTCCAGCTCGCGCGCATCTCCCGCGAGGCTCGTCTCGATGAGCGGCGGCGGGAGGTGGCCGATGGTCACCGCTCCTATTCGCCGTTTTGCTTGCGCGGCCTCCCCCGGATTGCTGACTAGGAAGGGATAGATCACGGGCAGGGAGCCGACCACCAATTCCGGGAAGCACGCCGCGGTGAGCGCGACGGCCTTGCCAGGCAGCCATTCGAAGGTGCCATGCGCGCCCATGTGAATGAGCGCGTCAATCTTGGCAACGTGCCGAAGCCAAAGTGCAAACGCGAGCAGCGCGTGGCGTGGGGGCAAAATGGCATCATGATAGTCCGCCCGGCGCTCGGTCGAGCGTCCTCGGTCGGGAGGAAAGGCCACGACGACGTTACCGAATGTCCGTGCGCGAAAACGGAATGCGCCGTCTTGCACGTCGTCGTCGTTTTCGCCGTCGCCCCATGCAGCGCGCATGCACTCGATGGCTTCACCGGGAATGGACGCTGTGAGTTCGCGATAGCGATCAAGCGAGAGGGCTGCGTCGTTCGAAGGTTGTCGCAGGGCGTCGAGGAGGGCGCGTGAGCTTTTCGGCGCGTCGGCGACGCCGTAGTGCGCCTTTTCCATATCCGCCAGCAGCGCGACAATGCTCGCCGGCACGTCGAGGCCAACGGCATAACCGGCCCGGCCCGGTGCGCCTGGGTAATCCGGGAGCAAAATCGCGACCCGCCGTTTCGCCCGCGGTTTCGCCTGTAGCGCAACCAGGGCCGCGATCCGGTCGGCTAGAATTGCAACCCGGTCCGCCTCGGGGAGGCTGCCGAAGGCGGTGAAACTAAGGTCCTCCTGCGTCGGCAATGGACCCTTGAAAGCAATCACGCCTTGCAGCACTCGGCCGTCGAGCTCAGGGAGGAGGACGTGCATCGCCAGGTCGGCTGGCCCGAGGCCGCGCGGGCTTTGCGACCAAGCCGAACGCCGGGTGGTTGCAATGACGGCCTGCAGCACGGGCACATCGATGTCGTCGAACGGCGTCGGTTCGCCTGTACCCGCAGCCGCGGCAAAGGCGGTCGCGGTCACGACGATCGCCGGCTGGAGGCGCGCGAGCGCCGCGCGTATGAACTCCGCCGCCCCTTGATCCTTGAGGCTCGGGACCACTAGCGGGGCAGGCGCAAGATCCCGCTCCGCCAGAGCTCGGCACAGCGCATCGATCGGCGCCGTATCGGCGGCGAGCAGCATCGCACGATAGAAGATGATCGGAATGCGGGGACGGCCAACCGGACAATACGCGAGGAGCCGGTCGAGATCGACAGCGCCTTCGCCGGGAATGTATCCCGTAGCACGCGGCAACGGGCGCGGTTCGGACGCCTCAATGAACGATCCCGCATGGCGCGCAAGGCGCCGAAGCAGCGCTGCCAGATTCTCTGATCCGCCTTCGCGAAAGAAACCGAGCAGCGTGTTGAGTTCACTTACCGGCAAGGTGGACGCTTCGGCGAGGCGAGGATCGTCACGGTCCTCGCCCGGGAGCACCGCAAGCGCGATGGCCCTTTCGCGCGCAACCGACGACAGCCGCTCGACGCCGTAACGCCACCAGTCGAGCCCTCCGAGCAGGCGCACCAGGATGACCTTGGCATGCCTTCCAACTCCGTCGACCCAAAGGTCGACCGAGAGTGGGTGGCGCAGATCCCGCAAATTTGCGAGCCGGACGGTCGGGAGCACCGTCCGCTGTGTCGTCCAGGCACCCGCCAGGCCGGACAAATCGCTGTCCGCGAAAGAAA
>Ga0210402_10004248_pt1 | contig 13100 bp, 15 predicted proteins | sample IncBWC7MmetaG_FD_161055 | JGI IMG/M metagenome (GOLD analysis project Ga0210402, IMG submission 161055) | Forest soil microbial communities from Barre Woods Harvard Forest LTER site, Petersham, Massachusetts, United States - Inc-BW-C-7-M | ecosystem: Environmental > Terrestrial > Soil >...
GGGATTCTTGCTTCCCCCTTTCTTCGGAGGTCGAACAAGCGGCACGCCATAACATCTCACATTCGGACATTCATCACCCAACATAGCCCACCCCTTGAGAAGGCGCTTCCCAATCTCAGAAGAAGCCGTGTCTGATTGTTCACGGTGACGTCGCATCTCTTCCGTGTCTACTAGGGGGGCAAACGTTGGAGAACTAAGTGCGCTGGAAACCTCCGTTGGTGGAGTCGAAGAACGCGAGATATGGGAGCTCGATGAGATACTGGGTGAAGTGTCTGATATGTTCAAGGTCACAGGATTCATAGATCTAACAGCTGAGAACATGAGCGGCATCAATGGTGGACACGAGGGGCAATTAAAAGATGCAGCATACAAGCGGGACCTCCGTCACAGTTCGCACAAAAATGAATTACTGGAGTCCTTCCACTTGGTGAACGCATTAAGGGCACAGTGCATCCGGGAGTACGGCAGGACTGGTCGGTTAAAACCTGAATTTGACATGGACCAGTAGTAATTGCAGTGGATGCCTTGAACATAAAACAATGACTTACCCATCCTTTGAGCATATACTCGCCCAACTTTCCTGATGCATCGACTACAGAGCTCATAGCACTCACGAATTCCAGGGTCGATCCACTGTTGTCCGTTGATTCTGTGATGTTTGAGTTTTAATGCTAGTACACTCACTGGGCACTGGCAGCCTCGGAGCACGAGGTGTCACGTGAGTTGGAATGTAATCTGTTTTCGATCATATGCCACGACATTCACCTTAGTTTGCAGTGTTGCGGATGAAGTGGCCACGCTACTGGCCCGAATCTCTCATAGCTATTCTTGTCGTCGCCCTCGAAGGACTTAGATGGACTTGGGGTACACACGCGTCCAGTGCACGCAAGGAAGTCGGTTGGACAACCCAACGGAAATTGGCAGTTCGGCACGTTCCTACTACTCACTATCTTTTTGGCCCATGCTGAACCCCCCGTTTGTACAGTGAGAAAACCCGTGAGCTTTGGTATCATGGGTTTGACAATTACATGATGTATGGTGAGTGGTTGATTACTTTATGTCGATTGTGCTATTCTGACAACCTGAATGCACAACCATAGCCTTTCCTCTGGACGAGGTGAGATCCGCATCCTCAATACTATATGTATAATAATTTACCTTTCTTCCAGCTATCCCCTCTGTCATGTACTGGGAGAGGCCCAGACTGGGCTAATCCGTAAGTGAGTCTGAGCTGTATTCTGTGCTTCCAAGTCTAATGCCATTCGGACAGACAAAACATCGCTTCCAACGATGTTGCTGGAAACTTTTCTCTGACTCTCATAGATGTGCTAGACACGTTAGTCCTCCTTGACGATCGGCAGGGTTTCGAGAAGGCGGTCAGAAATGTTATAGACTCGGTCTCCTTCGACGTCAATACGAAACCGCAAGTGTTTGAGACCACAATTCGGGTCCTCGGGGGTCTATTGTCTGGCCACATTTTTGCGAACCAAACTGGACAAGCCTTCTACTTGCCATGGTACCATGGAGAACTTCTTGATATGGCCCATGACCTTGGCCAGAGGCTGCTACCTGCGTTTGCCACACCCACAGGACTTCCTTACGCTAGGGTATGAATTGTTTATTGCTCGGTGCATTGGATTAAACTGAGTCGTACAATATTGCTCCAAGATTAATCTTCGACATGGTATAGTCAAGGGAGAAACAATTGAGACCTGTTCGTGATTTTTATATAAAAACGGGCATTTCTAATGTGATTGTCGGGATGTTCACAGGTACAGCTGGAGCAGGATCGTTGATATTGGAGTTTGCGACTTTGAGTCGTCTAACGGGGGATGACCGTTTCGAAAAGGCGGCTTACAAGGCTTTCTTCGCAATTTGGAACCAAAAGTCAGATATTGGTTTAGTAGGGAATACCATTAATACTTGGACTGGGGTTTGTTCACAGTTCTCTAATTCTTCTGTGCACATTTCGATCCTTTTTTTTCCGCGGCAGGCCTGGACATCTCCGGAAGTCACTGGCATTGGAGCAGGCATTGACTCGTTTTATGAATACGCTTTAAAATGGTACGTGTTGAGCGGTAAGTCCCATTCGCTTTCCGACTCGAGCCCAACTTCACTTTGTTTGTATATGAATAGGTGAAGTTGAATTCCTGGATGTCTGGAACGACGCTTATGCTTCCATCATGAAATATGCAAGAGCTACGGACGGTTTCTGGGTGAGCCAAAGAATCTCTTTCCTTGATCGGACCTCTGACTCCGCAACCGATTAGTATCGGAACGTGAACATACACAGCGGAGACGTTGCTTACTTTAACGTAGATTCGTTGTCTGCCTTCTGGCCAGGACTCCAGGTCTTGGCTGGTGATGTACAAAATGCTATCAGATCACACATGATGTGTGAGTACTGAAAAAATTGGATTGTCATCTCGTCCTAAATCTCTTGTCAATCTAGATTGGAATCTCTGGCGAAGACATTCAGGACTCCCCGAAGTATGGGATATTAACTTTAAGGAGGCTACTTCGTTCCAATATCCATTGCGACCAGGTAGGTTGTAAGTCTCACGTCTTGTCCGATTTCTGAACAGATACACTTGCCTTCCCTTCATGGTGTAGAATTTATCGAGTCGACTTGGTATCTGTACCGCGTGCGTTGATCATATTTAAGGACATTCATCCCCTCGCTTATCATCTTCGCAAAATACAGGCCACTCGGGACCCTTTTTACCTCGATGTAGGAGACCGTGTCCTACACGACCTTATAGCCCGTGCAAAAGTGGACTGTGGTCTGACTGGCATTCAAGACCTCCGAACAAATAAACAAGATGACAGGATGGAATCCTTCGTGTTATCTGAAACATTGAAGGTCAGTTTGTTCTGAATCCCAAAACCCTAGCTGTTTCTCTTACCCCTTTCGAACACCAGTACCTATTCCTGTTATTCGACGAAGAGAATACTCTTCACAGGGATGACTCTAACTATGTTTTTACCACGGAAGGACATATTCTGACCCTCCGGAACGCGGATCTCAATCCCATATCTCCCGCTCGCCGCAAGATGCATAGTGTAGAGAACCACCAATGTCCATCTTACGAGCCCCTCATTCGCGTCTACGATAACCAGGAAAACATAACTGGACTGGTTCAGGGTATACGATCTCGCGGCGATGTCGATTATGCTAGAGAGCTGGTTGCTCTACTTCCCGAGGACGTGGACAAAGATGCTTGGTCCCCGAATGGGTGGTGTGAGGTGCCCAAGGTTGAATTAGTCGTACGTTATCAGAGTTTTCCATCCATATTTTTTGACTGACTGGTGCATCAGTCCTATGGTTTTATCTTATCTGCGAATGGCAAGATCGTGTCAGAAGATATTAACCCGACATTGCACAAACTCTCCATAGTATCGGACGGCTTCGTCCTTCAAAATGTGACTGGCATTCGAACGCACATTGTCCGAAGATTAGATGGCAAGGGCTATGACGTTACAAAACGTGCGAACCCAGCGATCTCAACTCTGGACCACTTGCTGATATTTTTATTTTTGTAGTGGGACCCTACTCGGTCAAGACAGGGCAGACGATATATGTCAACGACTCTAACCTGTTCCTCACCCCAGCCGATGGTAGTAAAAGTGCTGCGGACAACAGGCGTTCTCAACGTGATCCAGATGTTCTGCTCCGGTTCTTCGTGGACTTCGTGGACCCAATGTTTCAGGTCCCTCCCAGAATGCTTGAAACATCCGACAATATAGAAGCTCTTGTAATAGGATATACAGGATTCTTCGGGGGAGATCTGTCAGTGAATTCACAATCTGATCAAAAGCCCTTGCGGTTTGGACACGGAGAAGGAGTCCCCATCTTCAGGGACGGCAATAACCCCCTGGGCTGTTCCCCATATAATCAAACATATGAGGATGCAGCGATCCTCATATACCGCGGGAAGTGTAGCTTCTTGGAGAAATTGGTTCTGGCACGTTCAGCCGACGCGGCTGGAATTCTCGTCATCAGCGATGAAGATTTTGGAATCAATCCCACTGCTGAGGAAAAGGAGCTAGTAGCTGCTGGAGATCTGAGTGATATTGCGATCGTAGTGCTAACACGGAGGGCTGGTCAGGTGGTCATCGGGATGATGGACTCGGCTGAGGAGCAAGGGAGCGGGCAGGTGATGCTAGCATTGGAGCGGTCAACGGTTGCGCATAGGGGTCACATGCCAGGGGACAAGCAGGAAAAAGTCAAGGATGTCAATCGTGTTTTGTATCTTAATGGCCATCCTTTGCTAAACACGAGATTACTAGTTTAAGTATTCCACCTAGTCTGTTACAGTGGATGAAAAAGCACACAGAAGCGTGTCGCCATCAATTCCACGAGCAAGCCTTAATATTCCAACGTTTCTGCTTTGTTTGGTGATACAAGCCCTCGGCAGATAATCATTATGTGAAGATGAATTATCAGACAATGTACACGTCGCGATTAAATCGCGCAAGACGATCGCGGGCTGACCTCCCTTAATAGCATCCACTCGGGAGATGCTCATGTATATTGACAAGGCAGAATGTGCCGTGTTCCCCCTACTGCATTCTAAAATGAAGGCGACGAAACTCAGCAATAATCATCGGTACAAGGAATCCTCGAGCCTAAACCTAATGCACACCGCGATACATATTTTCTGGTTCCCTGCAAAATCACAGGTGAGCTCTGGTTCGACAGAAACTCAAGCAGAGTTATTTGGGCTGACGGTCTTGATTTCGAACAGCGTTGAGCAATAAAATTTGGAGGGCATATCCAGAGACCGAGGAGGCAAAGGTCCAAGAAATAGTGTTACGGACTGCTGAACACAAGAGTATTGCTTTAAAAATATGCCACATACTAATCGTTGGATTGGACGATGGAATAGACGGGGGCATCTAGTTTTGCACCACCCCGGAGAAACATCAGCTCTATGATGAAGAGATATTCTAGGGTGTGTCCGCCTTGTTTGGCAATGAGCTCTCCAGCAGCCTTGGCGGAACCACCTGTTGCGGTATGATCAGAAACATAATGATCAAGGTGAAAGACAAATTACCTGTGGCTATTAAATCATCTATTACGATCACCGTTTGGCCTGGCGTTATGGCGTCTGCTTGCATCTCAAAGGAATCCTGAGGTTCGTCAATACTTAGTCCAAAAACAGAACAGAGTGGCTCACCGTGCCGTACTCCTTCTCGTAGGAAGCAGAAACACATTGCCCCGGAAGCTTCCCCTGCTTTCGAACGGGAACAAAGGAACACCCAAGTCTCAAAGCAACAATCGGTCCCAGAAGGAATCCCCGAGCATCGAGACCAACGACGACATCTATTTTCTTGGAAGACGATGTGGAAATAGTATGCGACGTGAGATGGTGAACCAGGTGTGTTATGAGCGTCTCAAACGCGACGGGGTTTCGAAGGATCGGGAAGATATCGAGAAACACTATTCCCTAGTTGATCGCGTTCATAAGATAGACAGCATTGCAAACATATCATCCACCTTCTTTGGGAAGTCAGGATGAGGAGTCAATTGACTTTTGAGGTACTCGACGTCAGCCATGTGGATGGAGGCCTGGAATATTTTGTTTATTTAATTCACGAGTGATCACTGGCAAGTACTTCAAGTTGAGTGAAGGGATCAATTTCTTAATTAGTCACTCGACTGATGATACATATAATGACAGATGTTCCCAATAAGTCATGGTTGCTCATAGATTGACGATACCCTTGTAGCATGTAAGGGAGCATAGGCAATACAAAGGCAGGAGAACTAGTGGAGCGGATTAGACAGACTCGAGGACTTCTGGCTCCTTGAACTCCTTTGCCACCCGTGTACCAGTCTCCTATCAAAGATAGCAGGAATGAAATCAAAGGGTTACAAAGAACAAGTTAAAAACTCACGTCTGTGGACTCGCCATGGAGTTCAAGCAGTTTTGAGACATCGAACTTCGGTGCCTTCAGGATTTTCGCCTTGCGGACGTACACATTTTGCAAAGGATAGATGCTTCTCGCAGCCTTCTCAATTTCCCGCCCAATTGCCTCTGGCACAAACTTCTGGACCAATTCTTTCAAGTCACAGCTCGTCGCCTCCCGAGTCATGATCTCAAACATCTTCTTCCGGATCTCTCGCACCTGACTCGACTGCGCGTATGTGGTCTTCCTGACTTGCGATGGGCGTCGTTTAGTGAAGCCGATAGCGAAGAGTCGGAGGAGGTAGCCGTCAGTCGTTTTAACATCGACGTGGGCCTCGATGAGTGTTTGCCATTTGCGGACGAGGGAACGCAGCTTGTCCGAGGTGAAGTCCATACCGTGGAAATTTGTAAGGCAGTTCTTGCCCTGGACCTCATCGATCCGCAGTTTAATTTTTCGGAACGACTGCTCCTCGTCCTTGTTAAGATCGGCCAACGACAACTCGATTATACGGCCCTTCAATGAGTCGTTTGCATTTTCTGAAAAAGACGGCGTTGAATATATCAGAATGACCAGGGTAGTACAATTCACGCACTCAAGCCCTGAGACCGATTGACAAGGGTCTTGCCAACATTCCGAACCTCAAAGATTGACGGTGCTTTGATGTCGTACCAGTCTGTAAAACAAGGAACAAGAGATTGTTGGATCGACGTCCAGAAATACCAGTTTTCAGCTTACCTTTGCGAGAGAAAGGGTCGACGACCTTTTTCTTGACACCCTTCTTGCCCTTGGAGAGGCGTTTATTCTGTCACAATGAATCGTGGTCAGAACACCTCCCAAAGTCACGGTATTGACTGTACAATTGACGGACCTTTCCTACAGCCATGGTGATTAATGCAGGTGCGTTGGCGGTAGGGATGAGACCGCAAAGTAGGGTAAGCCGGCACTTGGACGGGCTAAGTTTTGAGTATAACGAAGCTGTGGATTTGGTCTTGTTGTCCGGCAAATTCTGTGTCCAGTGGCTTGAAACCTTATTTTTACAGCTGTATTGTTGTTCTCACGCAACGTGACTTATAATTGTTTGCGATGTTGACCCGTTCACAGTTTGACAGAGCGTGCAAAGCATTCGTCTACAAGTACACTGAATTTATTCAATCCCCTCCGACTTTTGGTTTAAGAGGCTGGTCTTGGAATGAACATGCTGTGCGCAACTTGACTTTGATGATTTCTCCATAGTCTTAGCCAATATTCAGTCTGTTCCTGGCTTAGGTTACATGACTCGAACTGCAGTACATTCTCGAAGACTAGACTCAAGCCTGCCCTCCGACACAGTTGACGCGGAACTGGAATCTCCCGACGATGTTGCGACAGCAAATTTCATCAATGCCCACGAGAGTCTAACATCTCGTCAGTATGTCGTTTACTCGGCCACTTTTCAGGTCCCTGCATTCTACTTTATCATCCACGATTCGAGTGCGTTTCGGAATAACCTTCGACTGATTTATTCTGAGATTGATTCCTAGATGGGAGTCCTTTACCTCTTAGGGATCTCATCCAAACGTCTTTATTCCACCTGTTAGCTTTCGCAGACACAGAAGCAACATCCTTTGCGCTCAGTCTTCCAACTTCACCATTCCCTCTCTTATCTCAAGGAGATCATCCGACACTACAAACGCCTTGCTGGTATTTCCATCCTTGTGAGACTGCCGCATCAGTGGACGAAATCATGTCAGAGGTACAAGAAGATGGTTGGACAGAAGACATGCGGTTAGTGAGATGGTTGGAGGCGTGGTTCATGGTTGTGGGTAGTATTGTTGACTTGAAACCCTAGTCTTTGTTGCTGTCTTTCTATAAACTATAATAATTATCCGCAGACCATTCCACTTCCAACTACAACGGATCATGAGATTCTTTTTGACAAAGATCAAGAAACATCTGAAAATCGTAGCCACCCCGCGGCCGTTGTATGCTTGATGTGGAGTTGATGCATGTCCACAGCTTGACCTTTCTCTGGCAACAATCTAGGAATTTTTTGTACCTACAGTTGCGGCCTTTCGACTGGGTTGTCTCACCATATTTGTTGTCGTACGATTCGAGACATCCGATTGGATCGTTCGTCACGGTGATTACATATAATAAGCCATGTTACGTTCACAATTGTCTGCGTATTCCCGCTCTTCCCCTCCTCTTTATCTTCTCCCATCTCTAGTTCGCTCAATGGTGAGTCCGCGTTAAATTGAAAACTATACTTGCAAAGCTGACGCAACATCCAGTCGTCTCACGAAGCCGTCATCGTTGCTGCCTCCCGCACACCTGTTGGATCTTTAAATGGATCCCTGAAAACGTTGACCGCACCTCAACTGGGTGCTGCTGCCCTTAAACATGCCCTAGAAGCTTACAAAATCGACCCCACAGTCGTCGAAGAGGTCTATTTTGGCAACGTTGTGCAAGCAGGTATCGGACAGTCACCCGCGCGGCAGGTCGCCCTCGCTGCCGGGTTGTCCACTAGCTCAGATGCAACCACCATCAACAAAGTCTGCGCTAGCGGTATGAAAACGATCATGCTTGCTGCCCAAAGCATCCGGTCGGGGGACAGAAGTGTCGTTGCTGCTGGAGGAATGGAGAGCATGAGCAACGCGCCGTATGTGATATTCATCCGAGTCGTCTTATCGCTTGCAGCTCATGTTGTTTGTCGCTAGATTCCTCCTGCCACGCCAGAACCCAGTATTTGGGAAATTCCAAACAATAGACTCTCTTGAAAATGATGGCCTCTGGGACTGTTACAACAACTTCGCCATGGGGAACTGTGGTGAATCAGCCGCCGAGAAACACGGTATCTCCCGCGAGTCCCAGGACGCTCATGCAATCGAATCTTACAAGCGTGCGGAGCGTGCGTGGAAGGCTGGCGCCTTCAACGCTGAGATCGTACCGATCACCGTCAAGGGCAAGAAGGCTGACACCATCATAAAGGAGGACGAGGAGTACAAGAGGGTTATATATGAGAAGATCCCATCTCTTAAATCTGCCTTCAGGCAGGGTGGTACTATCACGGCCGCTAATTCCTCGCCTTTGAACGACGGCGCATCTGCTTTGATCCTCATGTCGGCTGAAAAGGCGAAGGAACTCGGCCTCAAGCCCTTGGCAAAAATTATCTGTCTGTTACAATTTTTTCTTCCCTGCCGATTTGTTCTGATTGGGTTTTGTCTCGTAGCTTATGCCGATGCCGGTGTTGAGCCCATTGACTTCCCCATTGCACCAACCGTGGCTCTGCCAATTGCACTGGAGAAAGCCAACCTCACTGTCAACGACATTACACTGTTCGAAGTTAACGAAGCATTCTCCTGCGTTGTCCGCATCGCTGAAAAAGTTCTGAGCATTGATCCAGCGAAAGTTAATGTGAACGGGTGCGTTTACCTTCTCCCTGTCTGACAATACTTTGCTCACTCCATGGTGCACGCAGTGGTGCCGTCGCTTTGGGACACGCCATCGGAAACTCTGGCTCTCGTATTGTTGTGTCACTTGTTCACGCATTGAAGTCGGGGGAGTATGGAGCGGCTGGCATTTGCAATGGGGTGAGTAGACCGTTACCTCTTGTGAATCGCCCGAGAATAATTTGTCTCTTTGTAGGGCGGTGCTGCGTCAGCAATTGTTATACAGAAGCTCTAAATTTAGATCTATTCACTCCCTTCGCTCATGCTTGGAATATAAAAAACATCAATATTCAGCGTTGCACTCTTATAAGAGCGCAGACAATGTGGAAACATCACACCGGAATTGGTATTCATATATTCGTTATATGATGGGTTCTTCCAAGTCAAGTTCGCGGCGATGGCTTGCACTATACCAATTTGCGGTCTTGTATCCATGTCATTTCCTTGGCAACTTGAATTCCACGTTGGTCCACTCAACCAATTCAATTATCTTTTGTTCTACGTTTCTTGCTTCCACCTTAATTTTTGACGATTTGTTTGATTGCAAGGATCTTTCATAAGTCAAAACCTGTTTGTTCTTGTTTGCTGTGACCATGGCAGTGGTGAAAACTCGGCGGCTACTCAAATATTCCTTGGCTGAAACTTCAAGTTTATGGATACCCCGGCACCACAACCAGACGCTGCTCTTAATTCATTAAGTTTGCAAAACGTTCCTACACTCCCAAAGCTAGACAAAAGCCATTTCATAGATTCTTACCTCCAAGGACAGAAGGTGCACGCCAGAACCTACGCAACAGAAGGCCAAGCTTTGCTCTCATCGTTGGACCGACATAACCCGAGTCCTGACAGAAGAACACTTCCCACGCCAGTCCAAGTACAGCATTATGGATTTGGCACACCCGTGTTGAAACCACGCGTAGCGAGGCTCAGGGAAGAACTGCCAACTGTAGCCATCACAGAGGATCGCGAAGAACCTCAGAAGTCGCAGAAAAACCTTCAGCGAAAGCTATTACCTCAGATTTCTGAAATTGGAGTTAAGTCCAAACTGTCAGAACAGCGGTTTAACGACAAGCGAATGTCCCGGACGATTGTCCCACAAGCCGGTACCAAGGCGAAACCCTCATCCTCCAAGAAACGAGCAATAAGTTCAGACTCTGATGGAGATCAAGCTGCCCGTGAGTTGATATTTATCAAGAAATCAAGTCATTAAACGATCCATCCTTTTACTCATAGGACTTGTTGCACGTCGGGAACGGAAGCGTGCCAAGCGCGCAATATTGCAACCCGCCGACGACAGCGAAAGCAGCGATGAAATGGCCCTGGCTGAGGTAAAGGGAAACAGGAAACCTAAGGGCAAGGACGAGAAAAACTCAAAGGTCGCCGCAGGATTCGCGCTCATGCATGGCTTTTCTGCTACCAACATTGGCAAGAACAGGTTAACTGTATGTGGTTTCAACGCCTCAACGCTCTGGGATTCAAATTTTATTTTGGATAGATGAGGCCTCCACCTACCGTTGGGGTATTTAACAAGGGAAAGGCATCTATTAGGACTCACGTTACAAACAAGAAAGCATCGGCAAAGAAAGGTGCACCTATTCGATTGTTCCTCTCCTACTTTATCGACTCACCATCTTTCTAGGCCAACGAAGCAATCAATTCTCAGAACTTGGTTTTCTCAACAAAACGCGCAAGGAATCACCGAAGAAAAGGAAGAAACATATCTCTTTGCTATCTTCTGAATTGGGGTCCGACACTAGCGCAATCTCCGACTCAAGAAGTCCACAGATCATACCGAAGAAATTTCTCATAACCAACAGGGACTCGTCCAGGCCTCAAGCACCAAAGAAGGAAGCTGATGCGAAGGCCAAACGAACAGACCGCAGTGATAATCAAGATGACTCGGATCTTTCAACCCAAGAGGATCCTTCTGTTATCCCAACACAGCACAAGGTGGCCATGGCCGAATCCGAAGTCTGGGACATCGAACTCGAGGACTCTATTTCTACAGCCGAAGTGGCGTCTACGCCGGCGGATACAAACATTAGGCAGGGGACCATAATTCTCGATACTCGTCCTCTCCAGTGGGTTGGCCACCTTGATCTACCGTCCACAGAACTTGTTCGTTTCAATGATGGAGAGATGATGGCGGCGGCGGCGGCTGGCAAATGCGCAGTTGACGTCATCCATTCAAGCCCTTCCCTTGGTCCCTCTCAATCCGCATCGCAATGTGGTCAAGCTGTGCATTTACGTTTGAATATGCCTCCTGCACTCAGTGCGGTCAGAGCTGTTTCAAAGTATTTTCCGCATGCCGTCACGAAACCCGTCAACGACATGCCAATTGCCGGGAAATCGCTCCTTGATTCTGTCGTAGTTTCCCTCAGTTTGCCCGAGCCTGTTGGGGACACCCCACAGAGCGACGCTCGAGACGGAACTGATGCTTTAGATGAAGCTGGGGTGGTTGTCCAAGAACGAAATTTGCCACCTGCGTCATCTCCAGACAGCTTCGTCAATCAACTAATGGAGGAAACTCCCATTTCCTCGTTGCCGTTGCAGAAGCTACAACATTTCGCACGCGTCTCGCCAACTAGCTCATTTCAGCTTGCGTCGGAAGACTACGAAACTAAGGAGCTATGTATGGATATCGCTATGAACGTAGATGGTGACCGTGAAGTATTCGCAACAGGCTTTGGCCAATATGATCTATCATTTGAGGCAGCTCTCTCGACTGGTGATGATGGATGTGTCGAAGCATGTTACGATGATCCTTACCCGCATCTGCGAGATGGGGGATGCAACGATCGGTATGGCTATCCTTTCGAAGATGTGGACCTCAACGAGCCTTATGATGAAGGGGAATCTGATCCCCCATATGACTGGCAGGAGTGGGATGACGCAATGGGACATTTTACGGAGGACCCTGGCTCGTATCTGGACGACCATTTGGAGGGATGGGAAGTTGAGGAAGGTAACGAATACGAAGATGATTTGGCAGCTCTTGAATACCTGGATGGGAGCGAGGAACAACTTGAACACCCCGACAACATGAAATACGTTGGATTCTACGAACTTGATGGAGACGAAGATCAAGAATTTGGCGCGGTCGATTTAGGCTATGTCGATTTGGGGAATCCAGAACCAAAGACATCGGGTGACCTTGAAGGTGAAATTTATCAATTTGATTACGGAAGGCATCAATGCGCAAGCAACTCCACATCATGCCTTGGCGACAGCGGGGATACATCCATCGTTTTGACTCAGCGGTTTACTCAAGGTCGTGCATTGCTGCTTGGGATCTCCGGGCAGAATGACGGTGACAACTTCGCTTCTCGCAAGTTCAGCCTTGTGTCGTGTGCAGAGGCTGATGTTGCGAAAAGTTTGAAGGCACATTGGCTACCGCAGAGACTATGAAGAAATTCCGCTTTAAATTCTGTACCATTACGTACGGTATAATTTGTGCGCGTCGCGTCACGATTTGTGCCACAATGTCACACACGCGTTCTTTGGACGTGTTTGTTTGACCCTTAAAAAAGGCGCGTTTTTGGCAAACCTTGTTTCACTTTGACACCACCACCCCCCATATAGGCGAAGAGCCATCAACTCGGTAGCAATGAGCTACAAAGAGAACAACACCATGGGTTCCACAACAGTAGGCTTCCCTGCATCCAAATCAGTCCAAAATCAGACTGACATCTTGTAGTCCAGTGCCGTCAAACCAGAACCACAAGAAGCTAAAATCGCGCCCTTGGCATCATCCACTTC
>Ga0210402_10004249_pt1 | contig 13095 bp, 19 predicted proteins | sample IncBWC7MmetaG_FD_161055 | JGI IMG/M metagenome (GOLD analysis project Ga0210402, IMG submission 161055) | Forest soil microbial communities from Barre Woods Harvard Forest LTER site, Petersham, Massachusetts, United States - Inc-BW-C-7-M | ecosystem: Environmental > Terrestrial > Soil >...
CAAATTAACCAGATGTGGCATCTAATCTCAGCAAGAAGTGTCCAATAAAAAAACGAATCAAAGAGCACTAGACAAATCTGCTTACCCTCTTAGGTGTGTGAACACCAACCAAGTTCTTCTCCACAGTGATACCCAGTTCTTCCAATGCCTTCTCCCGCTCCTTTTGCACCTCCTGAGTCCTTGTCATCTTCTCCTCCCAAGTCTCGTTCAAACTCTGCATCAACTTCTCACTGGTCTCCATTTGTTCTTGAAGCTCCGCCTTCGTTACGGTCTTGAGCCTTCCATCCTTGGTCCTGTATGTGACTTTCTGTTTCTCTGGAGGAACTTTCGGGTCATAAATATCTCCGCTATTCGATCCGGAAACGCGAGCTATGGGAAAGTTAACCCTTCATGCACAGGAGGGAATTTCAGCGAGCATACCTCTCAGCATCTCGAGTTCCTCTTTAAGCTCGCGTACAAGCTTCGCATTCGGATCCTCATTGACAACAGCCTTGTTCTTGATCTTCTTGGCCTGATCAGCATAACGGAGGGTACTCAATGTCTCCTCGTAATCAGCGGGTGAGATAGCAGCAATCATCGCGGTTTTCGAGTTACCACCCAAGCTGTCCTTCAATAGCCAAGTCAAGACCTACAAGGAGCAAACCGATTAGTTCTCCTGATGAACTTGGAGCTCAACGCGAACGCACAGAGTCACGATAGGGAACAAATTCATCGGCTTTGCCCTTCTTGCCCTTCTTACTATGATCTGCCTGACTAGCAACGGCTAGAGACGAAATGACTTTCCCGAGGGTGGTAAGTGACTTATTGATGTTCGCTCCCTCTTTTAACCGTTGACCAGTAGCTCCCGTCGAATTGGCGCGCTCAGATCCCGCCAAGTCGACCAAACTGTGCACAAGTACTTATTAACATCCAGAAAGACATATTAATGTGAAAATGAATGTGACGCTAACCTGATTCGAGACACTTTCTCGGTGTCCATGTTCGTTTCAACGTCATGTCTCTTCATGCTCAAAAGGAGGGTAAACACCGCATGGGAACGGGATGATCTTTGAAAGCCCAATGAATCGGACGGCAACACCGACACGGGAGATGAGATGGTATGACATACGTTTCATTCATATTAGTCGCAGCAACCGTTCTCGCCTTGTTTCCCTCGTCCATAAGCGTCATCATCTCCTCGTAACTATTCACGACAAGCTTGGACAGATCCTCAACGTACGGTCCCAAGCTTGGGTGTTCACGGACTCTAAGATTGCCTGTGTTCTTCGGATTCAAAAGATCCCGTACTTTCTCGTTGTAAATCTGTGGAATGTGTAAGTAAATTTGAAGGCTCGCGCAGGTGGGGGTGAACCTCGATATAAGAGACTTCAACTGTGAAGCTGACGTTGGGATCTGCCTCCTTCTTCGATTCTACGCGTACGAAGAGTTCAGAACATGTGAGGGGTATGATTCCTTTGTCGGCGCCATCTAAAGAGTTTGGAGGTTACGGCTACCGCTTGAAAGGAAACGATGCAACTTACATCCCATCATACTGAACGTTTTAGTGGAATCAGTATTGCAAGGTGGAATACATTCAATTCTAAAAACTTACCTATAAGACTTGCCGGATCCTTAGTCGAAGATGAATTAGTACGGTTTTCTCGACGATTCTGATGCTCGCACCAGTTTGTCCGTCTTCAAACAGGTATATTCAATCACTTTGCCGACAGTCCAGAAGAAACACGCAACTCACAAGCCAAAATACACGCGTTAAAACCTGAAAACCCATGATCTAACAACTCCTTGCCCAAATCATCATACAGAGTTTCCTGTGAGCAATAACCGGGCTCATCCCTGGGCCCAGCAGACCAGTAACTCTTATCGAAACTAAACGACATGGTCTTCCTCTCCGTTGCTCGTTTCGAATCCTGCTGGGAGCCGCTCTCTGGAGGGTCGATGAAAGTCTGGTTCCCCTGCATTCGAATGAGTGGCTTCGCGCCTCGCGCAAGTTCTGTTCAGGTAAATCCATGTATAAGAAGCGCATAGCATAGTAGCATGAGAAAGAAAGTCAGCCTGACGCGATCAATCTGGGAGAGAGTATGCAGGCAATAATGCACGAACCGCGAGTGTTGAGGGGTCGACATCGAACGACGACCTTGATATTTCCATCGCCGGCCTCGGCCATGTCTATGGATTTCCAGCAGTTGAAGGCAGTTGCCGGCCTCTACAGGCAAGCTCTGGCAGAACGAGAACAATATAAGGATGGTGTCAAAGAACAAAACTTGTGAAAGCGCGTGCTTACGGCCCACGTGGAACTGACTATTTATTTAAATTATGTGATAACTAGGAAATTTCACTTCCACAACTCAGCTTCAGTCTGCAATTATGACCACGTATCGTAGGATGCATTGACATGGACCAAGTTACATTGGGGGGGTATCTTTTACCAAGCCAACGGAATGAACTTCTACCCACTCTTTTCAAGTTCAACCCTTTTCTCCCTTTTGTTCGGTAGGATGGTGGCCACAGCGAGCAACCCTGTCGCCCAGAATGTACTTATGGCGGAAATAGATCGGATGAGTGTGTAGATATATCCTGCAATAGACTGCCGGTGTAACAACTCATCAAAGCAAGTCGAAGTCGTCGAGCTGCAGTTGAGGCATAAGTTTAGAATCATGAGGGATGTAATCGCAGCTCACTTCATCGTTGTACTTCATGATCGTTCTCTTCAGTTTTGAAGTATCAACCCAGGTCACAAAGTCTTCCATATGTCTGCAGGGTAATCAAATGGAGGAATGAGAAGGGCAAGGTGAAATGAAAACGGTATAAAACCCACCGCGTAACCAGGTATGCAGGGTCTGTGATAGTGTCCGGTCCAACGCGAACATGACCTTGTTCAATGAATTTAACGGCCTAAGATTGTGATTAGGATTGAAAATCCGTAAAGTGACATTGAATGCAATGACCAACCGCACTGACTGTCTCCGACATCTTGGACATGCACATAAACACAGCAAGTCTTCTCCGGCAGAATGCAGCCACAGTGAGCTTACTGTCGACGTCGCTTAACTTCGCGGTTGAGTTAAGAACACCGACGTCATACAGCTTGGATAATAATTGACTCTCCATGCGAGCTCGAAACGGATCCTGAGCTGAGAGTAGAGAGACACGATGGGCAAATGACCGTAGTGAACCACATAGCTTGTTGTACCTGCAGATCATTGATGAGTCAAGGATTATAGAAGCGCGCAAACGTACTTGTGATAATCCTCTCGGTCCTGGATGTGATACCTGCGCATCACTTTAATTTCCCGGAGGTTAGCATCTTGTGTCCACTATGAGGATGCAAATTGACAACGTGAAAAGAAAAGAAAAGTTGTAGGAGGACTAACATTGAGAAAATCGACCTTCTTGAGCAGCTTCTGCTCGTGGTATTTAAGCTGGCGAACCATGGCGAAGCGAAGTAAGGTAAATCTCTTGAGTATCTTTTGAGCGAGAGTCAAGGCTGTTTATTTAAATTTTGAACTGGTATTGAAGTGCGCACGCCACGTGTATCGGAAGGCGGGGCGTGTGAGTACTCTCGGTTCAAAACTAGTTCTCTCAAGCCTCATTCCCGGAATCTTGTCGGCTGCGTGTCGTGCCCGACATTCTGCTCGATTTTTTGGGTGTCGTTGACAACTTCTCCTAGGTGGTCCCCGGTTTTCCACCCATTGAACACCCTCATCTAATATCTGTGTCTCAAACTCTGAAACGTCTTTGCGATTCGGTGAATTTAGTTCACTAGCTATTGCCCTCGTCCCCTTCCCCGTCTTCTATGCATGCCAGCAATCCAATCTCACATTCATTCCGACCCAGGAGATCTCTTTAACTTTGATTTGCAACAGCAACTCCACCGGATGAACGTTCGTCCTGACATACTACGACAAGGCGGCATGCCCCAGCCAACATCGCAAATGCTGGCTCTAAACAATCAGCCATTCATTCAGAATCAATCCCAACTGGGACAGCAGCAACCTCCCAACCATATGGTTCTTCCTACGAACGCCAATAATACGAATCCACCCATGAGTATGCTTGGAGGCGGCCCACCCAATCCGAACAACTCAATGGTGACCCCCGCTCAGCGGTACCAGATGCAGTTGCAACAAGCTGGTAGTCAGCATCGGGCACAGATGCTTTTGCGGCAGTCTCAGGCCGGCCAACCTCTGAATCCTTCGGGCGGCCCTGCTCCCAACTCTCAAATTGGTGGTCTTGGTCATAATCAGTTGCAGGGAATTGGATTTCCCAATAACATGATACAGCAGTCAGGAAACAATGTTCCCGTTCGACGCGTAGCTTCCCAGCCGCAGCTCAACCCCAGCGCAGGTCATATTGGTGGGATGCCACAGGGCGTCAGCAGCATGAGTATGGGGATGAATCCACAAACTAGCATGCCTGCTCAATTGCGTCAGGTAGCCCAGCAAGCGCAACAGCAGCAGTTGCGAATGCAAAACCAAATCTCTCCAGAAATGGCTATCGCTATGAACCGAAATACTGGCATACCCCAAAATGTTGCGCGGACGGGATCTGCTCAGGCACAATTGATGAATAGTTTGTCACAGCCGCCATCGCTCACTCAGGCGCAACATCCAGGCGGAATGCAGCCATCCCATCACCAAAATAACTTCCAAACATCCGTGCCCCTACCCCCCCAACACCCACAACCACAAATGTCGTCTTCACCGCGTTCCGGATCTCATTCCCAATCCCACACACCTAGCATGTCCATAGCGACACCCGGCCCATCACAGGCCTCCGTCAATCGCTCTCGCGTGAGTCCCGAGAACCCGATGTCGTTCATGAACTTCCAAAATCCACAATTCCCGCAGGTACCACACAACCCTGCACGAATTCCATCGAACAATGGTCAATTCCCCTTCGTTCCTTCCTCTACTCCTCCTAATCAGATGGGAGATATATCGCAATCGATGCCTACCGGACTTGGCAACACACCAGGTGGTTCAGGCAATCGTGCAGGTTTTCACCTGACTCCTGCTCAACAATTCGCGGAGATGCAGCAAAATAACGAGGGATACAGTGCTCATTTCAGTATGCCACCACCAAATGTTCCCCCACGCCCACCATCGCACAATAACCACCACCCTCCTTTACCCCAGCAGCAGCAGCAACCACAACTTCGCCATTCCCCGCACCAATCCGACCACATGAACTCCCATATCTCCCATCCTCAACGACCACAATCTCAACCTCAGGTTCAGCCCGGAAGACCTGCTTCTCAGCCTGGCCACTCGCATACGCCACGTACTTCCCAGTCTCAGCTACCCGTGAATCCCGGGCTTCTCCCTGCTGGGCGAATACCTCCGCCTCAGAATGGAGGTCCCCCACAACCTGGGCATCAACCACAGCCATCAGGATCAGGACAACCACTGCCAATTGCTCCCAGACCGCCACCCCAGCCTTCTACTGCTTCTGCGTCGTCCACAGCCTCATCATCCCAACCTTCCTCCGATGCACCTCCCGGATCGGTCCCGGTCCCACGTCCCCAACCAAACATGTAAGTTGCACACTTTTTTCCCCCGTCGAGTTGATTGTTAAACATATTTTGTCAGCGTAACTTTGGCCCTTGGTAGCGGTCAGGGGCTTATTCGACTGTTACAATTTAGCGGCATCCTTTCTAGCGAAAACAAAATGGTGAGACGAATCAGTGTCCAGTACACAGCAAATATCTGAACTGTCATTTCCATATGTGTTTCGCACCCATAGAAATTACAACTCTCGTGGTGGAGTGATCTCGTGAAAGAATATTTTACACCCAAGGCTGTGATGAAGTTCACACTGTGGAAAGACAATCAGCGGAACGAGGCCAAGCCTTTTGGTCAGTCCTTCAACCCACTCAATGCCACACAACTGACAAATCTTTCCCTTTGTGTAGAGATTGGCGTGCCTATTCTCCCGCGATTTTTCCTGGTAACAACCCAATCTGGCGTAAAATCCATGACACTCTCACTAGACGGAGCGCGAGAGCGTATGTATGCCCCAGGTCACGCTGTCGTGGAGTGTGTTGCTGCGGTATGGACATACAAATATAACAACGGCTATACTGTCACACTCCGAGGTCCCCTTACGGCGCATGTCGTGATGACATCTTCACACCCTCCTGGAAGCACCGCGGCCATCCAGTCTACTGGGTCCCAGTATTTGCTCAAATTCGACGACTTCCAGTTTGATGCCAATTTCCATGATAAATACATCGCTCTCGAGTCAGTCGTGGGTTCGCGTGTAGTGGAATCACCTAAAACTCCTCGGTCACGAAATGTTCCCACCCCCACTGCGAATGGTAGCGCAGCACAACATCAACAGCGGGAGGAGGACAGGAAGTGGGACGAACCCAGAATCCTCATCGAACATGCGTCTATCCCTGGAGAACCTGTGAATGCGTTTGGGATTCCTCAAGCTACCATGCGGTGCTTGGAGGTTAGTTTTTTTCGCAATCAGGCCGTTGATGACCAACTCACATCATTTTATACAGTTGGCTGAGAGCGTAGGACAAATGGCCGATCTCATTACATTTTCAAATGAGACACAACTCGGACCGATCGGTATGTTCAAATTCCCGCCGCCCCCCGACCACACCACGAACTGAACATCTCCTGTGATAGACGCGCTGAGCAAGTTTGCGGCGAAGATTCGGGAGACTCAGCCTCATAATGCAGTTCAAGCCAGTCTCATAAATGGCGTCAACAGTGGTATACCCCCACATCCGTTTGTGTCTTTCCCGAATCCCAACGGTGTAGCTGCGACACCTGCTGTAACGTTATATTCCAGTGCTCCACCCTCATCCATCAATCCACAACCAGCACCTCATATCAATTCCCCCCAAAATGCACCTCCGTCTGCTGATAACTCGCCTCAGAAACAGCACAAGACTATCCTTCAACAGTCTCAAAGTACTGCGCCAACATCGATCCCTGCACCTGCATCGACCCCTGCGACTGCAGCCTCATCGGGACCGAACACCAATACACCGTTGTTGTCCAATGCATCTCTGAAACGCAAGCAAGCCTCAGATGCCACCTCCCCAACAACGGCAAATGCCGAGCAACAACCACCAACCAAACGGGTGACTCGCAAACGTGGGCGGACGGCGGGTGGAGGATAGCATCCCGTTATTTACTCATTGGATCTCAGATCTTGCTATCTCTCTTTGATATCGACTTGCATTAGTTAATTCTTCTCGCAGCATAAATTGTACCCTAATACTCTACATGGTTCTCTGCTGCACGTTACTTGCCTCTGGCAGGATATGTTTTATCAACGATCTATTTATCTTTCCTGTACTTGTATAACATCGAGCATTTTTCAGACTCGACTGCTATTCCAGCGGGAGGTGGGATCCGGCGCCAGTTAGCTGGGCGCTCGATGTTGCCTTCTGGATAAATTCAATAACAGGCAAGTCACCATGCTCCAATCACATTGCAAGAATTAATCGTGTATTAGGTATATACACACATGCAAGGATGGAGCATATATTAGTAGAATGATGACTTCGCCTTTATGAGAAAATTTCATGGGCGTAGTCACATTGATCACCGTACTTGCATCTGTTAATTACGGAGGCACAATCAGTCCCCGTCTCATTTTAGACATTTTGTGGGTTCAATGCTCGCCTTCCTGCTGCAAAGAAACTGCATGGTTTTCTTTTATTATGTCTATATCCTCCATCATCACCTCGTCCCCGACCACGGCCCCGGCCACGCCCGCGGCCTCTACCATCTGAAGACCAACGCTCGCGATCACTATCCTCATGATATCCTTGTCCATATTCGGAATACTGATTCGGAGGCCAGGTCTGATCAACTCCACCATAGGGTGGCTGACCTGGTTGAGAATACATCGACGGCGTTGCTAGCTGCTGGAGAAGCTGTTGCAGTTGCTCTGGAGGGAGAGCAGACAGCGTAGCACTCGAATCGAGGCCAACTCCTTTAAGATCCAAGCCCTGCCCATTAAATGGAGCTGCACTTAATGTTTGATCCATATTACCCATCGTCAGTTGACCTACAAGATCGGCGACTGAAGTCGGGTGCGGTATAGGAGGTACTGGTCCTCCACTCCAGAATGTGGCGTCGACGTCTGGACCTGAGGTCATCATTATGACGTCCTTGTCGATTTCTTCCTCCGGTATTACAGTCGAGGGTTCTGTGGGGGTGTCCGGTATGTGCGCCAGAGACATATAGAGCGCTCCCAATGCAGTCTGCTCTCTTTGTTCCTGCGTTATCTTCTCCTGGCTCTCCTCTCCTCGTGGTCTCAAATCGCCAACGTCTATTGGATTTTCGATGACTGCCGAAAAGTGGTTAGGAACTCTTCAAAGCACTTGACATGATTTCACATGCTTACGGATTGGTTCAGACCAGTCTACGGTTTCTTCGAATAGATGGGCATGCAATGCAGCTCCTTCGCCACGATCCAGATCACGTAGGCTGTGTGAAGTATGTATACCCTGTGTAAAATAGCCAGGCGCACAAAACAATTAATGTACAGTACAAACACCACAAATAAGAATAAGTGGCTGACATCTACTGGGTCATCATCATAGATAGCTTTCTCAATGAGTCGGATGGACTGTAATTGGCCCTCTGGAGCCCAAGTAACGGATTTCTTCTTTTTACCAAGCTTGGTCAGGCCCGTCGTTTGTGGAGGAGTGCTAGCGGAGGTGGGTGGAGGAGTGGAAACTGCGGGCGATTCCTTCCGAGCTTTGGCCATAGATTTGAGAGCCTCCTGGAACGGGTCGATTGATGAGGGCTGCGCAACATTTGGATCCAGTTCCTTCTTTATATGTGTGGTCGGAGCAGGCGCCTTCTTGAAACTGGGGAGTTTGGGCTTCGGTTTGGGCGCAGAGAAAAACGAAGAGTCCGACTTGGCGTCCTTTACCGCGGTGACTACCGGCTTCGCCTCCTTCTTCACCATTGGTCTCGATGATGATGCGGTACCGACTGCAGCCTTCTTCGGTGGGGGAATGGCTTTCGATGGTGGGGGTTCGCTAGGTTTCCGTTTTTTGGTTTTTGAATCTATGAAGGTCGAAATAGTCAGCTTTCAGCGCCGGAGTCGGCAAAACCAAATGACATGTCTGACCCTCTGTTGTATTACCGTCGGGCAGCTTTGACCCTCCGTCTGTGTTCGTGACCATCTGACGCCATCTTCGTTCGACATTGGATGCCATATCCTTGATCGCTGTGTTTTGCAAGACGATGGGGAGAACACAAAAACAGTTAGATACATGTATTTTAATACGTCTCTCAATTGTCCAGGCTAGACGTCTGTAAAATAGTATAGACGGGAGGTTGAAGTTCATTTCCAGCTCTATACGAGCGACATCTTCCGCCGACGCAGCGGGTTCAAGGTTGCGACCTGACAGGAATCAAGAGAAGAAAGAGTATCAACTCACCCGGGGATGGTGGATCTTTTACCAATTTTACCACTATTTTGCCTAGCTTCGAAGCCTTTAGCGATTCGACTGTTAACGGTAATCGATCGATGATCTGAATATATTATCGTGCAGGAAAGTAGAGGTCGATTCAAATTATCATCACGTTACACAAACCAACTCACTGATTCACTCACATGTAAGAGCGGCATGGTAGTCTCAACCAGCGGACTATCACTTTTCGCGGTACATGCCGCCTTCAACCATTCACGAGTAATATCTATCGCGGTCGTATTCTCTGACCAAGCTCGAAAATAATGATTTCCAGCTCCATCTCTGATTTTGGTCAAAATGTCCAATCGAGTTGCAGCATCGAGATCTTGCGAACCATAGTCGATGATACGCTCTACCAGATTGTGGACAGCCTGGGCGCCGGTAAAGGCCGATGCTTGCAGGAGAGGCTTGATAACAGTCTGGAACTGCAGCTTCCGCTCTTGTGGAGAGGATCCTTGCGATCCCGAAGCCTGTGGTTGAGAGAAGAAAGGGGTCGACACGATGGAGCCCATGATGGTGCTTGAAGGAGAGTGAAGAGCTTGAGGCGAAAGAGTGCCTTGTGGTGAATGATGCTGTGGTTGATAATAATGTGAGGGGTGGACGTATGAAGTATTTAGAGACAATGAGGGATGTAACTGCTGTGAATATTGATATTGGGGCCGTTGTTGTTGTTGTTGTTGTTGTTGTTGGGAGGATTGCGAAGAATAATTAGATGGTTGCGAGTATTGGTGCTGCATGCCGTTCGAGGTCGAGCCATTCATTGTGGTCAAGGCAGGACTGGAACAAACGTCAGATAAATCTCAACAGTGCATCGCGACAACGTACTCGATCATCATTTGCTGGGGCTGAGGTGACTGCTGCCGTTGCTGATGTTGTTGCGACGAAGAGGAGGACGAGCCTGACGAACTCGTGGTGGCTCCATTGAGACTGGAGTAGTTGGACAGAGGGACCTGCGGCTGAGGCGACCACGAAGCGCCATAGGCCATTGTATTGTACGGTGACGCGACGAAAAAGTTGTTATGCTGAAAGGGAGCATAAAACGATTGGGGTGGTGAAGACAATGAAGGCGCGGAGGTTGGGGGTGCTGCATAGTGCGTGATCAGTTTGAGTCTCGCGACCTGTATTTCGTACAAAGACGTGCATAGGGCAACCGGGCACGGTGGAAGGGTGTGCTTACCTCCAATGTCTCCCAGAGTTGTAAAATCACTCATATCCAAAGTCGGTGTGGCAGGGGGTGGCGAACCAACACCCCCTGATTGAGCGCTTGGGGCCGGGCGCTCCTTTGGCCATTCATCGACAAGACCTGGGGCGGGTCTCCCATCATGATGGACATGTTGGGCATGTTGGGGAGATTCTGGAAGTAACTGCTGGGATTGGACCCATTGATTATACAAACTAGGATCCATCGCGACTCTTTTTTAAAAAAAATCGAGGCTCAAGCGTTGTAGAAACTAAAACAGCTTATAGAGGATAAGCAGATGTAGCTGACAGCACCGTACAACGTCGACACGACACGAAGTACAACAGGTGCTTTGGCTGTGTGCTATTAGCTGTTAGTTGGTCTGTGCGGCCTCACTGTTGTTGGTGGTCGTCCTCAACTTCAATCATCCCTCAAATGTGCATATACTCACTTTCCCGCGCCGCTTGAAACTATTGTTCTCACGGTCAGTTCATACAAACGTCAACAAAAAACATAAAACTTGTCTCAACAACTTGAACCTTTCGAATTCAACAAGTCTTCAACAGGTCTTCAACTTGGACTGACTAATTACAAAATCGCTGACAATGGCGAACCTTGATGGGATTGCCCAATTCGAGTTCCACAGAATGCAGGTCTGTTCTTCTTTCCACTCCCCTTTTCCGAACCTTTGCTCAACGGTATTTTGTCAGCTTACTGCGAGTCTCACCGCCGTCGCCGAGTCTATGCGTAATTCCGCCAAAATGGCGGACACCTTTGCAAATATCATAAAGCAGTCCTCTTTTGCACCCAACTCTCCTGCAATGCACATGATTCAGGGCATGAACCAAATGTTCCCCGAGGGGAACCTTTACGCGCTCAATGGTTCTGCACCCGGCCCGTCAGGTCCTCAGCAGACCCCTGCTGCTGCAGCACCTCCCACTACCATCTCTCGTACCACAGGAGGTAAACGGAAAGCAGCAGCCCTGGAAGAAGGCGTGGAAGGTGGAAAGACGAAGCGCACCCGGAAACCCAAGGACCCGAACGCGCCTAAACGCCCTGCATCCTCGTATATATTATTCCAGAACGACATCCGCAAAGAGCTAAAGGCCAAGCACCCGAATATCGCGAATTCAGAACTGCTTGCTATGATCGCGAAACAGTGGCAAGCAATGTCAGACGACGACAAATCCGTTAGTCGTGTCATATATGTAATCCCGTTCAATTCCTTGACCAAATTATGTCCCCGTATCAGGTATACAACCAAGCGACGGCAAGTGCTAAGGAACGGTACTCCGCAGACAAGAAGGCTTACGACGCGCGTACTCCCGAGGAAATTGCCGCTGCCGATGCAGCCACCGCTGCTGCTGCTGCCGTGCGTGCTTGAATACGAGTTCTTCGAAGGTATTCAAATACTGATTCCAGCTATAGTTAAAAAAGGCCACTCCGAGAACTCGTACCCCAAAGGTAACTGCTGCGGTTGCTGCAGTTCCCACACCAGCCTCTGCTCCCGCGAAATCTGCAGCACTATTGGAGACTTCAGCGAGTTCCGAATCTTCTGAAGAGTCGTCTAGCGAAGAGTCATCGGAGGAAGAGGAGGAACATGACGAGGACGACGAAGATGATGAGGAGGAAGATGAAGAGCCAGCTCCGAAAAAGGCGAAGAAAACCCCCGTCACGCCCACTGTCACACCTGCACGGAAGGAAAAGAAGAAGAAACTGTCCAAGGCATGAGGATATCGGTGCCTCGCCGCAGATGACCACGATTTTACTCTACCTTCTTAGTCTAATTGACTTGGCATGTTTACCATTTCCAACCTCATAATCTACGGGTTTTTCGTGTCACAGAAATCTAAACAAGTAGCTATTTTAGTCACTAGCATCGCTTCGGGTACTGCGGCATCGATTGCCAGCTGATAAGTCTCGTAGCTTGGCTTGTCATCTCCCTTTGTTTTGTATCCATGTCTCGTCCCCCTGCTTACGATCAAGGTCCCCCTATTAACCCAGACAGACGTCCACTCCCCCCAGGCTGGATCGACCAATATGACAACAAGTACGCGTTCATTGAACCTCACTCAAACTTCTTGATCTGTTCTCACCTTCGACCTCTAATAACAGCTACAAAGCATGGCAAGTCCCAAACACAACGTTCGATTATGCTTAATAGATGCTAACACTCCCACCTCCAGGTTCTATGTAAATACCCAAGCCCAACCTCCCGTAACATCATGGGTCCACCCATCTGGCCATCCCCCTCCAATCAACTCTCCACCCCCAACCCATTATTCCCCGCCTGCGGGGGGACCCCCACCCATAAACCATAACAATCAGTCACCTTACGGCTACGGGAATCCGCAAGGCGAGTTCTCTGGATACGGCGGGCCTGGTGGGGGATATGGCGGGCCGAGTGGCGGGGACGGCGGTTATGGACAAGGAAAAGGGGGGTATGGGGGTGCGGCTCCCC
>Ga0210402_10004250_pt1 | contig 13092 bp, 7 predicted proteins | sample IncBWC7MmetaG_FD_161055 | JGI IMG/M metagenome (GOLD analysis project Ga0210402, IMG submission 161055) | Forest soil microbial communities from Barre Woods Harvard Forest LTER site, Petersham, Massachusetts, United States - Inc-BW-C-7-M | ecosystem: Environmental > Terrestrial > Soil >...
TGCCCAGCGCAGGTGACGCATTTCGCTCACCGCGACCAGCAGGATCTCGTGACGCGCAAAAATCAAGTCACCCTTTAGCGTCTTGTCCGCAACACTATCTGGATCTTTCAGCGAGAAGAGCCCGTAAAGATATTCCAGCGCAACGGCGTGTTCCAACGTCGCGAGTTCGAACAATTTCTCCGCGAGATCATCTGGCGAGGCAAGCGGATTTGCACTCTCCGGCTGGGTTGGCTGATAAATGCCGCCGATTTCCCGACCCCGTAGCACGATCGCCAGATCCTGCCAGCGTTGGTTGATTTCGTAATGATCCATTTGAGTGGGTCGGTTCTTGTCTCCGGTATCTTGAGCTCCTGCCGTGCTCGACCGATCCGCTCGCAGCCAATCGATCGGCGTTAACGCGAGCATGGGATCGTCCGGCGCTCCGGTCGGGATAGTCGGCTCTCCTGGCGGATCTTCGGCAAGAACAATATCAGGATGATTCGACGCCCAATAGAAACATGCGCAATCCCGAAAGTCGTGCATCCATGGCGAGCAAAGGCTCTGCGTGAGTTCGCCCGGCGCGTAGACTGTGCCGATCACACCGGAGGGTCCAACGAAAGTCCGCCTGTTCCCGGTCAAGCTAATGGTGTCGCTCGATACCCTTTCACCCGCCTGTTGCGCGCGCTGTTTTAGCTCAATCGTCACTTTGCCCGGCTCTAAAGAATGAACCAGCCGCCACGCCACCATCAGATCGAGAGCAGCGCCGTCTTGCGACATGGCAATGCTTTTGCCGCCCTGGCTAATCACATCCAAATACCATGCGCCCTCTCCGAGCCGCGTCCCGGTGTCGCCGGTCAACATTTTGCGCAACGGACCTTCCTCGAGATCCGGATCATTTGCGTTCACCTGAATCAGGCGGACGCCAAGGTCTGTGAACTCAAAAACCAGGCCGACAAAAAATCGCCGGTCAAGATTGCGATGATCGAATTCAAGCCCTGGAAAGCAGTTGCCAACGCCGCTTTCCAGCCTGCTGGTCACGGGATTGCCAACCACTTGCACAGCTGCGCGAGCTGTCAGATTACGCGGAAAAATTTTCGAAATCATAGTTAGTTCCGTGTTTCCAAGAGTGAAGGAAAATCTCTGAGAACCCTGTTGTATGTACGCATGCAGTGCTCCAGCCAGCCGCGAATATAATCGCAGCCGCTCCGGCCCGCGCTTAGAACTTCCGCATGGCAACCTCCGCCGCACAGGTATCGCGCCCAACAAGTTCGGCAAGGCTCTTGCCTGTCGACATGCCGGGCGCGCAAGAAATCTTCCCGCGGCCCTGAGCCCAATCCCTGGGCCGTGTTCCCCAGCAGGTAGCGCGAATCGTCCACGGTCCGATGGCAAGTGAAATATTCTCCGCGGGCGCTCACCGAAACATAGCTGGCCGCGGAGCCGCACGGCAGGGGCTTGCAATAGCCCGCGTGTATTTGCTTCAATGCAACCGCCAGATTTGAAAACCGCAGATATCCGAACCGCGGCAACTCTTCCAGCTCGGCTTCACCGGCTCGCACCATCTCGGCGAGAAAGTCCGGCCAGTCTCCTTCTTCTACAGCCAGCCCCGCCACCGGACTGGTGCGCAAAGGGGCGACTCCCACTTCTGTAAAACCCGCTTTGATCAAACTCTCTATCCTCTCGAGAACTCGTAAGTCTCGTCGGGTGACGGTTGCACGAGCAGTGATCCGAGCCCGTCCTGGAGCTTCGAGCAAAGGCCGGAGCCGCTCCACGCTAAGCTCAAACGCACGTTCCCCGTGGCGACCTCGTCGCTCGCGATCGTTCACTTCAGCTCCGCCATCCAGACTCACGGAAACCGCAAAGGCATTCGTGCGCAGTAAGTCCAGATCTTCTGAAGTCAGCAGCGTTCCGTTCGTGGTGACCGAGAAACCTACCCTCGCGCCAACTTCCTTCCCACGCGAAACGGCATAGTCTACGGCCCAATACAGGAGTTTGCGGTTCAGGAAGGGCTCACCGCCAATAAAACCAATCGTGGCTCTTTGCCCCTTCTTGTTTTCGAGGAGTTGGTCGATCGCTGCCCGCGCAACCTCTTGCGTCATCATTGTCGCGTGCCCGCCAAACCGCCCCTCATCGGCATAGCAGTACGAACACGAGAGATTGCACGACTGCGCTACATTGAGCGAAATCGCCGTTGGAGAGGGGATCGCTTGTTCTGGTCTGTATTCTGATGGCCGGCTCCGCCCAGCGCTCATCATGTCAAACATTTCGCGCTCTGCAACTTCGGCATTGTTTCGCAGCTCTTCGAAAAACTCGGGGGTCGTCTCGAAAAGCCGCGAGCTTTCCACCACAAATACGAGCGGCGGATCTCCCGCTAGGAAATGGAACCGCGGAGGCGGTCCGACCTCCACCGCTCCCGTCCTCGACGGCACGGCGCGCGAGTTTCCCAGAACAACGAGCCCTCCCATTTAGCTTCTCCGTTTCCCCTTCGATCTGGCGCGTTCCCCTGACTTTCGGGAAGAGCTTTGCTTTGCCGCTTGCTTCCCGGGATTGTTCTCTGCCAGGCGCTCCACGACGCGCGAGACGTGGTCTTGAGCCCGGCTGGAGCCCTCGCGCGTTGCCGAGGCTTTGGCCGCAGCCTTCGGCTGCAGGCGATCCAAGGTTTGCATTAGAAAATCGTATTGACGACGGTTTAGCGACAGCGGAGACGCATCGGAATCTCGCATGTAAGGCGGCATGCGCATATCGTGCTCGCCATCCCGCACAAGACGCGGGTCGCGCTGCTCGGGATCTGGCTTCTCATTCGCACGAACCTTTTCCTTCAGTGATTTGAAAGGCGCATACGCGGGCCGAATCAGGCGGCGCACCTGCGGGGCCGAAGTGCGTAGAAATAACGCAAGGTCTTCCGTGTCAGCCAAGGGCGCATGGGTTTGGGCGGCAACCGAAGAGTACGGCAATTCCTCATGTGTGCTGGGAGGACTATTGAGGTCCTGATCTTTGTCAAAGTAAGGCGCGTCTTTCGGCGTCATGCTGTCTTCTCGTGTGACCTTTGGAAGATCCGCGAACTTCACCAAGCCCTGGTCATCGCGTGGCATCATCGCGTTGCGCATCATGTCGAGGTTCGCCAGACTGGCAGTCTCATAGACGCGCTGAAAAAGATCTCCCAGGCGTTCGACCGCATCCGCCAGATCTTCGCGCCCATCTTCAGCGGGTGAATCGCGGTCGACAAGCTCATCTGCCAGCGAACAGAATGGCCGCCGGTCAGGCGCGAAGTCGGGAGGGGCACTGAAGGCTCGCGCCGTTGCCGCCCACGTTTTCCCGCCTACTCGCACCGACGCCTGCAAGAGCACATCGCAGGTATCATCCACCACGCCAAACGAACGATTCCGTCGCTCTGTGTCGTCGGCACCATCGTAAGTGTCACTAGGCTGGGGATTGTCTCTTCGGTTATTGGAACTGTATTGCAGCCAGGCGGCTTGCTGATTCAGAATGCGATTGGCCTCAGGCACGATCTCATGTGCTCGCCCTGTGTCGGTGTCCGTTGCGGAAACCGCGTTTGGCGGCCCGTACACCAATCCGCGTGCCGGCGTGAATCGAATGCGGAGCACGCTCAGGTCTACCCCCATCGCCATTACCGCGGTTGGACGAATCACCTGGAAACTGCCCAGGTTTACAGGCTTGTCCGGAAGGACAAGCGGATCGTCCCCGGAACTGGAGGCTAAAAGAACATGGGAGTTGTGATCTTCTCCAGTAGCCGTTACCGTCGCCGAGAACGCACAGGCCGGCGCCCCACTGCGGCGAGCTGCTTTGTGATTAGCTGCAGTTACTGTGTATTGAATGTCGGAAAGCGCGACGTTATTAGACCGCAGCCATTTCAGCGTTAGCGGTTGTTCCTGCCCCTCACCGCGCACCCACAATTCAAAAAATGGGGCCAACGGCCTTAGCAAAGCACCATCTCGAAATTGGATCACTGCCGGAAGAAACGGCCTCACTGATCCGTCGGCCAATACTTCCAGGGACACATCTGGAACAATAACGGTTAGTCCCGCGCCATAGAGGCTAGGATCTTCCGCCCACGTGAAACTACCTAGCGGAATATCACTCCCTCCCAAACGAGCCACCGCCATGGGTGGCAGGAAGAAAATCTCTTCAATGGTTGCCATGCTCAACTCTCAACAACTCTTAACTTGCTCGTAACCGTAAAAGAGTGTGATTCGCCTCACCTGCTTCTTACTGAGAGGACTTAGCCAACAGCCGTAGGCAGACTACTCCGCCACGACTTGAGATTCTAGCCGCGGCATCTGTTTGTTCTCCGTACGAATCGGCGAGTAGAACATACGACATTCGACGCATTCCAGCGCATTTTCCACCTTCCCCGATCTCCTGCTTCCTTACTCCTTAGACTTGCCCGATCTACTGGGGACATCCCGCGTCAATCCAAGCTGCTATACCCTACGACGGTAGCGGCCGGGCCGTCGCTTCAACTGGCCGCTCTTTGACGTCGCCAAGTGCCCTCGGACAAGTAACGAAAATCAGTATGTAGCCTCACTTGCCGATCGCATATGCCACGATGTCACGTAACGCGAACTGTTCTCCTTTATTCCGAATAAAGGGGATCCAATCCGGTTCCGCGGCGAGAAAAGAGTCGTTGTCGCCGAACAACATGCCAAGGAAGACCTCGGCGACGATCCGCCCTCCGACTGGTCCGAGTTGCGGCGTACTGATCTTCATCGCAGGTTTGACACGAATGTCCAATTTGGTGCGATGGTTGGCAGCTTCAGCGAGAATGTAGGTCCACAGCGGGCACTTGCCTTCGAACGCGGCGAGTTGAGGGAGCTTCGAAAGTTTGCCAACTACGTCGCCGTCCGCCGGTTTGTCCACCGCCTTGCCGATAATGATTTCATCGTCGGTGAGTGGCATGATTTTCATGGCTTTGGCTACACTCTGCCCGGTTGGCAGACCGAGTTCGAAACCGCGCAGGAGGTTGCGCTGGGCAAGCGATGGTGGCGGATCACCGGCAATGCTGCTCGGCAGACCACCTAGCGGCATGACAACCGAAGTGTCGATCCTATAGGCGAACTGGAGCCGACGCTTCATGTCCGCGTTAGCCGGCTTCACCTTGTCCGGATCATCGCCATAGGCTCGTATGTCTCCGTCGAGGTCAATAAAGCGGCCCCAGTCGATGCCACGATTCTTCGCCATTGCCTGGAAACCGGTGAGACCATCTGGAAGACCTTGAGCGGGTACGGGGAAGATCGGCAGCAGCGTTCCGTCATCATCGTTGAGTCGGTAGCCGGGACGGATCATCGAGTGACCGAGGCGGTAGGCGGCAACCGAGAATTCGACGGGCATGAAGGGCTCATTTTTCCAGTGAAAGAACTCGAGCTTTTTCAGATCGTATTTGCCGTCTGTTTTCAACGCATCCAGTACGGAGTCGGTGACGATCTTGGGAAGAAAATCGTGGATGACGACCCACTGATAGTGCCAGCGCACGATCCGCTGCAGCGCGGGAAGATCCAGACCCTTGCTCGTCGGATCATCGGCCACTTGGTTGTGGAATCGTAGCATGAGCGCCTGGAACTGAGAGACGATGCTGTTCTCGTCATTACGCGGATCGCCGATGAGAGCTCGCGCGGGTTCGGATTTGTCGGATGGGCTGTTGCGTGGAAGATCTTGGGCGCCGTTGTTGAGCGGGTCGCCGAGCAGAAACTTCAGGCCACTCTTGTCATAAAGGTAGGGTTGATCGCCGGGACCGCGACCGTAAACATTGTCGAGATCAAGCGCCGGTGTCCGAAAGTCGGTTAGAGCATCTGGATCACTATGCTTGATCAGGGTGGTCATTGGATCAAACGTAATGTCGTGATCTACGAACTGGCCAAAGTAGGTATAGAGTGCAGGAATTCCGCTCTCTTCATTATCAAAGCCATCCTTCGGTGGATCGAATTCTGCGATCATCAGGTTGCCGAGCGTCAGGAGGGCATTGCGGCTGTCGTCGTCCGTACGCCCATATGTGCCGGCCGGCAGTGAGCGGAACATGCGGCCAAATCGACCTTCGAAGTTGGGCGATTTCGCTGTGGACATCAGGCCACGAAGCGGCTTGCCATGATGGGCAAAGGCGCTGTAGGTTGCGCGCAAGCTCTCCGAGTAGCGGGCTGAAAACGTGGGCGGTGGCCCCTGCGGGGGTTGCGGTTTCTGGCTCATAATCTTCGTCTCCTCTCGAATCTATTGATCTTCAGATGAGTGCGCGAACATCCATCCAAGACTGACTTTTCAAACCTTGAATTCCCGGACCTCGAGAAAGAATTCCGATCCGTTCTTCTTCAGCGCACCCGTAACTTGAACCTGAGTGCCGCTCGATTGAGTTGCTAGTTTTGCTGACAGTCGTGTGTAGGCACTCGCCTCTTCGGCAGTCATCGGTTGATTGCTTCGCGTGGTGAAGTCCCATTGGATCTTGTCAGGCCCTTGCAAGGGAGCAAGGACGAGATCAGGCCTAGTCTTATTGCCAACAAGCGTTAAGAGCCCGAAGTTGTCGGTCACTTCACCCACAAGAGTCATCTCAATTCCTCGCATGATGTACGAACCGTTGGCTACCTCAGCGAACTGATCACGCCAGGCGTCAATCTCCGGTAAGACCTCGTCCTTCAGGTAAACGAACGCAGTGGAGTCTGCCGTGTCGGGAAGCGGGCGAACCTCGGCAACCCCGCTGAGTTGCTTCAGCGCGTCGAACGCTCCACCCCAGCAGGCGCCGATGCCATACGGGCAACTTGGGCTTATGCCGACTACCACGGCGGGCTCGGGATGATCATTGGCAATCTGTTTGTCCATCGCGACGAGATCAACGCTCTGCGCCGGCGTGGGCTTGAGCAGTGCAAATGCAGCGTTATGAACTAGCGGGACCGCAGCTTGGGCAGAAATGTGCGCAATATGAGCGATGGAGGGAACGCCCTCTTTGTTCAAAACAAAAAGCATGTAATGGCCAGGGGAAGCTACGTTCGCATTCGCCGGCGCCTGGATCGTCAGCTTCGTTGCCGTTTGCTTGAACGCGAGGAAGTTCAATAATTGGTTCTGGTTGCAGGAGTGCGTCACGGAACCGAGCCGGACCCAACTCACTTTGGCAATATCATCTTTTGCTCCAACTGTAATATCGAAGCTCTTTCCGTAAATGATCTCAGCGGGAGCAATGGCGATCATGGGGCGCGGCCCTTTCAACAGGTAGGGCGGTGTAAATATCTGCGCGTCACTGTGAGAATCGCCGGAAGGATTCGGTTGATTGGGCAGTGCGGGATTTCCTGGCGCATACTCTCCGCCTCCTGCACTTAGGACTCGGCCGTCGGGAAGCAGCAGCGCAGTCGAGTGGTAGCATCGATCCACATCTTCGGAGGCCATTACCTTCCATTGCCCGGTGTTAGGATCCCACAGTTCCGCAGAATGCACGGGCCCGCCGGCACGAACATTATCGAAGGCCAGCCATTGCGGATTTCCAGGAACTCCTTGAGTGCCACCCGTAACCAGAACCGTGCCGTCGGGAAGCACGGTGGCGTTGTGCTGCCGGCGTGAAAAGTTCATCGGTGCGGTCCGCTTCCATTGCGGGTTGGGATCGTTCAGATCGATGATCTCTGCAAGGTTTGTCGGGAGATGCGTGCCAGGATCCAGCCCACCGCCGATGTAGAGAACCTTTCCGCTGTCGTACATTACAGAAGGCGCATAGTCGCGGAGCGCTGCGTCGCGTACTGGACCCGGAGTCCATGTCCCCTGCCCGGCGACATCCAAGAAGAATGTCTCGCCCTGCGGTCCCGACATGAATACGTGACCCTTTTTCGGCTCGATATGCAAACGCGGGAACAGTTGGAGGCCGACAAAATTATCGGTGGGCGCCCATGCATTGCCGCGCCATATCTGCGGATTGGGGTTGGTTGGAAAGGTCGTACCCGTGGGGGGGGGCGTAGGATTGTCCGGCGGCGGCTGCGGTTGGCCCTGCGCAAATGAACCAGAGATGGCGAGCACTCCTCCATCAGGCAGTGTGATAGCGGATGGATACCATCGACCGTTATTCATCCGCGGCAGAGGTGTCCAGCTATCGGCAACGGCATCGTAAACGCACGCCTGATTCACGCCCTCACTGTCGAAGAGATGGCCACCAACGACAAGTAGCCTTCCATCTGGAAGAAAGCTGTGGCCGGAGCAAAAGAGATTTACGCCGTCGCCGCTGTCAAGTTTCGGCGGGTCCTTGGTCGGCACGCTTTGGCCGGTCGCAGGATCCCATAAGAAGGTTGTGCTGAAATGTTCGTTGAGCGAAGCGAATATCGTGTTACCGACCTTCTGCCGCCGGCCCCAATAGAGCACTTTGCCAGTGGGGAGAAGATGGGCATGGATGGCTACGTTCTTGAGTTGGAAGACAGGTCCCCACTGGCCCGCGACATGAGGCGACGACGCAGGTGCTGCGGCCACAAAGGCTTGGGAAGCGGAGTAGGTTACCGACAGTTTGTAGGGCGGATTCGGATTGGCCGCCGGCAGCGCACTTGCCGAAATCTGAAGCGCATAAAAGCCTTCCTGCTTTGTGTTCGCCTGAAGCGCGGCATCAGCCGCAGAGGCTGAAGTGAAAGCAAGGCTCTTCTCAGTGTTATCCGGTGCTACCAATGTGAGATCAATCTTCGATGCTCCACCCCAGCCGGTACGGTCCACAGTGAACGAAGCGGTGACCTGCGAGTTCGCCGCGCACCAGATTCTTCCCGCCGTTACGGTCTTGCCATTCAGCGCAGGCAGGATGTCGAGGTCGGGCGCGCCCTCGAAATCTTGCCTGACCACATGACTTCCCGTCGTCAACGCGCGGTCTTGGCCAACGCGGCTGTAGCAGACATATCCGAGACCGTTCGCGTTCGCCGGCACAGAAATCGAAACGTTGCCATTATTGTCGGTGAAGACGTCCGGCCCGTGACCGGTGTAGTCCTTGAGATGAACATTGGAGCCGAATCCGGTGGCGACTCGGATGTTGTGCGGGCCTCCGGGATCATTGTTCAGCGCGACCAGCAACCGCGAACCACCGGTGCGCTCATAGGCGAAGACATCAAAATCCTTCCATCGTTGTTCGGTGGTCCCGTTGGCCAATACCTCGTGGATCCAGATCAGGTTGTCGATCTGCGGCTTCAGACCATAGCATCCAGGATCGGTACTATAGTCCTTGTAGAAGACTGCGGGGTAGCCTTCGGACGTGAGGATGTAGGCATAACCGAGCAGCTTGTTCGTAACGATCTTCTGCGAGTTCTGCAGGTCAGTGTCGTGGTTCTCAACGAATGTGACCGAATTGAGCGGCGAGATACCAGTGAGACCGGCATGGTCGAGGTCCGCCATGTTGAACCGGCCGGGGTTGTTGCACATGCTGGTGAGGAGAAACTTTAGCGGAAAGTCGAAGGCATTGGGCCTGCCTTGCATGCCTCGGGGATTAAAAATCCATTGATTGACCAGCAGACGGTTTCCATCGAAAAACTCGCCGACGGCGAACTTGCCTGCCATCGCCTTGCTGTTAAGAAATGGCAGCAGAAAGTCAGTGGAAAGTCCTTTGACATCGTCGAGCCGATAACCCTGCGCATCCACACTGCGAGTCAGCCAGTCGCACGCTTCGATCAAGTTGTTGAACACATAATCCTTCGGCTTCGCATTGATTGGAGCGAGCTCGCGAGCGAAAGGAAAGTCATCCGCCGGTGCACCCCCCAGGTTGGGATCGCGTGGCACCTGAGGCAGGAAATTGGATGGATTCTTCGGAAAACGTCCGACGCCAGGTGTGCCGTTCGCGCCGAGGTAGCGGAAAACAAAGGCCTCGGGCGGTCTCGCTCCGTCGCCTGAGCGGTGGTGTTCCACCATATCGAGATAGATATCAAACCCATTGGCACGCAGAACCGCGGTGCAGCGCTGTAGCGCTTCGCGACTTCCAAAGCGAGTCGGAACTGTCCCTTTCTGTTTCTTGGAACCGATGTCGTAGTCATCAAAAGGACCATACCCATCCGCTCCAACCGCCGCGCCTGATGACGTCTTAAGCATTGGCGGCAACCATATCGCAGTGAATCCTGCGAGGCTGAAGGCCCGAGCTTGCGCGGCGATATGATCCCACCACCACGGAGAACCGGGCTTGCCATCGGCTGGGGAAGGGACTGCATTGTTTGGTGGCAGCTTGTAAAATCCTTGGAGTAAAACGCCCATAAATCCCTACCTATATGCGGCCCGCGACATTTTGAATAGTCCACCAATCCACAACCACTTGCGTGGGTTGTTCCGGGCGGCAGCGATTGCTTGGAGGCTCACCGCTCAATCAAATCGCCCTGAAGTTTGCACCGGATTTGGAGTTCGTCTTGCATGAATGCTTACGCTAACTCGCCGTTGTGATTGGATTAGTTACTTCTGAGTTTTGGATGGACGGCCCATTACTGCCGGCAAGCGTTTTATTGGTTGCCAAACTTCAAGGTGCCAATTCCTGTGAAACTCCATAGATATTCTGTACGCGTCTAGAACAACGTGGATCTAAGTGCTCATTGCTCGACAAGGTAGAGAGCTCGCTGCCTGACCTTGTCGGTCAGTTATCAAACCTATAATGTCCCGGGGTAGTCGGCGAAGCCCCCCTCAGAAGTGACGCCCAGCATCACTCGTCGTTCGCCGAATAGCCAGCACGATACGCCTCACCTATATCCTTGTCAATATAGGTATCCGTTTCAACGTCTGGCTCGTTACGAATTCCGGACAAGCCCGAGTCGAGTCGGTCATGATGAGCACTACGCCAACGCCTTGCAGCGAATCGACCGGCAGACTGACCGTCCAGACAGGAGCGAAGCAACACAGAGCGTGACAAGAGGTCTCGATAGACGGACTCTGCTGATCCCAAACGAATCACATCACGTTGAAGTTGATGAGGGTCAAGGAAAACTGTTGCATTGACGATTCCATTCGGCAGTGGCGCGCCCCGTAAAGGTACTGCGCCATCAATGCGTGCTCGACTTCGGCCCCGATGTGCAGCAGATAAATTGCCTGCTCGCGAGGGGGAAGCGCAATGTCGAGAGCCAGGGATTCGGAAGGTTGCGCCGAAGCGGGCACACCGGCCTTTACACCACGAGATTTCGTGGATCGAGAACGGACATGCTCGGCTTCCTCCGCAATCGCAGGCGTCCATACCAGATGCGTTGTCAGGGCGGGCAACAACCCTCCTCCAAGTCAACTCAGCAGTTCCGCAAACCGGGATACTGAATGCTCATTTCTGCACGTCTCGCGACTTACCATGTTGGTACAACTCCATCTAAATGGTCTTTAGACAATTGAGCAACTTCATCCCGTCCGGAACGCCCCATCCAGTAACCGCGTCGAACCCCGGTCCTGCCTGATAGCCACGACCGGGTTGAGGATTCGAAGCGTTGTTGCCCACAGTGATATCGCGAAATGCAACCGCACCGACAGGCTGTCCATTCCCAGAGTCCTGGTAGAGCAGCGGCGTAATGAAGCGTTGTTGTTTACTTGCAGGAAGCAGTGCATTGATGCGGCTAATCAAGGCTGCCCACAGCGGAGCAGAAGCACTCGTGCCGCCATTGGGTGCATCTTTGCCGACAAAGACCAGATCGTACAGCGGTGGTCCGGCTAGCGCAGCCACATCGGGTGTCACACGTCCGTCGCGGCTGCCGCGGTTCAGTGATTTGATTCGAACATCCTGCCAGGATGGCCGGTCGAACTTCAGGCTGACGCCGCCCCCCGAGGAACCGCCTCCGCGATTGGTCCGCCGGCCGGGGGATTCCCACCATGTGATCTCTTTGGTGGATCCGCCAGATTGCACCAGCATGGTCCCGCCAACGCCGAGAACGAATGGGCTCGAACTCGGGAAATCGACGTGGGCATCACCATCGTCCAGTTGATCTCCCGATCCATCATCTCCGGACGAAACACAAATCGTGATGCCCAGCAGGCGCGCTGCATTGAGGCTGTCGCTAATGGCGGCAATGGCGCCAGCGGACCAACCCGGGTCCTCCTCGGCCAATCCCCAACTACAAGACAGGACGACGGGTTGGGCAGCGATGACCGCGTTCAGCAGGTCGACCCAGCCTTGTTCATCAAAAGTGGAGAAATAGACTGAAATGGCAGCCGCGGGGCACAACCCAGCAATGACCTGGACGTCCATCATCACTTCTCCAGCGTCGCCCAGTTGTTCCTTCTTTTGCTGCGGCGGCAGCGCAAGAATTTGCTGCAACGTGAACGCAGGAGCATCCACTCCGGTGGCGTGGACCGGCGGCGTGGCACGCTGGAACTTTGCACAATAAGCTTGAGTGTCGTCGGCGAAATATCCTCCACCAAATTCCGCAATCGCAATCTTTTGGCCGCTACCGTCGCCGGGCGGAAAGTTGTAACGCTGTTCCAGTTCAGATGGCGATTGCGGCGAAAGCGCGGGAGCAGCGCTCGAAGCGGGAATTTTGCGCCGCGCCATGCGCCGCTCATCAATCCCGAAAACCCCTTTGATAACTCCTTGGAGTTCTTGCGGAATCTGCAGTGATCCTTGACGGCCGCGGTACTCACCTTGCTGTCGAGCCGACTTCACCATCGCCATGTTGGGTTTGAACGCCGCTTCGACGGCGGAGGCAGGGCCGACTACGCGCATGCTACGGGTTGGCAGCGATATGCTTTCTACTTTCAGACCGAACTTCTTCAGCACCCTCGAAACCTCATCCGCGTCCTTCTGGCTGGCGCCGAACTTGGATCGGAGCTCATCCGAGGACATCGTCTTACCAACATAGTCGTCTGGCGGTGGAAGGTCGGGGCCTCTGAGATTGATCGTGAGATCAATCTGTTCATCCGGATCAACGTCCCGAACGCGCACTGCATTTGGATCTTTGGGACGATTGCTTCCGGGAAGAACAACATGTGCGGCCGATTTCTTTGCGGGTTTCTTTGCTGATTTCCTTGGGGATTTTTTCATATTCTTCCTGCTTCCCGCCGCTGTATTTCAATCTAGCGAACAGTTCCGGCTGATCTAGTTATCTCGGTCGAGTTGCACGATCACATTAACGGTGGCCGATCAAACGCACCTACCCGTCCTCGCAGTCGGAATAGGTTTTTCCGGGGAAGCAGCGAGGAGGCACCCCCCTCGAATCAAGA
>Ga0210402_10004251_pt1 | contig 13092 bp, 6 predicted proteins | sample IncBWC7MmetaG_FD_161055 | JGI IMG/M metagenome (GOLD analysis project Ga0210402, IMG submission 161055) | Forest soil microbial communities from Barre Woods Harvard Forest LTER site, Petersham, Massachusetts, United States - Inc-BW-C-7-M | ecosystem: Environmental > Terrestrial > Soil >...
TCCATCGACTCAGTGATCGGGCTAGCACCCCGATCAATGCGTGGGCGAAATATAAAGAAAGCGCTCTTTCAACGAGGTTGGATTTTTATCCTGGTAAGCTATAAAGGGCGTTTACAAGAGCTTGCGCCACGGGGCCGGTCGTCTCCATCCAATACCGTGTTGTTTAAAGTACAGGGAGAGACTGCGTGAAACTCTCCTGGAGACTCTCAAGGCCTTGGAAAGGTGGATTGGGTCTCACGGGGTGGCTGTTATAAGGCTGAATAGTGGAAGAGGGAAAGACGGGAATTCAATTACGCACGCCTCAAAAGGGCTAGCCGTCGGCTTTCGGAGGGAGTCAGGGGACTTAGAAAAGAATGAGACGGATTTTTATTGAGGGCGTTCTTCAATGGGTATTTTTTTAAAACTTGGCATACTCATCATTCAATTCAAAGGAATCCTCCCGTTAATACGAGAGTCTAATATAGGAAGGGCCTGCACGCATAAGTAGCGGTAAACAACCGGAAATGCGCTACCTTGGAAAAAATCTCACCTCGAAATTTATCTTATTAAAGAAGCTAATAAAAAATTAAACAAAAAATTATTAAACAAAGTAGCAGTATCTGAGCCTGTTCCCGTATCTACGCCTGTTTTAGAGCCTATGCCTGTCCCTGTCCCTGTCCTTGTTCCAGCTACTGAAACAGAATTTGAAGCCGCTGTTATAGCATTAAGAAACGCGCTCCCTGGATTTGAGGATGAATTTGACGGTATCATCGCTACGTACAAGGTATTAAAGCCGCGGTTAATAAAAGCCGACTCTTATTACGTTGAAGAGAAGATGGATTCAGACGTTGTTGAGGGATTTAGAACCGTATTAGAAGAGTTAAAAGAAATAAAAGAAGTTAAAGCCTTAGCTGAAAAAAGTGAAGCCGTGGTCAAAAAGTTTAAATATGACATGGAAATTTTAAAGCTATTTGTTGAAGAAGCTGAAACAGAAGCAGAAGCAAAAACAGTAGCAGAAGTAAAAACTGAAGTAAAAGCAGATGCTAAAGAAGCTGAAGAAGCCTGCGCTAACTCTACTGACGAGGCCCAAGCTGAAGACTATGTACCGGAAGTTCCTAAATCTCTCGAATCTCTTGAAACTCCTAAAGCTTCTGCAGCTCCTGAAGCCTATGTAACTGAAGTATCTGAAGTTCCTGAATCACCAGAAGTTCTGGAAGCTCCAGAAGTTCTGGAAGCTCCTGAAGCTTTGGAAGAATGTAGACCATGCTTAACCAGTCTTACGCGCGTGTTAACTTCCGAAATTAAATCCGCGGCCAAAGAATTAAAGAATCTTTTACTCAGTAAAGGGGGTATTGTGGACGAGTTTGTAAGCGCTTACAAAGCATTTATGGTTAAGCTAAAAAAGATAGATCCGGAATTCTATAAAGGGAATAAGGATGGATTGATAGAAACGATAAAGGATTCACTCCGTGAGGAGTTTGACAAAATAAACTCCGCTTCAGGTAAAGCAGAGCTCGCTAAAACGCGGAGAGAGGCGGTGAAGGCTTTAAAAGCAGAAATGGATCTCATGGTAAATCTTGTGAAAGAGCGGGAAGCGTTGATTACCGCGCCAGTATCAGAAGCTCCTATATCCGTTCCCGTATCGGATGCGCCTACCACGCCTGTATCCACTCCAGAATCTGATGAAGCCGTGTCTGTAGCTTCTCCCGATTTACCCGATTTACCAGAACCTTCAGCTCCTGAAGCCTCAGACGCTAAGGTTGATCTATCCGAGGCAGGGGCTAAATCAGGCGCGAAGGTTGATCTGTCCGAGACGAAGGTTAATCTATCCGAGGCAGAGGCTAAATCAGGCGACTCTGTTACCAGTTGGGTTAACAAATTAGGCTTTGTTAACGAGGGCGGTATTATATCTATAAAATCGGGTGATGATTTACTGAATGCGCGTGAGGTGAACGAATTTATCTCGCGAGTCCGCGAGGTTCTCTCCTTACTGAATGCGTTCAAAAATAAGGGGTTTCATGAGGGTAAAGAAAATATACCGGTGGTGAATGATTTGATTGAGGCGTTTTTACAATTCGCGGTAGACGGAAAGATTGTAACGCCAGCAAAAGGGGATTTATTTAACAACGAATGGATGTACAATCTGATCATTTTAAACCTGTACGTCCAAAGCGTTTTGATCGCTAAAAATAGAGGAGAGGCTACACAGGGGACAGCGGAGGAGGAGGAGGAGGAGGATGAAGGCGTCGACCTGGATACCTTGTGCGAGACCCTGAAAGATTTGTTACATCCCTCTATCAAAAGTATGCTCACGTCCCGCGGCGTGAAAATCACGCAGAATCTTTACGTGGCGTTTGATACCGAATACCAAGGCATCAGCGTCCGAAAAAATGAGCTTTTATCCGTTCAACTCGCTGGGAATATAGGTCTGTATCTGAAAATACCCCGCTTGTATTCTTATAGAATGCTGTATATTAACCCGTCTAACTCGAATAAATCTTTTATTTATGTTGATGGGGACTATCAAAACGAAGTAAAACAGTTGATCGAATCCAGTATCGATCGCGCCATAAAGAACCTTTATAAGGTGACTCACGTGAAATATTGAAAGGCTGTCAATTGTTTGAATGACACGGCCTCAGCCGTGGAAGGCGTGGTGAAGCAGGATGCTCATAGAGAGTATATTTTGTACGCCTTTCCCTTCTCCCAAGTGGACACGTTGATTAAATATCCCAAATCGTATGATCTGGACACCTTGATCCAAGACGGTAACGCGTTACTGCAGGCCAGTGTGGAGGTGAATAACACGCGGATCCAGGGGATTCTACAGTGTTTGGAAAGTGAAAAAGAGTTAAGCGGTGCGATTAATAAAGCCTTTTCAAAAAGGTTGTCTAGATTTGCTATTTACTTAGATCCCGTCATCCGGGTGAGTGTTACCACCGAACGGAATTTTTATTTAACCAGTCATTACACTCCGGCGGATTTATCGATGTTAAGGGATTTCGACATCTTTAAAGAACGCTTAGCAATCGTTCAAAAATGTTTCGTGACCCGAGGGAAGGGCTTAAAATCTTTAAAAAGTGAGGACGATTGATTCTCCTATTTACATATACGGGATACCTGATTGTTAGCGCCTGGCGGAAAGAAATCCTTAAAAGAGATTGGGAAAATTCATAGTGTGCGTGAGAATAATTTTGATAAGATTCATTTAGGGGAATATCGAACGCGTATGAAAGATCTTTTGAGAGATAATCCTGAGTTATTTGCGAAGTACGCGGTGCAAGACGTGTTGATCGTCTTGAAACATGTGAACGAGATGGTGACTACGAATTTTAATTTAGGGCGAGTGGGAATACCGCTGACGTTATCAGCCGTGAGTACCGCCTATATCCTGAATGAATGGGGGAGACTCGAGTACGAAGGGTATCAACTCGATCCCAAATACCTCTTAGGGAATGTCGGTAAAGTGGCTTCGCCAGCAGGCTTGCATTCCTTAGGCGACGTCGGTTTGTATCTGTCGTACTTCACCGCTTCCTATAGAGGGGGCCGAAACGAAAGTTTTATGTTTGGCGAAGCGAAAGGGACTTGATACGACTATGATTTGACCAGCGCGTATACAACAGCCATGTGTGTGTTAGGCGATCCCGACTACCACCGGTTGAAATTCTTGCAAAATAGAGAGGCGGTGGAGGCCTTGTCTACAAAAGATTTCTTCCGGAGCTATATCGCGTTAGAAGTCGTATACAAATTTCCAAAAGAAGCCGAAGTAAAATACCCCTGTATACCGGAAAATGTTGAGGAATTTACAACCGTCTACAGTTTATCCGGAAAAAGCGTGATTAATGGATTCGAATACTTATTAGCCAAGTATTTAGGGTGCGAATTTTCCAAAGTGCGAGGGGTGTTAATCCCGTATAAACTGGATAAAGAAGTCGAAACTCCGGAAGAGGTGTTTGATAGTTTGGACAGCTTTGAAGACGTGGGGAATATAGACGATTATAAACCCTTCGCGCCTTTTATTGAAATAGAAAAAGCCATCCAAACCGAGCGGCGTAAGCATCCTCCCAAAACATTTAGTAATTTGGATTGAAAGGAGCGCGGGAATAGTGGTTATGGTCTTACTTCTCAAGGGATCGGCGGTAAACGAAAATTCGATATCAAAACCGGCGGAACGGTAGAGATGAAGGCCGGTGTCTTATCCAACCCGTTGATCTGTTCGTCGATCACTGCGTTTGTACGGTGTGTGATCGCAGAGTGTTTAAATAATATTAATAAAATGGGAGGGCGCGTCATCTCTGCAACCACTGACGGGTTTATAACAGACGTGGAAGATTTAGAAGCGAAGCTTTTAACATTACCGTTAGAACACACCTGCTTTTTACGCTATTTCCGTTTAATGCGGCGGCTGCTTTCGAATAATCCTCAAAGCTTGGAGAAGAAGCATGAAGAAACCTTGGGGATACTCTCCTGGTGTACGCGAGGCCAGTTAGGCTTGAGCGGGGAAGGGGTGAAAGCGACGACAGGCTTTCAATCCTTTAATTACACGCGTGAATCTTTGTACAAGGAGTTTAGCGAGGTACAGCAGGGTAAGGGAGAAGTGTTGTACATCCAATCCTCGTTACGGAGTGCGAAATCCTTGTACGAGTCGGGCGGTCATTTGTCCATGGAGTACAAGGATCAGAGTTTTAGACTGGTTTCCGATGCACGGCGTAAAATAAAGCCTGTGGAGGGGAGCAGTGTCTTTGATTCAGACCCGTGAGAAAAGGCGAAACTGTGTAAGGAGATCCGGGGCGTAGTAAAACTAGTCAAAAGCGGGACATATAATAAATATCTGTCCAAAAGTAAAGGCAGTGCGTACAAAAGACCGGTAGAAATGGGCGTGCGCGCGTTTGTGCGGTGAGTCCTACAACACGGGTTGGAGGAAAATGGGTTTAAAAATTACAACGCGCTGGTTGAATTTGTGAAAGGGTTCCCGGGTTGTAAACAGGTAAGAATATCCAAGAAGAGTATATCGTGACTCAAGACGCAGCTTCAATACAAGGAGATTAAGCATAACACCGTCCCTCGCTTACCCGAAGTACTGACGTTTTTTGAGTATGTCAAACAGCGTCTTAAAAATTTCGAGGGGGAATCCTTATTGATTCGCGATCCTTCAAAGAAGGGTTAAGCCGTCTAAAGATAACGATCATGATAAAGATAACGATTATGATAAAGTTTTATACGTAGGTACAGAGTCTGTACTGGTATGATAAAACTTTATCAAATCGTTCCGTATCCCGTCTTTTCCCGTCTTTTCCCGTCTTTTCCCGTTTGGAAAATTCACGCGATGAATTTCACAGGATTTTAGGCGTAGCAGCTAGCGTCGCGAGCCGTTAAGAAATACAAGAAATTCCGCGCGTGGATGGAGAGAGATAGGATTTTAGGTCGCGCCCAATGCAAGAAGTATATACTTCCAAATTGAGAGAGCGAACGTAAAGAAATCCGTAAGAGAGAGAGAGGGCCCCTCTCTCTCTCTTCGCTAAGGCCTGAGGTTAGCTAACCAGTATCACGATCGTTGAGAGCCTTAACAAAAGCTCCAAGATCGGAGGTTAGTAAACCGGTATCACGGGTTAGGGCTTTAATAACGGTGTAAAACCTTAATTAAAGCCTTAGCTAACCGGTATCGCGATTATTGAGATTATTGAGAGCAAAAGCTCCAAGATCGGACGGTTAGCAGCGGCTCCGTGGAAGTGTTCAATTAGGAAGGTTAGCGTTCAAGGTCCCGGCCTAAGGTTTTAAGGAGGTCCTTAGGCGTTCAAGGTGGTAGGAGGTCCCGTTAGCGGTCTCGTTAATGGTTTCAAGGTACGTGGAGGCTCCGTTAGCAGCGCCGTTCCGTACCGTTAGCAGTTCCGTTCGCGGTCCAGTTCCTTTCGCGGTCCAGTTCCATCCTTCACGTATAGAAGGGGGTCTATTTAGCTAGCCCGCCAAAACTATTATTAAGCGGCTGAATAGAAAGGGGTGCGGATGTCTTCCACCGCTAGGTGGGAGATTGGATACCGAATAAAATCCGCTGTAGGGGGATTGTTTTACAATCCAATCGTCTTAACGCTCTAGAAAAAATACCTTTAAGGTACGTTCATCATCATGCAAGGCTTTGAGTAAAAAATTGGTTGAATAAAAGTAAAGAACAAGCTTAAATGTTAATGAATGTCTAGATAATTAAGAGGGGTCGGTATCCGTAAAAGTATAAGTATAAGTATAAGTATAACGGGATTTTAGATATAAAAATATTTGGGAACGGAACGGGATTTTAGATATAAAAATATTTGGGGAAAGGAAAGGTAAGCTACGTTCGAGCGAGCGAGCATTAAATAGACTCCCATTTTTAGTCTATCTAAAAATTTATTAGAGATGTGTTTCGATATTAAATTATCACTTTCTGAAGAATATGCATGCTTTTGGTCTAATATTTATTTTGTGAAAGGAGCAGACACAGGGTCGAAACGTACGGTTCCCATCCCGTACGAGTTAAGATATACGCAGCTCTTTAATCGAGCGTACCGTTATACCACACGAATTTTTAAGATATACGCAGCTCTTTAATCGAGCGTACCGTTATACCATACGAATTTCATGTGGTGAAATTTAGATAAACTCAACGCCCTTATTTAGCGTAAGGAAAATTAGATAAACTCAACGCCCTTATTTAGCGTAAGGAAAATTTACCACACGAATTTTTGAGGAAAGAATCTTGTGTGTCGAAAAAAGTTAAAAAACTTGACTTGACTCAATTTGTATATAAGTCTATCGCACAGGTAAACTTCCTGTATAGAATGTATACATATATTCAATAATCAAGTGTTTAATTTTTACCACACGGATTTTTAACAAAAAGTGTCTAGTATTTACCACACGATTTTTTGAGGTTAAAATCTTGTGTGGCAAAAAACTAGACACCTAATATCTTGTGTGGTGTGGTGTGGTGTGGTGTGGTGGGAACTAGACTAATAAACTTAAGGTGTGTAATAGATAAATGCAAAAAGTTTTGAAGTTTAGATTTTCTGCACGTGAACTTACCGTATACTCCAAGTATCAATAAACCACTCAGATTTTTGAGGCACTAATTTGTGGCAAGAATTTGTGGCTAGAACGTTCCAATCGAGATATTGAAAGACAACGTATATTTATTATTTTCGAGTACCAGACGGATCGCATCCATCGACTCAGTGATCGGGCTAGCACCCCGATCAATGCGTGGGCGAAATATAAAGAAAGCGCTCTTTCAACGAGGTTGGATTTTTATCCTGGTAAGCTATAACCAGTCTCAAAACTATTTTTTAATACAACAATAAATCGTCCTAATATGGACGAGCCCCTTCGGGGCACGTTTCGTATCCGAACTCCTGTCGGAGTTCGCACACGAAACTCACAAGGAACTTCGCTACGCATAAAAATAAGTTTTCAGCGCTCCGCCAGAGAAAAATTTTTACCTAAAGGTTTGGAGCATTGAAAGCTTAAAGAATATTATTTGAACCTTAAATCTACTAATGGCAAATTTAACCACCCTCTAGCGAAACTGGAAGCGCGAGGTGGAACTCCACCCTCAGCCACCACAGGTGGCGGTTGAGGTCCCCTTAAGACAAATTTCTGCCTAGGTAAGAAATCATATTCTACCTTAGCAGGAGGAATATCTCCGGTAAAAATATATAAAAATGCTTATCTAGATAAACTACATATAATTACGGAAAATAAAGGTAAAGCCGGAGTGTATCGTTGAACAAACATATTAGATAGGAAGAGTTACATTGGTTCTTCTGCGGATTTAGGCAGAAGATTGAGAGATTATTTTAATCTGGATTATTTAGAATTAGTAGTTAAAAGGAGTAAAAGCCTGATTTATATATCCCTCCTTAAATTAGGTTATTCTTCATTTAGCCTGGAAATACTTGAGTATTGTTCACCTGAAAAATGTGTAGAAAGGGAACAATATTATTTTGATCTTCTAAACCCTGAGTATAATATACTTAAAACCGCAGGATCTTCCCTTGGTTTCAAACATTCAGCAGATAGCAAAATATTTTTACATCTAAAACGTCTGAATGCAAACCTGGGATATCGAGCTAAACGTTTAGAGCACTTAAAACGTCTACATGCTGATACGGAATATAAAGCTAAACGTTTAAAGCACTTAAAACGTCTTCATTCAAGCCAAGAACATAAAGAACAAATAAAACGGCTGGGTGAAAATAATAAGGGTCGTCCCAGGACAGAAGGATCAGGAAAGCCAAGTGTACCTCTAGAAGTTGTGGATCTTGAAACAGGTATTAAAACAATTTATCCTTCAATCAGCGAAGCAGCAGGAGCAATCGGGATAACTCACAGTAGTATTAGTATGGTCTTTAAACGAAAACCAGGTGAATCCACGATTTTGATGAAAAAGAAGCGATATCAGATAACCAAATTGTCTTAATATAATGGGCTTTTTAGGTTTAAATCCGTTTGGCTCTTATCTCTTAATAAAACTAGATCAATGGAGGATTGAGATTTTATTTTAACATTGTGAATTTAACATTAGCGGGGCGTTTAGGTAAGAGGTCATATTCTACCAAAAGTTTTGAGTGTGATAGCAAAGCTACCCGACAGGGGTTCAAATTCAAAACGTGCGGAGCTCGAGAAATCCTTCCGGTTAAAGTTTACCCTAATACTGATCTAGATAAACTACGCATAATTTCGGAAAATAAAGGTAAAGCCGGAGTGTACCGTTGAACCAATTTAATAGCTCGAAAAAGCTATATAGGAAGTAGTATTAATATAGGTGCAAGATTAAGATCTTATTTTAACATTACGTTCTTAGAAAAAGAACTTAAAAAGGGAAACAGTATTATAAACGCCAGTCTACTTAAAAATGGGTATTCCAATTTTTCATTCGAAATTTTGGAATATTGCACACCTGAGAATACAATAGAAAGGGAGCAATATTATCTAACCAGTTTAAAACCTGAGTATAACATTTTAAAAGTTGCAGGGTCCCCTTTAGGTTTCAAACATTCAAAAGAGACAATAGCCAAATTTAAAAATAAAACTTTAACAGCAGAACACTTAGCTAAATTTAAAGCTTGAGCTATTAGTCCAAAAAATATAGAACGTTTAAAAAAACTTAATTCAAACTTAGAATTGCGAAGTAGGCGTTTAGAAAAACTTAAAATTTACGTACGTAGTACCGAATTTCAAGAAAAATTAAAGGCTATGTCACTAAGCGTGCAAGTTTTTGACACATTAACTAATGAAAAAACTGCTTATTCTTCGATCAGTGAAGCTGCGCGATCTATTGGTTGTACACCTTCTACTATATCTAAAGCGTTAAAAAAGCAAGAGCTTGCTTATCCTCCGGATCAGGAAAAAATAGTTAAAAACCTTATAAAAAAAAGATATGTAGTTTTCCCTATAGGGGATGGGGATTCTTCTATACCCATACCCCTCGATACAATGTTGTGAGAATCCAACGCGCAGAAAGTGGAAATTTTAGATACTCTAAATGGAAATTCAACTGTATACGCCTCAATTCGCGAAGCTGCTCTCGGAATAGAATGTGTTCACGCGACAATTGTAAAGGCTATCAGACATTTTAAGGAAACTGGAGAAAATAGGCTTATAAAGAAAAGATTTAAGGTAAAATCTATATAGGGTATAGCATTTTTTAAACCTGATATAAGGAAGGGTTTGAAATATGGTTATTCTAATTTTTCAGTTGAAATTCTTGAATATTGCAGGCCATCTGAAGTAAGAAAACGGGAGCAATATTATCTTGACCTGGTGAAACCTGAGTACAATATTTTAAAATTAGTTGATTCTTTTATAGGTCATAAACACCCAGAAGACTCCCTAACTAAAAATTGAACCGAGGAGAGAAAAGCTGAGCGTATGAAACAGTTAGAGATTCTTAATTCGGATGAAAAACTGAACTATGAAAAACTGGTCAGGCTTGCTAATTGGAATAAAAGTGAAAAAGCTAAAGAACACTTAAAAAATTTGGTTGAAAACCGTTCAAAAAAAATCAAAATCTTGGATACTTTAACTAATGAAACTACTGTTTACAATTCGATTGAGGAGGCCGCTCGGCTAGTTGGCAGAGATTCTTCGGTAATCCGTTTAGTCATGAAAAACATAAAGGAAAAGGGAATATCTAGACATATAGGTGGCAGATATCTTGTTGTATTAGATGGTTTCAAAGTTATTCAGTATACAAACCCTGATTTGAAAATCAGAATTGAAGTAACAGATACTTGAACAAGTAAAAAGACTGTTTACGAGACCCAAGCTGAAGCAGCCAAAGCTATAGGGAGTGTTAGCTCAAATGTAGCTAACGCATTAAAAAAAGCCGCTTCTAGCAGCGATGGGGTATCTAAACTTATAAAAAAAAGATACACGGTTAAACAATTAAAGGATTAACCACCTCAAATTTGCTAGGGTAGAGGAGGGAGGATACAACAGCCAGAATAAATTAGGCCAGGCTGTGTGTAGCAAGCGAGAACCGGGGGGTATACAACAGGCCGGTGGCCTGTTGCAAGTGGAAGTTTCTCGCTTCGCGCAGGTACCTAATTTTTGCTACACAAGTTAGTACTTCTAGGGGCTCACACATATGAGTTTTTTCTAGAGAGGTAGGCGAAAAGCTGTAACCGAAGTTAGAGGCAAGCATGCAGTATTCTTAAGGATTAGTAGTGTAAAGAGCTTAATTTTTCTTTTTCTTGCGCCTCCGCATTCCCCTTTTATCTTCTCTTTAGTAAGAGCGTATAAATAAAAGGAGGGTTCTGAGGGAGCATAAAAGTTAGGCCAAGGTTTATAAAGCTTAATACCATTTTAATAATAATATAATGAAGATATAGTCTAACCATCGGCTAAAGTCGATGAATCTATGTAAATACGTCGTGTGCGACCTGAAGAAAGCTAGATTTTGCAATGCGGTGTAATTCCGCTAAATCTTTCCTATGATTTAACTCTACTAACACATGCAGGAAAGTAATTGAATGTATGAAGCTGTTGGGACAATGTACACATTAAGCCTCTTGCCTTTACCCTTTTATTTCTTGTTTAGAAGAAGATAAAGATGGCTCCCTAATTTATGAAGGAGGGCAAGACGCGTGGCTAGAGTGAAAAAACTATTATCTATGGATAATGCAAGTGAATTATCCTATGATGCTTCGAAAATTTACAAGGACCGAGATCAAAGAAAGTTGAATGACGTGACTTTCTTATAGGAAAATATAATCTCCGGAGTACAGGATAGATCCTAAGGATAATAGTAACGGTGCAATTTCTGGAACAGGGTAAGCCCTGTATCCCCCCAATATGAATTGGAAGCAATGTATAAAAGATAAAAGTCTGGAAATTATTGTAAAGGGTGCAGGGTAGAAGATGCGTCAAAAAGCTAAAGCAATACAGTAATAGAATTGATAGGTCGGTTACCTGAACTTATCATATATCGAAGTTATTTTTTTTACCTACCTTTTTAGCAAGTACTCTCCTAACTTATGTAAGAAGGCAGGAAAGTACTCCTAACTTGTGTCTGGAAAGTTAGAGAGAGGGATTAGAGTTTAGTAGCTTACGCAGAAAAATAACTGATTATGTAAGGAGAGTGTGGGGGAGGGTAAAGACTAACTCGAAAGAGTGCAGACTTGACAATCAGGTGAGATTAACCTAAACATCGAAACCTCCGCCCGCTTCGCGTTGGAGGGTATCCTAAAGGATTCGTAGTTTATTAACCATAAATGCCCTTTTAATTAAATTTTGTTAAAAAGGAGGGGGGGAAGCAGCTATTGGAGATGTGAAATATTTGAAGGTATCTTGCTTAAGCGGAGTGCGGTGAAAGTCGCACGCTCCGTTTTGAGGGGGGGAAAGCTTGAGAGAGCCTACCTACTCGCTGAGACAGTATGGTTTCTATCTTCTAGGGGGAGTTAGAATAAAATAAGGATTAATCTGGGTACGAAAGGAACGTGATAAACTATCGGTATAGCGAAAGTTATATGCGGTTTTATTAACCTCTGGTATACCTGTTGTTTATATGAATATTATTATTTAATATTAATAGTAGTTTGTCTACTGCGAACTTCGTACGGGTAGTACCGCACGAATATAATTTAGTCTTACTAAATTCGTAGGACCTTGGTCTAAGGCTGAGGGAAGACTTTGTCTTCGAGAACATTATTGCTAATAATATTACCCGTTATCTTAAAGTTACTTGAATAAAAAAATAGTATAAGCAAGGCAGGATAGCTAAGTTAGTTAGAGATAAGTGCTGAAAGCATATAAGCGCGAAGCTTACCTTAAGATATTTCTTAAATATTCGTAAGAGAACACTACGAAATAGGCTTTATTTTAAGTAAAGATTAAGCCCCTAATTTAATAAATAACTAGATTATTTTTATATCTAAATATAAAAATAATATGAAAACCGGTTAAAATAAAATGTCCCGGCACTTTAAGCCCAATTAGCATAAAAGTAATGCGATTGTTTTTTAACCAGTGGAACTCGGAGGGTTACCGGGATTGGGCTAGCTAGCACCAACTTATCTAGTAATCGCCCGGTGGGGGGGGGGATTACACCCCGAGGGGCGTAATCTTAAGCTAAGATTATTATCAGTTGTTGATAGCCGCGAGGATTTCAAATGAAAAAGGGTGGTGGGCTTTTCAGTGTCCTACTTCGTATTTTTTCCTACCACCTCAATAAATTGAGTACGCAAGCTAGGAATGGAAAAAAACAGGACAAGAAGTTAGCCCAGCGCTCGGGTTTATTTGATATATAAACTTGCGAAATTTTATGAATTTAACCTTGTACCCTCCCTCCAGCCCCTCCCGAATTACCCCCTAGCGCAAGCGTACACATTTATTGATGGGGTCCGGAGGGGCAGTCCTGCACGTACCTTCCGGTACTGCGCAGGATAAAGGGTGGGGGGGGGAGTTAAAAAATTTTTTTATTCCCCCCCCTTTATCCTGCGCAGTACCAAAGGTTCGAGCTGGACTGCCCGGTTTTTTTCCATTCGAGGTGGTAGAAAAAAAAATTTTTTTATATGTCCCCCCACGAAAAAATTTTGAATTTTTTCGAGGGGGGACATATAAAAAAAGCAGCCCAGTAACAAA